>ERZ795058.127-NODE-127-length-119934-cov-7.222408_pt1 | contig 119934 bp, 80 predicted proteins | sample MGYA00375142_ERZ795058 | MGnify/ENA primary metagenome ERZ795058 (study PRJEB30187, sample SAMN05720210) | activated sludge metagenome | isolation source: anaerobic digester from wastewater treatment plant | place: Japan | collected 2015-04-20 ... | reverse complement strand
AACCATAAAATTCGCCAGCCTGCGAACGCCAACGACCTATTGGCAGAGGCTTTTAAAGTCAGGCAAAATTAACGGGATAGACGATGAAATGATTTTTTTTCGTGGTCTGTCCGTGCATTTATCTGTTACCATACTGAGATACTATAGAAGACCAAAAACGAAAGGAGTATCTATCATGAGGAGTTATCGTTACTGTTTGATACTGCCAGTCTGTACGGCGTTATTTTTTTCTGCAGTTTTTGCTTCTCAAAATTGTGTCGGCGATGACAGCTTTACTTTATGGCAGCTGCCGAGCCAGGGACCCACACAAATGATGTCCTATGTCATTTTAACGCCTGAAGGTAAATTGATCGTGCTGGACGGCGGGATGAAATGTGACGCTCCCTATCTTCGGGAATTTATTGCGGCGCGGGCATCGGAAGTGGAACTATGGATCATTACCCATCCACATTTAGACCATATGGACGCGCTGGGCGTGCTGTTTGATACTGGAACTGCTCCGAAGATCAAGAAACTGTTTGCGTCTTTTCCTGAATTGTCATGGGTAAAAGATCATTGCAGCGACGGAGAGTATGCGTCTTTTCTTGCTTTCAGTGAGAGTCTTTCTCAATCCGGGGTTCTCTGCGAGGATGCGCAGCCTGATCAGAAGTTTAAAATAGACCGGTTGGAATTTCACGTTTTGAGTGTTCGCAACCCTGAGCTCACCCGCAATCCCTTAAACAACTCATCTCTGGTAATCCGGGTGAGCGACGGCGTCAAGTCTGTTCTGTTTCTAGGGGATCTGGGACTGGAAGGCGGTGAAAAACTGCTGAAAAGCCCGCTTGCCGAGTCGTTGCCTTCAGAATATGTGCAGATGGCACATCACGGTCAGGCAGGCGTGGGAGAATCGTTTTACCAGAAAGTCAACCCGTCCTATTGCCTGTGGACGACGCCCAAATGGCTGTGGGATAACGACCGGGGAGAAGGCCCGGGAACGGGACCTTACAAAACGCTGGAAACACGGGCGTGGATGGATAAGCTGCCGATTAAAAAACATTACATCATGTATGAAGGACTGCACGAGATCAATTAAGAAGGATCATTGTCTTTCAGCAGCTGATGCAGCGCATGCCACGCCAGCATGGCGCATTTTATTCGCATGGGATATTCCCGAACGCCTGCGAAAACAATGAGTTTGCCCAGCGTTTCTTCATCAGGAGCAACAAGGGCATCACTTTGCAGCATTGCATGAAAATGCTCAAAAAGCTGTTGCGCTTTTTGTCTGCTTTCCCCTTTGACCACAGTGGTCATGAGAGACGCACTGGCTTTGGAAATGGCGCAGCCGTGACCTGAAAAACGGATATCTGATATGCGGTCTCCGTCAAAACAGGCATAGAGCACAAAGGAGTCACCGCAAAGCGGGTTAACGCCTTCCACGGTTGCGTCCGGATTTACCAGCTCTCCGTAATTGCGGGGGGTCCTGTTGTGATCCAGAATTACCTGCTCATATAAGTTTCTTGAAGCGGTCATGGATGGAAAAGTGTCCTTAAGCCTTGAAGACTTGAAGCCAGCATATCAATTTCTTCACGGGTATTATACAACCCTGCACTCAGCCGGGCGGTAGCGGGAACGCCCAGACATTTCATGAGCGGCTGCGCACAATGGTGCCCAGCCCGTATGGCTATGCCTTCCTGATCCAGCAGCTGGCCGATATCATGGGGATGGACACCATCCAGCGTGAAGGAAACGGCGCCCCGGTGTTCTTCCGGGTTGCCCTGGATCTGCAGCCCTTCCACCTCCTGGAGGCGGCTGCGGGTGTAACCGTCAAGTTCTGCCTCATAAGCGGCGATGCGTTCCATTCCAAGGCTCTGCAGGTAATCAATGGCGGCGCCCAGTCCGATTGCGCCTGCAATATTCGGCGTCCCCGCTTCAAATTTGCCGGGGAGATCTGCGTACTCCGTGTGCTCAAAACTGACGGAGCGGATCATGTCGCCTCCGCCCTGATAAGGCGGCATCCGTTCCAGCAGTTCTGCTCTCCCGTAAAGGACTCCTATTCCTGTAGGCCCGTAGAGTTTGTGTCCGGAAAAGGCAAAAAAATCGGCTCCAATCTGCTGCATGTCAACAGAAAGATGCGGGGTGCTCTGTGCTCCATCGACAAGAGAAACAGCGCCTGCATCGCGCGCTTTCTTGCAAATTTGCCTGACGGGAACAAGCGTTCCCAGAACATTGGACAGCTGGGTTACTGCAACAACCTTTGTCTTTGATGACAGTAATTTATCGAATACACCCAGATCCAGTTCACCATTTTCCAGCAGAGGGATAATGCGGAGGATAGCCCCTTTTTCCTGACAGAGCATCTGCCACGGCACAATGTTGGAGTGATGCTCCAACGCCGAGATAATAATTTCGTCCCCTTCTCTGACAAAAGCCCTGCCATAGCTTTGCGCTACAAGATTGATGGACTCTGTGGTTCCGCGTGTAAAAATAACTTCGCAATTAACGGTGGCACCTATAAAAGCGCCAACTTTGCGTCGCGCATTTTCATATTTTTGGGTAGCCTGCTCGCTGAGATAGTGAACGCCCCGATGGATGTTGGCGTTTTCACCTTTGTAATATCGGGTAACAGCCTGAATCACACTTTGTGGCTTTTGTGTGGTGGCAGCATTATCCAGATAAACCAGTTTTCTGCCTCGCACCTCTGAAGAGAGAATTGGGAAATCCTCTCGCACCTGATGCACAGGAAAGCGTGTGGAGATCTCCGGCTGCCGCTCGTATAAAGAGGGTTTGGAATTTTCAATAATAGTGGTCATGTTTCACGCTGGATTCGTTTCCAGAATTCTGCTGAAAACCAATTTTTCAACGATTCATCAGGAACACGGCTGATAACATCCTCAGCAAAACCGAAGCTGAGCATTTTCGTTCCCAGAGGGGAATCGATTCCTCTGGACCGCAGGTAAAAAAGCGCCAAGGGATCAGGGCGTCCCACGGTAACCCCGTGGGTGCACCGTACATCGTCAACATAAATTTCAAGTTGAGGTTTTGCGTCCATGCGCGCCTGTCCGGACAGAAGGATATTGGCGCTCAGCTGCTCCGAGTTGGTGTGCTGTGCATCTTTATCCACATGAATTTTTCCGGTAAACACACCGCGGCTGCTGCCGTTCAGCATCTGTTTGTACCGCATGCGGCTTGTACAGGACGGTGCGCGATGGTGGATGAGGAGATCATTATCCAGAAGTTTTTTCTCCGTATTCAGCGCCATGCCGTACAGCTTGGAAGTGCATCCCGCTTCCTGTAGTTCGACCTGAATTTCATTTCTTGTAATTTTACCGGGGTCGAGGGCAAAAGAAAAAGATTTCAGACGGCTATTTTCTTTTTGTTTGACGGTTAGCCTGCTGATACGGTAGTCATCAGCCCGATCCTGCAGCGACTCCAGGCGAATCAATGCGGAATCTCTGTCCAGAACATATTCTTCGACAAAGGTATGCAAAACCGTCGGGGCATGTCCAATAGCGGCATGATGAACAGCAATACATGCACGGGCACCCTGTTTCAATCGAATGAGGCACCGTTCGTGAATTGCCGAAGCATCTTCTGCAGCACCGGTGAGACAGACAATATGCAAGGTGTGATCCAGTTTTACATTTTCTTCTAAAAGGATGGCAGTCCCATCGCTAAGAAAAGCGTCATTTAAGGCGAGAAAAGCGTGAGCCGGATAAGCACTTCTCTGGAGAAGATCGGTGAATGTGGCTCCCATGTCCTCTGCAACGGCTTCCTTCAATCCGCCCAGATAGCCATGGCTAACTGATGGCAGCCGGGAATGGCGAAGAGAGAACCGCCCGTTTACCGTAACCAGAAAATAATCATCGGGGCCTATAGGGAGCAAGGCGAGCTGCTTTTTAATTTCAGCGTCGTCTGTTTGAGTTTCGCCGGTAAGAAAAAAAGGATGCGCCAGAATCGGTTTTATATTTGTCTGGCGCCACGCCTCGTCTTTTGTGCCCGGAAAATCCATCTGCTGAAAGGCAGATTTTCCTCTGCTGCGAATGTGGGTAACAGCCTCCGCTGCGGCCCCGTTTTGGAAACGAGTCATCTCTGCCAGATAGTGCTCTTTTAGAGGAGTAGTCATAAAGTACGCCTTATGCCGGGAGCGTTTCTTCTGCTTCACGGATCCAGTTATACCCCTGCTCTTCCAGTTTCAAAGCAAGCTCTTTTCCGCCCGATTGTATGAGTTTTCCGTCATAGAGCACATGAACAAAGTCCGGCTGAATATAATCCAGCAGGCGTTGATAGTGTGTGATGAGCAGGAATGACCTTTGTGGGGAACGGAGCCTGTTTACACCGGAAGCCACGGTGCGTAGTGCATCAATATCGAGGCCGGAATCGGTCTCGTCCAGGATGGCAAGAGCAGGTTCCAGCACGGCGAGCTGCAGGATTTCATTCCGTTTTTTCTCGCCACCCGAAAAGCCGAAATTTACGAAGCGTTCGGCAAAATCTTCCTGCATTTCCACCAATTCCATTTTCTTTTTCAAAAATTGTGCAAAATCCAGCGCATCCATTTCCTCCTCTCCCCGGCTTTTCCGAATCTCATTCAGTGCGGTTTGAAGAAAGCTGCTGTTGGTAATTCCCTGAATCTCCACGGGATACTGAAATGCAAGGAAAAGCCCCTGGCGTGCCCGTTCTTCAGGGGATAACGCTAAAAGATCTTCCCCCTGGAATACAACACTTCCCCGTGTTTCATCTACCGTGTAGTTTTCATGCCCGGCGAGCACTTGTGCCAAGGTGCTTTTTCCGGAGCCGTTCGGTCCCATAATGGCATGCACTTCTCCGGGATTGATTTGAAGATTCAATCCTTTCAGGATCAACTGATCATTTACTGAGGCATACAGATCAACAATACTGAGCATTATCCGACACTCCCTTCCAGTGTTACACTTAATAAACGTGATGCTTCGACGGCAAATTCCATGGGGAGATGATCGAGCACTTCTTTGCAGAATCCGTTGACGACCAGCGAGATGGCGTCTTCCCGGTCAATACCGCGTGACTGACAGTAAAATAACTGATCCTCATTAATCTTTGAGGTGGATGCTTCATGTTCCACCGAAGCGCTGTCATTGCGGACATCAATATAAGGCCAGGTATGAGCACCGCAATCATTTCCCATGAGCAGACTGTCACATTGGGTGTAGTTGCGCGCATTTTCTGCTCCCGGCATGACACGTACCAGACCCCGGTAACTGCTGTCGCTTTTTCCTGCTGAGATAGTCTTGGAAATAATGGTACTGCGCGTATCTGCACCCGTATGAATCATTTTGGTTCCTGTGTCTGCCTGCTGTTTCCCCTTGGTCAGGGCAACAGAGTAGAACTCTCCTACTGAGCCTTTCCCCTTTAAAAGGCAGCTGGGGTATTTCCAGGTGATGGCACTGCCTGTTTCTATCTGGGTCCAGGATATATGGGAACGATCGCCCAAACACGCGCCCCGCTTTGTTACAAAATTATAGATACCGCCTTTACCGTCATCGTCTCCGGCATACCAGTTCTGCACAGTGGCATAGCGGATAGAAGCATCTTTGTGAGCAACCAATTCCACCACGGCGGCGTGCAGCTGGTTTTCATCGCGGATAGGCGCCGTGCATCCTTCAAGATAACTTACTTTAGAGCCTTCTTCAGCGATAATCAGTGTCCGTTCAAACTGTCCCGTATGTTTTGCGTTAATCCGAAAATAGGTTGACAGATCCATCGGACAGGTAACACCTGCAGGAATATAGACAAAGGAACCGCCGCTGAAGACCGCCGAGTTTAAAGAGGCATAAAAGTTATCGCCCTGAGGAACCACAGAGCCCAAATATTTCTGTACAAGATCCGGGTGTTCCTGGATGGCTTCGGAGATAGGACAGAAGATAATGCCCTGCCGTTTCAGTATCTGCTGATGAGTTGTTGCGACGGAGACACTGTCAAAAACAGCATCAACAGCGACACCGCTTAACCGTTTCTGTTCTTCCAGCGGGATTCCGAGTTTAGTGAAAGTTTCCACCAGTTTGGGGTCCACTTCATCCAGACTGCGCGGCGGAACGGCGGATTTAGGAGCTGAGTAGTAGGAGATGTCCTGAAAGTCCGGATCCGGATACACAAGTTTCGCCCATCGGGGTATTTCCATTTGCTGCCACAGACGAAACGCGTTCAGCCGCCACTCTGTCATCCAGTCCGGCTCATTTTTGATGCGGGAAAGCGCTACGATGACATCTTCATTGAGACCTTTATCGAAACTGTCCGATTCAATGGCAGTGGTCCATCCATGCTCATAGCGTTTCCGGACCATTTCCTGTACTTCTACGTTTTTCTGGTTCACTTTGCGTTAGATCCTGAATGGTAAGTATGGCGGCAAGCTCGTTTACGGTCTACTCTTTGCATTTGCAAATCAAACACCAGATCTGATTAAACTCTTGAAAGTATAGCGGTATACTAATGAATAAACATGTAAATCTTTTTTCTTTATTCCAAAGGCTTTGATTAAACTGTATTTCAATGAGAAAAATACGGGATGCGAGATAAAGTGCGGGAATTATTTGGTTAAGCTGCAAGTTTTAAGTTACGATGGAGGTGACGATTTTCAACGAAACATTGTATTTACTGTTTTCTGATATCGTTGCAAGGCATCCGGTTTTTGTTTCCCTGCTGAATTACTGGAAAAGAGATTTTTATTATGCAGCGCGCTGTAGAAAATGTAAATGTTTTATCTTTGACTCCCCTGCCGCCGCCGGATGAGTTAAAAGCGCAATTTCCGCTTACGGAAAATACGGCGGATACGGTTGCCAACTGCAGAGAGCAGCTTGCTGCCATCCTGGACGGGAAAGACAGGCGTTTTCTGGTGATTACGGGTCCCTGCTCGATTCACGACACTGAGGCCGGTCTGGATTATGCAAGGCGCCTGCATGCACTGAGCCGGGAGTTGTCCGACCGTCTCTTTATCCTGATGCGGGTTTATTATGAAAAACCGCGCACAACTGTCGGATGGAAGGGTCTTATTAACGATCCGGACATGAATAACAGTTATGACATCCAGAAAGGGCTTCGCAAAGCACGTCGTTTTCTGCTGGATGTTGCTGAAATGGGCTTGGGAGCGGCAAGTGAAGTGCTGGATCCCATTATTCCCCAGTATCTCGCCGATCTGATGTCCTGGGTTTCTATCGGAGCACGCACCAGCGAATCACAGACACATCGTGAAATGGCGAGCGGACTATCCATGCCCGTCGGATTTAAAAATAATACAAGCGGCAATTTGCAGAGTGCCATCGATGCGCTCATTGCCGCCGGCCGCCCCCACCATTTTCTTGGTGTTGACGGTGCCGGGCGTTCCTGTGTGGTTCATACCCGGGGCAACAGCTATGGACATGTGATTTTGCGCGGTGGGCGCTCCGGCCCCAATTATGACCCTGTCAGTGTGATTACAGTAGAAGACCAGATGCGGTCAGCCGGGTTGGAACCGCGAATTATTGTTGATTGCAGCCATGCCAATTGCGGAAAGCGCCCGCGCTTTCAGGCTCATGTGCTCCGTGACGTGATTCAACAGCGGCTCGAAGGCAACAAGAGCATTTATGGTGTTATGCTGGAGAGCAATCTTCAGGAGGGCAACCAGAAACTGAGCGGGAACGCAGCGGATCTTAGGTATGGCTGCAGCGTTACCGATCCCTGCATAGACTGGGAGATGACAGAGCAGCTTCTTCGGGAAGCGCACAGGAAACTGGCATAACCGTTTTTGACACCTTATACGCGTACGTCCGAATGCGTATCCAGGCTTGCGGTATGGCGTTCAAGAAAAGGATTGGCTTCCTGAACAAAGAACTCATCCACCTGTGACGGAGCGCGCCCGACAAATGCATCGAGCTTCAGCTGCTCCTCCATTTCTTCCCGGGTCATGTTAATTTGAGGGTCGGCAGCCAGCCGATCCAGCAGATCGTTGTCCGCTCCTTCCTCTTTGACCCGGCGTCCTGCTTCCTGAGCATGCTGCCGGATAACTTCGTGCAGCGTCTGACGGTCTCCTCCCTTTTGTACACACGCCATCAGGATGTTTTCCGATGCCATGAAAGGCAGTTCACTCCAGATTCTTTTTTCAATTACTTTGGGATAAACCCTGGGTGCTTCCATGACATTCAAGTACAAATTCAAAATGGCATCGGCGGTAAGAAAAGCTTCGGGAAGGCTGAGTCTGCGTATGGCGGAGTCGTCAAGCGTTCTTTCAAACCATTGTGTTGCCGTAGTGAATGCGCTGTGCAGCGGTGCGGTCATAAGAAAACGTGAAAGCGCACAAATCCGCTCACTACGCATGGGATTGCGTTTGTACGGCATGGCGGAGCTGCCTACCTGCGAACGTTCGAAAGGCTCTTCCACCTCCTTGAGATTCTGAAGGAGGCGCATGTCTGTAGCAAATTTGTGGGCGGATTCTCCTATGCCTGCCAGCGCATTAAGGACCTGTGTATCTATTTTTCTGGTGTACGTTTGCCCGGCAATAATGAAAGAACTTTCAAAGCCCAGTTTTTTAGCAACAAGATGATCAAGAGCCTTTACTTTTTCCGCATCCCCATGAAAAAGAGCGAGGAAAGAAGCCTGTGTTCCTGTCGCACCTTTGACGCCACGGCATCGCATGGATGCCAGAAGTTGTTCAATCTGAAGGCAGTCCAGAAGCAGATCCTGTGCCCAGAGGCATGCACGTTTCCCCACAGTTACCAATTGCGCCGGCTGATAATGGGTAAATCCGAGCGTCGGCAGGGACTTGTATTGAAGCGCAAAGGCTTTGATTCGATTTAATACTCCTGCCGCTTTTGCAAGAATCAATTCCAGACCTTCCCGAATCAGAATAAGATCGGTATTATCTCCAACAAAGCAGCTGGTAGCCCCCAGATGGATAATCGGACGTGCATTCGGCGCCAGATCGCCAAATGCATGAATGTGTGCCATTACATCGTGTCGCGTTTCTTTTTCATAAGCAGCTGCCTGTTCAAAGTCTATCGTGTCAACATGAGCCCGCATCTCCTCTAGCTGCGCATCTGAAATGTCGAGCCCCAGTTCCTGCTCTGCTTCAGCCAGAGCAATCCAGCAGCGCCGCCAGGTGGAAAACTTTTTCTGTGCACTCCACAAACGTTTCATAGGATCGGTTGCAAAACGCTCAACCAGAGGAGAAACATAGAGATCACTCATGAGGAATTCCCAACCTTTCGACGATGGTGACGGTTACGAAGAAATGATTTATAAAAGAACGCATGCCGCCAAAGGGGCGCTGTGCTTATGCCTGAAAATCCTGAACAGCCAGAGCGAAACCGCTTTCTTCAGCCAGAGCAGCGACCGCTGTGACCGGATTTGTTCTTTCCGCAAAGACGCCCCCGCTTAGCATATACGCACAAGCACTCTCCGCAGATGTTGCCGGAAATGCATCAAAACGTTCCGGGCAGATGAAATTTTCTTCATAGGTGGCAAGATGCCACTGGAAGCCGTTTTTCAGCGCTATCCGCTCTACCTGAAGTCCGTCATGACGCACAACAGCAAGCCACCCCTCGTCACTGCGCTTGTCGACAACGGCGCTGATGCGTGGCGTATTGTAGTCATCTTTTTCATAGTCCATAGAAAAAGAGGTCAGAATCAGGGCATCCCGTGCGGACATCCCTCCTGCCATCTTTTCCGCGATGAAGTCAGTCTGTCCGCCGTTGGTAACAACAGCAACAGCACCGTCACAAACAATGCGCACACAGTTGTAGGCGATATAGGGATTTTTAAAAATATCACTTTCAAACCCCGGCTTGGGCACGATGCTGACTTTTCCATTACCCACAACAGCGCTCCGATTGGGAAAAGAGCGGCTTGACACACGATAGGCGGCGCAGAGCTGCCCGTCTGCTGTTTTTCCGACACTTACAATTCTTCCTACATACATCATATGTATCTCCCGTTGTTGCCCGGACTTCATAACCGCGGCCAGGCTAAAAAAGTTATCTGTTTTTAAGAGTTGCTTCCGCCTGTCGGATGCGCGTCCAGCCTTGCGCATCCGGAGAGGCTCCCAGAGAACGAACAGTTTCTGCTCCTACGTGAGACGCAAATTCCCCGCACATCTCCGGAGACCAGCCATTTAGATATCCGTAAAGAAATCCGGCCGCCCAGCAGTCACCGGCACCGGTTGTGTCTATTACCCGGGCTACAGGAACGGCATCGACTTTGCTGCAGGCGTCTTCTGTCCGGATAAGTGCGCCATCTTTACCCAGTTTCACAGCGGCAACCGGTGAACAGGCGTGCAAAGCCCGCAATCCTTCTTCCGGATCCGGATTTCCAGAAAATGCAGCTGCTTCATCTTCATTGGCAAAGACAATTTCGACATAGTGTTTCAGGAGATCCGGCAGGACATCCATGCTGTCCCGAACCACTTCAAAGGAGGCAAGATCTATGCTTACTGTGCAGCCGGCTGCTTTTGCCATTTGCAGCAGATGGAACACATATTCACAGTTAAACAGCCCGTAGCCTTCCAGGTGCACATGTCTGCACTGCTGAAAATCCCGGTCGCTGACATCGGACTTCCCTATCAGCATGGCTGCGCCCAGATCAGTACGCATCGTGCGCTCTCCATCGGGAGTGATCAGGCTCAGGCATCGGCCTGTAGGGCTGGAGTCATCATACTTGAAGCTGTCTTCAACACCGCCCGAAGCTGTAAAAGCAGCTCGATATGCATCACCGTCCGCATCTCTGCCGATTTTTCCAAGAAGTGCCACCGGCATGCCCAGCCGCCCTAAAGCAGCGACGGTGTTTGCCGCACTGCCGCCCAGGGCACGCTGTGGCGGTTCAGGCATTTGCGCCAGAAGCGCATCCATTTCATCGGGCTTTATCCATTCCATGCCACCTTTAGCTCCTGAAATCTTTTCAAGAAAAGAATCGGGAACCGGGGCAAGGATGTCCATGATGGGTGAGCCAACCCCCAGAATTCGGGATGCCGTAGGGGTGTCTGTCATTTTCCGACTGCCTGACGCAAGGCATCGGCCTTGTCTGTTTTTTCCCAGGGGAAAAGATCACGTCCGAAATGACCGTAATTGGAGGTGTCACGGTAGCACCAGCCCTGCGGCTTTGCCAGACTCAGTTCAGCCATAATCTGGGCAGGCCGGAAATCAAAGAGACCGGAGTTCTCGAGTACACGCTGGAGCACAGTGTCCTCGACTTTGCCAGTGCCGAAAGTTGACACGTTAATGCTCATAGGCTCGGCAACACCGATCGCATAAGCCACTTGAATCTCACATTTTCTGGCAAGTCCGGCCGCGACAATATTTTTGGCTGCATAGCGGCTGTAATAGGCGGCACTTCTATCAACCTTTGTCGGATCTTTGCCGGAAAAGGCGCCGCCACCATGGGAGCCGACTCCGCCGTAGCTGTCCACAATAATCTTACGCCCCGTGAGACCGGAGTCGCCATGGGGACCACCTATGACAAAACGTCCGGTGGGGTTCACATGATACTTTGTGTCGTTGTCGAGAAGTCCCGTAGCACCCAGAACCTGCTGCGCCACATCAATCATATCTTTACGAATCTGTTCCAGCGGAACATCTTCTGTCTGATGGGAAATTACAACCGTTGTGATTTTGGCAGGCTTTCCATTTTCGTACAGAATGGATACCTGAGATTTGGAGTCAGGACGCAAATAAGCAATCTCCCCCGCTTTTCTGATGCGGGCAAGCTCAATAAGCAGATTGTGGCTGTATTGCAGAGGAGCAGGCATCAGCTGCGGCGTGTCGTCGCAGGCATAACCGAACATCATGCCCTGATCGCCTGCACCCTGTTCTTTATGTGTTTCTTCGTTTGTATTGACCCCCATGGCGATATCGGCGGATTGCTGATGAAGCCGATTCACATATTGAAAGGTCTTATAAGAGAAACCGATATCATCATAAATATAACCAATGTCTTTGACAACAGCCCGTGCCAGACTTTCAGGATCGATGCTGCTCCAGCCTTCACAGCTGATTTCTCCGGCATTTGCCACGAAATCGGTTGCGGCAAGCGTTTCGCAGCCGACATGGCTGTTTTCGTCTGCGGCAAGGCACGCATCCAGAATCGCATCAGAAATCTGGTCGCAAACCTTATCCGGATGTCCCTCGGAAACAGATTCAGAGGTAAAAACATGGGAGCTTAGCAATTTACTCATGAGAACTTCTTTCCTGTTCTGGTTACTGAAAATGAAAATCTCGGCAGGTGTCGAAACCTGTAAAAAGAAGGTAATGAACCGGTGCCTATCGGAAATACTGTAACGCCGCTCAGCCTTGAAAGATTCGGCGCACACTGTACAGCCATTTTATACCATAACATAAGGTGTGGATAAAAGCCGATTTGACAATAACTGCAATCATGTTTCATACTGAAACAAGCACTTTTCGTAAAAAATGCCCTGTTATATTGTAAGAGACCATGGCAAATGGTTTTCCAGACCTCAAAGTCTTTAAAACTGGCAGTGCCGCTTTAACAATAAGGAAAAGCTCTGTGAAAAAAAACGAAAAAAAGATAATTTCCCGTCGCTCTTTTTTAAACAACGCCGGTCTTGCCATGGCAGCTCCATTGATTGTGCCGTCCACAGTTTTTGGCGCAAAAGCGCATAAAAGCCCGGGAAGCAAAATCACCATTGGAGTCATCGGTTCCGGCGGTCAGGCAAACGGGCTCACAGAAAATGCGATTAAACACAAAAACACCCGCATTGTTGCCGTTTGCGATGTTGATCGCAGGCGCCTTGCCGAGGCAAAGTCAAAAGTGGATCATTATTATGATAATGAAGACTGTACTGTCTATACAGACTATCGCGAAGTTCTGGCACGGGAAGACATTGATGCCGTTATTGTCGCTACCCCTGACCATTGGCATGCCCTCATTTGTGTAGAAGCCGCACATCGGGGGAAAGATATTTATTGCGAAAAGCCCCTAACCTGGTCACTTGGTGAAGGACAGGCCGTTGTCAAAGCGGTTACAGAGAATAAGCGGGTGTTTCAGACAGGCAGCATGCAGCGTTCCGGTAAAGATTTTAAAACTGCCTGTGAACTGGTGCGCAATGGATATCTGGGAAAAATTAAGCACATTCTGGTGGCATTGCCCAATGGCGGCAATGCGCTTTGGGTGGATGAATTCCCGCCTCCTCCTGCGGAATTGGACTGGGAGTTTTATGTGGGTCCTGCAGAATGGGCGCCTTATCACGAAAAACGCTGTCATTGGGACTGGCGCTGGTGGATGGGTTTCGGCGGAAGTCAGATGATGGACTGGATCGGTCACCACGGTGATATCGCTCACATGGCTATGAATTGGGATCATACAGGACCGGTTCATGTGCAGGGAGTCGCCTGGGAGATGAGCCCTGAAAGAAACAACTTATACAATGCCCCTCAGAAGTACCAGTTTGAATGCACTTATGCCGACGGAACAACCATGACTGTAGGCAGCTCCGACAAAATGCCCGATTTATTTAAAGAATGTGGAAATCTGGGCACCATGTTTTTCGGTGATAATGATCAGTGGCTTTATGTGGACAGAAGCGGTATCAAGGCGAGCGATCCCGAACTGCTTCAAACGCGTCTGGGTGACACTGCTTTCCGCTTCAGGAAAGGCACGAACCATATGACCGATTTCCTGCAATGTATTGAAAGCCGTGAAGAATGTATTGCTCCGGTTTATGCCGGACACCGCTCTGCATCAATAGGACATCTTGGAAAAATTGCCTGCACTTTGAATGTCGGTTTCAATTGGGATCCTGAAAAAGAAGTGATTACAGATAATCCTGCGATGAATGCATTGCTTACCCGCCAGTACAGAGGCGGTTGGTCTTTGGATGCTGTTTAATCAGGCGGCTCCGGCTTTTGCATTCTTAACCGAACTTCTGAGCCGCACTATAAGGCAGTATGTCTTTGTGTAAAAAGAGTTATTTTCTTTTACCGGCTTTTTTCTGCCTCCTGACAGCGGTGCCGTCCGTAAATGCGCTCCCTTCCTATGGCAAAAAGGCGGTTCCAGTTCCGGCAGGAACGGCACAGCCCTGGGGCAAGCCACTGGCGGGCGGTGCTGTAAAAGTATTGCTGGTTGCCCCGCAGCATACGTTGCAGGACGCTGCTGAATTAAAGAAACGTCTGGATGTAGACTGCAGGGTCGTTCCTTTATGGGATGCGGAGCATGCCGGTTACGATCCCATCGCCTATGGAACTATTTCATCCGCCGAGACGGATGCGGAAGTTTTTTCACGGCTGGAAAAAGAGCTACGGCAGCCCGCTGATGTCCTGATTCTCGCAAATTTTAACATTTCCCTTCTTCCGGAGCGGATTTTGTCCGAAGTACTGTTTAAAGTTTCGCAAGGTACCGGGCTTCTAACTGCTTTTGACCGATCTCCCGTCGATGGCCCACTGGCTGCTTTTTTTGACAACCTTCATGAGGAAGCGGATACAGATTCAATAAGCGGCGGTATAGGCGAATGTGCTTTTCCTGGCGGGCTGGAGCTTCGCCAGATTATTCGCTCTTATGTGCATGGTAAAGGGAAGATAGTCTGTCTGGATTATCCCGGTGATTTTCCCCGACGAAACGCTCTGGTTCAGTCCCCCGCCGATCCTTATGACCTGGAAAGCGCCTGGGAGGAAAATGCCTGGTCTTTTGTCGTTCGTGCCATCTGTTACGCCGCAGGACGGCGTCCTGAAGTCAGAATAGCGCGTATCGAGGACGGTGCACCTTCGGGACCTGCTGAAGATGAGATTCCGCCGGATTTTTACCCTGAATTTATTCAGGCCATGAAAGATTCAGCCGTTTCGCAACCCTCCCGTCCTTTTGTCATTCGCCTTAACAAACCGGCAGATAAAAAATACAATGTGGAATTGCAGATAAGGCGCCCCGGCAGCAGTACCCGCATCACCTATGAAGAGGCAAATGCTTTTTCCAAAGATTCCGAGTTTCATATTGTTGAAGTGCCTGCCGGTCCGGGACCCTGTTTATTTGATGTCTGGCTGAAAGACCGCAGCGGAATTACCGACTGGTTTACGGCGCTTCTGCAGGTGCCCGGCTGGCCTGATTTTTATCAGCTGGAACTTGAGAAACAGTGGCTCATGCCCAATGACTCTTTGGATATTTCTGCCAAAGTGCGTCCCTTTGCCAATCAGTCCCGCCAGGCCTGCCTTTATGCCCGGGCTACAGATGGCTTCGAACGGGTTGTCGCGCAGTCTGTGGAAAGTGTCGGAAGCGACGGCGGCACTGCAACAGTACGGCTCCATTTTACCGATCTTATTTCGCCGCTGATTCGGCTGGAGGTCTATGCGGTCGAAGGCGGTCCCCGGAGCTTTTCAGAAACAGAGCTGCATTCCGCCTACCGGGAAGTGCGTTTCCTGAGTGTGCGCCAGCGGCTGGAGCCTCCTCAAATGGAACTGGGCGCTTCCCTGCCGGCACCCTCTGAATATGGCGATCTGTCTCTGCTGAAAATGTTGGCGCAGGAAGGAGTGCGTACCGTTCATGCTCCCGCCGGAGAAAGTACGATCATCCGTGTTTCCGAAAAAGGTCTAACGCTGCTGCCTGAACTGGAGCATATCTCCGTTAATGAGGCATTGGATGGAAAGTACAGAGTCCCCTGCCTGAATGACCCATCCTACCGGATTTCTCTTGAGGAAACGCTCAAAACGGGAACGCTGCGCCATTGGGCGGGAACCCGTGGGCGCTATTCTTTGGGTAACGGCAATGTACTGTGTGCTACGGAGGAGGCTGTATGTCGGTGCGGATACTGCCTTGAAGCGTGGCATCAGGTGCTTCGGGAGAAGTACACAAGCCTGGAAGCCTTGAACCGGCAATGGGGAACGCATTTTTCTGAATGGGAGCAGATCGATACCGTCGACGTTCCTCCTGTCAACGAACAGACCCGGACCGTCTCTTACCAGGTGGATTTCAGCACTTTTATGGACAGTCAGTTTGCCGGATTTCATCAGTGGCTCCATGAGCAGATACGGCTGATTGATGGCTCAGCTGTCGCTGGAGCACGTTTTTTTTCAGATACCAACCCTTCTCACGGATACTGCTGGCCTGAGTTATGTCGGGCTCTGGATTTTGTCATTGCCGATTACAGCCCCCTTATTCTCGAGAAAATCGCCTCTTATACCGCACCGGGCAACTGGAACGGTCTGGTGCTGCACCCTTCTGATGCCGGACAAAACGGTGCGGCATTTCTGCAAATTCCCTGGCAGATGCTGACCCATCAGATTCCTGTCTTGTGGCTTGAAGCCTTGTCAGGCGAAGCAGAAAAAGCAGACGGGAACACCTGGTTTGATGTACAGGGTTCTCTCTCTGAAGCGTTGACAGCGATAACCCGTACTGTGCGACAGTTACAGGATACGATTGCCCCTCTGATTCTTGCTTCTGAAAAGAAACCTCCTGCAATCGCTGTCTATGACAGTCACCCTTCCAGGCATCTTCCAAAATCTGCATCCGGGTATAATACTACCTTTCTGGATTCACAAAACGCTGTGTCCGCCTGTTTGCGCCGGAGCAACCGGGACTTTGTTTTTATTGATAAAGAACGACTGGACGGTTTGAGGCAGGATACGTTTTCCACTCTGATTCTTCCTTTTTGTGTCGCACTGGATGATGAAGAAACGGAGGCGATATTTACTTTTGTTGCCCGGGGCGGAACAGTTGCTGCCGACGTGCTTCCCGGAAATTTTGATACGCATGGAGGAAAACGGCTGAATAACCGTTTTGCATCTCTTTTTGGCGTTGATCAAAAACCGGACAGTCGCCAGTGTACAGAGCTGCTTGTCACTACGGAAGACGTTGAAGGGAGGACACGTGTATCGGGGCAGGTTGAGGCAGATGCGGGTATCACACCCGACCGCGCCGTGGCCCTTGCCAAAGCCGGCGATCTGCCTGTCTGGTTTATCAGCCGCTGGGAGCAGGGAAATACGCTGCTGCTCAACCATCCATTTCGCATGCCTGTTGGTGACTTCCTGGCGGAAATGGCATGTCTTAATGAATTCATAACTGACAGTTCTGCATCCTCACCACAGCAGGTTCCGACCGATCCCGGTTTTCAGGGCATGGTGTACCATTTTCGTTATGATTCAGCGGTCATCTATGTAATACTTGCCGCACCATCCGCACCGGTGCAGCCACTGCCCCTTCATTTCACGAAAAAAGACAGCGTATATCTGCCTTTAACAGGAACCAGAGTTGCACACCCACACCGCCTTAAGATCCGCCTGAATGGCGGAGAAAGTTTGGCTCTCGTTCACCTCCCCAAAGACGCGAAGCCCTTAAAAATACATTCAACGGAAACTGCTGCAGAAGGTCAGCGCCTGGAGATACGTCTGACAAGTGACGGCGCGGAGGAAGACCCGGTAAAAAGACTGATCCTTCTGGATCTTCTTGGTGCTGATCAGACTGTGATACCGTGGTATCGGCATGTCGCTGTCCTTGAAAAAGGGCATGGAGCAAGCTATTTTCCCCTGTCATTGAACCAGCAGCCGGGCCGTTATGTGGTACGTGCCCGGGATCTTCTTACCGGTGCCGTTGTGGAAAAACCCGTCAAAGTCACTTCGATCATCAACTGACGGCGGTGTTATTGCGGAGCAATGCCGCCTTTTTTCCGTCCTCCGGGCCCGGTTCCGGGAATACGACCGATTCGCCTGATCCTCCCTTTCATACAGGCGTGGCAGTCCTCGGCCGCTTCGTCAATACATGCTTTGGCTGGGTATATTTCGTAGAGGGCTCTGTATTGGGGCGGCGTGAGGTTGGGCATGACAATGTTTGCACCTCTTGATAACCCCAGTTCCCTGCCCAGCGCCGTGTTAATGGTGGCGAGAGCGGTCGTGCTGGGTATATTGGCTTCGGGGCATATCAACCGGGTCAACGCCACTGTTTTATAGGTCATGCCTTCCGTATTGGGCACCTGCTCTCCATCAGGAGCCGATTCCAGTTCGCCACGTCCCAGAGGAGTTTCGGGATGGGCTATAAACGGGCCGACGCCGATCATATCAAGATCGAGATCTTGAAACAGCAGAATATCCCGGGCAAGGATGGAATAATTCTGACCGGGAATACCTACCATTACACCACTGCCCGCTTCATACCCTAATTGCTTAAGGCGTCTCAGGATAGCAGGTCTGTCACTGATCTCCTGTCCTTTCGCAGGCGGATGAATACGCTCGTAAAGCGCTCTGTCGGAAGTTTCAAAACGAAGAAGATAGCGATCTGCTCCGGCAGTGCGCCACTCGATCAGGTCTTCGTCCGGGCGTTCCCCCAGACTCAGGGTGACAGCGAGGTTAGTTTCCTTTTTAATGGTTTTTATGATTTCAGCCAGCCAGTCGCGCTTGATACCGTAGTCTTCTCCTGCCTGAAGTACCACGGTTCCATATTCAAACCCTACAGCCTTGTGCGCACAGGAAAGAATTTCGTCCCTGGTGAGGCGGTAGCGCTCTACACTGCCATGTCCTGCGCGCAGTCCGCAATAGGCGCAGGCACGGATACAGTAGTTGGAAATTTCGATCAGACCGCGAAGGTGTACCTGATCTCCCACATGGCGGCGCCGGGTCTCGTCCGCCGCAGCCCATAACAGTTTTAAACGCTCCGGATCTGTTTCGCGGAGCCATCCTTCGATTTCTTCCTGACTTTTATGTTGGAGAAAATCAGACATAAAACTTGTTCATCCTGTGTTTGCAGAGCATTTGCTGAAGATAGACCGTCGGCTTACGCTTCAGTGTTTTTTGCCTTCAAATACAATTTGTGCTTCTCATAGGCCGCCAGTGCATCAGGAAAAGGCTCAAGAGCCCGTTCAAAGATACCGAGACTGTACGCAATAGTCAATCCGTAATTAGTAACAGGAATACCTGCTTTCCTGCAACGGAGAAGCCGGTTCAGCATGGCACGGCGATTGGTGACGCAAGCGCCACAATGGATAACCAGTTTGTAAGGGCTGAGATCCATTTTGAAGTCATGTCCCTGTACCGAATCAAAGATAAGTTCGCCTTGAACATATTTCATAAGCCACTGTGGAATTTTAACACGGCCTATGTCATCTTCTATCGGATGATGGCTGCATGATTCTGCAATCAGCACCCGGTCGCCCGGTTTGAGACTGTCAATAGCCAGAGCGCCTTCCACCTGAGTAACCAGATCGCCGCGATATCTTGAAAAAAGAATCGAAAAACCCGTCATTGGAATATGAGAAGGGGTATCTGCCGCTACTTTTAAAAACGCCTGCGAATCCGTTACTACCAGTTTAGGCGGCTCTTTTAATTTGGCGAGTGTAGCCGCAAGCCCCTTGTCTGTTGTCACCAGGCAGGACGCATCTCCGTCCAGAAGGTCCCGGATGCTTTGCACCTGAGGCATAATCAATCGCCCTTTAGGCGCTTCTTTATCGATGGGTGTTACCAGTACTGCCAGCTCACCGGCGCCCACCAGGTCACGGAGGATCACCGGTTGCTCGACAAAATCCGCTGGTGCACTATCCAATAAGGCCTGCCTGAAGTCACCCAGTCCTTCTCCGGTAATAGTGCTGAGGCAGAGCGAAGCAATTTTTCTTGCAGAAAGCATGTTCAGAAGTGCCGTATCCGGGCGTTTTATATCTGATTTATTAAAAACGGCAATAACGGGTACTTTCCGCTGGTCCAATTCTGAAAAGAGCATCTCTTCATAAGCGCCCCACTCACCTTCCTGGCAAACGATGACACCGAGATCGACCCGCTCGAAAACAGCCCTGGTTCTTTCTTTCCTGAGTTCGCCCAGGGTGCCCTCGTCGTCGAGCCCTGCCGTGTCGATAAAAAGGACCGGCCCAAGTGGCAGCAACTCCATCGCTTTTTCTACCGGATCCGTAGTGGTGCCGGCCACAGGAGAAACAATGGACACCTGCTGTGCCGTTACAGCATTGAGCAGACTGGATTTTCCTGCATTGCGCCTTCCGAAAAGACCGATATGAAGACGCATCGATTTAGGGGTGCTTCGCATGAGCTCATCTCAATCAGACAGAAACAAATTCTGTCGCAGTTGCAGATTTGTGTTTTTCGGTGAATTGGACCTGTTTAAAAGCTTATGGTACCATAATAAAATAAAACCGTGTTGCTTCAAAACAGGGCTTCAGAAGTTTTTGCTTTCCGGTACGCCCTTCCAGGTGTGTAAACAAAATATCAGGCAAAAAAATTTAGCATTCAAAGAAAATTCTTTCCTCTTTTCTCTAAACACAGATCCAAAAAGGAATTCCATGAAAACGATTGCTCAGATAATCGGTGCTGTTGTTCTTATTGCCGCTCTGGTTCTTGCAGTGCCGGTGATTCATTACTTTCCCATGTACAATTTCCGAACCGTCGAAGAAGGGGCGTTTTATGGGTCTCGTCAGATGGGAGGAAAAGCAATGGAGCGAATCATTAAGAAAAGAGGTATAGGCACTGTCATCAATCTTCGAGGCGAGCAAACGGATAGTGACTGGTACGATCGGGAAGTAGCCGCATGCAAGCATATGGGGATTCAGCATGTTAATTTCGGATGGTCGAAAAACAGCATTCCGGAACCGGAATCGCTTGCCGCTTTTCTTGATCTCATGGAAACAGGGCAAAAGCCTTTTCTAGCTCACTGCCAGGGAGGAACGCATAGAACCGGTGTTGCCGCCGCCGTTTATCTTCTTTTGAAAGGCGCAGATACAGCAACAGCACGAAAGCAGTTCCGGATCGGTTTTAACGATGCACCCATCGGCGAACTGGTAACGCTTTACGAAGGGAGCCCCAAGCCTTTTAAACAGTGGGTTCTCGAGGACTATCCCGCAAAATATGAACAGTGGAAGAAACAGCGGGAGGCACAGAAGGAGGCCGCAAAAGTGCCCGCCCTTCTTGCAGCATCTGCGCTGCGCTAGGCGGTGTCTTTTTTATGCTATGGGCGTGAGTACGTAAATAATTACGGCGAAAAAGTGAATGGCGCTGCCACCCATAACGAAGCAGTGCCAAATTGCGTGATTATAAGGAACGCGCTCATTGGCATAGAAAAAGACGCCAAATGTATAAAGCAGCCCGCCTGCAAGCATCATCAGTAAACCGCCGACAGGTATATGGGTAATGGCGGGTTTTATGGCGACCAGAACGATCCAGCCCATGGCAACGTACATGGCTGTAGAGACTTTATTGAAGCGTCCCGTGAAGAAGGCTTTGAAGGCACAGCCGACACAGGCAATCCCCCATACGACTCCAAAAAGCGCCCAGCCAGTGGTTCCTCGGAGCGACACCAGCAGAAAGGGTGTGTAGGTGCCGGCAATCAGCAGATAGATGGCACAATGGTCGAATACCCGCAGGACTTTTTTCACATTGAAACAGGGCACAGCATGATAGAGGGTCGATGCCGCATAGAGTGCAATCAGCGAACTGCCGAAAACAATAACAGCAACCAGGCTCATACTGTCTTTAAGTGATACCGCCCGCAGAATCAGCCAAACCAGCCCGGCAACACTCAATCCGAAACCAACGGCATGGGTGCCGCTGTTCATAATTTCTTCCAGTACAGTATATTCTTTATGTGTTTTAGTATTCTGAGTTTTCATTGTTTGCTCCGATTCGTTACAGTAAAGTATAGCATACCTGTCGGAAAAAAATCGTCTCACGAACTTGCGTTCATCAATAAAAGAAAAGGCAGGCAGATTACTTCAGAAAGAAATAAGGTCTGTCTCCTGCAAGTGGCTCAAATGCGCCCGCAGCTGCAACAAAGCAAAGGGATGCATGGACTCCGGTGTATCGTCATAAGCTTCGGCAAGAAGAGCGGCTTCACTTCGGGCGCCCTGCTCCCAGGCTGTTTTAATTTTTGTTTCGCGCATTATCCGGTGCTCCAGAGTTTTCTGAAAAAAAGCGGGCCCTTCCCCCTCCATGAGCGGGGCGCCATGACCGGGCACAGTTAAAGCAGCCGGGATTTTGCCCAGACGTTCAAGTCCCGCCATGTAGAGCCCCATATCTCCATGCTTATCCGGATTAATCATAATGGTTCCCGGGTTCGCAATCATGTCACCGCAGAGGAGCGCTCCGGTTGTTTCTTCGAAATAACAGAGATGGCCTGGATGATGACCGGGGGTATGAAGACATCGAACAGACCAGGGGCGGGAGCCCGGAATTTCAATAAAGTCTCCCTTCTCCAGTGCTTCTGCGTTTTGAAATGAGCCGAGAGACGCCGGATGTCCGTACACTGTGACGTTGTAGCGTTTCGAAAGAGCTTCTGCTGCGGCACAATGGTCGGGATGATCGTGGGTCAGCAAAATGCCCGCAGGTGTTCCACCAACGTTTTCGCAGACTTCGTCTATATGCGTAAAAAGACGGGAAATCTCAGATGTTTCTGAAGCACCGGGATCAACGATATAAATGGACTCTTCGCCGATGAGCACACAGTTTGTATGGGTAGCGGGCGGCAAGGTGCAGCTCTGCAGCGGTACCAGATGAATGCCGGGAAATGGCTCAATGTAATCCAGCAGAGTGTTGCTGAAACCAGGTGTGTGACGCAGGCGCTTTAATGCTTCCGGAAGCGGAAAGGTATGCAGCCTTTGCAAAACAAAAACTACCGGTGTGGAGACGTGCATGCTCTTTCCGTCCCGGCGTTTGAGTGCTTCGGCAGGGGTGATCCATTCGACGCCGACTATTTCAGCATGCGCTCCCATGGGCGCAGCAAAACAGGGCTTCGAGGTGCTGCAGAAAAAATAAGAAGTATCGAAACGGATAGGTGAAAAAGAGGGCGTCACCCATCGGCCTGCAGGAGAAAAATTCAGGTAGTCAATAAATATGTTCTTTTTTTCGAGAAAGGCTTCAAAAACGGCGGGCTCGCTGACAGTTTTCTCACGCAGGCTTTGCAGCGATCCGTTTTCCGCTTCCGTCAAATCGGGAAGCAGTATGCCTGTTTCTTCAAAAAGTTCCCGCACAGCTGTGGTGAGCAGGCGCGCGCTCCTGAGGTCTGGCGCATTGATAACCCGGCTGCCTGTGTCAGCATCTGATAGGCTCCCCCCCGGAAAGGCGTGATGCCCGCCCATAAAAGGAAGCGATGGGTTTCGTTTTACGAATAAAACACGTTGACGCTGTTGTTCGTACAGTATGATTACAGCAGCGAGGCGTGGCGACGCTCCTTCTGTACTGGTGTAGCTAAGCCAATTTGCCATAATAGTGATCCTGAACTTATATATGAAAAAGCTATGCTAGGCAATTCAGCTGTAAAAAGCAAACTTCTCCGGAGAGGATGCTCGTGAATTCATATCATTTTGACGGAACGGACCGCTATCATCTGGATGCAGAACTAAAGGCAGTGGTAAATATTGCGCTTGCCATGGAAAAACCTCTTCTGTTGACCGGTGAAGCAGGAACAGGAAAGACGCAGCTGGCGCTGGAAACCGCCAGGGCTCTCGGCCTCCCTGTCGAAATCCTACGCTGCAAATCCACGATTAAAGGAGAAGAAGCCTGTTACGTACAGGATACAGTGCTGCGGTTGAATGATGCCCGCTTCGGTTCAGGAGAAAGCGGAAGGCGGGTTGACCAGTTTTATGACTATGTGATCTGGGGCCCTATAGGAAGGGCCTTTCGCGCCGACAGAAAAGTAGTGCTTCTGCTGGATGAAATTGACAAAACAGAGTCGGACGTGCAGGACAATCTGCTGGACATTCTTGAAGAATGCCAGTTCACTATCCGTGAGGTGAACGAAACAGTGAAGGCGCAGATCCGACCGGCAATCTTTATCACATCCAATGCTAAAAGAGAATTGTCCGATCCTTTTCTCCGCAGATGTTTCTGTCACCATATCGCTTTTCCAGCTCCTGAGGAAATGCGTGCCATTCTTGCGCTGCATTATCCCAATACGCATCCCGAGCTGATTGAGACAGCGCTTAAAATATTTTATGAGCTTCGGGATCGGGGTTTTGAAAAACCGCCAGCCACAAGCGAACTGATTGACTGGATTGGCGCACTTGAGCGGGACGGAAAAATGCCTGATCCTGAATTCCCGCCTCTAACCGGACTTCTTTTAAAACGCAGTGCTGATATTCTGAAATACCGGCAGCGGAGATTCGGCAGGCATTAGTATATGGCGATGCCCTCAAACAGAGATGATAACAGCAAAGGCTATACAGTGCTCTTTGCACCTTTTCTGTATCTCCTTCGTGATTACGGGCTGCCGGTTGGGCTGCGTGAACTGCTGGAATTGAATCAGGGGCTGCAAAAAGGGATTGTATCGACGCTGGACGACCTGTTCATTTTTTCGAGGCTGGTTTTTGTAAAACGGGTTGAATATGCCGATGCCTTTGAACGCGCTTTTGCCTTGTACTTTTATGATATCGATATTCCCGCCGTACAGGAAGGCGACGATGCGCTATTCAGCACAGAGCAATTCCGGCGGTGGCTGGAAGAAGAAATCCGCACAGGGCGTATGCCGAGGCATGCCTTCTGGCATTATGAGCCCGAAGAGTTGATGAAACGGTTCTGGGACACGCTTAAACAGCAGATGGAAGAGCATCACGGCGGAAGCCGATGGATAGGGACAGGAGGCAACTCCCCTTTCGGTAACAGCGGGAATGCCTCACGGGGAATACGGGTAATGGGCGCTTCAAAAAATCGTTCTGCCTTGCGTGTGATCGGTGACCGTCGTTACGTCGAGTATTCCGATAGGAATCAGCTGCGTGAGGAAAACCTCCGGCAGGCACTGGCATCCATGAAACACATGCAGCATGCGGGACCCTTTACGCGCCTGAATTTGGATAAAACCGTTACGATGACTGCCCGGAACGGCGGTGAGATAGATCTTGTTTTTGAGCGGGATCTGCGCGATAAAATCAGTGTGCTTCTGCTGATTGACAACGGCGGATATTCCATGCTGCCATATATCGAAATCACCCGTATTCTATTTTCTAAAATGCATGAGCGGTTTGAAGATCTGCAATGCCTCTTTTTCCACAATACCATTTATGAAAAAGTGTGGACAGATTTTCGCCGTACCAGCCCTTTAGATACGGAACAACTGCTATTGAGGCGACCGGATACGAGACTTGTGATTGTGGGAGATGCATCCATGGCGCCGGAAGAGCTGGAAGCGCGCGGCGGTGCTCTCTCCAATTTCAGTGACTTCAGCAGCCCGCCCAGCAGTACCTGGCTGCACAAGCTATCACGCCGTTTCCCATGGTCCTGCTGGCTTAATCCCATACCTCGGGAATACTGGATGCGGACACACGGTGCCTATACCATCGAAAATATTGGCAGAATTTTCCCTATGGTGGATATGAGTCTCGGAGGCATCAAAGAAATGGTCAGTCGCCTGTCCGGCTGACAAAGCGTGAATAAGCACTTCCCCACCCTTTTGCCAGCAGCACGGCATCATGAAGCCGCCCGGTCAGGAGCCGGACAAACAGCCGGATTAGCAGCCAGAGACCATTGCCGGCAGTAAAGAGCAGGACTCGTCCGAAAGAGTGCCTGTAAAGCATGAGCATGGCGTAAGTGCTGTTGTGTTCCTGCATGCGTATGGTATCGCCCTGCCGGGTGCCGCTGCCTTTATGGCGTACCCGTGCATCGGAAAGGTAGCGGAAACGGGCTCCATGCCGCCGCGCATGAATGCAGAGAAGACTGTCCTCAAAATAGTACGGGATATCAGGATCAAAACCGCCGATTGCAGAAAAAAGCGATGCCGGCAGTGCAAGATTGCAGGAAGAACCGGCATTGGCGTGCCGGGGACTGCAGGGAAGGCTTTTTCCAAGAAAAGTGGAGCGCCTCGGTCTGTCCTGATCTTTCCCTGTGTGGTAATCCAGAATTCTTCCTATGAGAACAGTGTTCCCGTCGTCACAGAGCAAAAACGTATCCAGCCACCTGTCTTCCGGGACGGCGTCCGAATCCAGAAAAATCAACAGAGAGCCCCGAGCCACCTTCGCACCCAGATTGCGTGCAAAGGATGGGCCTTTGTTGTCTTCCAGTCTGAGCGTCTGCACATGGGGAAATTCCTGCGCCGCCATCTCCCTGACGCCATCGGTAGAGCCGTCATCAACGAGAATAACTTCAGTGTTTTTTTGCGTCAGCTCAGCAACGGGCAGTGCGCTCAGGCACGCATGCACGTCCTCGCGACGATTATAGACCGCTATGATAATAGAAGCATGCAAAGGGACTGGTTTTCCTGCTCCCCTTCAATGGGCATCAGTGATGCAGCATTTTCCCCTGTTTCATGGAAAGATAGCCGGCAAGAATATGGCCCAGAATGGAAAAAACATCCTCGACCGGACCGTATTCATCCAGAGTGGTATCGGCGTGAATCACAACGTCGCAGAGATTTTTCATGGCACCGCCGGTTAAACCGCAAAAGCCGACTGTGACGGCTTTTTCCGATTTCGCATACTCAAGAGCGCGCAAAATATTGGGACTGTTGCCGCTGACAGACATGGCAAGTACCAGATCGCCGGGGCGAAGCAGCACTTTCAATTGGTGGACAAAAATACTCTCATAACCGCTGTCATTGGCAAGAGCGGTGACAGTTGCCAGATTGTCGGCCAGAGAAACAGCGCGGAAAGCAGGTTTTCCATCCAGATAGGCACCGGCAATCAAATCATTGACCAGATGCGCACAGGAAGCAGCGCTGCCGCCATTACCCATAACATAAATGGCTTTGCCTGACTGACGTGCCTCTTCAAAAGCGGTCACTGCTTTGGCGAAGCTATCCCAGTCAAGTGAGGCAAGAACTTCAGACAAACGGGCGTTATACAATTTTGCATATTCCTGAATGGATCCGGCTTTTGCAAAAAGTTCAGCGATTTTGTTCATGAATAGGTTTCTCCAAAAAAAGGGATGGTGGACAGGTTTGTTTGCGCTTGTTGGGAAAATGTACAGAAAGGAGGTCTATCTGTTGTTTTATTTCCGGATCAATGGGTATTATAAGGCTGTAGCGGCAACAATACAAAATGACGTGAAACCTTTTCTTCTAAAAGTGCCTGCAGTATCTGACTGCCCCTGCTGATTCCTGCTGCACTGAACGCAAAAACAGGACAATGATAATGAATAAAGTGTGTGTGCTGGGTCTCGGCTATATCGGTCTGCCCACAGCGGCTGTACTGTCGGCCCACGACCTCGAAGTAATCGGAGTCGACCTGAACCCTGATGTCGTAAAAACGATCAACCAGGGCGCAATTCATATAGAGGAACCCGGGCTGTCAGGATGGGTTCAGGAAGCGGTGTCCTCAGGAAAGCTGCGTGCCACCGGAAGTCCTGTGCCTGCAGACGTTTTTATCATTGCGGTGCCGACTCCTATTACTGCAGAATGCAAAGCGGATATGTCCTGCGTGCGCGCTGCCGCACAGAGCATTATTTCGTGCCTGCGGCCGGGCAATCTGGTTGTACTCGAGTCCACTTCTCCCCCGGGTACATGCCGTGATTTACTTGCTCCGCTTTTTGAGAGTGCCGGTTTTAGGATTGGCACCGACCTCTTTCTGGCATATTGCCCTGAACGGGTTCTTCCTGGAAAAATTCTTACGGAGCTTGTAGAGAATGACCGGGTAATCGGCGGAATGGATGAATCCAGCACAAAAAAAGCCATTGCTCTTTATGACCGCTTCGTGCGAGGAAAGCTCATTGCCACCACGGCAACGACAGCGGAGGTGGTCAAATTAATGGAAAATACCTACAGAGACGTAAATATTGCACTGGCAAATGAAACGGCACTTCTTTGTGAGGAATTGGGTGTGGATTATTGGGAAATGGCACGCTGTGCCAATCATCATCCGCGGGTACATCTGCACAGCCCCGGTCCCGGTGTAGGCGGGCATTGTATCGCTGTCGATCCCTGGTTTCTTGTGGAGGCCAATCCTGAAGGGACTTCCATGATTCAGGAGGCACGGCGAAGAAACGATGATATGCCTCGGAAAGTGGCTGAAAAAGCGCTTGCCATGACCGCTAGCATAGAAAAACCGGTTATAGTTGTTCTGGGTCTGGCCTATAAAGCGGATGTGGACGATTTGCGGGAAAGCCCTGCTTTAAAAGTGACAGAGTTTCTTCAGCAGGCCAGGGTTGACCTTCGGCTGTGTGATCCTTTTGTAAAGACAGACCGATACCCTGTGCAAAGTCTGGAGAGCTGCCTTCAAGGAGCGGATATGATCCTTCTTCTGACAGATCACAGCGAATTTAAGACTGTTTCGCCGGTGCAGGCCTCCGAATGGATGAGAAACCGGAAAGTGTTTGATACCCGCCGGGCACTGCCTCGGGGCAGCTGGGTTCAGGCAGGCTTTGAATTCACCTGTCTGGGCGTGGGACTTTAACATCTGAGATTTGTATTATAAATCCGGTATATGTAATTTTATGGAGACATTGCTTTTGAGAAACTGGATAACAGTGAAGAAGTAAAGGAGGGCACCTTTATGAAAGCACACAGTACGTGTACTGGCTTTGTTATTTTTTTACTTTTATTGTTGGGCGGCATGTATGCAGGCGCAGAGTCATCTGCACGCACTTTAAAAAAGAATTCAGACAAAAGCAGTTCGCTTAGCCCCATGTCCGACCGCGAAAAAAACTATATTCGGAGAGCAGAAGAGATTATGCTTTCCAAATCACAAAAGAATGTTGTCTTTAAAGTGCTTCAGGCCATGGAGGACGGCTGTCTGTGCATCGAAGGGGTCTACGATGAAGAGGATGAAGAAATCTATTTTACTGGGAGCGTCTTCTTTTGGATCGACGCAACAAGCCGTTATACAGCAGACGATGAGACTTTTCTGAAAGACCTTTACTGGTGCGGTACTTACAGCTACACAACAGTAAAAGATATGCCAAAAACCGTTCACCGTTACTCTTCCGACCGTGCTTTGGCAGTGAGCCTGGTTCGAATAAATTTTGATCTCTTCGATGAGGAAGACGAAGAAGACGCCGACGACGATTCGGAAGAAGATGATTTGGAGATAACCGGGAGTGGAACAGGCTTCTTTGTGACTGAAAACGGCTATCTGCTTACCTGCAGGCATGTGGTCGAAGATGCCGGTGCCGTTGCAGTATTGTTGCCTGACGAGCAAGTGCATGCCGCAAAGATTATTCACACCGATAAGGAAAAGGATCTTGCGCTGCTTAAAGTGGACGGTACCTTCACGCCTGTTACTATAGGGATTCCTGACGAGGTACAGCCGGGGAAAACGGTATTTGCTTTGGGGTACCCCAATCCGGAGATTCAAGGGTTTGCTCCGAAGGTCACCATGGGAATTATCAGCGCTCTCACTGGTATGCATGATGACGAAAACAACTATCAGATCGATGCTGCTGTCCAGCCGGGCAATTCAGGAGGCCCCTTGTTCTTTACCTCAGGAGAGGTGGTCGGTGTGATCAGCGCCCGGGTGAACGATGGTTATTATGCTGAGGCAACAGGATCTATTGCACAAAAGATAAACTACGCCGTAAAAATGGAAGCGGTACTATCTTTTCTGAGAGAGGAACCTGCAGCCTTCCGCCGCCTGAAAAGGGGCACCTCTTCAGCCTCTTCACAGGAGGAGGCTGTCCGGCAAATTACACGCTCTCTTGCTTTGGTCGTAACTTTAAAATGACCGTTTCAGTGTGTCCGGAAGCAAGATAACAGCGCTCAGCTGTGATCAAAAATCATTTCCTGCACTTCTATGCCCTCAATGCTGTTCAGCTTGTCGCGAAGTGCTTCACACCGGGCGATGTCACCAAACATTTCGAGCAGCAGAATGCCTCCTGTTGCACAGAATTGCTCATCCACCTCGTGCAGACCGAGGCGCGTTTTAATAAAACATCCGTACTCTGTCAGCAGCTGCTGCACACGCACGGCATTTTCCCCGCGGTTCTGGACGTGTACACCGTAAATAATGTGTCGATCTTTCATAAAACCTCCCATGACCCTTTGGCGGAAAGTAAACTGGTTAAAGCGACAACTTGCGCTTATCCTGCTTATTATACATAAACATCCCGGTCGCCGGCACGTACTTTCCTGACAACGGTGCTCGCCCGTTCTTTTCGAGTGGGCGGTTGTTCTTCTATAATCCGGTCAATAAGTTCATTCCCGACTTCTTGTGTAGCCGGTGATGCGAAGTGCTCCAGAAATTCTGCGAAAGTGCTCAGGGCATTGATTTCACAATAATGTTTTATGAGCCCCGGCTTGGCGAGATCCATAAAGTCTTTGCCGGTTCTGCCCAGACGGTAGCAGCCTGTGCAGAAGGAAGGGATATATCCAAGGTGGGCGATATCTTCTACCACTTCATCCAGTGACCGGTGATCTCCGAGAGAAAACTGGCTCATATCATAGCTTTCCTCGTGATACCCGCCCGGATTGGTGCGGCTTCCCGCAGAAATCTGCGATACACCTAAAGCCAGCGCTTCCCGCCGCATTTCCGGATTTTCACGGGTGGAAAGAATGATCCCGGTATAAGGCACGGTTAAACGAAGAATGGCAATCAGTTTTCTGAAATCCTTGTCGCTCACAGGAACAGGAGGGTGTTCTGACAGATCAGAGCCCACAGCCGGTTCAATGCGGGGTACGCTGATGGTATGACAGCCTACGCCAAATCGCTCTTCCAGATGGGTGTTATGCTGAAGTAAAGCCAGCAATTCAAAGCGCCAGTCATACAGTCCGAAAAGCACGCCGATTCCGACATCATCAATGCCGGCGAGCATGGCACGATCCATCGCCGTGATTCTCCAGTCAAAGTCCCGTTTTTTCCCTGAGAGGTGTACTTTGCTGTACGTGTCCCGATGGTAGGTTTCCTGAAAGAGCTGGTAGGTGCCTATGCGCCGGTCTTTAAGCCCCTGAAATTCATCAAGAGTAAGAGGTGCCAGGTTGACATTGATGCGGCGCACTTCTCCCCACTCTGATTTCGTGTTATAGATAGTATCGATACACTTAAAGGCGTATTCGATACCTTCCCGCGGATAGGACTCCCCGGCAACGAGCAGAATGCGTTTATGCCCCTGATTGATGATGATGCGCGTTTCTTCCGCTACTTCTTCCTGAGACAGAGCGCGGCGTTTTACGGCTTTATTTTTTGATCGAAACGCGCAGTAGGTGCAGTCATTGGCACAAAGATTGGACACATACAGAGGGGCAAATAAAACCAGGCGCCGTCCGTATATTTCCATTTTTGCTTTGCGGGCAGTTTCAAAAAGTTCTTCTTCCAGCTCTTGGGACTGAATGCGCATCAGAGCGGAAACATCATCCGCATTAAGCCCCTTCAACTCAAGGGCCTTGGCAAGTACTTCCCGAATATGGGCATGATCCTCGCTGGAATGATCCAATGCATTTTGAATGGCATCTTCGTCAATTGTTACTGTTCCATACAGTTCATCGCTCATAAAAAAGTCTCCAGCATACCCCTAAGTTTCTGCATTGTTGGCAAAAACACAGCTCACGATTCAACTAACATCATTTTAGAAAATAATATGCCTGTTCTTATTCCAAATGCAATTTTTCCGGAAAGATCAGAAGGCACCAATCGGTGACAGCGCAGCTGTCTGCTTCCAGTAGTCGCTTCCGCGGAGGACAGTACCTTTCTGCCGCCAAAAGAAATCTACGTGCGCAGAATGACGCATGTCACGGCGTTTAAAAATGGTGAAGGGATAGTGTTGATCTTTCACAGCCGTCGTTGCATCTTCAAATTCGGCAGAGCTGATCGACAATTCTTCAGCCGACTTTGCCCCTCCCCTGCCCGCCGGAAGAAAACGGTAAAGATGCCAGGCATGAAGTATTCCGCCTGTCTGTACATAATCCGCAAGAAACGCACCGAGGGTATGCAGATTGGCAACGGTATGACGTGTAACAACAGTGGATACAGTGACAGACCGTTCTGCTTCTTTCAATTGGGCAAGGCGGTTCATAATAATTTGAAAATGCCCCCCGATCTGATGAGGAAAATGGCGTACACGGTTGTGCTCTGTCCGGGTGGTACCATCCAGAGGAAGCACATAACGGTCAACACAGTCGGGGTAGGCAGCGCCATCAGGCATTTTAATTCCGTTGGTGCCCACCTGAACAAGAAAGCCTTTGCTTTTTGCAATTTTTGCCGCATTGTGAAGTCCGTAGGGCCAGGTAAAGGGCTCGCCGCCACCGATTACAATATTTGTAAATCCTGCTTTTTCTAGTACAGTCAGTGTTTCAGCGAAATCATCCGGTGTCATGCATTCAACTGCATTATCTGTAATGCAAAATTTGCAAAACATATCGCACGACCCGTGCAGCATAACAACAGCTATATTTTTTTCGTGAAGGTGCATAGTAAAATCTCAAGGCTTGTCAAAGAGGACCGGGGCTGGTGTGCAGTCTGTGCAGTCTATTCTGCAGCAGTCTGCACCGCTTCTGCTGCGGCAGGGGTTGAGGAGGCAACCGTTGGTGCCTGCTGTGTGTTGGGATCCAAAGTCTCCACGATTTCAACGGGCGTGGCGCGTACCACGAGATCGTACAGTTCTTCCACATCTTCATTCAGCATACGCGCACAACCTTTGGACGCAAAAGAGCCTATTGTTTCCGGAGCGATTGTTCCGTGTATCCCGAGATCTCTGGGAAGACCTTCTGCTGCCGGTTCAAGAGGCATCCATCGGGTACCCAACTCATTATCAGGGGCATTGGCTGCAATAGGACCCGCCCCGGGCTTATGCCAAACGGGGTCTTTCTGCTTGGTTCCAATCGTATATTTTCCCAAAGTCGTCTCATGTCCTGGTTTGCCCAGGCCGGTTTTATAGCGCTTGAAAATACCTTTATTATCCATCAGGTAAAGAGAGCAGGTACTTCTTTCAATAATGATGGAAAAATCTTTTGGTGTATATTTTAAACGCTGTCCGAGAGACAGTTTTTCTGGGGATGTAATGGAATTGGCTTCCATTAAGAGCCCCTGTGTGGTATTCAGTTTAATACCTATACTGTTGAGATTATCCCCTTTTTCTACCGTGTAAATCTTACTTTCCGGGGTTTCCTGGGGCGAAAAAATGAGTGCCACATTCAGCGGTCCCAGCATGTCGATCGCTTCGTTCCATACGACAGTGCCCCATGGTGAGTCTTCAGCAGCGCGCCGTGCCAGATCTCTTGCTCCAACGAGGTTTCCCGCCCGCTGATCAAGTCGCGCCAGACCCAGATAGCCGAGCGAACGGATTTCTGCAGGAGCATGATCTCGGATGGATTCGTAGATATCCCGGGCTTCTGCTGTTCGGCTCATTTCTTCAAGTTGCCGTGCTTTTCTTGCCTGCAGGTAGGGATATTCAGGACTGCTTTTAAAAGCATCACAAGCTGCGGTAAGATTTGCCAGCGCTGTTTCCGGCTGGTTCTTGTAGTGCAGAATATCTGCTTCCAGAATAACGGCTCGGGGTGTTATCAGAGGATCCCGTCCTTTAAGAAGCGGTTTTATTTGTGCCATTGCTTCGTCATAGTTGCCGGATGCCACATTTTTTTGCGCCTGCTGCAGGACTTCCAGTCCGTCACTGCTTACTGGCAGGACTACAGGAAAGGCCTCTTTTGTTTTAGAGAGGAGATAAGGGGCGGCAATAATCACAGCCATGACGGCAGCAACGACCAGAGCGATAATAAAAAGTCCGGGTTCCCAACGTGATTTTTTACTGAAAATCCGTTTTTTCATAAAAGTCAGATCCTTGAACCGGACACGCGTGTAATGTCCAGCAACATTTCCGTACAGGATTGATAGCGTGTGTCAAGATTGCGGCGCAGCGCTTTTAAAATAACCCGATCCATCCGCTCGGGCACTTCTCTGTTAATAGAGGAAGGTGCCGGGAATCTGTACTTCGAACTTAATAATTGTTTTTGAATTTCCCGCGGATTGTTGCCCGCACAGGGGTGCCGGCCTGTAAAAAGTTCAAACATGGTGATGCCGAAAGAGAAAATGTCTGAACGGGCATCAAGCGTTTGCTTTCTCAGCTGCTCTGGAGACATGTAAAGACGTGTTCCGCCTTTCTCTTTCAGCCAGCGGGTGCGCCAGGTTGCACTTGATTTTGAAAGCCCGAAGTCGCATATTTTCACCTGACTCATATCTCTGGAGATCAAAAAGTTGGCGGGCTTTATATCCCTGTGCACCACACCGTTCTGGTGCAGAAAGTCAAGACCTTCCGCCAGACGGATTGTCAGGTTGGTCATTTGTTTTATTGTCAGGATCCGGTTGTCGATAAAATGCTTTAAATTGTACCCGTCAATGAATTCCATTATCAGGCAGCGGCGCAGATTGCCCTCAACATCTTCCTGATTAATGATCTCCTTTTCCATTTTAATGACGGTAGGATGATTGAGAGATGCCGCAATAAGAACTTCCCGTCCGAGATAGTCCTGTTTACTTTTTTTCTTGTCAAGGTCATAGCGACGGTCAAGTACTTTTATGGCAACTGTCACGTCGCGGGCGGGATCCAGGGCTTTATAAACAGTGCCCATACCGCCGCTGCCGATGGGTGCCTGTATTTGATAGGGGCCCACGTGGGACAGCTCAAATTCGCTGCTGTGCAAACCTGCAGCGCCACCCAACTGGCCCGGAGAAGCCGTTTTTACAGACCCTTTACGCAGACCGAGTTTTGACATAATCCCCATGACTCATGACTCCATCGACTGCTTTTTAAAAACAATCATTAAATAGTGGAATAACAACATATAGTGTAACATCAAAAGGATTCGCAAATCTACCACTACAGCTATGCATTAAGAGTCCTAGTTGATTCCTGAGGAACAGGAATTTCCTGAATCAGCTCTTTGAGCACAGATTCGGTCGAAACCCGGCGCAGCCTGCTTTCAGGGTGCAGCAGAAGCCGGTGCTCGAGAACGGGGCGTGCCAGAGATTTGACATCATCAGGCAGCACGTAGTTTCGTCCCTGAATTGCGGCGAAAGCCTGGCATGCCCGGAAAAGCATCATGGAGGCTCGGGGACTGGCGCCCAGGCTTAAATGGGTGCAGTCGCGGGTCCGGTTAATGAGTTTAAGCATATAATGTCGTACTTTTTCATGGAAGTGCACTTCTTTAATAGCAGCCTGCATTTTTAAAAGTGTTTTTGGATCACACACTTTTTTGACAGCGTCTATCGGATGGGTAAGCCTCGTGTTTTCAAGGAGTTTTGCTTCCGCCAGCAAGCCGGGATAGCCAAGAGAAAGGCGCATCATGAAACGGTCAAGCTGTGCTTCAGGCAGCGGGAAAGTGCCTTCATGCTCTACAGGGTTTTGCGTGGCGAATACAATAAACGGCTGCTCCAGCTGATATGTGTGCCCGTCGATGGTTACTTGTTTTTCCGCCATTGCTTCCAGCAGAGCGGATTGGGTGCGCGGTGTTGCCCGGTTGATTTCATCGGCGACCAGAATCTGTGAGAAAACGGGACCTTCCCGGAAGGAAAATTCCTGTGTTTTTGGGTTGTAAATGGAAACGCCGGTAATGTCTGAAGGCAGCAGATCGGGTGTGCACTGGATACGATTGAAAGCGCAGCCGCTTGCTACTGCAAGGGTTCTGGCTAGCATTGTTTTTGCCACACCGGGAACATCTTCCAGAAGGACATGCCCGCCTGAAAGAACAGCGGTGAGTGCGAGTTTGATTACAGGACCTTTATCCAGAATCACTTCATCCAGTGCGTTCGTCAGTGCGTTAACCTGCTCTCTGAAATTATTCATACTGTCTCCTGATTCAAAGGAATTACCATCCCCTGCTCTTCATTGCTGCAAGCGGTTCCCGGTCGGTTGCATGAGGCGGCTCCGGCGAGAGAGCAGAAAGGGCGGCTCTTTCTTCCGGGTCTAATACAATATCCAGACAGCCCAGGGTGTCCTGCAGCTGCTCTATTGTTCTGGCGCCGATGATGGGCGCTGAAACGGAAGGATGCGATTTGACCCAGGCAGCGGCAAGCGCCGCCGGTGAATATCCCTTTTGTGATGCATAGGCGATAAAACGCCTGGTTACATCTTCATATTGAGGGTTTGCATAGCGCTGCCGGTACATTTCCGCTTCTTTAAGACGGCCTGATCCGCCTGTTAAATATTTGCCGGTAAGTAAACCGGCACCGATGACGTTGTACGGAAAAACCGCAAGTCTTTCATACTCCGCCAAAGGAAGGAGTTCCACTTCCGCCTGCCTTTTCACAAGGCTGTACATCGGCTGTATGCAGCTCACAGGAGCAAAGGACTTGATCCGGGTGATGCCCATCGCTGTTGCCACCTGCCAGGCGGAAAAATTAGAAATGCCAAGGTAATGTACTTTCCCCTGCTCTACAAGTGTATTCACTGCGGCCAGGGAAGACTCCAGGCTGCAGTTTTCATCCCAATGATGCAGGTAGAGAATATCAACATAATCCGTCTGGAGACGGCGGAGTGATCGTTCAAGAGATGCGAGGATATTACGGCGGGAAAGCCCCTGATCGTTTCTGCCGCCGCCATAAGGAAAAAATACTTTCGTGGCGAGAATAAACTCGTCCCGCCTGCCCTTCAGCCAGCGCCCGACGATTTCCTCCGTCAGTCCCTTATTATAATTATGGGCACAGTCAAAAAAGTTGATCCCCAGCGAAGCGGCATAATCCATGATGGAAAAGGATACCGCTTCATCGGCTTCATTGCCGAAGGTCATGGTGCCCAGACATATTTCAGAAATCTCCAGTCCCGTGCTGCCGAACTGAACGTACTTCACGCTCTTATGCTCCCTTCTTGTCTTTACAAAGGATGTTCATGTTATTGTATAGCCTTTATGGATAGAGGTTCCAATTACGAGCGGGAAATGAAACAGCAATCAAAAGCAAATACGGAGAAAAAAGCACAAGTTTTTTCTGCACTGTACGGGGATTGTCAGGAACGTGCTTTTGAGCAGACAGTACTGCAGGAAACGCCTGAAAGTGATTTGCAGGCACTTTGGCAGGGACTGATTCTTCCGACTACTCAGAATACGGTTGAAGGACATCCTTTCCGAATCATTGCTCCGGGGTGGTGGAACAAACTGAAGGGCCCCGATTTCATAAATGCCCAGATTGAATTTAACGGAAAACTGATCACGGGCGATGTGGAGATTCATCGTCACAACCGTGACTGGTTTCATCACGGACATCATGAGGACCCCGCATACAATAATGTTGTTTTACATGCCGTGGAAACAGAGGGAGCCCCTGCGGCGGTGACCCAGTCAGGTCGCACTGTTCCGACCTGGGTTTTTCCGCCGACTTCACAGAGCGATCTGGATATGAAGCGCCAGATAAGCAGACAGCAGTGCGGCGAATGCGCTAAATCTTATGCATTTCGCAATCCAGCTCTGCTTGAGCATTTTCTGGATATTGCCGGTGACTGGCGGATTCGGGAAAAAGAACGGCGTATACGAAAACGCGCCGAAGAAGTCGGGTTTGACCAGACCGTCTACGAGAGCGTGCTGGAATCTTGCGGCTACAGTGCTTTTAAAAAAGAGTTTGAACTCCTTGGAAAAGCGCTGCCTTACGAACGGGCACTGCAGTTGGGGCGTGAGGACAAGATGGCGCTTGAAGCCGCTTATTTAAGGCTGGGCGGCTTTCTTCCTGTGGAATGGATGGTGCCGGATACAAAGGCGCCCGCTCATTTTACCCGGCTGGTGCAGGCCTATGAACAGTACCTTCATCCCATGGAAAGCCTGGGAATCAGCTGGAAAAAGCAGGCAGTCCGACCTGCCAACAGACCGGAGAGAAGGCTTGCAGGGATGGCAGGCTTCATGTGCAAAGTCACCGACCGGGGGCTTGAAAGGCAGCTGGATTTTTTGTGGAGACAGCCTGTTTCTGTCCGGGAGCGTATAGATAATTTCTGTGCCCTCTTCGGAAAGAATCTAAGCTACTGGGCAAACCATTACACCTGGGGAGGAAAAGAACTGGGGAAAGCGGCTGCCGTACTGGGAGAAGGAAGAGCGCGCTCCATCCTGGGCAACATTTTTGTTCCGGCAGGTTTATTTCTGGCACGCCAGGACGCAGCTGGATCCCTGCTTGAAAATAACGTTCATGAATTGTTCAGAACAATGAAGGCTGAGCCCAAAAACAACGTGTATGAATCCATGCTAAAGTGGATCGTACCGCCCGGTGTCAAAATTAAAATGAATTTCAGACGACAGCAAGGACTTCTGCAGCTGAGTGCGGACTGGTGCGAGCGCAATCCTTCGTGTCACAACTGTATTCTTCCTGTTTTCCTGCAGGTAATAGACGAAGGCGCATACCAGTCTGTATTTGATTCAGGTCTCTTGTAACAAGGTGTGCCTTCAGGATGCAGACCTATTTCAGAATCTTTCCTTTTTAGGGGAGTAGCGCTTTTCCCGGACGACGGTACGCGCTGGATGATTTTCCGAAAATAACTTACTTTGCATTTAGGTGTCCCAACTCTTATGCTTTATGCATATACGGAATCGTTCCTTCTATGAAAGACCGTTATGCGCCTGAATAACCTCCAAAAACAGAGCTCCATCGGGGGGATGCTAATTCTGCTCTTCCTCACTTCCGGATGCTTTTCAAACGTCACCCGGGAAGCCGGTGTACTGCAGGTTGGCAACGGGGCGGAAGTACAGGAGCTGGATCCTCATATTGTGACAGGTGTGACGGAACACCGTGTTCTCACTTCGCTTTTCGAAGGACTTACAGACTGCGATTCATCCACTCTGGAGCCGGTGCCCGGCGTGGCAGAAAACTGGGAAGTGAGCGAGGACGGGCTGCATTATCGCTTTACTCTTCGCAAGGATGCCCGATGGTCTAATGGTGACCCGGTAACGGCAGAGGATTTTTCTTATGCCTGGCAGCGTATTCTATCCCCTGCTTTGGCTTCAGAATATGCCTACATGCTTTATTGTTTGAAAAACGCCCGGGCATTCAATGAAGGAACAATCACTGATTTTGCTGAGGTAGGGGTTTGTGCTGTTGATTCCTGGACTCTGGATGTTTTTCTCGACAACCCTACTCCTTACTTCTTATCCATGCAAAACCACTATGCCTGGTTTCCAGTGCATCGCAAAACGATAGAATCTCACGGAAGCATGGATGAACGTGGCACACGATGGACGCAACCCGGACATCTTGTCAGCAATGGACCTTTTCTTCTTCAGGCGTGGCTGCCCAACGAAATACTGAGCGTCCGGAAAAATCCCTTTTACTGGGATAAGGAGCATGTGCAGCTTTCCGGGATTGATTATCTTCCTATAGACAATCTGCAAACAGAAGAACGGGCTTTCAGATCCGGGTTAATTCAACTGACCTCAACCATTCCGCTGCAGCGTGTTGAGAGCTACCGGAAAAAACACCCGGAACTGCTTTGCCTGCTTCCCTACTATGGCAGCTATTTTTACAGGTTGAATGTGACCCGCCCTCCTTTTGACAATGCAGACGTGCGAAAAGCCTTTGCTCTGTCTCTTGATCGTCAGGAAATCGTTGATAATGTGCTTAAGAGCGGTGAAACCGCTGCGTTCAGTTATGTTCCTGAAGGCGCTGGCGATTATACCTGCACCCATCCGCTGCGCTTTGATGTCGCCAAGGCGCGCGCGCTGCTTGCGTCTGCCGGGTATCCGTCCGGCCGGGGTTTTCCTCCTGTGGAGATCCTCTACAATACCAGTGAAGCGCATCGAATTATTGCGGAGACCGTTCAGCGCATGTGGCATGACAATCTGGGCGTGGAAGTTCGGTTGTTAAATCAGGATTGGAAGGTCTATCTCTCAGCACTCAATACGCTGGACTACTCGATTTCCCGCTCTTCCTGGGTTGGAGATGTGGCAGATCCCATTAATTTTCTCGAATGCTTTCAGACAGATGTGGGAAATAACAGAACGGGCTGGTCGTCACAGCATTATGATACGCTCATTAAGGAAGCGCATCAGTGTCCTGATAAGGAAAAACGCATTGCCTTACTGCAGGCAGCGGAAACAGTGCTTTTGGATGAATGTCCTATTGTGCCCGTTTATTTTTACACCTGGAAATTCTTGAAAGCTCCTGAAGTGAAGGGGCTTACCCCCAATATATTGGGTTACATTCGCTGGAAAGACCTGTCACTCGATACGGCGGAAGGGTAAAAAATGGCCGCCTTTATTACAAAACGCCTGCTTGAATTTATTCCTGTACTGCTGGCTATTATTACCATTACTTTTTTTCTTATAAGACTTGCGCCGGGCGGTCCTTTTGATACGGAAAAACGGGTGTCTCCGGAGGTGCTGGCGCAACTGGAAGCGCATTACCAGATGGATCGACCGCTGCACGCACAATACTTTCAGTATTTGAAAGGGCTGATACGTCTCGACTTCGGACCGTCTTACAAAAAACCGGCGCGGACAGTGGCGCAATGGCTGCTGCTCCGCTTGCCTGTGTCTATTGAGCTGGGACTCTACGGGCTGGCCTTTGCCCTGTTTTTGGGTCTGGGTGCAGGCGTACTGGCGGCACTGAAGCCGAATTCCTGGCTGGACCATACCGTTATGTCGGTCGCCATGCTGGGCATTTGTGTTCCTGCCTTTGTTCTGGGACCGCTTCTTGTCCTGGTCTTTGCTCTGTGGACAGACTGGCTCCCGGTGATGGGATGGATTTCTCCCGCCCATAAGATTCTGCCTTCCATCACACTGGGAGCAGGCTATGCAGCGTACATTGCACGGATGGCGCGGGGCGGTATGCTGGAAACACTGGCACAGGATTTTATTCGAACAGCACGGGCAAAGGGCATGAAAGAAAGCCGTGTTGTCTTGAAACACGGGCTGCGTGCCGGTCTTCAGCCGGTTGTTTCATTTCTCGGGCCTGCTGTTGCGGGTTTGCTGACAGGCTCTTTTGTCGTGGAAACCATTTTTATGATACCCGGTCTGGGCAGAGAGTTTGTGGAGTCCGCTTTTAACAGGGATTACACCATGATAAGCGGCGCCGTACTGGTTTACGCTGTGCTTGTCATGAGCCTGAATCTGGTTTCCGACATACTGCTGGGACTGCTGGATCCGCGCATTCGGGGACAATGATGACTGATCGCCGCAGCAATGCTGTTCAGAACAATTCCAGATTTTCCGGAGGGGGCGGCGGCTCAAAATGCCTGTGGAGCCGGATCATAACTTCCGCATCGGCTGCCGCATAGTCTATTTGCTCAGGCATAAGCGGTCGACGTGTCCAATCCGATGTCTGATAGTGTTTGTCCAGATAGATATTGAGAGCGCGAACACACACATCATCGAGGCGGTAACTGCCGACGTCAGTTTTTTTGTAGTGCTTTCTTGCATGCACCAGTGTATCGTAAATGTTGTGGATGGCAATGCCCTTCTCTCCGAGGATCTGCTGTTCAAAATCCTTGTTATGAATAATTTTTAGGATTTCTTCGTTTTCCATCAGATGCTTCAGCGGCTCAAGATCGGTGATCTTGAGAGCATCAAAAACATAAACCTCATGTGGGCTGGCAAGCTGTACCGTACAAAGAGTTCGTGGCTCTTCAAGGGTCGTTTCCACATCAAGTCCCAGCAGCGTTTCTTTATGCAGAGCCGTGCAAATTGCATTGAATTCCTCCTGAATATCCACATAGCATACCGGCAGCTGCGATTTGTATACACCGCTTTTCTGGATTAAGTGGAGGACGTGCCCGTGCGTTACAGACACCTTGGACGGCTTGATCTGCAGAACAGGCAGTCCTTTAAGCACGATGCCCACTTCTTCTGTAATTTTGTCTGCCGGTACAGCCCCGGCCTTTTCGCTGAAACTGGAGACAAGAAGCATGCGGCCGCCGGGGCGGACATAATTAAACCCGTCTCTAAGTATTTCTTTATTTTGCTCTGAAAGGGCTCCCGCATCTCTGATCTGATCAATGAGCACCAGATCATAGTACCGGCGGACATTCTGCAAAGTACTCCCCGCTTTCTTTTCCGGTTCCGGCCCTTCGACATTATAGCGTCGGGTGCGCAGCCAGGAAAGCGCAGTATCCTCTGCAGGACGGTAACAAAGGATCCGTTGTTTTTTGCTGAAAAGCAGTGTCGGGCGCAAGCGCACCAGAATGGAAGAATTCATTAGTATAAAACACTTGTTCTATTGTCAGTAGTAATTAAAACAGATGTATATAGTGTCGTAATGAATTGAACAGATTTCAGACCGGATCACCTAAAGCCAGCGCATCGCGGCGCATGCGCTCAGCATCGTTTTTATCCAGCGCAACATTGCCGGCACCGGCGTTGTCCAGTGCCTGCGCAACAGTGCGCATGCCGCACAGGACATGGGTAACTCCGGGCTGAACCAGTGTCCAGGCTATCACCAATTGTGCAAGGCTGCATTCGTATTTTTCAGTCAAATCCGACCATCCGGCGAGCATATCCAGGACTTTAGGCCGGTTCTCAGCTTTAAACCAGGGATTCCAGTCCGTATTGGTTCGAAATTCGCCTTCTTTAAACGAGCGGCTCAGACCGACTTTGCCGGTGAGGAGGCCTTGTTCCAGAGACATATATGTGAGGGTAGCAAGATTGTTTTTCTGACAGAAAGGAAGAATATCGCTTTCCGGATCCCGGTAGAGCATGCTGTAGCGGAATTGATCGGAAGCGATATCACCGCATGCGCAATAGCATTCGAGCTGTTCAACAGATACATTCGAAACGCCGATAGATCTGATTTTTCCTTCTTCCTGCAGCTTCAGCAGGCATCCCATTGTTTCCGGAATGGGTGTGTTTTCCGGATCTTTGGCGGGCCAGTGAACCTGATACAAATCGATATAATCGGTTTGCAGGCGCTGGAGGCTGTTTTCTATTTCCTCCGCAATGGTGTCCGGACGTAAACTGATGAAGGTGTCCTTTCCATTCAGATGGTAATGAAATGAGCCACGGTTATCCTGCCACCAGATACCGCACTTGGTCGCCAAAACAACCTTATCCCGTTTGCCTTTAATGGCCTGTCCCACAATTTCCTCGGCATGCCCCCAGCCGTAAGAAGCGGCTGTATCAATAAAATTAATGCCCTGATCCAAAGCGGCGTCGATGGAGCGGATCGATTCTGCATCGTCTACGCCGCCCCAACTTTCGCCGCCGCCTGTCACCCAGGTGCCGATGGCGATCACAGATGCTTCAATACCGGATTTTCCCAGTGCTTTGTATTGCATAGTTCCTTTTCCTTTGTATTTTTGGAGAATTGCTCTGCTGGTTTGAAATCGGAGTAATGATACCACCCTTTTTCTGTAAAACCAAAGCATGTTTTTCTGAAATCTCTCTTCGCACAGTGAAAACAGCAGAAAGTTGCATTTTATATCTGCATTTGCTACAATCTGGCTTCCATCTGAAAACTATCCCTCCAGAGTGCTGTGCAGGCACGGTACTTTTTATTTTTTACAAGGAGACAATCATGGCAAGAGTATGTCAATACAGCGGAAAACGCCCTCAAGTCGGAAACCGTGTCGTTCGTCGCGGTAAAGCAAAACGCGAAGGCGGTATCGGACAGAATGTAACCGGGCTTTCCAAGCGTCGCTGGAATCCCAATCTGCAGACGATCCGTGTGCTTGATGAAAACGGCACCGTCCGTCGCGTTAAAGTCTGTGCCAAGTATATCAAGGCCGGAAAGTTCGTGAAAGCCCCTCGTGGTACCCATGCTGCATGGAAAGCCGCTGAAGGAAAATAATTTTAACTGCTGATTACAATGCCCCGGACCGGCGCCAACCCGGCTCGGGGCATTTTTTTTCAGCCTCCGGGAACCAAAGAAATGGCACAATTAACCGATTTAACGACGGATAGCCTTGTAGAATTACAGATTGACAGTGTCGCCCACGGCGGAGATGGAGTCGGTCGCCTGTCGGGTCTCGTGTTCTTTGTCACTGGTGCTTTTCCGGGTGATCGGGTACGGGCACGGGTGACCCATAAAGGCAGGCGTGCTGTCTGGTGCTCTCTTGAGGAAATCATGGAGAGCGGCCCCTGCCGCGCACTAACAGGTATTTCGGACACGCTGGCGTGTGCTTCCTCATGCTTGTGGCATGACTTTCTGTACCCTGCTCAGGCGGAATGGAAGTGCAGAATCGTGGAGGATAATCTGAAACGAATCGGCGGGCTGAGCGCTGAGATAAAGTGGCTGGAAGACCCGCAATTACGTACAGGTTACAGGACGCGTGCTGTTTTTCATGGCGATGGCAAAGTGCTGGGCTGTTACGCCCGCCGCACTAGAGAAATTAAAACAGCAACGCCCTGCCCTTCCAATCACCAGCGACTGCTTCATGCCTTTCAATCACTTCAATCTGCGGGTATTTATGGAGATGTCCAGATAACTGTCAATCCTGAAGGTGATGAAGTACTGGTGCATCTGCAAAAAGACTCTCCGGAGGCCAGACTTCGTTTTCCGCTGGTGAATACCGGAGATGACAAAAAACGGCACCACTTTGTTTTTGACGGCGTCCCTGTAGTGAACAGTTCTTTTTCACAAGCAAGTCTGCTCCTGAACCGTATACTCAGAAAAAAAGTGGATACCTGTATCGCTGGGGCGGGCAGTCTGCTGGATTTATACTGCGGCAGCGGGAATTTCAGTTTGCATTATTGCGACTCTGCAAAAGTTCTGGGCGTGGATTCCAATGTGCATGCGATAAAAGCAGCGCAGAAACATGCGCCGGGGAGTTATGAGTGTGGCACGGAAACGCTTATGAAAAAGCTGATTCAGGAATCGGTATGGGACGTTATTCTTCTGGACCCTCCGCGAACCGGTGCACAGCAGCTCATCCACTGTCTGAAAGAAGCGCGGGCAAAGCGGATTGTCTATATTTCATGCGATCCGGCGACACTGGCCCGTGATTTGAAAATACTGTCTTCATCAATGAGATGGCACCTGAAAGAAGTGACTGCAATCGACATGTTCCCCGGTACGCCTCACGTGGAAACCGTGACGCTTCTTGAAACAGACTAAACCGGGCACAGTCCGGAAAAGATCAGGAAGATAAAAGTGACTATTAGCAAGATTTGTGTATATGCGGCGAGCAGTAATGTAATCGCACCTGTGTACAAAGCGGCAGCGGAAGAGCTAGGTGTTTTATTTGCCGAACATGGGAAAACGCTGGTCTATGGCGGTGGCAATGTAGGGCTTATGGGTGTGTGTGCCCGGGCAGTCCACACCCGTGGCGGTAAAGTTATTGGCGTAATTACAGACAAGCTGGTCGATCTCGAATTGGTTTATGAAAAGGCAGATGAACTGGTTATTACCACGACCATGAGTGAGCGGAAGCGGATTATGGCAGACCGCGCCGATGCTTTTGTTGCTCTCCCCGGAGGTCTGGGCACTCTGGATGAAATAATTGAGATACTGGTGCTGAAACAACTCTGGTATCATCATAAAGCCTGTGTGTTTTTAAACACCAACGGCATTTATGATTCTCTCTTTCGTTTTCTTGATGACTTGACCAGAGACGGTTTTTCACCTGCTTCCCACCGCAGCTTCTACCATGTTTGCAGCACGCCTGCGGAGGTCATGTCCTATCTTGAGGCGTTTGAACCGGAACCTGCACACGAAAAATGGTTTTGATTTTCACCACCATTTGTTGCCAGCCCCGGTTTGAAGGTGATGGCAGCATCTTGCCATACTTAGAGAGGGCGCAGGTCTTCATTTTTCAGAGAACGGTTTGAGCGACAACAAGAATTAGTCCCGGGAGAAGATGATTGGCAACCTCGGATTCTAAAGACAAAAAGGAATTGTCCTTTTTTATTCTTTTTCTAGTGCTGGGTCTGTTTTTCCTGTCGGGTGCCTGCTCCCTTGTGTATCAGGTCGTATGGACCCGGAAGCTGGCACTGCTTTTCGGTGTCACCTCCCATGCTGTAAGCACCGTCCTGAGTGTTTTTTTTCTGGGGCTTGGTGCAGGCAGTTTTGCTGGCGGACGGATTGCCGACCGAAGCAGGCATCCGCTGCGGCTTTACGGTCTTTTTGAATGCATTGTCGGGGTGAGCGCTGTCCTGGTGCTTTTGCTGCTCTCTGTCAGTGAGTCCTGGATCCCGACTGCACTCCGGCTCTTTGATTTTTCCAGAACCACAGGCGTTCTTTTACGCGCAATACTGAGCTTTCTTCTTCTCTTTATTCCTGTAAGTCTCATGGGCGCAACCCTGCCTCTCTTAACACGCTTCGCTGTGCGCGCTCAGGAGAAAACCGGGTTTCACGTCAGTATTCTCTATGCAGTAAATACTTTCGGCGCAGTTGCCGGCTGCGCCACAGCAGGCTTCGTGCTGATTGCGTCTCTGGGATTTTCAAAAACTGTATATCTTGCCGCTGCCCTTAATATAGGCGCCGGACTGGCTGCCGTTCTGCTCTCTCTGTTGAAGGAGCCTTTAACGCAATCGGCGGTTCCCGAAAACGATAATGCTACACCGGGGTGTGGCGGCCGGGGTGGTGCCGGTCCGATGCGGCTGCTGATATTTGCAACGGCACTTTGCGGCTTTTGCGGGCTTGCCGCTGAAGTAGTGTACACGCGGCTCCTTTCCATTGTTTTTCTGGGAACCACCTACGCCTTCACCACTATGCTGACAGCATTTCTTTGCGGTATTGGCGCTGGTGGCGGTTGCGCCGCTCTGATCCAGCGGAAAATGCGCAAAGAAAATGCGCTGCTTCTTGTGGGGCTTATTTCGGGCGGTATAGCTGTTGCCATGCTCTGGAGTCTTCCGTGGATTGCTGGACTTCCGGACCGTTTTCTTGACCTTCAGCGCAGCACCGGGCTTGTGTGGGATGCCACACTGCGCGGCACCTTTTTTCTTGCCTTTCTAACATTATTTCCCATGACTTTTCTTTTTGGAGTGGCATTTCCTCTGGTCATCGGGGCGGGCGGATTATGGCGAAAATCAGTGGGCAGTCTGGTGGGACTGATGAACGGCGCCAATACGCTGGGCGGTGTTGCCGGTGCGATGGCGGGCGGCTTTTTTCTTCTGCCTTTGCTGGGGAGCCAGAACAGCATAACCTTCCTCGCAGTTCTTTTGCTGGTAAATGGTCTTGCCTTGATTGTACTGGGCAGAACATCGGGTAAAAGTATCCGGGCCTCAATCGCTTCAATACTTCTTCTTTGTTTTTTTGTTACATTCCTTTTTTTGCCTGCGGACGTGAATCTGGCTTTAAATAAAGGATATATGCCCCGGGATCATGAAGTGCTTTATATGAAGGAAGGCACAGAAGGAACCGTTGCCGTGAGCGGTCCCGTTGGTGCACAGCATGGCGAAGACCGGGTTTTATGGATTAACCGGGTGCAGGCGACCACTTCCATTGAACGGGGCGTTAAAATGAACCGTTTGCAGGGCGTTTTGCCGCTTCTTTTTGATCGAACCTGCGAGCGGGTTCTCTTCATGTGCTTTGGATCCGGCATTACCTGCGGTACGCTCGCACTCTCGCCCTTTGAACAGATCGATGCGGTAGAGATTAGTCCGGAAGTACTCGCAGTAGCTCCATACTTTGATAAAGACAATCTGGGTGTCCTCTACAATCCGGCTGTTTCTTTTCATATTGATGACGGCAGAAATTATCTGCTCAGAACAGACCGGAAATATGACCTCATTACCTTTGAACCCATGCCACTGGCGCTGGCAGGTGTCTCCACTTTTTACACAGAAGAGTACTATCGTTTGTGCCGAAAATGTCTTGCTTCTGGCGGCATCGTATCTCAATGGATCCCTTTGCACAGCAATGACCCTGAAATGGTGAGATCGCTGGTGTTTACTTTTATCTCCGCTTATCCTGAATATTGTGCGTTTTTTGTCAATGCGGATCTTTTTCTGCTTGGGTCGGACATGCCGTTGCGCCTGAATTATGCCAAGGCAAAGGAACGGCTGAAAAATTCTGTTCTTGCAGATGCGCTGGAAAAATCCGGGCTTGGTGATCTCGCTGAAATTATGTCCTGCTATCTCTTTGATAAACAGGCACTGGATGCTTACGCATCCGGGGGTGTCAGTATGAGCGATGATCTGCCCTGGGCGGAGTTTACCGCGCCCCGGCTTGTCTATGCCCGTCTTGTGCCTGAAGCGGTAGATACTCTTTTGCCTTTTATCAGCAATCCGCTGGAAGCAGTGATTCCCGGGAGTATTACTGCTGAAGAACGCCAGCGCCTGGAAAGACGCTGCCACTCCCGCCGCCTTGATTTTCCTGCATTGAAAGAATATTACGGAGGCAGCATGTTTGATGACAGGGCGGCCGATGGTTTCGCTGCCTCTCTCGAAGCTGATCCGGAAAATCTGAATGCGCGCTATTACCTGAAAACGATTGTGCTGGCACAGGGAGAGCGTTTTCTTCAGTGGGATGACTGGGAGCGGGTTATAGCCCTTACGGGGAAAGCACTTCGCTTCATGCCGGATGATAAGGATTTGACTGAACTTTATCAGGCGGCGGAGCAAAAGAGAGACTTGTCTGCGGGCAGATAAAAAGGAACAGCGCTTTGGCACCGAAAAAGCTCGGAGAACACTCATGAAGTCTTTCTGGAAAAGAGGGCGACTGCGGGCGGCAGTAGCTTGTGTACTTCTTATTATCTTTTCCGGGGTTCTGCTGAAAAAGGCCGGCAGAGATGAGAACAGAGCGCCCGATTTTGCGCCTGCCACTCCCCCGTTTTCGTCACAATCTTATGTTCAGTCCGGCAGCTGTGCCAGTCTGCCAACAGAGAGCATACAGGTTTTTTTTACGACGCCCGGGATTGAAGCCGCCCCGCCTATCCTTCACGCTTTTCTGCAGCTGATTGATTCCGCTTCCGTACAGATTTGCTGTGCTTTTTATGACCTGGAAAATGAGGATGTTGCCCGGGCACTGATAAACAAGCATCATGCAGGGGTACAGGTTGCCATTGTTTCCGACTCCAATTATGACCGCAGAAAAGCAGTAAAGCAATGCCTCCGTGCAGGAATACCTGTGGTTTTTGATACAAGCAATGCCTTTATGCACAACAAATTCTGTGTAGTTGACGGCCGCTTCGTCTGGACCGGTTCAACAAATATAACGCAAAACGGCTTTTATAAAAATAACAATAACGCCCTGCTGATCAATTCTCAGGAGTTGGCAGTAAATTATATTAATGAGTTTGAAGAGATGTTCCTTCACCGGCTTTTTGGTGCAGGATCTCCCAAAAACACAGCCTTTCCCCTTCTGTCCGTTTCGGGTATTTCCATAGAGTGCTATTTTGCACCGGAAGACGGCGCAGCACAAAGAATCATCGATTGCATTCAGACTGCAAAGACCAGCATTGACTTTATGGCCTTTTCTTTCACTTCCGTGCCCATTGCTGAAGCAATGGCTCAAAGGATGCGTCATGGCGTAAAAGTCCGCGGATTGTTTGAAAAGCGCGATGCGGACAGCCAGCATAGCCGTTACCGGTTTTTAAAAGAGAATGGCGCTGAGGTACATCTGGATATCAACCCGAATAATATGCATCACAAGGTCATTGTGGTGGATCGGGAGCATGTAATTACGGGCAGCTACAATTTTTCTAAAAGTGCCGAAACCAGAAATGATGAAAACATTCTGATCCTCCACAGCCGGAATATTGCGGATTGTTATGTGCAGGAGCTGGAAAGACAGGTGTCCTAACGGAAGCTGCTTTGCTCTTCAAATTTCTGTTGCAGGCCGGGCGACCATGTCGTAAAGTTCCGTCCGCATAAGGCGGACATCTATAAAACTTCCCTGTTTCAGCGGTGTTTTGCTTTCAACAAAAATGACTCCGTCCACTTCCGGCGCTTCCGATGCACTTCGCGCAATCCAGCAGTTTCTTTCACCGTCGTATCCCTCAATAAGCGCCCGGACGGTCTTGTTCTCTCTGGACATGTTAAAGGCTTCAGTGATAAATGCCTGAAGCTCCAGCACTTCATTGCACCGTCTTGTAATGGTATCCCGGCGGAGCTGCTTTTTCATTAGTGTCGCTTCGGTTCCCTCTTCCCTGCTGTAAGGGAAAGCGCCCAGCCATTCAAAAGGCATGCTTTCCATGAATCTGAGCAGGTGTCTGTGGTCAGTCAGGCTTTCCCCGGGAAAGCCGATCAGCATGGTTGTCCGAAGTGTAATGCCCGGCACTTTCTCCCGGATTTGACAGATCAGATCGCCGATATTCAGGGCGTGGGCCGGACGCTGCATTGCTTTCAGAACTTTGGGCGCCGTGTGCTGCAGCGGAATGTCCAGGTAAGGAACGATTTTCGGCTGTGCGGTAATTTCTTCCAGAAGAGCCTCTGTAATGCCTCCGGGATAACAGTAAAGGCAGCGGATCCAGAAATCGCCGGGAATGGCGCAGAGATCAGCCAGTAAATGCTGAAGTCTGTACTCTGCGTAGAGGTCGCGCCCGTAGGCAGTGCAGTCCTGCGCTACCAGATTTAATTCACGTACACCTGACTCAATGAGGACTTTGGCTTCGTCCAGAATCTCTTGGGAAGGTCTGGAATGAAGGCGTCCTTTAATGGCGGGGATAATGCAGAAGCTGCAGGCATGATCGCACCCGTCACCAATTTTTAAAAATGCATAGGGCTTGTTGTCCAGCCGTTTTCTTGATCCGGAAGAGCAAGAGGATACGGCGCAGTAAGTGCGTGGTGCTTTTTCAAGCAGCAGCGCCTTGAGTTTTTGAAGATCACTGATCCCTACCCAGGCATCGACTTCGGGTATTTCCTTCTTCAACTCGTCCGCATATCGTTGTGACAGGCATCCGGCGACATAAATTTGCCGGGGGAACCCGAACGCTTCACGATGGTTTACCCAGCGGAGGATAGCCTCCACGGACTCTTCTTTCGCAGCATGAATGAATGCGCAGGTAAAGAGGACGACGGCATCCAGATGAGGCAGATCGTCTTCGGGAAATCCAGGGCATAAAACAGTTATTTCCCTGCCGGCATCGAGATCCAGAAGACCGGCAAAGTGTTCGGCATCTGCCGTATTCTTGTCACATCCCAAAACAGCAATGCCGCATTGAAAACTCGGTACTGTCATAGCCGTTACAATCCTGTCTAATTAAAAAAGGCGCAGAGTAAAAAAGAAAAAGGCTTTTTACTCTGCGCCGGGGAAAATCACGATGCCATCACGAAACGTTGGGTACGAACCGCCACAACACGGTGCCGATAATCATAAGCGCTACAGAAACGCCCAGTGCAATTTTGAGGCCCTGACGTATGGAAGTTTTTGCCGTGTAATTGCCGATAATGGGCGGAATAAAAATACCGCCGAACAGTCCGATGGCAAAAATGAGCCCGAAGACACTGCCGGCTGTGCCCTGATTGATGGCGTCTGTTTTGCCGAAGCAGACACCGACCAGTGTCGGGAAAACAGGGCCGAAAGAAAATCCTGCCAGAAGCGTTCCGAAAACACCTGTCGCAGGGTTTGGCGCGATGATCATGAGGCCGATGGCAAGGGCAGCGATGAGCGCCAGCACAGGCACAAGAACCGCCGGATCCAGACCTGTGAGAAAGATAGCGGTAATCAGGCGCGCCACCATAAGAGCGATCCAGAAGCCGCTTAGAAAAGAGGTGGCTTTTTCATCGGAAAATTGGTGCAATTTAAGGTAGGTGGAGACGAAACCTGCCATGGAGGATTCCAGTGCTATATAGCAGAAAAGCGCAAGACCGCCGACAAGCACTACAGGATTGGAGAGCAGTCCCAGTGTTTTCGCAACGTTGAAGCCTGCTTCAGGCTGAGGCAATTGCTTCATAGTGAGCGCAACGAGGATGATCGGCAGAAAAAGGATAGCGCCGATCAGACTGACCGTCTTTTTGTACCCCATGTTGCTAAGAAGAAGCGCAATGATCAGAGGCGTGATAAACGCACCGATGCCGAAGAAAACATTGAGCAGGTTGGAGGCGCGGGGTGCATTCTGCCCTTCAAAAAGAACTGTGGGCCCCAGTGTGTTTCCGATGGTGTTGGCGCACATGGCGGCAATACCCAGTACAAGGCAGGCTATCAGTGCAGTAGTGTAATTGCGTGCGGAAGCGAGCACAAGGACACTGACGCATGCCAGCCCGAAACCGATGAGCGCAACCATGCCATAACCGACTGTATCGGTAAGAGGACCAACAATCAGCACCGCTATAAGGCAGGTGAACATCATGGCGGAAATCAGGCTGCCGACTTTGGTGTCGTCTATGTTTAACGTTTCTGCCAGTTTGAGTTTGACGCTTCCTAAAATGGAAAAAAGAACACCCAGTGTAAAAACGCCGGAAAAAGCGACAAATGACGGTCCGGTAAACATTACATCTCCTTCCGTTGCGCCCTCTCAGGTTGGAATAAGGGCTGTTGGTATACGACATTTACTCAAAGCATCTTTTGCCTTGAAATTCAGCAACGCTTATCTTATATGTTTTGCGCTGCAGTTGCAACTTAGTTTGTCGAAAAATTCCGACCATGAACGGAACATGAATCCGGTCTTATTCTTTTTGAGGTATTGCCTGTATAGCCCGAAAAAAGTATAGGGATCGCAAAAGACCCAGTCATCGCCCTTATGCCGTTCTTGTACAGCGGCAATAACTTTTTTCATCGTGGAGGGTGACTGCAGAATCCAGCGAAAGATCAGAAATTGCGGTGTTTCCGCTTTTCCGAAAGCGATCATCTGATCCGCTGCTTTTTCCGGATGATTTCTGTCCGGGTAGATATCGGAGCTGTGTCTCAGAAAGGGTGTATTGTTTACCAGGCTTTTTTCCATTCCCAACTGCATGCCGACACCTTCCGGGGAAAAACGGCTGTACGCGTCCTGTATTACCAAAGGCATTTCTCCATGAAAACCGTTAATCACAAAGCCGGTAATGGAGTAGTCGAAGCGTCTGTAATACTTTTCGTTATGCGAAACCCACAATTCTAATGCTTCGGGAAGACCGCTGCCTGCACGGTCACCTATAAGAAGGTTAGGGTTCAGATACCCTGCTCCTGAGTCTCCGGCAATAAACCAGTCCTGCGGTGATGCCGTGCTGTAAAAATGGTCGAACACATGAGGCACTCTGTCGGACAGGTTGGGGTTGAATGCCCACGCTATGGGCAAGGTGCCTCTGTTCGGATCATCCCAAAATAAGGGCACATGCCGGGAAAGCCAGGCGGCAGAATCATAATCTCCCATATAAATCAGCACATAATGCTTGTTTTCGAGAGGGGGCAAAGCGGGCCGTGGTTGCTGGCTGTATTTCTTTTTTAGCGGATAATGCCTGTAAGCGGACGCATTCGTAAGACACGCCAGTCCCAGCGCATCTGCATCAAGAAAGGCGTTATATCTGCTGAAGAGGGAAACATATTCCCATTCCGTCGGGACAGGTTCATGCAAACCACCGGCTGCGCCGTGATTAGTATACTTCAGATCCCACGATACAAAACCGCCAATGGAAGTAAAACGCTTACCGTGGTTTTGGTGGTACTGGCTGTTGAGCAAAGCGACGAGTGTTTCATAATCGGTACCCGGGGACTGTGCTGGATCATCCACCGGGAGTTCATCCTTCCAAGCCAGCAGATCAAAGAAAAACGCACGATTAGCAATGAAATAATCGTGATTTGTTACCATGGAGTTGGGAAGATCCCTGTAGTGAAATCCGGGCTTTCCAGGCTGCTGTGAATAAGCGTCAATATAAAAAGCCATCAGAGCAGGATTGCATTTCCCTTTATCCAGATACTCTCTTTTCGCCCAGAGATAAGCATCGCATTTTGCACTGCCGCTTTCCGCTCCCGTAAAAAGTCCGCACAGATTCCTGCCTTTATTCGTTTCAAAGCCGGATTCCTGCAGAAATGGAAGCAAGGGGCTGTCGGCGCGCAGTGGCAGAAGCTTTTCTACGCCGCAAATAGTAGCCGCCACGTTGGCAGTAGCAGGAACAGCTGGATCCCAGAGAACAAAACCATTGTAGAATTCCTTAAAGCGCTGAAGCACCACACGTAAAGAACGAACGTTTTCTGTATGCTGCAGTACTTTCCACTGTTCTTTTGTAATTTGCAGCCAGTAGTCATCCAGATTTATACGGCCACCCTGCCCTTCTCCTTCAAGGAAACGAATCAGCATGCGGGGGGCATCACGGTTGACGAGACCCTGTAGAGATGCCACCAGCTTCAACGCATCATAACGCGCGACCGAATCGTCGGGAATCTCTTTGAAAATTTCATCAACCCATACATATACAATCGGAACCTCTCCATCATCAGGAGAATGGTGGGCAGTATACACACCTGGTCTTTTATGCTCCTCAGCATCCAGTTCTTTTGCTTCACAGCAGTTCGCCAAGGCGATGCACATAAAAACCAGGATTCCCGTGAATTTAACCATTGTTCCTGCCTGTTTTGGGTGGAGACCACGCGTTTTTGGTGTTAAAAGTGGATGAAAACGCATTATTCATATAATTGTCAACTGCACTTTAAAAGGACACATGTCAGCCCTTTTGAGACAGAGAAAAATAACTTGATATATCAATTGACTTATGTTATACTCGTTATGGTCAGTGCCATATATGGCGTTTCTCCTTCCGCGGAGGCCTGGTGCGAACGAGCGTCAGGCCTCTTTTATATTGCCGGATTTTCTGTCCTGTTCAGGACTTCTCCCCTTCTGCGTGGCTTTGCTGTTTAATCCCCCAGTACAGTTCGTGACCGATGACCAGAAACAGCCCTGCCATAATTGCCAGATCTGCAACATTGAAAATGCCTGTCCGTAGCGAATACCCTCCGATTTGTACGCCCATATTCATAAAATCGACTACAGACCCATCACGAAAGATTCTGTCGATCAGATTTCCGATACCGCCACCGGTGATGGTTGCAAAGGCGACAAATGGCAGTGGTTTAATTAATTTCGCAAGAAGAAGATAAGCGACCAGGACCCCCAAAATCAGAGCATTGACTCCTACCATAATCAAGGATCGGGTTGCCGTCGGTAAAGCAGCACCCAGACTCAGGAAAGCTCCTTTATTTTCGGCGTATTGAATGCGGATCATATCACCCAGAAAAGAATAACAGTTTCCTGAATGTTTCAATGTTCTGATGGCATGCCATTTTGTCCCGTGATCCAAAAGAAGAACGGTTGCAACAATGGCTATGATGATAATTATTTTGCGTTTAATTGTCATACTAACTGCCTTTTATAGTAAAAAACATTTGACCTCTTCTGTTTCAACTGTCTTAAACCAATGCGGTTGAGGCATGGAGACATTTCAAACCCTGAATTCGGGCGGCAACGAGCATGAACTGACAGTTAATAGGCAGTCCCACAGGTACTGAATTGAATCTGTTTTGAAGTCCATACAGCAAATACGGGTTTATTCACCTGTGCAAATGGCTGATCGGTAGACAAAGGTCCCGGCGTGCCGCATAAACCGTCAGGCTACAAGTCACCGGTTGGCGGAATCGGTGGCTTCAGCATTAATTAAGACTCTCCTTTTTCAGAAGCCCCTACTCTTTGCTGAATGTCGGCAAGAACGGTGCGTGCAAAAGACTCCATATTGGGATTCTTTGTCCAGTCAATAAACTTCTGGATGCTTTCGCATTGAGCGGCGGTACCATGGGTTTTCAATATCTGCAGTGCATGATAATGAACGGCTTCTTCCAGTCCAGTCCGCGCCAGTGCATCGGCAAACAAATCCAGATGATCTGCTGCGAAAATTTCCGGAAATCCGTAGATAATTTCTGTTCTGTCCGCATCCGTTGCTTCAGGCAGAAACCAAAGTTTTGCCGCATCCTCCACCGCTTTTCCATCTCCTTTGCGCATCAGAACAAGAATGGCAATTTTCCGGACATGCAGTGCTTCATCCTGTGACAACTGCTTCAGTAGATCGAAAGCCTCAGGAGTTTCAATGGAGCCGATCAGGTGTGCCGCACAGCCACGGGTGGCAATATCTTTATCCGGCGCAGTCAATTCCTTTAAACGGTTAAAGTCTTCTTTTTTTACATGGGTTCCAAGAGAGACGACAGCAAGCATTTTGGCGCTTGCCGGCTGCTCAGGATCAGCCAGAACAGCGAAGATTCCTTCAAGTCCTTCGCCGCCGGGTGCTGCCATCTGCTGGGCAAGCATAAAGCCTTTGTGCAGATCCATGGTTTTAGGATCCATAGTGGCAACAGCGGTCCACTGCTCCATGAGGCTGGTCCCGGAAGAAATCCCTTCGGCGACCTTGGTTTCCTGTGCGGCAGCAACAACATTAGTATTAGCGCCGCTGTCTCCCGGCTGCGGCTTAATGCAGCCGTAAAGACACAGCAACGGAAAAAGAAGTGCCAGCGTTTTAATTTTCAACAGTGGTGAAAGAGACATGAGAAACCTCCAGTTAATTGATGTCGTGTTGAATATCAGTTATTTGCACCTATTGTATTCATGAGAGCCGTAAAAGAACAATGTTTTTTTAATACCCTCCGGATTGCTATTATAGTCGAAATGCAAAACCATAAGCGCCGGAAGCGGTATGAGTGCGGAGTTTTTACATGGATGACTATCAGAAACAGTTCAATCAGATTATAGATGAGGTGCGCCTGCTTGCAAAAAAACATGCTCGAGGAAGACCGCCCCATATCCTGTTATCCAAAGAAACAGCAGAGAAACTGCTGCAGATTGACGCATTGAAAATGCGGACTGAGAAAGAGGCGTGTGCCGCAAATATGCCTCCGGAACAGGAGTCCTGTAATAAGGCGCAGGACAGCGCAGGAATGCCTGCAGTATCAGGAAAAGATACTGATGCCCTTGCCATTTCTGTATCTTCGCAGGCAGCGCTGGAAGCGATTGCTGAAGAAATTCTTATCTGTAAAAAGTGCCATCTTAGCGAAACGCGAACCAAAGCGGTTCCGGGCGAAGGCTCTGTAAATGCTTCGCTGGTCTTTGTTGGCGAAGCGCCCGGTGCCTCCGAAGATGCCCAGGGCAGGCCCTTTGTCGGGAGATCGGGACAATTACTGACAGATATTATAGAAAAAGGCATGCAGTTGACGAGGCAGGATGTTTTTATCTGCAATGTGGTGAAATGCCGTCCTCCGGACAACCGTGTGCCTTCTCCTGACGAGGTGCGTATATGTGAGCCTTATCTGCTGCGCCAGTTGGAGATTCTCAAGCCTAAGGTGATTTGCGCATTGGGCTCAGTTGCGGCACAGACACTGCTGAAAACCACCGATCCCATTTTTAAATTGCGTGGCCTTTGGCATGACTACCATGGCATCGCCTGTCGCGTTACCTATCATCCGGCGTATCTGCTGCGTAATCCTCCTGATAAAAAGAAGGCGTGGGAAGACATTCAGGAAATCATGCGCTTTATGAGAGAGAATGAAATTCCCCTGTCGCCCCAATGACTTCCAGAACAGCCACCATGACCAATGCATCTTTTGTCGCCCCTCCCTTACGCTGGAGACGCTCATTGTTTTTCCGGGTTGTCCTCCTGTGCGCCGTACTGCTGATTTGCCTTCTGGCATCGGTCATCGTGATCACCCACCACTTTTTTCAGGAAATCATGCGTCAGATGGAAACGCAGGCTATGGAGATCGCGCACAGTCTGGAGATTCAAATCGAAGAGGGATTTGACGGCGATTACGAAGCGCTGGGCAGTAAATTAATGGATCTGTATCACGGAGTGGACATTAAACTGGATGAACAAACCGGAGACTTGGGTGCGGCAACCTTTACGCTGCAAAGGCTTGATGATGGTTCTATTGTTCGCATGGCGCGTGTGCCGATCGTCAATAATGATCAGCCAATGGTCATGACTGTCATTATGAATATTGCGCCCAAAACGGAAATATTGCGGGCATTCCGCAATCGTAATCTGGTTATTCTGATAATTGTTTTTCTGGTAACTTTAGGGTTTATGGTCTATTTCATCGGCAAAGCACTGCGCCCTCTTGCTGTTCTATCTGAAAGCTGCGCTGCTGTCACTGAAGGGCATTTGCGGCCTGTCAATACGCAAGGGGCTGTCGGAGAAGTGCTTCTTCTCGAAAATACCTTTAACCGTATGATCACCAGTCTCCACGAAAAGGAGCTGATGGAAGCGAAGCTCCGTCAGGCGCAAAGGCTTTCGGCGCTGGGCAATCTTGCTGCCGGCATCGCCCACGATGTCCGCAATCCTTTAAATGCTATCAAACTGCTGTCAAGTCACGCTGCAGCGCTTCTGGAAAATGACAACCACCCTGCCGAAAAATCATTGAAGACCGTGAGCCGGGAAGTTGACCGGCTGGAAGAAATTGTTTCCAGTTTTTTGTCGCTTGCCCGCGAGACTGAAATGCATCGTGAGTTTGTTGAAATTGACGGTCTTGTGGCGGAATGTGTTCGTTTATTTCAAAAAGAGGCGGAGTCACGGAGCGTCAGACTGACTCATGATCTCCGCTGTTCCGGGCTGAACCTTTATCTGGATGCGAAACAGTGTACGCGTGCTGTTTTAAACGTGCTGATGAATGCGATCGATGCCTGTCCGCCCGATGGTAGAGTACGTGTGTTTACGCGTCGAACAACAACGCACTGTGAAATTGAGATAAGAGATGATGGCCCGGGTATCCCGAAAGAGGTGATGGATACTGTTTTCGATCCCTATTTCACTACCAAGCCGGGAGGTACAGGGCTGGGGCTGTCCATTACTCGCAGTATTGTTGAAGAACATGGCGGCACCATTCAACTTTCGGCTTCCTCAGACAGAGGATGTCAGGTGCTCATCGTTTTTCCTCTGGATAAAGCTGCTGGAGTAGTTCAATAGAAAACATGCAGAAACAAAGAATTCTTGTAACAGAAGATGATCAGGTGCAGCGGGAGATCATCGCCGATATACTCGAATATGCCGGTTATGAAGTGCGGCCCTGCTCCTCAGGAGCGGAGGCGCTTAAAGCGTTGCAGGAGGAAAATTTTCATGTCCTGCTTACCGACATGAAAATGCCGGGCATGGACGGGTTGGAATTGTTGCAGCAGGCAAAAAGGCAGTGTCCTGATCTGGATACTGTGGTGATGACGGCGCACGCCACCATCAAAACGGCTGTGACTGCCATTAAAGAGGGTGCTGCTGATTATCTTGAAAAGCCTTTTGGAAAAGATGAGCTGTTGCTTGTGATGGATCGGACGCTCGAGAGAGGACGGCTCAGGCGCGAGAATGCCCTTCTTTCCCGGCTTGTAGATGATTCTGTTTCTCTCGGTAATATCATCGGTCAAAGTCATGCAATGCGGGAAGTGTATGAGCGCACCAGGCGTGCTGTGCAGGTGCCGAGTACGGTGCTGATACAGGGCGAGTCCGGTACTGGTAAAGAACTGATAGCCCGCCATATCCACTTCACGGGTCCCCGGGCGAAGAAGCCATTTATAGTTGTCAATTGCGCAGCTATTCCTGATATGCTGGTAGAATCGGAACTTTTCGGCCATGAAAAAGGCTCGTTTACAGGCGCTGACAGCATGCGCACCGGAAAATTCGAATTAGCGGATGGTGGCACGCTGTTCCTGGATGAGATTGGCGACATGCGTCTGGAAAGCCAGGCAAAGCTGCTGCGAGTACTCCAGGACGGACTGATAGAAAAAGTAGGAGGCTCAAAAAGCCGGAAAGTTGATGTGCGCGTCATTGTTGCGACCAATCAGGATTTGAAACGATGCGTTGCCGAGGGGACTTTCCGTCAGGATCTTTATTACCGTCTGGAAGTGCTTTCCATTACCATGCCGCCTCTTCGGGAACGTATGGAAGACCTTCCTTTGCTGATCAATCATTTCAAAAATAAAATTGGCAGGAAACTGAATATTTCTGTTCCGGAAGTGGGGCCGGATGTGCTGGAAGCCTTCCGGTGTTATCGCTGGCCCGGTAATGTGCGAGAGCTGGAGAATACCCTGGAGGAAGCATTTATCCTTGCCCGTTCTCCCCTGCTTCGAAAGCAGGATCTGGCTTCGAAATTTCAAAGCCCGGAGCCCGAGGTCTCAGACATCAAACTGCCGCCGGGGGGACTTGATCTTGAAGAGCTGGAGCAGGAACTGATCCGTCAGGCACTGGAACGCAGCGGAGGCAGCATTAAAGCGGCTGCTCCTGTTCTCGGTATGACTTATAAAACGCTGCAATACCGTCTTAAAAAATACAATATCGACCCGAAAGGCGATGCCGAAGACACCGGAGAATAAATGACGCGATCAGGAAAAAAGAAGCGGGAGCGTTATATTTCAACGCTCCCGCAGTAAATTTAACCTGATGAAGAAATTATTGGGCAAGCAGACCGATAGCGTTGGCGATTAGAGCATTGCAGGGAATATCACCTTGCGCCTCATACTTCTGGAACGCAACGTGGCCATCCATAAACAGCACATTGCAGCCGCCGGGAATATGATTGAACAGCTGATCCGCTCCTGTGTTGGAGAGAAGGTCGGACATAATCAGAATCTCACTTTGCGCCTTGTTGCTTGCCGCAGGGTTGTTAATGTCCGTGATCATAAAACGTTCCACACCTTCGCGAAGCCTGTAAATAGTATCTGAAGTGCCGTTGCCGCTGTTGGGATAGGCGAAGGGACCTTTGAGATCAGAGTCCAGCGCTTCCGGTTTCGGTTTCCAGTCGTCTCCGACCGCAGTGATTTTAAAATAGGCAGATGCAACCTGGTTGGATACTTCCAGAGTTTTACTGCCAACAGTAAGCTGGAACACATCAGAGGGGCTGATGGTCTTCATGCTGGCTTTATCTACAATAAAACCAAGATAGAAATAACTCATGTCGGGCTGGGCGATCATCCCTTCATACTGAAGGCAACCCGGTTCCTGGGCTGAGATTTCGGGCGTCATCATTTTAACGCCACCTTGACGGGCACTGGATGGACAGTTAAGAACGTTGATGTCCGTAAGGTATTCAGGGTAAATAGCAATGCCGGAAGGGCCGAGCGCCGGATAATCGTAATGCTTGTTGCATGTGGGATCCGGGTCAATAACGGGTCCGTCCCAGATCGGATATCCCTGCATGGGCGGGAACTTGTTGGACGGTGATTCACCGGCGTACATTTTATAAATAATGCCCATTTGCTTCAGGTTGTTCGCACAGGAAGAACGACGCGCCGCTTCCCTTGCCCGCGCAAGGGCGGGCAGTAAAATTGCTGCAAGAATGCCGATAATGGCAATAACGACCAATAATTCAATCAGAGTAAAACCATGCCGTTTGTTCATACTTCCATCCCTTGTGTTTTGTGAATAAATAAAAGTTAATGAAAACGCACAATACCTCATTTCACTAATTTGAAGTACAAACAAAAGTGTATCATAGCGTAGGGTGCCTGTCAAGCATTTTAAAACGACTGCATAAAAGGATAACAGTGTTCAGAAAACTTTTTATTGCAGAAATGCGGTGCATAATCCATTGTGCTATAATTCATGAATAATGTTTTTTCTGCGAATTTAAGTTGACCTTGACAGAACTTTAATTTATCTGGTAGTATCATTGTGTGCAGGCATGTATTCTTTTATAACCTATTCACAATGGTGGTAACACAACAGCAAACTGGCAGGTCAGTAAACCCGGAGAGTGCAAATGAAAAAGATATTATTATCCAGTCTTCTTCTCTTATGCCTTTCATTGTCTTTTCTCATGCCTCAAGCGGAAAGCGAGGCGCTTCAAATCAACTTTGATCAGAAGATGCTTAATCTTTGGACTAAATCAGCGTGGTGGGATATTATGATTGCAACAGACTACCTGCCAGAGGCTTTCTCGCTTCATCCTGACGTATGTGACATCAATGGCGGCTTTGATATTTCGGTAAAGCCGATTGAACTGTACCCGAACAATATGCTGGAGAGCGACGAATTTGCGCTGTTTGCTGCTATTCTTGCAGACCCATCGTATGATGCCACCGCCCGGGGCGGCGTTTCTCACCAGATGGTCTATGATGCCTGGACACAAAATTTCAACCAGATCAGACTTGATCTGGGATGCTGTGTCGGTGGACCGGAAAATGTATTTACCATGTTTCCGGATATTGACTATCTGATTGCCGCACTGATCACGCTCGGCGATCAGGATAGTCTCGCCTTTCCCATGATTCTATTGGACCTGGTTGTAAATAACGATACTGTAGCGCAGCTGGTGCACGATCCGAATGTACGCATGATCGACTTGGATAATTACAAGCTGATGCGTGAGTATCTTGCCTGGTGCGGGGATGCGGATGGAGACGGCTGCTCCAATTTTTCAGAATACAGTCATTTTAAAGCCCAGGGCGGCCGGGCAGCGTATCTTAATGCGGCGATGAATTTTGCACAAAGACCGCCAGGCTGCACGGGCAAAGATCGGCTTTGCGATGGAACAGGCGGACTGCATGCCGAATATTTTAATACCCGTTTTATGACTGACCTGGCAATGACGCGTATTGATCAGCAGGTTACCTTTAATTGGGGACGGAGTGCTCCTAGCTCGCGAGTGAATGCCAACGACTTTACCGTCTGCTGGACGGGCTGGGTGATCCCGGACTATACAGAAAACTACACTTTTTATACACGTACCGATGACGGTGTGCGCCTTTGGGTTGACAACGAACTGTTAGTTGACCAGTGGAAGGCGCAAAGCTCCACGACATATACGGCCGTCAAAGATCTGGCTCTGGTAGCCGGGAAAAAATACCCTATCCGCATGGATTATTATGAGCAGGGCGGAGATGCCGTAGCCTGGCTCGGATGGTCAAGTCCCCGGCAGACAAACGGAAAAGCAAAAGCCATATATGAAATCAATACAAAACCGGGCATTGGTCTTGGCGATCGCGCTTCCGCCTGGATTCAGAATCCCAATAATGGGCATATGTACAAATTAACGGAACCTCTGAGCTGGTTCGACGGGCGTACCCGGGCGGATTCTTTAGGCGTGTACATGGTCACGGTGAATGATGAGCGGGAAAACCAGTGGATCAGACATACTTTTGGCGTGCTCGATAAAAGCATTTACATCGGTGCCAATGATATTGATGAGGAAGGACGCTGGGTGTGGCAGGAAAACGGCACTCAGTTCTGGAGTGGAGTCGCCGACGGAAGTGCAGTAAATGGTCGCTACAGCAATTGGAACAGCAACGAGCCCAACGACTACAATGATCACGAAGACTGCGGGATGATGTACGGTTCCTCCGGAAAGTGGAACGACCTGTCCGGCACGGCGCTAAATCCTGTACTCCTGGAGAAAAATGCAGGTGTGGTCATTGTCGAAGGACCCTTCCCGGCAAATGCTACGATACGTGCCGGAAAGAAATTCCAGTTTCAAGTGGATGTTCTTCAATCCTGGGGCACAATATCCTACCAATGGACGCATAACGGCGTGGATATTCCCGGTGCAACTTCGGACGTGCTGAATTTTGACCCTGTGGTCGAAGAAGACGCGGGACTGTATGCCTGCAGACTGACAGACGGCACGGGCGCCCATGCGGAAACAGGGACAGCGGCACTTTCCGTGACACCCGGCGGCGTCATGCCGTTGCTGCATTCAGCTTCCTTGCTGCTTTTGGTTGCGCTTCTTATGAGTATTGTTGGTGCCGGCGCACTCTACCGGAGAAATGCTGCCTTATAAAAAAAGCGGTGGCATGAATGCTTTAATCAGCTGAGGCGTTGCGAAGGCGGCGCCTCAGTTCTTTTGCACTGGAGATGGGTGGCAGACAACTTCGATGCAAACAGAGGTATACGGCGCTGTGTGTGCTCTGATTTGTCTGTGGAGGGGCTGTGGCATCATCAGAAGATTCAGGATCTCTTTCGAGTTTAAGCAGAGTATTCAGCGGCGCCTCCTGTCGCAGCACTTCCAGTAACGCTTCCAAATCCGCAGCAGTGCATCCAGGGCGAAGGGTTGCTTCTGTAAATCCGTGCTGCAGTGTGTCGGCAAAGAGTGCCAGATGCAGGTGGCCCTGAACGGCATTTTGTGCGCTCGGAGCGCCTGTCTGCCACACAGTTAGTGCAGCGTTTTCAAAAGCAGGTTCATCACAGTGCCATGCCAGTTTCATAAGTCCCAGTGCCGCTGTGCTTGCAGCAGATACTTCCGCTGCATCATGCACTGTCTTCATGCGTGCGAAAAGATGCTTATGCTGCTCGCCGGTAGTGAAAAAACCGCCATTCTTTTTATCCAGAAAAAGATGAATCATACGCTCCCCTGTTCCCTTTGCAAGAGCAAGCCACCGCCTGTTAAAAGTGCATTGGTAGAGATCTAAAAAGGCATTGGTTACCGTGGCGTAATCTTCCAGATAAGCCGGATGCGATGCCTTGCCGTCACTCCATATCCTGAAGAGCCCTTCATCGGACAGCAGATGCGTTTCTACAAAGTGCCCCGCTTTTTCTCCGGCATCCCGGTAAACATCATTTTTCAGATAAAAGGCTGCCTTTGCCAGAGCCGTTATCATGAGTCCATTCCACGAGGCTATGACTTTGGTGTCAAGACCTGGACGGATCCGGCGGCTTCGTTTTTCTAAAAGTATTTTTCTGATTGTGTCCCACGGTTCTCCGATGATCCACGCCTTTGCAGAAAGAATATTCAATCCCTCATGCCCCGGTTCATGAGACTCAAAATTGCCTTTTTCGCTGACAGAAAAATGCTTTTTCAAAAATGCCAGATGCTCTGCGCTGAGCCCCTTTTGCAGCTCCTCATAAGACCACAGATAAAATTTACCTTCCAAGCCTTCACTGTCTGCATCTTCTGAACTGTAAAAAGCGCCTTCCGGACTGGTCAGATCTCGAAGTACATAGTTTAAAATGGACTCAGTAATATGCCTGTGCTTCTCTTTTGCAGTACTCTGCCACGCTTCAAGGTAAGACAAAACAAGGTGGGCGTTGTCATAAAGCATCTTTTCGAAGTGTGGCACTTGCCATTGCGCATCAACAGAATAACGATGAAAACCGCCGCCCAGATGGTCGTGTATCCCCCCTGCCGCCATACACTCCAGCGTTTTTTCCGCCATATGAAGATAATGAGGTATCTCTCGCCTTTTCCCGTTTCGAAGCAAAAGGGCAACCGCTGCATGCGACGGAAACTTGGGGGCGTCGCCCCACCCGCCCCATTGGGAATCAAAAGTTGCCGCAAGCACAGCCAATGCCTGATCGACCAGTGTTTCAGGTTCGACCATATGGCTGGCTGGGACTACCGTAAAATGATGTTTTAAACGGTCTGTCAGTGCCGCTGCCTGAGTCTGTATGCGGCTTCTATCAGAACGCCACAGGCGGGCGATTTCCTCGAGTATCTGGCTGAATCCGGGTATGCCATATCGGCTTGTTGGCGGGAAATAAGTCCCGGCATAAAATGGCTCCAGATCAGGAGTCAGAAAAATGCTCGCAGGCCACCCGCCCCTGCCGGTCAGTGCCACGACTGCGCTCATATACAGATCGTCCAGATCCGGTCTTTCTTCCCGGTCAACTTTTATATTGACGAAGAAACGATTCATCAGAGAGGCGATTTCAGGATTATCGAAAGATTCGTGCGCCATTACATGGCACCAATGACAGGCGGCATAGCCGATAGACAAAAAAATGGGCTTATCTTCCAGCTGCGCCTTCAGAAGTGCTTCCTCGTCCCACGGCTGCCATGCAACGGGCTGAAGCGCATGCTGCCGAAGGTACGGGCTGGATGCACCGGAGAGCCGGTTTAAATCGGACAGGACTTTGTCTGAGGCTGAATCTGAATCCGTAAGGGATACCATAAGCTACGCTCCTGTTTACGCAGAACATCTGCTGCTTTAAAGCTTTAACAGAGAGATCAGCGGCAGCATTCCTCTTTGAGTTCGTCAAAGCGATTCCGCATGCGCTTCAGCAGCGGTTCATATTCCTCTTTGCCTGCCAGATTAATTACCTCATCCGGATCTGCATTCAGGTCAAACAACTCTTCATACAAAGGATTCTGCTCATGATACCGCAGATACTTGTATTCCCGGGAAACGACTCCTTCCGACTTCGGGATTCCGGGGTGATGGAAGTTGTGTTCGTAGAAAAAATCGCTACGCCACATCGATTTTTCTCCTTGCATCCGGGACACAAGGCTTTTCCCCTGCATTGTATCAGGAATAGGAATATTAGCAAGTTCAAGGATAGTGGGAGCTATGTCAATATTCAGTACGGGAATGTAATGTCGTACGTCCTGTTCTTTTCTGCTGCTCCGGGGGTCATAAATAATAAGAGGCACCCGGATGGACGCTTCATAGCCGTACCACTTCCCTGCCAGACCGCTGTCCCCCAGAAAAAAGCCATTATCTGAGGTAAAAATGAAAAGAGTATTTTCGCCAAAGCCCAGAGCGTCCACTTTATCGCGTATCTCGCCGGCTACTCTGTCCAGACCGGTAATCAGACGGTAGTATTTTCGAATACTTTCCTGCTGCATTTCAGGCGTGGCGAAGCGGAGTTTCCACCGGCGGCGTGCTTCGTTGTTGTCTCTGAAAAACTCGGGGAACCTGTCCTCATAAGAGACCGTGTTTGAAGCGGGCACCGGCATGATCAAATCCGCATATAAATCATTATATTCCTCTTCATGGATAAATTGCCGTGCATCGCCGTCCTGACAATGGGGCGCTTTAAAACTGACATTCAGGCAGAAGGGTCTGTCTTTCGGGCAATTTTCCAGAAAAGCCAAACTATCCTCTGCTGTGATACGGTTCAGATGCCTGAATGTGCCTGCTTCATCGAAATTCTCATAGTTGCCCTGGCCGCCGAAACCGCGCCAGAAGTCGAATGCTTTTTCCGGAAGCTCAGTGCCGACGCCGTATTTGCCCACAAAACCTGTGTAATAACCATGATTTCGCAGCAGAGCCGGGTAGCATTGGGCAAAGGCTTCCGGAGTGAAGGTTTTAGCAAAATCATCAATGCCGTGGCGGCAGACATATTGCCCGGACAGTATGGAAGCACGACTTGAGCAGCAGATAGACGTTGTAACTCTGCACTGATCAAACACCTGTCCTTCGGCCGCCAGCCGATCCAAATGAGGTGTTTGAATCACTGGATTGCCCATACAGCCCAGGGTGTCCCACCGCATATCATCGGCCAGAAGAAAGACTATATTCGGGCGAATGGTTTCTTCTGCCTTAATCCTGCTGCTGAGGGTCTGCGAAAGCACAAGCCCCGCCCCGGCGGCGAGGCACTGATTGAAACGGCGTCTGCTTATTGTACTCATCATTTTCTCCCTGCTTGCCTGATTATCCGCTTTTACCTTATTTGCTTCAAGAGCGGTCTGTGATAGACTGGTAGACATACTGTAAACCTGTGTTGTCTGCAAGTGTATAAAAGGTTTTTCTTGTGAATTCCAAAATGCTTTTCCTCTTATGGTTCTCTGCCCTTTTCACGCTTCCTTTCAGCGGTCTGTATGCTCAGGAAGAGAACACGCTTCTATATTCTGCCCGGGACTTCGGAGTGGTTCCTGATACGGAAGAAGATATGGGCCCTGTATTCCGGGCTCTTATTAAAGAAGCCATTGATTCAGGCCGGCCCTCTGTGATTCTTCTGGAAAAAGGGTGTTACAGGATCAGCGGCGGTGACAGGCATTATTCCGCACTGGTCATCGAAAAAGCCAGAAACATGACTGTTCGGGGCGAAGGAGACGACACAGAACTGATTTTCACGGATCCGCGGCAGGGTGCTTTTTTTGTCGGGCAAAGCGAAAATGTGTTTATTGAAAGTCTTTCCATAGATTATGATCCGCTTCCTTTTACCCAGGGAACCGTTCTTGCCTTGTCACGTTCGGAAGGGTGGTTTGATTTGGCGGTTCAGGAAAACTTTCCGCTTTTGAGTGAGACCTGGTTTTCTGATGCCCCGAAACCGCATGGGCAATGGGGTATGATTTTCGACAGAAACACAAAAACTGTCAAGGCAGGTGCGGCGGACTTTATCTTTATGGAGCTGTGGAAACAGATAAGCCGTCGTGTGTGGCGCATGTATCCCGTCGATTCTCAGAAGGATCGGCTGACGGATATGCAGATGGGAGACCGCTTTGTTCAGCTGGCGCGCTACGGTAATGGCGGTGCGTTATTTTTTTGGCGGTCTTTTCATTGCGGTGCATCGCAGGTAACGGTCTATGCCTCACAAAGTGTGGCAGTCGGTTCTCTTGAATCGGACAGGACGCAACTCCGTAAAATCAAGGTATATCCGAAACCTGAATCCGGAAGGTTCTTAAGCACTAACAGTGATGGAGTTCACTCGCAGCAGGATACAACTGGGCCGCTGATCGAAGCCTGTTCTTTTGAGGGAATGGCTGATGACGGAGTGAATATTTATTCGCGTCCTTGTCTTATGGATGCACTGATTGACAGCAACGTTATCAGGATCGGCACGGGCGGGTATTTTTGCGAAGGTGACAAAGTGCAGATTGTTGATCCTGTGCAGGGCGCCCTTCTGTTGGAAAGCACCATTGTCAGAATGGACAGGCAGGAAGATGGCAGACTCCGCCTGACACTGAAAGATCCCCTGGTAATGCTTCGTCCGGGTATCGTGGACTGGCAGGTATACAATCTCTCGCGATGCGGAGCAGATTTTGTAATTAAAGACACTGTGTTTATGAATCACCGGCGCCATGGAATGATGCTGAAGAGCACCGATGGAACTGTTGAAAATATCTGTATAACCAATGTCGGCGGTTTTGGTATCGTTATAGGCAATGACCCCGAGTGGCCCGAAGGAGTCATCCCGGCTCGTCTTGCTTTTTCTGACATTAGAATTGAGCATACAGGGTACTCTCGATGGTATGGTAGTATTGATCGTGGTGCTGCAATTCAGATTCTGACCAGGACTCTGGACGGAAGGATGCCGCTCAGCAGAGCAGTCAATGCGATACGTTTTGACCGCATCGCCATTACAGAACCGCCCGGCGCCGGGATTGCTGCAGATGGAGCAGAGAATATAGTGATAGAAGATGCGTCTGTTGTGTACCCTGAAGAGCAGAAACTGCCGCGAAAATGCAGTGCATTGGAATTTGGTAATGTCGGGAACCTGTATCTGGATAAGGTATCGGTGAAGGCAAAAGGAGTGCCGTTGCAGAGCGGTATTTTGTTTGGGAACGCAGCGGAACCCGGTGAAAAAGGGGTGTTTCTTAATGAATACCATTTTGAGGGAACCGCCCCTGCCGAAGCGATTCTGGACAAGCGCTGAAGCATTTTTTTAAACGCAGGATTCTGTGCCCCAAAGGTACTTTTTGTAAAGGTTTTTTAAATTACTATACACAAACAAGGGAAATATATGCAGACGAAATCATTTCTCCCCGGCTTAGTTGTGGCAATACTGTTCAGTCATTTCGCGGCATCCGCTCCGCTGGATACAGTCGGGAACAGAACCGTTCTGATTGACTTTTTGCATCCCCTTCCGCCTTCTGTGCAATTTCACGATTCACATGCAGGAAAAGTGACAGAATCCGGGCTGCAGATACTTTTTAAACCAGCGGACTGGCCCGGAATTTACGTCCATGCACCTGAAGATACCTGGGACTTTTCAGGCCATTTCGGAATGGGCTTCACAGTACACAATCCTTCTGCCGCTCCTGCTGTCATCTGCCTGCGTGTTGATAATGACGGTGCTGATGGAACCAATCATTGCAACAATCTCGAAAGCGAGATTGCTCCAGGAGAGACCAAAGATGTTTGTATGGCATTCAGCCGCAATGACAAAGAATTCTTCTGGGGAATGCGCGGCGTTCCACCGGTTGATGCGCCACTGGGAAAAGGGGCGCCTCTGAACTTAAAGGAAATTACAGGGTTTCAAATTTTTTTAGCTCATCCTGCGCAAGATACGACGCTGGCCCTCAAGCAGGTTTTCCTTTTCGGCGGCAGTCATGCGGACTATATAAACGCGCATATGCCTTTTGTGGATGCTTTCGGCCAATATAAGCATGGGGACTGGCCGGGGAAGCTGAAAGAAGAGGGTGATTTCGCACAGCGGCTGGAAGAAGAAAGAACTTTGCTGGAAGCTACTCCTGCCCTGGCCGAACGGGATTCTTTCGGTGGATGGCTGGCGGGTCCGCAGCTGGCAGGAACAGGCTGGTTCCGCACAGAAAAGATAGACGGGAAATGGTGGCTCATAACACCGGAAGGTAGACTTTTCCTTTCTTTGGGGATCAATTGCGTCGGTTTCAGTGAATATACTTTTGCGGAGCAGCGTGATGCCTGGTTTGAATACCTGCCTGATAAAAATGATCCTATCTTTTCTCAGGCTTTTACGGTGCTGCATGGCGTTCACAGTATGGCTGATGTTATCGGGGGCTCGGGCTCAGCCTTCAATTTTTATGCGGCTAACATGATCAGAAAATACGGTAAAGACTGGAAGACATTCGGTCGGGAAATGGCGTATAAACGGCTTCGTGCCTGGGGATTTACCACCATAGGCAACTGGAGCCCTCCTTTTATGCTGGAGACCAGCCCTGTTCCTTTTACGTCCAGTGCGACAACAGGAAATGCACCTCGTCTTCAGGCAGCAGAAGGATATTGGAGTAAAATATGCGATGCCTATCACCCGGAATTCAGAGAAAGCATCGAACCGGAGATTTCAGCCATGACGGCAAAATATTCCGGGAATCCACTTTGTATCGGCTACTTTGTTGACAATGAACTCTCCTGGGAAGGAGTTATCGGCGGCGTGCTCGCCAGTAATGCAGAGCAGCCCGCCCGACAAGCTTTTTTAAAACAGCTGCAGGAGCATTATAAAGATATTCAGTCTCTCAATGATGCCTGGGAAAGCGACTTTTCGTCCTGGGACGCCATTGAAAGACCGTCAAAAAGAACGAAAGCTTTCAAGGATGATACAGATAGCTTTTTATATCAGTTTGCTTTGCAATACTTTACAACTGTTCGTGATATTTTGAAAGAAAAAGCACCGAACCAGCTCTATCTCGGCTGCCGTTTTTCACCGGCGACCGAGCCGGCGGTGCGCGCATGCGCTGCTGTTGCCGATGTAGTCACTTTTAATATTTACAGGCGTCAGGTAACGCCGGATAGATGGGCGGGCGAGCATGATCTGAATAAACCGCTCCTGATCGGTGAATTCCATTTCGGGGCACTGGATCGGGGCCTGTTTCATACAGGACTGGTTGCAACCCGGGATCAGGATGACCGGGCGACCCATTACAAAAACTATGTCCGGAGTGTTCTGGAGCATCCGGGTTTTGTCGGATGCCACTGGTTTCAGTTTATTGACGAACCCTTAACGGGGCGCAGTCTGGACGGCGAAAACTATAACATCGGGTTTCTGACAGTAACCGATACCCCTTATCCTGAGCTGGTCGAAGCGGCTAAAGAAATTCACGGTAAAGCCTATGAAATACGCTTTAACGCAGGGCGGGAATGAGAAGGCCTGTTATTCTGAACCGCTTGAACGGAATTGCGCACGAACCATTCTATTTACACTCCTGCACGATATACCTGATATTTTCGGGCAGGCTGGTACGGATGGATTCAATATCATCATCATTGAGAAGCGGTTGCATAAAAGTGGTTCGGAAGTGGCAGTCAATGGCAGAGCCGGCAAGGAGTGCAATGCTTTTTTGGATGGAGGGGTAGTCAACAGCGGAACCTGAGAGAAGGTCGTATTTGCACTCCGGAGCTTTGATGTCCATGGCGACGTAATCGAGAAGATTATCCCGAAGCAGCCGGGCGAGGCAGTCGGGGTTGCTGCCGTTCGTGTCCAGTTTGATTTTTAAGCTGAGGGTGCGCAGCTCACAAAGAAAGTCATATAAATCGGGCTGGATGGTCGGTTCTCCGCCAGTAATGACAACGCCTTCCAGAAGACCCTGGCGGCTTTGGATCAACGCAAGTGCTTCCTTGCGTCCGAAAGTTTTATCCGGATGTGCGCACAGTGGAATGAGCTCGGCATTGTGGCAATAGGGACAGCGGAAATTACAGCCCTGCGTAAATAAAATGGCGGCTACCCGCCCCGGAAAGTCGCTGAGTGAAATCGGTTGATAGCCGCCGAAAAGCATGTCTGGATTACTTGGCCGGAGAAGCATCGACGCTGTAATGGCGTCTGATATCAAATTCGGCCTGTTTGCCTTCGTTCCATTGGTTGATCGGGCGCAGATATCCGACAATCCTGGCATAGACCTCTGTCGTGCTTCCGCATTCAGGGCAGACTGGGTGCTCGCCGTTAAGATAGCCGTGGGTCTGGCAAATGGAAAAACTGGGAGACACAGTAAAATAAGGCAATGAATAATTTTCGCAGACTTTTTTCACAAAAGTTTTAACGGCCTGCGGGTCGGCGGCGGCTTCTCCGAGAAAGACATGGAGCACTGTTCCACCTGTATAACGCGTCTGCAAAGGATCCTGCCGGTCCAGAACTTCAAAAATATCGTCGGTGTAATTGACCGGCAATTGGGTGGAATTCGTGTAAAAAGGCTCGGCCCCTTCCGACACCTCTTTGTGGTTTGCGAAAAGAATACCCTGATTATACTTCCTGTCAAGCCGTGCCAAACGATAGGCAGTACCTTCCGCCGGGGTGGCTTCCAGATTGTACAGACTGCCCGTTTCCTCCTGATATTCGGCAAGGCGATCCCGCATGTGATCCAGCACACGGCAGGCAAAAGCGGAACCTTCTTCCGTGCCGATATCTTTTCCGAATAGATTCAGGCATGCCTCATTCATGCCGACCAGCCCGATCGTTGAAAAATGGTTGTGCCAGAAGGAATTGAATCGATTGTACACATCGCGAAGGTAAAATTTTGTATAAGGGTAGAGGCTTTTGGCAGTAAAAGCTTCCAGAATTTTTCGCTTCGTTTCCAGGCTCTCCTTCGCAAGATCCATAAGCCTGTTCAGCCTGTCGAAAAACGCCTCTTCTGATTGAGCAAGATAGCCGAGGCGGGGCATATTGATGGTTACAACACCTACGGATCCGGTGAGCGGGTTGGCACCGAAGAGACCTCCTCCCCGTTTCTCCAGCGTTCTCAGATCCAGACGAAGCCTGCAGCACATGCTCCGTGCATCGTCGGCAGACATGTCCGAATTGATGAAGTTGGCGAAGTACGGGATGCCGTATTTGGCGGTCACTTCCCAGAGCTTATCCAGGCCCGGCCGCTCCCAGTCGAAGTCCGGCGTAATATTGTAAGTGGGGATAGGAAAGCTGAAGACGCGTCCTTTGGCATCGCCTTCCGCGAGCACTTCAAGAAAAGCGCTGTTCAGCATGGTCATTTCATGCTGATAGTCTCCATATACAGTATCCTGCGATGTGCCGCCAATAATCACAGGCTGTCCTGCGAGTGCTGCAGGCGGCTGAAGATCCATGGTCAGGTTCGTGAAGGGCGTTTGAAAACCAACACGAGTGGCGACGTTCAGGTTGAATACAAATTCCTGAAGAGATTGTTTTACTTCTTCATAAGTGAGCCGGTCTTCGCGGATAAACGGTGCGAGAAGGGTATCAAAATTACTGAAAGCCTGTGCACCGGCCGCCTCTCCCTGCAGGGTATAGAAAAAGTTGACAATTTGTCCCAGAGCGGCACGGAAATGCCTGGGAGGTGCACTTTCCGCTTTGCCCGGTGCGCCGCAGAAACCCGAACGCAGAAGATCCTGAAGGTCCCAGCCTACACAATAAACAGAAAGCAGACCCAGATCGTGAATATGGAGATCACCACGGCTGTGGGCTTCGCGGATGTCACTGGTGTAAATTTTATTCAGCCAATAAGTCTTGCTTACCTCACTGGAAATATAGTTGTTCAGTCCCTGCAGAGAATATGCCATATTGCTGTTTTCACGCACTTTCCAGTCCATCTGATCCAGATAGCGGTCGATCAGCTCAACGTCTGCCTTGTTGATCAGTTCCCGGACCCGTGCATGCTGATCCCGATAAAGGATGTATGCCTTGGCGGTTTTTTTGAAGGGCGACATGAGCAGCACTTCTTCCACCACGTCCTGTATGGCTTCCACCGTAGGCACGGCATCCGATTCCGCCTGCTGGCAGAGGCTGAGAACACGCATGGTGAGCTGTCTGGCAGTTTCTTCGGAAAATTCTCCGGTCGCCTGCCCTGCTTTCGCCAGTGCGGCAGTGATTTTGGAAGATTGAAAAGCCACAACCCTTCCATCCCGTTTTTCAATCTCCGAAAAAAAGAAAGGTACAGCGGTTTGCTGCGCAGCAAATGCGTCCTGTGCGGCAGGGGTCATGGCATAGATCTCCTCGCTTTTCAGCCCGGTACCATCGCCCAAGAAAGCACCAGGCAGACTGAATCATTGCCTTATTTTAACCACTGTCTACCACAAAGTCAAGTGTATCGAAGCGCAAAGACCACAATATACTGTATGTAAAGCATAAAAGAAAGAATACCAATAAAACCTCCGGAGCACAGCGGTATTCCCAATCTTTCCTGAATCTGCTCCGCTGCTAAAAAGAGGCTCTCGAGTCCTTCATTAGGGCAGGGTTGAGCAAACAACACGGAAGCCGACATCATGCACGCCTTGAGAGGCGTTATAATGCAGCCTGAAAGCGGAGCGCGCCCTTTTCGGGATATCCATCCAGGAACCGCCCCGCACAACTTTACGCTCCTCGGTGCCGTTGCTGTCGCTATAGTAGGTGCTTATTGTCCATTCGGCTGCGTTTCCGTGCATGTTGTGAACGCCCCAGGGATTTGCCTGAAAAGCATCCACAGGCGCAGACACGCGCCAGGTATCGTTAAAACGGGTGTCGGCGGGTCGCCACGGCGGATGGATGGAGGGGACATGGGGATAATAGACTTCATAATGCGTCGCATCGGAAAGATTGGCGGTGGCAGCAAAATCAGTATCAAGAGATCCGTACCAGAAGGCTGTGTTTGTGCCTGCCCGGCATGCATATTCCCACTGCTCTTCAGTTGGCAGGGAGAAGCGGAGACCTGTCCGGGCAGACAGCCACTCGCAGAAAGCAACAGCCTGATTCCAGGAAATCCGGACAACAGGCTGTTCGGGACGGTTAAGGGGGAAGCCCCGCTCATCGTCCCCGAACTGGTATCCCTCCCCTGTTTCCAGTCCGCTGTCGTGATCAGGATCGAAAACGGCGTATTGTGCGTTGGAGATTTCAAATTTTCCCATATAAAACGCTTTTTCGATGGTGACCTTTCGTGCGGGTGCCTCATTGGGATAGCCGCTGTCTGATCCGAAAATAAACTCTCCCGGAGGGATCAGAACGAAGTCCAGAGACAGTTCCGGCGTGATTGCAATTGTGCGTGTTGTTGAGTTGGCGTTATGCGTAAGTATGCCAGCGGTCTCCTGGACCGTGCCGTCATACTCTCTTGGAAGACAGTCCGAAGGATCCGATGCCGTGCTGTGTGTGATGACTGCTTTTTCAGACAGGGCGTCGAAGGCCTCATCGATGCCTGTATATCTCTTGTGCAGCTCCCTGCGTTGTTCCGCGCCTTTCAGGGCGGCAGCACTCTTTTCCGGGCTATAAGCGACACATTCCTGCCACGAGCCATGAAAAGGCGCATTCAGGTCAATCCATGTAATAAGCCGATCCATGCATTCCTCATCCAGTTGCACGGAATAATGTCCATCTCTGAGTATCTGAATCAGCATGCTTGTATCCGCATGAAAGGCTTTAGCGGGAAGCATATGGGCATCGCTTTCCAATGTTGGCGTATGTACCCAGCTGCGCAGCGCCATGTAGGAGGGTGAAAAATGAAGTTGAAATGCGGAGTTGTATTTTTGTACCGGTTTGTCTGTGAAATCCGGTATGTTTTCGTGCTTTGCACCGTCATGGCATGTAACGCAGTGCGCGTCCAGCACGGGCTGAATTTCCCGCTGGAAAGAAAAGCCACGCGCAGGACCGTACCAGGGGGCAATGTTGTCCGGCGGCCTTTTAAATGCCTGCGGGGTATACTGCGGCGGTGCAGCAGAATTCTGTGGTTCGTGGCACCCGACACAGGACAGAGCTTCTCCCGGTGCTGCGGTAAACCAGCTGCGCATCAGGGCTACTGCTTTTCCGTCCTCATCCAGCGGCTGTACTGCTACCGGAGTCATGGCTGGAACAGCAAAATGCGCGGATCCGTCTTCTTCCACCGGTACAGTGCCCAGAATACGGCGCACATCCCAGGGGCCGTCCATACCCACGCGATCAGGTTCGCAGCCGAAGTCGTGAAAAGTGTATTCATAGCCGATAATTCGAAGTTTTTTAATAGTGCCCCGGGGAATACCTGCAGTACCGGGCCCGTGATAAACATCGGCGAGCTGGATAACGGATTCTTCCGCGCCGGGAACGCTGCAATCAGGAATCACAGGCGGGCGTTTTGTTTTTCGCCAGGCGGTCGGTTCCAGCATGGCAAAAGATTCTTCTTCATGGAGAAGTGTAAAATTGTCGAAACGATCAACAAGATAAATGCCCCACAGTGCATTTTTATCCGGCTGGCAGGCTGTAATGTAGTAACTGTCGCTGAGCGGGTATGGATGCAGGAAACGTGGCCAGCTTGCTGAAATAAGTCCGTCAAGAATAACAGGTTCCACTTTCTTTCCGTAGCCCGGGATACGCTGGACGACACCGTCTGCTTCATGCCTGCCCAGGCTGGTGTCAAAGAGAATTAATTCGCCCTGGCGGTGGGCATCATGGTGACCGCCGACAATAGCCACAAAGCGCGAAGGATGGTCGGGCACCGCTCGCGCAAAAAACATGGCGGTAGGCCAGAAGGAGTTGCTGCCGTAATATTCCATCTGGCGGCAGCCGTCCGGATTAGCACTAAAAAGAATACGCATGAAAGCATGGGCTATGTCAGCATACTCCCAGCGCAGATAGAGGAGTCTGCCGTCATTAAGCACAGCAGGGCACCAGTTGTGGTCCTGGTCATTGGTCAGCCGCCGGATCGCTCCATTTTTTTCCAGAAGATACAAATTGGTAACCTTTGACCTTCCTCCGACGCAGGGTACTCCGATATAAGGCGCCGTCGAAGTAAAGACAATACGCTCATCAGGAAGGTAACAGGCATCAAAATTATGTACGTCCTCGTCCGGGATCAACGGCAGCATCCGAAGCGTCCCTGACTCCAGATCCAATTCTCCTACTCCCCATTTACCGGACAGGTCCGGTACGGACAGCAACATTTTAGCTCCGTCATAATGCAGGTCGAGATCACCGATAAATACATCGTTTTCAGGGGTGAAAACAGTGTAAGGTGCCTCATTTGTCTTATAAGACAGCGCCTGCAGTGAGTTGTTGTAACCTGTCGGTGCAAGATACTCATTGCCGTAACTGTTGTCGGGAAGCCCCAATTGCTCGGCATCGCGTTTGATAAAAAGAATTTTTTCAAAGTCCAGAAGCGGGTTTGCCAGCATGGCTTCCCGCTGCAGCGCCTCAAATCGATCGGCCACCATTTCCAAAGTTGCCCGGTCCCCTGCCCTTTGTGCCTCCTCATAGATTCTGACGAGTTCGTCAAGACGCGTAAGATATTCCTCCCCCTGGGGATAATGGCTTCCGTACTCGTCAATTAGATGCGAAATAGAGCGACGGAGAGGTTCAAATCGAAGCGGATCAATCATGCCGGTTCCGGCAAGTCTTGTATAGGGGAATTCGCTGCGGATACGAAAAGGCTGCCACTGTTCAGGAGTGCCAAGATAGTTGAGCATATTGCATGTAAGCCGCAAAAGAGCGTCTCTGTCCGGATTATCCAGATCGGCGTAATCAGGCCAACGCCACCCGAAGGTGAGGAGTCTGCCCTTTCCGGATGCATATTCAACAAGAGGCCGATGCACGCCGGCAGGACTGTTGGCAAGCACCATACCTTCCCCCGGACCGCCCCAGTAAAAATCAGCTACAGCACGGCAGCCTCCTCTGCTTAGTGGAATCTCTTCTTCGCCTGTATAAAGTCCATGAAAAACAGGATGTGTTTTTTCAACAAAGACTAGCGGGGCAGGATCGCGCCAGTTTTCCTGATAATGTCGTTGTGGTCGGATCAGCTTCTCCAGACCGAAATAGATGACCATTTCCAGAGCGCCTCCCGAGAGCAGAACACCTTTGCCGCTCTGCATGAATTCAAGAATTTCGGTGCGCTGTGCCCCTCTATACAAAGCTGTGTCCCGGACATCGTCGCCCTGATGATACCAGACAACATCAAATTCACTCAGTTCTCGCGCAGTGCCTGAACGGTCAATAAAACCTGCATTGTCGCGGTTAAAAAGAATTTCCGTATCCGGCTGTTCAGCCAGAAATTGCCAGGCGGCAAGGCTGTGCTCACCCATTTCTTCCAGAGTAGCTTCGGCTGTCAGAAAAGCAACACGCATTCCCGGGCGCAGTGTGTTGTCTTCTGCCGCACTGCTGAATGGAAGGCTGAAACAAAAACAGATCAGAAAGGATAAAGGAAGAAAGCGCATCATAATGTAGTTCCTGTTAGCTGAGAGCAAAGTGGACAACGTTAATACTGACGTATTGAAATGAATAGAGTCAAGTAATTACACTTAAAGCGTTCTTTTGCAAATTAAAGATCTCTCTGATCAATAAGTCATTCGCGTTTACGGGTCATCACAGTAAGGATATACCATGGAACTGCTGAAAGAAATCTGGGCATTTATGCGTGTTCGCAAAAAATTCTGGCTTGCCCCGATCATTATTTCCCTTATTCTGCTCGGACTACTGTTTTTCTTTGCCGGTCAGGCGGGCGTGGTTTCCCCTTTTATTTACGCGCTTTAAGAAAAACGGCCCTTATTTTCGCAGATTCCGACCGGATACCTGTCCGCCGGCGCAGGAGAATACCCGAATGCCTGAGAGCCATTTACCCGTAGAATCGCCGTCCGATGCGGGACATAAGCCTTTGCTTTCCCGTACAGAATTATGGGTTCTGACAGGCATTTTAATTGCCGCTGCCCTGCTGCGTTTCTGGTATCTGTCCGCTGTGATGCATGCCCCCGATTACTCAGCACTGCAGCAGGATCCTGAAGTGCAGGATCATTTTGCCCGTGCTATTCTGACGGGTGACTGGTCGGAGCGTCCCGGAGAGACCGATCCGGAAATACGGACGACGCCTTTTTACAGACCTCCCGGCTACGGATATCTTCTGACAGTTCTCTATTTTTTCAGTAAAGGAAGTTATCTGGCGCCCCGCCTGCTGAATGTATTTCTCGGGCTTGCCGCTGTTTATTTTCTATTTCGTCTCGGCAGGCATCTTTTCGGGCTGGTAGCCGGACTTGCCTGTGCTTTGTACAGCGCTTTCTGCGGGATTTTTATCTATTGGGAAGGAGAGGTAAACGATCCTGCCATTTTCGTGTTCCTTGCTGTTGCCTTATTCTCACTTCTTCTTCGATGGAGTGCGTCGTTCAAACTCCGCTACCTGTTCCTGCTCGGTCTTTTGTTCGGCGCATACGGGCTAGCACGCCCGAACATCCTGGGCTTTGGACCTTTTGTCGCTTTATGGCTCGGCTGGATTGCGTGGCGACATAAAAAGCTGCGCCTTCTTCCGGCGGCATGGGGTACCCTGCTGATCAGTACTTTCATTCTCATCGTTCCGGTTACAGTTCGTAATTATGTCGCATCCGGGGAATTTGTGCCCATTGCCACTTATTTCGGGCACAACCTGATTATCGGTAATCATGAGCAGTCGGACGGTGTTTCCCCGTGGCTGCCTTACTTGCAGGAACTGGAAGGTACGGGAAAATGGGCGGCAAAAGACTATGTGAATGTAGTACGCGGGCTCGCTAAAGAATTGGGGCGCGATTCCATCTCTCACACGGAAGCCTCCGCTGTTTTTGCGCAGAAAGCACGGGCGTATATGCGTGCACATCCGGCGGAAACAATCAGATCTATGGTAAAAAAATGGATTCTCCTTTGGACACCAGTGGAGATTACCTGCAACAAAGTGGTGCAATGCGAGCTGAATCATTATCTGCCGCTTCGCTTTCTGCCGACTTTCCGCTGGATAGCGGCACTTTTTACCTCCGGTATGCTGCTGCTGCTCTGGGCATTGTTCAGGCGCACTTTTAACGGCAGGCATCAGGATGCCATGCCTCTTGTCGTTTTAATGATACTTTTTGTTCTCTATTACCTCACGTCTTTTCTTCCCTTTTTCGTCAACGGCAGGGCGCGGGTACCCGTGTTTCCCGTTCTGATTCTCCTCGGGAGCTATGGCGTTCAATGTTGTGCTGGCTGGCTAAAAAACAGGCAGTATGGGAAAGTTGCCGCATACGGAATCACTTTTCTGTTGAGCTTGATGTTTTTTTCAGTTGAATGGATTCCTGTTGAAATCGATGCATCCCGCTGGCATTACCAGCGCGCTGACTCCTGGCTGCGGCGGGGCGAAACGGCAAAGGCGTTGGAGGAAGGAAAAGCTGTTATTACTGCTCAGGGCAAAGCCTATATGCATCAGCGGCTCGGCAGAGAATTCATGGCACTGGGCTATCCGAATGACGCCATCGCACAGTACCAGGCTGGACTCGAGCGGGACCCCGAATATCAGGATTTATGGTTTTTACTGGGGCGTGCTTTGGAAGAACGAGGTGATTTGAAAGAGGCGGAAAAGACGTATCGGGACGCTTTGACTTTGAATCCTTTTGATGCCCGGGCGCTGAATGCTCTGGGCATGCTCTGTTACGGTCAGAAACGCTACGAAGAGGCTCTGAAACTTTTCGACGCTGCATTAAACGTGGCTCCGGATTACGGGGACGTTATTGACCACATCAGCCAGTGTATGAAGGCACTGGGGCGTGTTGATGATGGCATCGCCCGGTTTAAATCAATGCTTGCAGAAAATCCCGACCAGAAATATGTGCATTTCTTTCTGGGCCGCGATTTACTGGAGCTGGGACAATCCGAAGAGGCCTTTACTCATTTTGCCGAAGCACTCCGCCTGGATCCTGCCCTTGACGGAGCCAGTTATCTGTGGGCAAAAGAACTCAGCCGACAGGGAAAACTGGAGGAGGCGATCAGACTGCACGAGGCGACGCTGAAGATAAATCCTGATTTGAAATATACCCAGGCGGCGCTTGGAAGCGACCTGTCCAGGCTGGGGCGTACGGACGATGCCATCCGGCATTTTTCAGAAGCTGTGCGTATTGATCCTTCTTTTCAGGATGCGCGTTACTTGCTTGGAAAAGAGCTCGCCCGTGCCAACCGGCTCGATGAAGCACAGGCGCAGTATCAGGAAGCCATTCGTTTAAACCCGCAGGATGCCCGGGCACATCACGAAATGGGCATGTTCTTCGCAGAGCAGGGTGATTTTCCTGAAGCACTTCAGCACTTTGAGGCGGCTTTGAAAGTGGATCCCGAATTCGCTTTTGCGTTGGATCGCATGGGCCGTGTTCTTTCGATTATGGGGCGTTCAGACGAAGCCATCGCACGCTATAAGCAGGCACTGGAAGTAAAGCCCGATAATCAGGATCTCTGCTATTTACTAGGTCGTGAACTTCTGGCGCAGGACAAAAAAGACGAGGCGGAGCGCTATTTCCGTCGGGCACTGGTGCTTAATCCATCGGATGCCAGGGCACACAATGAACTGGGCGCACTCCTTGCCGCTCAGGGCAAAAAAGATGAAGCGATGCGTCACTACGAAGAGGCACTGAGAGCGGCTCCGCAGTTTGGTTATGTGCTTTACAAAATGGGGCAGCTGCTCGCCGAGGAAGGAAATCTGAAAGCCGCGGAGGCACGCTTTAAGGAAGCCTTGAATCTGGATCCGGATAATCAGGATCTCTACTATCTTATCGGCAGAGAGCTGGTATCTCAGGAACGTAATGACGAAGCGCTTGCGTATTTTGAGAAAGCGCTTGCCATGAATCCTTCCGATGCACGGGCGCATAATGACTATGCGTTGCTTATTGGAAGTAAGCAGCCCGAGGATGCCATTGCCCACTATGAGGCAGCTTTAAAAATTGCACCCGACTTCACCCTGGCGTTGAATAATTGGGGTAATTTGCTCCTGGAACTGAATCAGCCGGATGCTGCAGAAGAAAAATTCCGGAGAGCGCTGCAACACAGACCCGATGACGAATACGCCTGGTACAATCTGGCGCGCGTTGCCGAAAAGAAAGGCGATCTGCAGGCTGCGGAAGAAGCTTACAGGAAGGCAATGGAAAATAGCCCGGAAAACTCACAAATTCCCAATAACCTCGGGCTGCTGATGGCGCGTCAGGGAAGAGTTGTCGAAGCGCAAGAATATTACGAAAAAGCCCTTTCCATTGATGATGAAAACCCACTCCCCTACAACAATCTCGGGCAATTGGCGGAAAAATCGGGCGATGCGGAAACGGCGATAATGCGATATCAGCAGGCGCTCGAAAAGAAACCTTCCTTCCTTTTAGCGTTGAATAACCTTTCCGCCTTGCTCACCCGATGCGCAAAAACTGAGGACATGGAAGTTTGGTACACCCGGGCGTTTGAGGCGGATCCGGATAACGGAGACGTTCATAACAGTTACGCCTTTTATCTCTTCCGTCTGGGCAGAGACGAGGAAGCACGTCGGGAGTACATGAAAGCCATAGCGTGCATTCCTGTTTTTCCTCTTGCCTTAAACAACCTCGGCAATCTCGAATTTCGAGCACAAAATAATGCTGAAGCGGAAAAATGGTATAAAAAGGCTCTTGAGGTTCACCCCCTGGACTTGCATGCCGACTTTAATCTTGGGCGTTTGTTCCTGGCAGAAAACCGGAAAGAAGAGGCACTGCACATGCTTGAATCTGCGGCGGTGAAGCAATCTGATGAGCCGCGGCTTCTGCTGGAAACGGCGAATGCCTTTGTTGCCGCCGGTTCGCTTAAAGATGCGATACACTGTTACAAACGGGTGATAGAACTGGCGCCCGACAACAAAGCCGCCCTTTTTAACCTGGCATCGGTTTATCTGGACGGATACAGAGATGCTGCGCAGGCGCGCCCTCTTCTGGAAAACCTGCAGCAGATGGATCCTGATTTTCCGGGGCTGGATCAGCTTCTGGCAAAGATGAAGCAATAGCAGAATCGGCAAGCAGCGGATTATTCAGCGCTGCTTTCCCCACTCTGCCGACTCTCCAGAGGTGCTGCAAAAACAGCAAGATTGTTTCCGTTTTTCCGTTCCACGCCGGGCGGGTTCAGCACGATACCTTCAGGGACAGTTGCAGGCAGAGGAACATTGACAACTCGCGGCTCCGGATCGGCGAGTACAAGTGTGGATGAACCACCTCCATCCAGAGCGAGCGCACTCACGGCGTTAAATTCCACAAAGAGTGTTGCCATGTCATGATATGTCAGTCCGGTACAATGGCCGGGCTGTCTTCCATCTGCGATAAGGAACAGCATTTTCTGATCTGTTGTAAGCCCCACAGCAGTACGCGGGTGGCGGTCACCTTCCTCTTCTGTTTTGACCTTTCCATCTTCCACGAGCATGATATTGCCTGTCAAGGCATTAAACAGTTTGACCGGCGGTACTGTTTCACTGGTATTTTCGCCCCCTTCCGGGCGTGCTACAAAAGTGACCTGGTTGTCTTCCGCAATATTGACGGCATATTTTGCCCAGCCTTTATCCCACAGTGAAACGACGGTTCCATCTGATACAGCAAGTCCCAGCAGATCCGTGTCTTCCTGATGATCATTGATAAAAAAATTGCCGTTAATGCCCAGTTGCGCTTTTTTTTCTTTGACAAAGGCAAGTGTTGTTTCGCAGCGTGTTTCCCGCCTGGCTTTTTCTGTGTTGGGCGGTGTGGAAGTAAAACGGATCGCAGGATCCTTTAAATCAATTTTAACCAGATGAATTCGCTGCGGGAGAGGAGTCTCCTGATGGATAAATAGATAATCGACCCCGCGAAACACAGGGATCCAGGCGTGGCATTTTTCGGGACTCTCCGCAAAAGCAGTTGCCGTAAAGAAAAGAAAGAGAAAGAACAATGCCGGAAGAGACAGGCTGCCTCTTTTCCGGATCTTTCGGTAGAAAGTATTGGATGCCGACATAGAAGCCAAAGTGAATTCCTTTACAGTGCCGGGCTTTTCGTTGCGGTTCTTTTTTATTTTGGTGACTCTCCAGTATAATTACAAAAAAAGAGGCGATGAATCCATTAATTACTTTAACAGAAGGAAGATCCATGGCTGATAGTATCAAAGCGAGTAATATAACCTGGCATCATGCAACGGTGTCGCCCGAAGACCGGTCGGTGAAAAACGGACATCAGGGGGCCATTCTGTGGTTTACCGGGTTGTCAGCATCAGGAAAATCGACGGTAGCGCAGGCAGTCCAGTCCGTGCTTTTTGAAAGTGGGTGTCAGGCCTATGTTCTGGATGGCGACAATGTCCGTCACGGTCTGAACAAAGACCTCGGATTCTCACCGGAAGACCGGGAAGAAAATATTCGGCGTATTGGCGAAGTGTCTGCGCTTTTCTGTGATGCGGGCTTTATTGTGAGCACGGCTTTTATCTCCCCTTACCGCGCTGACCGGGATAAAGCGCGGGCTCTTTGCCCGGATCGTTTTTATGAAATTTTTGTGAAATGCCCGGTGGAAGTCTGTGAAACACGGGATCCCAAAGGGCTGTATCAAAAGGCGCGGGAAGGGAAAATCCCGGAATTTACCGGCATCAGTGCCCCCTATGAAGAACCAGAAAAACCGGAGCTGATTCTGGATACAGCGACACTGTCTCTGGAAGCCTGTGTTGCGGAAGTAATCCAGATGCTGCAAAAAGAGGGCATCCTTCAGGCATAACAGCCAATTTCTACAGCTGGGGCGGACAGGTGTCCCCCGCTGAGGGCGAAAGTGCAGGATTTCGGATGATGGAAATCCTGCACATAAGTGCGTAGGTTGCGAGACGGATCAGGCAGAGCAGCAACAGCATGACCCGAAGGCCCACACCCCCGTACAAGTGGTAGAGCACAAAAAGTGATGCCATGGCAATAAGGCGCCCCACAGCCAGAGGACTCTCCCAGGCGCACAGGTAGGCAATGCGGTCGCCAGGCTCTTTCATCATGCTTTCCATTACTTCAAAACGAACAGCAGTGTCCGGTATCCCGTACAAGGGCAGCGAAATGGAACGCAGAAAACCGAAGATCAGGAGCGTCCATACGGTTGTTTCCCAGAAGACGATCAAACCTGCCGCCACAAGCACCAGCACCCCCCAGAACATAAAACGTTTGCGCGACTGAGGCACCACATAGCGGCCTACAAGATAGGACACCGTAACAGTGACCAGCCCCTGAAATGACACATAGCCTCCTACGGCGGCTTCATTTCCGATTTCAAAATACATGATCAGCGCCAGCAGAAAATGAAAAATATGAAAAGAGCCTGCCAGTGAAATGCCTGCCAGCATGAGAATGCGCCAGTCCCGATGCGCTCTCGGAGGAAATAAAGCCTGCTTTAGGGGAAAAGAGCCGCTTTTCGGGCTTGCAGGGATTTTAAAGCTGAAAATGATGGCAACAGAATAAAGCATCAGTGCCACAACAAAAATAATTTCGTAGCCCTGCTGCGGAACAGGTGCAAAAGAAATAATGAGTCCGCTCATCAGTGGCGCCAATATTTTCGCACCGGCGGAAACGGCAGAAATCATGCCCAGAAAGAATTCTCTTCCGCCATTTCCTGAGCTGAAATCATACTGATATGTGTTGTTGCCTGCCCAGAAAAAACCCCACGTGATCCCAAGCAAACCGCCAAGCATTCCGGCATATTCAGGGGAGCTGTCCCGCAGAAACAGCAATGCCGCATAATACAGTGCATGCAAAACCAATCCCGCCCTGAACAAAAAACTCCGGTCTCTTTTACGGGTAAGCCAGCCGGCAAAAACAAAGGCAAAAGGAGTTGTCAGGTATAGCACAGTATAATGAAAAAAAACTGTATTGATGTTGTGGCTGTTGATATAGAAATAGACCCCTACAAAGACCGAGCAAAGCGCTTCCGCAATGCTGTACAAAGCATTGAGGGCAATGATCAGCCGGGCGTGACCGGAGAGTTTTTCCTGTCGCCTGAAAATCCAGGGCACTATTTACTACCTTTAAGGCTTTGCTTGTTATAATGAAAACGTCTGAAGTGTAAGGGCATGCCTGACCGGTTTTCCGGATAGGGCGTATTTCTATAATAACAAAATGGAAGATGTGATGACAGAAAGCGCTTAAAGCAGCGCGACACCATGGTGGAACCTACAATGGCAGAATATGTTCTTGAAATGCTTGATATCACCAAGCGTTATCCGGGAGTGATGGCATTAAATAAAGCGCAGCTTCAATTGCGGCCCGGAGAGGTACATTGTCTTGTCGGAGAAAATGGAGCAGGGAAATCGACTTTGATGAAAGTGCTTGCCGGTGCGATTGCCCGGGATGAAGGAAGCATCCGGATCGACGGCTGCGAGTATGACTACCATACTCCGTTGCAGGCGGCAAAACTGGGTATCAGCATGATTCATCAGGAGTTCAATCTGGCGCCGCAGTTAAGTGTAGCTGAGAATATTTATCTCGGTCGTGCTCCTTCCAGCCGTGGTATTATTCGCTGGCGACAGATGTACGATATGGCGCGCGATGCGTTGGCAATGTTGGATTCTGATCTAGATCCCAGGCGGCTGGTCGCCACGCTCAGTGTAGCTCAGCAGCAGATGGTGGAAATTGCCAAAGCCCTTTCGATTAATGCGCGCATTCTCGTCATGGACGAACCTTCCGCCACGCTTACTGACCACGAACTGGCATCCCTTTTTCACATTATGAAAATTCTGCACAGGCAGGGCATGGGTATTATTTATATTTCTCACCGGCTCGAGGAGATTTTTGCAGTCGGCAACCGTGTAACCGTCATGCGAGACGGCTGCTGGATTGGTACGCATGATCTGTGTGACGTGACCCGTGAGGAATTGATCCGCATGATGGTGGGCAGAGAACTGCAGGACGAATTTCCGCATCGAAATGCTGAAATCGGCGAGGTCAGGCTGGAAGTGCAGTCTCTGGCACGCCAGGGATCCTTTTATCCCCTGTCTTTTTCTGTGCGTGCAGGTGAAGTCGTGGGGCTTACGGGTCTTGTCGGTTCGGGCAGAACAGAGATTGCACGCGCCATATTCGGGGCTGATCCGCCCACGTCCGGCGCTGTGCTGGTGGATGGCTGTGATGCAACCTCCAGAACCCCCCGCCAGGCTATCAGGAACGGGATAGGACTGCTGACAGAGGATCGCAAAGGCCAGGGGCTTGTTCTGGGCATGAGTATTAAAAACAATATTTCGCTGGCAAATATGAAGGCGGTGCAGAAAGGCGTTTTTCTGTCGCCATCTCTTGAAAAAGCCGTTGCTGAATCCTATGTTGCTGAACTCCAGATAAAAACGCCGCACGTGGAAGAAATCGCTCACCATCTGAGTGGCGGCACACAGCAGAAAGTTGTACTTGCCAAATGGCTCCTCACCGATTCCAAAGTACTGATTTTTGATGAGCCGACCCGAGGGGTCGATGTAGGCGCCAAAGTTGAGATCTATCGTTTGATCAACACCATCGCATCGCAGGGCGTTGCCGTGCTGATTATAACAAGTGAACTTCCGGAAGCGCTTGGCATGTGCGACCGGCTTCTGGTCATGCGCGAGGGACACCTCATGGGCTCCCTTTCTATTGAAGAGGCCGATCAGGAGAAAATTATGGAGCTGGCAACCGGTGATATCCGCAAAGCCGTGCCTGTATGAGACCGTATCTTTAAAAACCTGTCTTTGAAAAGACCACGACCTTAAATTTGCACAATTTACCTTTTGTGTAAGAATGTTTTTTAGTCAGAAAAACGGAGGAGAATCTGATATGAGCAAGCAATTGCTGCTTTTGTGTCTTTTTTCCCTGATGATTATGGGCAGCATTCAGGCAGAATTATCAGCGCCTTTCGCGCTTAAGTGTGAGTATCGGGTTAATCCCGAGGGGATTGATACGTTTGCTCCGCGGTTCTCCTGGAAGCTGGATTCGCAGGATCGCGCCCAGGCGCAGAGTGCCTGGCGAATACTTGTTGCGAGTTCTGAAGAAAAACTTGCGAATAATGAGGGCGATCTTTGGGACTCCGGCATTGTGCGCTCTGATAATGCCATTCAAGTGATGTACGGCGGTGTGCCGCTCCAATCCTTTCAAAAATGCTGGTGGAAAGTGTGCGTCCAGGACCAGGACGGTAAGGAAGGAGAATGGAGCGAAAGCGCATTCTGGTCTATGGGTGTTCTGGGCGAGCAGGACTGGGCAGGTGCTAAATGGATGGGCATGCCCAAAGGCGAGGAAGAATCAGCCGAGCAGCTTGCATTGAACGATTCTTTTTGGATCTGGCATTCAGAAGGAAGCCCGCAAATTGAAGCACCCATCGGTTCATGTTTTTTCCGAGCCCATTTTACCCTGCCCAATGAAAAGATTAATCAGGCGGCGCTGATGCTTTCCGTCGACAATTCTGCCGTTATCTTTGTGAACGGAGAAAAAATAGGCAAATGGACCACTTATCATAGTGCAGGAACTTTTCCCATTCAGAACGCTCTTGTTCCCGGCATTAATACTCTATGTATTGAAGCCGAAAACGCTGGCGGTAATCCCAATCCTGCCGGAATGATTGCCCTGATTCAGATAGAAACCGCATCGGGCACTATATTGAACCGAAGTACCGATGCTTCCTGGAAAAGCTCTTATAATCGTGAACCGGGCTGGGAAAAGAGTTCCTTTGATGACAGTCACTGGAAGACAGCGCAGGTTCTCGGTAAAAATGGCTGTGAACCCTGGCCGATTGCTTTGATTGCTGAAGACCGTACCCTTCCCGCCAGGATGATGCGGCGGGAATTTGAGGTGGAATCTCCCTTGAAACGGGCCGTTGTTTCCTTTTCCGGATTGGGGCTTTCCGAACTCTACTTGAACGGAGAAAAAGTCGGAGACCATGTTCTCTCCCCTGGTCTCACTCAGTATAACAAACGAATATTCTATGTCACCCACGATGTAACCGGCGATCTCCGGGAAGGGAAAAATGCCTTGGGCTTATGGCTCGGTAACGGTCGCTATTTTGCCCCCCGTATTTCCGACCCGACAAAAACAGAAACCTTCGGGCTTCCTGAAGCGCGCCTGGTGCTGCGCCTGGAATACGAAAACGGAAGCGTGGCAACCGTTGTTACTGATGAAAACTGGCGGGTGACGGATCAGGGACCCATCAGGAAAAATAACGAGTATGATGGTGAGACTTATGACGCCCGCATGGAGCTGCCGGGCTGGGATATGCCCGGTTTTGATGACAGCAGCTGGCAGCAGGCGCAGGAACTTGAAGGCGAGCGCGGCGCCCTTTCCGCCCAGATGATGGAGCCCATCCGGGTGGTGCGTTATGTATATCCGAAAGCAATAGCCAATCCTGCCCCGGGAAAATATATTTATGACATGGGACAAAATATGGTGGGCTGGGTTCGCATGAAAGTTGAGGGCCCGCAAGGTGCCGTGGTGAAACAACGCTTTGCAGAAGTTGTGAAGGACGACGGAACACTCTACCTTGATAATATCCGTGGTGCCAAAGTCACCAACGAATATTACCTGAAAGGCAAGGGTGAAGAAGTGTGGGAGCCTCGTTTTACATATTTCGGTTTTCGCTACGTTGAAATTACAGGCTATCCCGGTGTTCCCGCTCTGGATGACATCGTCGGCTGTGTTGTTCATGATGATATGGAAACAGCAGGGCATTTCAGATGTTCCAATGACCTCGTAAACCGGATTGTGAGCAATATTTCCTGGGGCGTCCGGGGCAATTACCGCAGTTTTCCGACAGACTGCCCCCAGCGGGATGAACGTCAGGCATGGCTCGGAGACCGATCTGCTGAGTCACAAGGAGAAACCTATCTGTTCGATGTGGCGGCCCTTTATGCGAAATGGGTTTGCGACATGGAAGACGCACAGCGGGAAACAGGGAGCGTGTCCGATGTCAGCCCTGCTTATTGGCCTTTATACAACGACGGCGTGACCTGGCCGAGCAGTTTTATAATTATTCCGGGTATGCTCTACCGGCAGTATGGAGATGCATCCGTTATGGCCCGTCATTATGACGGCATGAAAAAATGGATCACCCATATGTCCGGCTATATAAAAGACGGTATTATGCCGCGTGATACCTACGGTGACTGGTGTGTACCGCCGGAAGAGCAGCATCTGATACACAGTCAGGATCCGGCGCGCAAAACAAGCGGAGATTTTATCGGAACGGCTTACTTTATCCATGATCTGCGCTGCATGGAGCAGTATGCGTCACTGCTCGGCAAAGAGCAGGATTGCACGCAGTTTAAAGCACAGGCAGATCGGATGACTGAGGCGTTCAACCGGACTTTTTATAGCAGCGATCAGGGTTTTTATGTCAACGGCACGGAAACTTCCTGTGTACTTCCTCTGGCATTCGGATTGGTGCCCGAAGCTGCCCGCTCCTCCCTTTTTTCACATCTTGTAACCAGTATAATGGATAAGGGACAGGGGCATCTCTCCACAGGACTGATAGGCGGTCAATGGCTGATGCGCGCTTTAACGCAAGGCGGACGCCCGGATGTTGCCTGGACGCTTGCAAGCCAAAGCACCTATCCCAGCTGGGGATATATGGTCAAGAAAGATGCAACCACCATTTGGGAACTTTGGAACGGCGACACGGCGGATCCGGCGATGAATTCGCACAATCATGTAATGCTGGTGGGTGATTTAAACATCTGGCTCTATGAGAATGTGGCAGGAATCCGCGCCGCCGCCCCGGGCTTCAAAAAAATAATTATGGATCCCGTTATGCCGGAAGGTCTGACTTTTGCCGAAGCCTCTTATAATTCAATTTACGGACAGATCTTCAGCCGCTGGGATAAAACTGACAATGAGATTCGCTGGCGTGTAGGTATTCCGGCAAATACAAGCGCAAAACTGCTTCTTCCCGCCGGAGATCCCTCGGTAATCATTGAGTCCGGAACCCCGGCAAAGGTTGCGAAAGGGCTTCATTTCTTGGAGACGGACGGTCAGAAATGCACGTTTGATGCCGGCTCCGGGTGGTATGAATTTGCCATTTCACAGTAATAATATTGCTGCTGTAGTTTGAGAATGTGTTCGGTTGTCTCTTTGCCTCTGGTGCGATCTGCATCGTGAAAAATATGAATTGTCCGACCTTGCGGTCAATTATTAATTTTTGCGGTATAATGTAGATAGTATTCGGTCTTTTAAATTAAGGTATACTATTGACAAAAATACAGGCTTTGTCTTTTTTTCCGCAGAAGTAATATATTTTTTTACATACAAACGGAAGATCAGGCAGTGGTAATGGAATGTATGACCAGATAAGGTGGCTTATGAACATCCGAACCTCTCACCGCGTCCAGGGCTTCAGACCATCTGTTTCACAGGAACGGGGAGCCGCGCTCATTGTCGCACTTTCTGTTTTTCTCGTATTGCTTTCATTGGCGATTACTTTTTCGCTTATTGTCCGATACGAAACGCAGATGACCCAGCAGGCAACCAGCCGTGCTCTGGCTGAAAGGCTTCTTGATGGCGCCATGGCGCAGGCCCAATACCGTTTAAACAGGGACCTGGATCTGCATGCTGATGCAATGAGTCTGGATCATGGCTGGCGCACCCGGTTTAACGGAGCTGCCTTTGTGGGCAAGAGTTGGGCGCAGCAATTTCAGGGGGAGAAAGCGCACCAGCCCCTATATAAAAATGCCGAAGGACTTATCTGTGTTAATCTGGAACCGGTCGAAAGAGTGCTGCGCGGTATGGGACGCCTTGCGGATGGTGTCCTCTATGCACACTTTTTAAAAGATGGCCATCTGGAACCTCTTTTTCGTGGTCCCCGTACGGAATCCTGGCTTTACGTGCCCCGAATGCAAGGGAATGCTATCCTTCTGTATGCAAGCCGGTATGAAGTGGAACTGGTAAATTCGCTTGGGGAGGTGCTTTCCCCTGCAGATCTGAATAATGCTTTAACCGGGCTTCGCTCCGAACGCTTTGCTTTTTGGGATGACCAGATTGATCCGGATAAACCGAACGATGAAATTTTTCCTTTTGCAGTTCCCAACGATTTGTCGCCGGATATCGATCCGGCAACCGGGCTTGTTTTATCGGCGCTTCCCCAGGAAAAAGTGAATCAGTGGGCTGATGTAGACAGCACCGGTGACGGAATGAGCGATGCCATTTGGATGCCGATTGTGCAGGATGTTAACCATTTCGGGGATGGCATCGACAATATGTTGAGCGGAAGACCGGATCCTGCCCGCAGTGTTGACGGTGAGTTTATCCCGCTTCATGAATCGGCTCCTTTTGTGTATCACGGTTTAGGGCTGCCGCGTGCTGCAAGATCGGAGGATCTCTTCGAACTTGATCAGATGAAAAATCTTCATTTTGCAGGGCGCTTTGAAGATCCTCCTCTGGGTGATGGCTATGACAACAATAATGACGGCATGGTGGATGATCTGTCGGAAAATCAGCTGTTTTTAACGGTTCCGCTGCCGGGACTCATGATGCAGGTTGACTTGAACAGCGACGGTCTGTTCGATGAACGGGACTACTACGAGTTCAATAATTATCGGGGTCCGCTTTATGTGCAGCTGCCTCCAATTATCTATGTGCCGGTCATTGTGGGCATGGATGCGCTGGGCGAGCCACTTTATGATCGTATACCCTTGAGCATTGATGCTGTTGATATGCTCGATAATGATTATGACCTTATGGCGAATAATTTCAGAAGTTACGCGTACGTAGGTCCCCATGAGAAATTAACTGATGCAAGCGCTGCTGATGTTTATGCCGGAAAACAAATCCCCTTTTCCCGTGCGAGTGCAGCCGAGGCACATGCGCATTATACGGCATGGATGCCTTATAAAGACCCTGTAGAGGATACAGTAGGCTGGCTTGGCCCCGACAGGAAGGATAGACTTTTTTCTGACGCACATCACCGCGCTTACCATGACATTAATGTCGATGCCGTTCTGAACGGTCCCGGCGCACTTCGGCTTTTTATCGTTCCCGCCGATGCCGCTTCAGGTGGTGGTGTGCTTTCAAAAGTGGAGCTTCCCGCAGGAAATCCTCTGGCAAAAATTCTCCGCCAGCCCAATGCGCTGCGTGTGACCTGTTCCGGCGAGCCTGTTTCCGAAGTCATCGGGCGCTATGCTGTTCATATATCAGATGAATCAGGCAAAGTGGATCTAAATGCCGCTGGCGGCTACTACTCTGATGAAATTAGCGGAGATTTGCCTTCTTTGCATCTGGGGCAGACCCTCTTTGAATATAACACGAGAGTGCTTCCCGATATTGGCAAGGGGCGCAGCTACGACTTCTGGCTGATGCGCACCGGCAGCGATGACTCGTGGGGCACGGTAGATGAATTCTTTCCGGGCTACCATCTGGTGGATGATAATGGAAACGCGCTGCTGCTTGCTCTGAAAGGCTGGAATTACAGCGGACACTTTTTAAACGGGAAAGGGCTGGATATTCCCGCCATGTCCGGAGCCACCGGGGAGTATTTGTTCAACAATGTGTCGTCGCCTCTTGCAACCTATGAAGATCAAACGCTGCGCTTGAAACAACGACTGACGATGCTGGGGCGTTTTGACGGTATAGACGAACCTTCTGAATTACAGTTGTATAATCCGCTTAAAAATCGGGAAGATCCTGCCAGAAGTGACCGCCTCTTCTTGCGGAAAGAGGACCTGAAACGCCATGGGGACGTGGGGCCCAACCGCTGGGATTATCTGAAAAATCTGGTGACAGTCAACAGTGAAAAGCGGAATACATTCCACACAAGAAATTCCGGTAAGACAGAAAACTTCTACCAGATTGATCCTAACACGGCAACGCCGCAGCAGATCGCAACCGCCATGTTGTTCCGGGCTGATGTCACTAACGTGGTGGATAAGATGCACCTGCCGTCTTTTGCAGAAGGGCTTCGTCAGTTCGATACAGCCTTCAGCGGTGATTTAATGGGCAAAGTCAAAACAGGACTTGGAATGGGCACCACCCCATTCGGAACTTTCTTCCCTGCCGATCCCATACTGCAGATTATGCGACTTGCTGCCGATATAACTTCCGCCAGAAACCCGAATCCTGGTGTTGTAAAACTGACTACCGATCCTCTGCCGCGTGACCCCACTATTTATAGAAAATATAATCTTTTCTCCGGAATTGCTAATTCCATTCTACTGCCTGCTGAAAGTTGGAATGAAAGAGAACGGATTGCCGACGAAAATGTGCTGCCGACAGGTGATTTGCAGGCGGCGCTGACAGGTACTTCGGGAGAAGAGTTTGATCAAAAACGCCTGATCTCTCCTGATACCTGGTGGAAACAGCAGACAGGGGAAGATCGTCTGATTCAATATGCCACATCGTCTTTGGATTCCATCCGAATTAATGAAATTATGGTTCGGCCCGTGCGCCGTGTCGAAGCGGAAATGGTAGCAGGCGCTGCGGTTTTGCCTGAGTTAAATCTTAATCCGGCACCTGTTGACGGGATGCTGCCTTTCGAGCTTGAGCGACGGTTCCTGCAGAATCCTCCGGAGAATTGGTCTTTACGTTCCGCCTATGATTATCCCGGTCACGCTCAACCGTTGCTGGGTGATCGGACCGCCTGGGTCTATACTCCCGATGACCCGCTTGCGCCTGCTGATCCCCGGGACGTCATGGAGTTCAGATTTAAAGAATCGCCTGGTCTGCCAGCAGGCAACTATTATCTGCTGGCAAACCTGACCGATCAATATGGAAGGATGACTGTTGCCGATGTGGACGTGCTGGAATATGCCATCCGCTATACCGGCACGGGCGGTCCCGGTGTTTTTGAAGATTTCGCTGAAGAAGCGAGCCTTGCCGCACTTTTTGCCCAGATCGGCTATGCAGGTACAGCCAGCGATCTTCAGCTACTGACATCCAAGAACTTTCAACGTATTAATGCGCCGGAATTTCTGGCTACGGAAAGCATGCGCATGCATGGTTCCGCCTCCGCTCCAGGCTGGGCTTTCCTTCCCCATAGGAATGCTTTTTTAGAACTTTCAGATACACCCAATCTGCTTGATGACTTTGAGTATTACATCAAAACGAAACTTCCCGGTTTTGCCCTGCCGCCTGATGCGACCATGCAGGATCTTCTGCTTACTTTCTGGACGGTGGTTATGGGCTGCCCATCTCCCCCGGCTGATGCCACCTGGGAGGCACTGAACGAATACGCCACTGTTAATGGCTGTGTGCTGCCTCCTCCTGCCGATCCCAATGACTTGCTGGATCCGTTAACAACGGATAATGCCTGGTATAATCTCCTCGGGTTGCTCTCCCGTTTTTACGGGATTGGAGGTGCTTATTCAGCAGGCGGCACGGAAACCGGCTATACAGTATTTATACCGCCTCTGGCATCAGGCCAGGAATTAGTTGTTGCCATTCGCATGAACCCGGTGGTACGTGCTTCTTATCAGGAAGTCATTAACGAGTGCATTGCAAACAACGACTTTGCCGGCATTCCGGATCCTGTTACTGTGGCAGATTGGCAGTTTCTGCAGGGGCTCATTTCAGCGGGTGTTGTTCTTCGTGATGCGAACGACTTTCCGAAGCCGCTATTTGCCATTAACTTCTTTGATTTCAGCCAGGAACCAAGTCATGAGTATATTGAGCTTGCGAATATCTCCGATGAAGAAGTTGATCTGAGCGGCTGGGTTCTTGAAATAGGAGTCCCCGATCCCCCCGGTGCAACCCATGATCCCATGATGAAAGATCCTTATAAGAGCCAGTGGGAAATCCCTGCCAATATTAAAATAGCGCCACAAGGCTACCTTCTTCTGAGTGCCGATATTGCCGACAGTACAGGAAACAACCACCTGTTCAATTCCAACAGGTTGGGCTTGAAGTCGGACGGCACGGACGCAATCACTGTACCGCCTATTCACAACCAGTTCTCTCCGGATCCTGTGGCGCTTCCCGTGCTGGAGCCTCTCTTGCATGACGAAACGGGAAGTGTTTTTCTGCGGAAAGACGGCATCGATTACATTGATAATGATGGAGACGGTCTGTCCAGTCAGCTTATGTGGGGTGTAAATGCTGTACCGACAACTGAAAGTGATTTTGAAAGGCGGGATACCGATCATGTGCTTTCTGAAATGAGAACCCATGGAACTGGACCCGGAGGTCAGGGTATTCCCGCCGGAAGCCGTATTGTGCCGCTCATAAACCGCCAGCTCTGGAAGGAAAACAGCCGCAGCCATCCCGATGCAAATCCGACCGCTATGGAGAAGTATCTCTATAAACTGAATCCTTTTACGCCCGATCAGCAATCCGTAAATATCACTGATCTGAAAGACACGGAGGAAGGACTCAAATATTTGAGCAGATTCCTGCTTCGGGGCGGTCTGTTCCCCAACTATCCGGAACGGGACGGTATAGACAATGACGGAGACGGCGGCTATGCAGTGCGTAACTCCATAAAAGGCTACGTGCCTGTCATTCCTTCCGTGTATGAGCAGGAACTGATCAGTTATGTGCCGGGCACACTTGATAAAGATATGATCGATAACAATCTGAATGGCATGATGGATAACCGTGGTTACGAGCGCATACGGAAAAGTCAGAATTATACTCCCAGCATTAACCGCCCTGGCTTTACCTATGACAGCCATGCCAACCCGCTGCTTAGCGAAGGGGTTGATGAAGGAAGACTCGGCTTTCCAATCTGGTACACTGGTGGCATTCTTTCAGGATTTCAGGGTTTCCTGCCTCCTGCAGCAACAGGACTCCCGCGCTTTTACGGTCCTGGCTCCTATGAGCAGACCTTCCTGCCTCTTTATAATCTGAATACACCAGCCGCTGCTCAAGACTATAATGAGTGGGCACGACGGATGGCAGCCGGTACAATTTCTTTTTCAATCGAAGATCCGTCACTCGGTTACACTATGACTGTGGCGCCGGCAAGCTTTAATACAGGTTTTGCACCTGTTCTTGCCGCTTCCGATTCTCCCGACTGGCAGGCTTTTGTCGAAAGGCGCTGGAACTCAGGAGACAATGTGATCGTCACTCTTTATGTGGGGCATCCTTCCAGATCCATTATCGCTGATCAGGTCACCTACACTGAGCAGGATGTGATCAACAGGACGAAAGACGATATTGTCGACTGTCCCTACACCATTCAGGGATTTACAAGTTACGGTTTTGACGGCAGCGGAAATCTAGCGTGGGTGCCCCCTTCCTCAGCCTCGGCACCCTACGAACCGGTATGCCTCGCGCCTGCTGATCCCGGAAGGCATTCTTTCTGGCTGCCCGATCATATGGGGCTTGATTTTTATCGCTCTCTTGAACGTAAACACCCCATGTATCACGGAGACCGCTTCGGTCTTGCCAACCGCTGGACGGCAACAGACGGGGCATATGATGACTGGGCAGAAAGCATGAGTCTTTTTGAAACAGGACTGGGGCTCATGAATCTGGATACGAATGATGCTCCGATTGCGGTACGCTGGCCCGGACGACAGGCGTATATGGCAGACCATACGACTGCGACCGGTACTTACCGTCAGCGCTTTGATCAGAAACTTGATCCGGCGTATAAAGATCATGCCCTGCAGCTCTACGGCCATGCTTTCTGGGGATCTCCCTTACGCATGAACACACAGGCGCGGCTCTGGGAGAATCCTCTGGATATTCTTCAGGTTAACAGCGATGTCAAAGAGTGGCTCAACCCGGAAGCGTCCCCAATCCGGAACCAGCGGTATTATCGGCAGTTTGCAGGGCTGGATGCATACCGGAACACGGGACACGACCTGAATCTTTCTATAAATGTAAGCAGTCTTACGGATGATCCGACAAAAGACAAAGAAAGACGTCTTTCTTCTGACTGGGCGGTTCGTCGGGCAAAACTGAGGAAAAAGCCCTTTGCAACCTTGGGTGATCTGGTCGAACTTCCCTGCTTTTCCTTCGAAAAAATAATTGAAGGTCCTTCTCAGGCATCAGCGGAATATGTGCCTCAGTACGCCGTCAGTGTTGTCAACACGCACTATATGTCTACCGAAACAAAAAGCAGCGGCGGTACCGGAGTGCTTCACTATAGCGATCATCTGGAACTCTTCACCTACGGAGCTGATCGTGATCTGACCAGCGCTCTTCTGGGTCAGGCTGTTTACGGCGGTGGCGGTTCCATGCACGGCCACCGCGGTAAAGATAATCAGCCGCCGACGCTGGTTAAGGATACCCTGGCTACAGCAGCTATGAATCCGGTAATTCTTACCGTTGGTCAGGCGCAGGTGGTCCCCTTGTGGCCGGCTCCTGATTCTGTGAATCCGTCAACAGGTTCCGTATTGGATCCCGCCGATCTTTACAGTCTCTTCCAATGGAAAGACGGGTTGCCGCCCCATATGTGGACCCCTGTGTATTTGTTTAATCTTCCTGTATACGGTGACTGGTACGAAGAAAAGCCCTGGCAGACGGTTCAGTATCCGCGCCGGTACGACGGCTCTTCTATCGGTTTCTCCCCACCTGTCACCAATGTTCTGGTGGAACCGGTATATATTTTTAACGGTGAATTTATATGTCGCCAGTATGGCCTGTCGCTACCTGATGATGCGGAGTGGGTTGCTTCCAAATGGCCAGTAAGAACAGAGGTGACCTTGCAAAGCGATGCAGCGGGACGACGTCAGCCGACAGATCGTGCCTGTATGTACGTGAGCCGTTATATACCTGATTACGGTTCTGAAAACCGTCCGGAAGTGCTTTTTGTCTGGGATAAGGAAACGGGACTTGAAAATGGCGATTATATGGCCTATGTAGGCACGTTTATTCCCGGAATGCGCAAAACAATTGAGCATACGAAAGCGGTAGCAGACGACTACTTCGGCAGGACTGCAACGCCGCTGCCGCCGGCAAGACCATCATTTTTATATGATGGTCCCACCGCTGCACGGACCGAAGCAATTTTGAACCTTGATCCTACGCATCCGTCCATGCTGAAAAATCTGACGGCACCGCGCTTTGATCCCAGGCTTGCCATTGAGTTCATAACCAACCGCAGGGATGCGGAGCAGATGCTTGAACCAGTCGAATTGACTGCCGTTTCTGCGGGCAGTGGTCACCATGGTATGCCCCACCCCGCTGACTGGTTAAGCAATTCTCCGGGTTCAGCAGTTGCCGGATACTGCAAGGCGGATCAGCAGGGATATGTATTCTACAGTGATAATCCGTCTTTGGCATGGCGCCCGATTCCGGTGCGTGTGGAAAACAACTATCTCGCTCTTCGCGTCCGCAATCTCGGTGATCCGAATCAGGTTGCCTGTATTACCCACGTAGTGCTCGCTCCGGCACCGCGGACCCGGGGCGTGATCAATGTCAACACTTCCGAAACAAAGCAGGTAGTGCGCGGTGCATCGGCGAAAGCCGCAAACTGGACTATTGAACTCTTTAATCCTCTCGCAGGACTGCCGGGTGTGATTAATGCCCTGAACGTGCAGGGTGATTTTACACGTGCTCCTTATAAACCTGATGATGATCTGGGTCTTCCGGGCGCTGTCTACTCGAAAGGACTGTCCCAGGATCCCATGCGCCGACGCTGGCAAACCACGGAAGAAAAAACCTTCTTGAACCAGCTGGGCTCTTTCCCGCCTCCTGTTCAGGACGATCGGGATCGCCCGTCACTGCTGTATGGGTCAGACCCAAATGCTGCGCCTGAGTGGAACGAAAACAGGGATGGGCGCGCTGTTCTGCGGTTATCCTCTTTAATCACCGCAGGCAGACCCCATCACGGAGACGGCCGTTACTATGAAAGCATCGGCGAACTGCTTTACGGATGCTATGCGGGCGGGATCGCCCTGGTTGATGGGAATGACGGTCCCTGGCCGCTTAGCAATCTCGGGCTTCCCACGCAAGGCAACAGCAACTCTTTCACAATAATGAATGATGTTAATCAGCTGGCACTGCGCTATAATCACCAGATGGAAGCACGCCATGATGAAATTGTAAAACGTTTCAGAATGATGGCCAATTTGATCACAACCCGATCCAATGTCTTTGAAATTATAGCAACAGTGCAGGCGGGTCAGGTCAGCGATCTGAACGGCGACGGCGTGCTGGACTATCGGGGCGGCGAATTTACGCCCCTTGCCGAAACGCAGGGTCGCATGGTTTATGATGTGCGGCCACGCGCTGTATTTCAGGATGAGTACCGTCCGACGGCACCGTGACAGTAAAAGAAACGCAATTTCCTGACGGAAAGGACGTTACCCTGCCACGCCGACAAAAGCGCGGCAGGGTGCGCCGTCAGCATGAAGAAGACGCAGAGGAAGCACGATGAATTCATGCTTCCCTGCAGGTACATTCGCCAGACGCAATCCTTCCACAATGATGGTGCCATTGCCCAGCAGGATTTTGTGCACCGCCTCGCCCCGTTTATACGGCCCTATGGAAAGATAATCTATGCCGACCAGCCTCACACCGTCATCAACCAGGCGCTGCGCGGCATCCGCTTCAATTCCGGTGAAATCCTGAACGAAAGAGCTGTCTTCAGCAATACGGGAATTGGCTGTTTTAAAAAGCACCCTTTCAGGAAGGCGTTCAGCAGGAAGATCAGCGGCATTGATCTGATGGCTTCCGCTGCAGTCCAGAATAAGGGCTGTGCCGAAAAACAATGATTTATCTATGTTTTCCAGCTGCGCTCCATTTTCAATAAAATGCCAGGGCGCGTCCAGATGAGTCCCCGTGTGCGTTCCCAGGGACAGCTTTGAGACATTGCATGAATTACCCCGGGCAATGCGTACATCCGCTTCCAGCGAAAAAGGAGGATCTCCGGGCCACAGAGTCATCCCACGGTGCATAGGCAGGGTGACATCAATCCATCGAAGATTCATTTTCTTTATTTCCTGCTTTTAATCGATGCCACGTACCCAGTTTTCTGTGAAAGCAGCATGTTTTATAGTGCTGCCCTCCACACCGGAGCGCCGGTAGGAGTAGCTGAGGTGCAGCGTCTGATCCGCACCCTGGATAAGTGTGGGATAAGAAAAATTGCCTTCTCCTTCAGGTGCCTCTTCTATTCGACGTGAAACGTGCCAGCTTTTCCCCTCATCATCGGAAAGATAGACTGTCAACAAGTGTCTGCCCAGTGTGGTGTCATTGCAGACAAGCAGCCACACGCCGCTTTGAAGCGCAAGGGCACTTACGCTGGATCCCGGGTTCGGAATGCCGGTGAAATCGACCTTGGACCAGTGCATGCCCTGATCGGTAGACAGAGACTGCCGAATCTGCTGGGGCAATCCGTTGTCCCGCATAAAAGCGACAATATCGCCGTTGCTGCGCTTGACAAAAGCCGGTTGGATGTTTCCAAGCATAAGCAGATCATCATCCAGAATAGGTGCGCTGCTCTTCCAGTGCTGACCCCAATCGGAAGTGAATACGGCAAGGGAATAATTGAAAACATCGGAATAAAGTCCGAGCATGATGGTTGTGTCATCGAGCATAATGGGTGTGGTGCGACCCATCCACCCAAGACGCTGGGTCAGCTTTTCCTCTCCCTGTTTTCTGATTGCCGCTATCTGGTCTTTCTTTTCCGGTGCCAATGTTTCTATTAAGGAACTGTAAGTATTCAGCCCTTCATCAACAACGGGGAAAAAACGTTCTTCCAGGTCCAGAGGGCGCATATGAATAATGTCCTGCCAGTCCCATTTAGGAGCGCCGTCGCCGAGATAATCGCGAGAAGTCCGGTATTTTAATAGAGCACTCCCCCATTCGTTGTCCTGAATAGCAGACCAGAAAAGCCAAAGGACACCGCGGGGATCGATGAACAGCACAGGATTGCAGTCTGGCAGATCCGGCGAGTCCGCCATCAGAAATATTTCAGACCAGTGGTTATCACCGGCTTTTTTTCGCGCGCCCTGAATCACCACATTGTCCGCTTCCCGCTCACCTGTACCATGAAACCAGGCGGCAAGGAGGCTCCCGTCCGAGCACTCCACAATACTGGAACTGTGGTTATGCATTTCATTTGGAGGAAAAATATACTCCGCCTGAAAAGATGCGGAAAGAAAAAGTGTTGTGAAGAAAAAAGTGAACATGCCGTTTTCCTTTATCTGTGGACAGCGGTCGGATCAATGAAGACTTTTTCATTATATAAAAAGGCCTGCCGGGAAAGATACCCGACAGGCCGCAGTTGGATAATTCGAGAAAGGTCAGACGCTGAGCGACTGAATTTTCGCAAGTATAGAGGCAGGATCAAGTCCCTGATGCGGCATATGCTCACTGAGCCCGCCTTTGCCATGTTTTGTAACCCCGAGAGCGGCATAGCGTGGAGTAAACCCTCTTTCAAGCAGCCAGGTGCCGAAACGGCTTCCGAGGCCTGTTTTGGCGTTCTGACTTTCCACAACCAGCACAAAGGGCGCTTTGCTCAGCAACGCCAGCGTCTTTTCATCAGGAACATTTAGGGTGGGTTTATTAATCAGACCTACGTCCAGTCCTGCTTCTCTTGCCTGCTCTACAGCATCCAGCGAGCGGCTGAGCATATCTCCATAGGAGACGATATATCCCTGAGTACCGGTGCGGATTATTTCATCTTTTCCGGGTACAAACTGATATGGAGCTTCATAGAAACGGGACCCGTCCTCTTTGCAGATAAAAGGTGTTGCGCTGCGGAGCGTAAAGACAAAGCGCGCCCCCTTGTCATTCCAGATGGTCTCGACCAGGCTCTTCAGCTGCAGAGCATCGGCAGCGAAATACAGCCGTGTGGTATCGCCTTCAGCGATTGCACTGTCGGCGAGAAAGATATTGATTCCGTAATGGCAGGTGTTGTCGGCCATATCATCAATACCCGCATGGGAGAAATGGCAAAGGACGTTGGCATCATTGAGCCGTGCCATAGTCAGTTCGGAAATGATCATTTCCAGAAATGCGGAGAAAGTGCTGAATATGCCTTGCCGCCCTTCTTTGAAACCGAAGCCCGCCGCTGCGGAGAAGTTGCCCCGTTCCTGTACGCCACCGTTGGTGCAGACTTCAGGATGGGCGATACGGATAGCTTTCAGGCCGGTGGAGCCTTCCAGATCTGAATCAACGACAAGTACTTTGTCAATGCGCTCAGCTTCCGGCATGCGATCCAGAATTGCATTGACGATTTTACCGAATTCGCCGCGGTTGCTCGCCGTTTCCGCTGTACAGCCTTTGTATACCGGGTTGCCTGATACCTTTTTCACTCCTTCCAGGTAGGCGATCGCATCAGTAAGATTGCGGGCTTTTAAGTATTCCAGTGCGGGAGCCAGCGCAATCACGTCGTGCCCGGCGGAAGTGCCTTCCACTACAGGCACGCCTGGTGCCATAAGGCGTTTATTGATCAGGGCAACAGGGCCTTCCTGACGGACGGCGGTTACCATGCGTTGGTACAGCGAATCGAAGTCTTCCCCTTCCCCGACACAGGTGGCAAGTCCATGTCCTTTTAGGGTGGCGGCAACATCGAATCCGGGCAGGTACTTGGACGGATGTCCGCTGATTGTCACATCATTGTCATCGATCAGCAGTTTTACATTCAGCTGACGGCTGACGGCAAAACGAGCAGCCTCAGCATCATCCCCTTCCATTTGCGATCCGTCGGAGCCGAGAAGAAAAACAACTTTATCAGGGTTGGCACATGCCACACCATTTACAAAAGGCCAGAGATGGCCCAGGCGACCGGATGCAAATTTGATGCCCAGTTCCGGATCCAGTTCGGGATGTCCGTATAACCCCTCATAAGCGGCGCGGTACTGCAGAAGTTTCTCGAAAGGCATTTCCCCATTGAAAGCGGAGAGGGCGTATTGCAGCGCTACACGGTGACCGCCTTCATCAAAATGAACGGGATAAAAGCGATCAGAACCTTTCATAAAAGCATCGGCAATGAGAGCCTCCGGGACGATACTGTAAGCGCCTCCGGTGTGTCCGCCCAGTCCTTTCGCGCCTGCTACCGCAGTGAAGAAAATAATGGTATCACGCATTATTTGAATATTTGTCAACAATTGAGCACGCTGTTCCGAAGTGATTTCATCGGTGAAAGGATTAATCGCAACAGCTTTGTAAGCACTGACATCTACGGGAAATGACATTTCAAAACTTCCTTGATTATTAATGTTTTTGGGGATCAACAGGCAGAACGCACAGGAAAGAGTATTACAGACATACCCTTTAATCAGTATATCACGAGGAGGGGAAGTGTTTCACCCCGATTTCTTGATTGACACGTGGGATTTCAGGTATACATACCTGATTAGGTTTTCATTGCGCTTCTTTTCGACCTGGTAACCAATCAATTTTTAATTCAGGAGAAATCATGATGGGCGGGTTCACAAAAAAATCTTGTTCTTTGCTCCTTCTCGTCGTTTCAGGGATTTTTGCCTCGCTGCTGCACGCAGACGTGCTTCCCAGAAGCGAACATCCGGAGCCGCTCATGTTCAGGTCGGATTGGATGACGCTCAACGGAGTGTGGGAATTTGCCGAAACAGACGGCAATGAAACTTACTTGGATAGCCGCCTGTATCCCGATCAGATTACAGTGCCTTTTTGCCGGGAGAGTGCTTTGTCCGGGTTGGCCCGCACCCAATTTGTAAAAAATGTCTGGTATCGCAAAATGGTTTCCTTGCCGCCATCCTGGCAGGGCAAGCAAATTTTTCTGCATATCGGTGCCTGCGATTTCAGGACAACCCTTTATGTCAACAATAAAGAAGCCTATGTGCATCAGGGCGGCAGTTCCCCCATCCGCGCTGATATAACGGCATTTCTTCAATCGGGCGAAAACACACTGATCGTTCATGCTTTTGATGATGTACGAAGCGGCTTGCAGGCAGGCGGCAAGCAAAGTCCCCAGCCGGAAAGCTATGGCTGCATGTATACCCGAACTACAGGTATTTGGCAGAGTGTCTGGCTTGAGGCCGTGGATCCCCTTCACATAGTGTCCTATCGGGTGACGGCAGATCGCGGTCGGGGCGGCGCTTTACTCGACGTTAATCTATCGGGCGTCGCAGAAGGTCTTAAACTTACTGTCCGTGCCTTTTCCGACGAAGTACCCATAAGCGAAGCGACCGTGAGGTGCGCAGGCAGCAGCACTTCCCTCTTCCTCTCTATCCCGGCGCCTCGCTGGTGGATGCCTGAAGATCCTTTTCTTTATGATCTCGAATTACGTCTTGAAGAGGGAGATCGGGTATGCGACATAGTGTCCGGTTATTTCGGCTTGCGCACCGTTGAGCTGAAGGGACGGTCTTTTCTGCTGAACGGGGAAGCAATTTTCCAGAGACTGGTTCTTGATCAGGGCTTTTATCCCGACGGTATCTGGACAGCACCCTCGGATGAGGCACTCAAGAAAGATATAGAGCTTTCCATGGCGGCCGGGTTCAATGGTGCAAGACTGCATCAGAAAGTATTTGAGCCCCGTTTTCTTTATTGGGCCGACCGTCTGGGCTATATGGTCTGGGGCGAGTATCCCAATTGGGGATTGGAGCCCGGAAATCCGGCATCTTTCAACACAGTTCTGGCGGAGTGGGCTGCAATAATAGCCAGAGATTTTAACCACCCGTCCATTATCGGATGGTGTCCTTTCAATGAAACCACAGCAAAAGATATTCCTTTGCAGGCGATGGTTGTGGATCTTACAAAAAGGCTGGATCCCTTTCGCCCTGTGCTGGAAACAAGCGGATATACGCATGGCGTTGCTGATCCCCAACTTTTGGATGCCCATGATTATGATCAGAATCCTGAAACTTTTAGAAAACGCTGGACAGCGGCGCTTTGCTCGCAGGAACTACCGCGGCGCTATGGCGGTCTTTCTGTAGAAGTTCCTTTTTTCGTAAGCGAATTCGGAGGCATTGGCTGGAATGTGAATAAAGGGGCGTGGGGCTATGGAAATACGCCTCAGAGTCTGGAAGAATTTTACGAACGGTACAACGGTCTCACAGCGGCATTGCTTGATAACCGGTACTGCTTCGCTTTCTGTTATACCCAGCTGACCGACGTAGAACAGGAGCAAAACGGGATTTACGATTATCACCGGAACCCTAAATTTGATCTTGCGCCGGTAATAAAAGCAAATACGCGAAAGGCTGCCTATGAATGCGACCCGCCGCTGGGCCTGCCGTCAGACAGTGACGCGATGCAGGTCCTGGTTGGCGCTGCCCCGGACGGTGATTGCGCAAGCGCATGGAAATATACGATGGAAAAGCCGGCGAAGGACTGGATGACGGTATCTTTCAATGATCACGCCTGGAAAACAGGGGCTGGAGCCTTCGGCAAAAAAGAGGGCAGCGAACATTTCATCCGGACTCTCTGGGATACGGAGCAGATCTGGCTGCGAAAAAGTTTTTCCTGCACACATGATGAACTGGATAAAGCTTTTCTGGTTATGCACCATGATGATGATGTTGAAGTGTATCTGAATGGGAAACCTCTAATTTCTTTAGATCGCTGGAATGACAGATACGAGGCTTTTGATGTGACTGAGGCAGTCTGTTCCGCCATGAAAAAAGGTGCAAATATGCTTGCCATTCACGGGCGTCAGCACCACGGCGGCGGTCAGTTTATTGATGCGGCACTTCTGGTGTCACCAAAAATGAAGAAAGCGGATGAGATGAATATTGAAAAAAGGACATTCGGCACTACGGCTTCCGGTGAAAGTGTGGATATCTATACCCTGACTGCAGCAGAAGACTTCAAGGTGGAAATCACCAATTTTGGCGGTATTATTGTCTCTATTCAGACGCCGGACAGAAACGGAAGTCTCGCTGATATTGTGCTGGGCTTTGACAGTCTGGATAAATATGAAGGGAAACATCCTTATTTTGGCGCCATTGTGGGGCGCTATGGAAACAGGATTGCCAACGGACGCTTCGATCTGGACGGCAGGACGTACACATTGGCACAGAATGACGGAGAAAATCATCTTCACGGTGGCATTATAGGTTTCGACAAAGCGGTGTGGAAAGCGGAAACACTGCGCCGCGAAGATGCGGTGGGACTAGTGCTGACACATCGCAGCCCGGACGGAGATGAAGGGTATCCCGGCAATCTGGATTGTACAGTGACTTATTGGGTTACGAGAGATAAAACGCTGGAGATTGAATACGAAGCTGTCACAGACAAAGCGACTCCCGTGAATCTGACCAATCACAGTTATTTCAATCTTGACGGACACGACTCCGGCGCTATTCTAAACCAGACTCTCGCTATCTATGCCGAGTACATGACCCCCGTCGATTCGACTTTGATCCCGACAGGTGAATTGCGCCCTGTTGCAGGGACGCCACTCGACTTCCGTACTCCAGTGGCGATTGGTGCCCGTATTGATACAGCGGATGAACAACTGCGTTTCGGAAAAGGGTACGATCACAATTTTGTCATTGAGAAGGATCCGCAAGGACGGATGAAGCGGGCAGCCCGTGCGCATTCAGCCCGGAGCGGGCGTGTACTTGAATGCTGGACCACAGAGCCGGGTGTTCAATTTTATTGCGGCAATTTCCTGGACGGGTCCGACGTCGGTAAAGGCGGTGTTGTTTATCATCATCGCAATGCTTTCTGTCTGGAAACACAGCATTTTCCAAATTCGCCCAATCAGCCTTCCTTTCCCACCACTATCCTTCGCCCGGGCGAAAAGTACGACAGCAAAACAGTGTATCGTTTTTCCGCTGAATAACGTTTATAAGTAAGAATAAGTTAAAAATGCCCTGGTGATTTGACGCATATCAGGGATGGAGTTGGAAATGTCTGATTGTAAGTCACCTTTACCACGCCAAAAAGTCCTCGAAGAGCACACCTGGAATTTAAAGCCGCTTTTTAAAAGCGATGCTGCCTGGGAAAAAGCCTTTAAAAAGGCGGAGTCCGAACTTCCGGCAATCGGCGTATTTAAAGGGAAACTGTCCAAATCCGCAGCAAAGTTGCTTGCCTGTTGCCGCTTGTCCACTTCCATTCACCTTAATCTTGAAAAGATTGGTGCTTATGCGCAGCTGAAGTATGCTGAAGACATAACCAATCCGCTTTATCAGGGCATGGTTGCCCGCTTTTCCCGGCTTGCCATGCTTGCCAGCGAAGCGGAGAGTTATATCAACCCGGAAATTCAGGCTATTCCCCGAAAAATAATGGATGGCTATTTGAAAGATCCGATTCTGGCGGAATACAAAGCTCTTTTAAAAGATCTGCTGCGCTACCGTCCTCATGTGCTGACCCCTGCAGAAGAACGGCTTCTTGCCATGCAGGGCGAAGTAAGCGAAGCGCCTTCCAAAATATTTGATCAGCTTACAGACGGCGATCTTGTGTTTGGGACCGTGACAGATGAAAACGGGAAAGAAAGTGCGCTGACCCAAAGTTCGTTCGTCACTTTTCTTGAGTCGCCCAAAAGAAGTGTGCGCAAAGAAGCCTTTGAAAAGTACTATCAGGTTTTTGAATCCCACAAATACAGTCTGGCTTCTATCTTGAACGCCTCTTTGCTGCAGGATATTTACTATGCCCGGGCGCGGAATTTCCCGTCTGCTCGTGAGTCGGCATTGTTTGCAGATCGCCTTCCTGTGTCTGTATATGACTCACTGATTACGGCCGTTCGAGACGGGCTTCCTTCTGTGCACCGTTATTACGCCCTCCGTAAGCGGGTTCTGCGACTTAAAGACATTCATTTTTATGATACCTATCAGCCTCTGGTGAAAGGGATGAGTGTTTCCATTCCATATGAAGAGGCAGTTGAAACCATTTGTGATGCTATGGGCGTTCTGGGTAATGATTATGTCGGTGCGCTTCGCAAAGGACTGACTGCTGACCGGTGGGTTGACCGGTATGAAAATGCAGGCAAAATGAGCGGTGCCTTTTCTTATGGTGTCTACGGATGCCCGCCCTATATCCTTATGAACTATGAGGACAAAGTTCTGAACAGTATGTTTACTCTGGCGCATGAAGCAGGACATTCCATGCATTCTTATTACAGTATGCGCCGTCAGCCTCCCCAATACGCATCCTACCCTATCTTTCTTGCTGAAATTGCTTCAACGTTTAATGAGCAGGTTTTGGGTCATCGCTTGCTGGAAAAGGCGAAAAACAAAAAGGAGCGCGCTTTTTTAATCAACAAGCAAATCGATGAAATCCGGGGTACCATTATTCGCCAGACGATGTTCGCAGAATTTGAAAAGAGGATCCACGAACAGGCTGAAGCTGGTATTCCTATGACAGTGGAAAGTTTCCGTCAGATCTACAGAGATCTATTAAACGATTATTTCGGGACCGGTTTTGCCATTGATGATTCTTTGGAACTCGAATGCTTCAGAATCCCGCATTTTTACCGGGCTTTCTATGTTTTTAAATATGCAACTGGCCTGTCAGCAGCTATTGCGTTGGCCCAACAAGTTCTTGGCGGCGGCAGCAGAGAAAGAGAACAATACCTGCAATTTCTGAGCGCAGGCGGTTCGCAGCCACCCCTCGTTACATTGAAGAAAGCAGGCGTCGATCTTACCGGACCGGATGCCGTTTGTGATGCCATGACAAAATTCAGCAGCCTCGTGGATGAACTGGAAAGTCTTCTGTAACACCTATCCTATAACCCTATAAAGGAATACCACTCAACATGAAACGTACCATTTCAGTGCAGTCAGGTGTTTACAGGTGCGCATTATTGTTATCTACTCTGCTGCTTCCCTTAGCGGGCATGGCTTTGGAGCCGGAACAAAGACAGGCCGCACAGTCTCAACTGTCACTGCTGACCCGGGCACTGGATTTCGAAGCACAGCGGGCAAGCAGCAGCAATAAAGATTTGGGGCGCAACGGAGATGCGCACTCTATCCTGCCGGGGGAAAGCCTGACGCTGTTGGATGCGGCTGGTCCCGGAATTGTAAATCATTTCTGGAATACCGTGGGCACAGCTGACCCTTTCTACGCGCGTTCGCTCGTACTGCGTATTTATTACGACGGACAGGAGTCACCCTCTGTGGAAGCGCCTCTGGGAGACTTTTTCGGTGTGGGGCATGGTGCCGCAAAAGAACTGGACTCCATTCCTGTGTCTGTCTCGTCTCTTGGGCGTTCCAGGGTGTGTTACTGGGCGATGCCTTTCAGAAAACACATCCGTGTTGTTGTAGCAAATGAAAATCCTGCAGTAAAAGTAGATTCATTTTATTATTATCTTGACTGGCAAAAAGTCGATCAGCTTCCTGAGGATACGCTTTATTTTCACGCCCGTTACAGGCAGGAGGCGCCTGCATCAGAGGGCAATTATACAATCCTTCAAACGGAAGGGCGTGGCCATTATGTTGGCACTGTTTTGTCCGTGCATCAAATGGAAACAGGCTGGTTTGGCGAAGGCGATGATTTTTTTTACATAGACCATGCTGAAACGCCGCAGCTTAAGGGCACGGGTACGGAAGATTATTTTAATGATGCCTGGGGCTTCAGGGAGTTTTGTCGTCCCTATCACGGAGTGTCTCTTTACGAAGGCGTTGTTGTTGGGGACCGTGTTACTGCCTATCGTTGGCACATCCTTGATCCGGTTCCGTTTAAAGAGTCACTGCGGCTCGAGATTGAGCATAAAGGCAGTATTTTTGATGAGGAGGCGCCCATTGCAAAATTTGAAATTGGAGGGTTTATAGAGCGTTCAGATTGGGTCAGTTCAGTTGCCTTCTGGTACCAGTATCCGCCGGTAAACAGTGACGAGCCCTTTCCCGCATGGGCGGATCGGATGCCTCCCTATAAAATTATTTCGGCAAGTGACCTCTCCTATAAAGCGGATCCTCCCCTGCTTGTATTGCCTTTGTCAGGTGCCATTCTATATGCTCCCATGTCTGGTACCGGCGAAATCACCTATACGTTTGCGATTGAGGAAAAAGGGACCTATCGTCTTGACGGGTTATTCACCCATTCGCTCATGTGCGGCGTATATCAGCCCTATCTTGACGATGCGCCCATCGGTGCACCAGTAGATTTCAGTGCGCCGGGTTTTGATCCGCTCTGGATGCACCTGGATACGCTCATACTTGATGCCGGGGAACATCATCTGAAATTTGTCGGAACAGGAGCGACACCCCGTTTTTATCGGTCAATGGCTCCCTTGCACAATGGTATAGGCATCCTGTCGCTGAGTGTGCTGCATTTGGAGGAAATGGCAGGATTTAAAGTCGCTTTGAAAAAAGAGCAGGATAAAAAAGAATTGCCGCATGATCAAAATACTGGCAGATGAAAACATTCCTTATGGAATAGATGCTTTCAGCACTTTAGGGACTGTGCAATTAGTCGCTGGGCGGGCTATTTCACAGGAAATGCTTAAAGATAAAGATGCGCTTATTGTTCGCAGCATTACAAAGGTTAACAAAGAGCTGCTGTCGGGTACTGCCGTCCGCTTTGTCGGAACGTGCACCATCGGCGAAGATCATGTGGACAAGCAGTATCTGGAAGAGCAAGGCATTGCTTTTTCCAGTGCACCGGGCTGCAATGCCGACAGCGTGGCAGATTATATTACCGGGGCACTTTTGCTGCTAGAGAACCACTTTTCACTTGCCCTGTCCCAAATGACACTTGGAGTGGTGGGCGTAGGTAATGTCGGATCACGGGTGGTCAAACGGGCGCAAGCCCTCGGCATGACCTGTATCCTCAACGATCCGCCGCTGGCAGAAAAGAACGGAAACAGCGGCTATGCTTCGCTGGAAGAAATAGTAAAGTGTGACATCATAACCTTTCACACCCCTCTGATCAAAGAAGGGAAATGGCCTACACGGCATCTGGTGAATGAGGCATTTATCGCTTCCCTCAAGCCTGAAACCATCATAATCAACACAGCGCGGGGTGCTGTTGCCGATAATGCGGCGCTTAAAAGCGCACTGCGCAGTAATAGAATCAGAGCTGCTGTTCTGGATGTTTGGGAAAATGAGCCCTCTATTGATCCGGAGCTACTGGCGCTGACGTTTTTAGGTACCCCTCATATTGCAGGCTATTCCTTTGACGGAAAAGTGAACGGAACGACACAGATCTATGCGTCTCTGTGCTCCTTTCTGGGCGTGGATGCGCAGTGGAAAGCCGATGCTGTTATGCCGCCTCCTTTATGTCCTGAAGTAACGGTTGATCCGGACGATCCGAACTGCCTTCTGCATGCCGTTTCCAAAGTGTATGATTTCAAAGAAGATGACAGCCGGATGCGTGAATTATGTTCTTTGCCGCCCGATAAAATTGGCGTTCACTTTGATTTGCTGCGCAAACAATATCCTGTAAGGCGTGAGTTCCATAACACCAGCGCCTTGCTCACACGGCAGGACTACGCCCTGACATCGTCTTTATCCGGCATCGGCTTTACTGTAACATGATAGCGGGTCATTCCCTGCTATCCCGCCACCAACGGGCGCACTGCAGGAACCGACGTGAGATAGAACGCTTTTTTCACAAGAGAGGCTTCTTACATGGTTAAAAATATAATAAAACAGGACGGCTATCTCACTAATGAAGAGATAGCGTCTTTTGTTCAGGAAACACTGTCCGATTTCCCGCTGACAGGGAAACGAGTGCTTTTTATTATCCCGGATCAGACCCGCAGTATGCCCATGCCTGTTATGTTTCGTGCGCTTTTTGAAGCAGTCAACGGACGTGCCGCTAAAATGGATTTCCTGATTGCTCTCGGTACGCATCCGCCCATGTCCAACACGATGATTGAGAAGTTGCTGGGAATATCAGATGAAGAACGCAAAGGCATTTACAAAGATATCGGGATTTTCAATCACGAATGGCAAAACCCCGATGCCCTTACCTGTCTGGGTGAAATCAGCGCAGAGGAGATCGGCACTTTATCAGGCGGATTATTGTTTCAATCGGCAAAAGTGACCATTAACAAAAGAATTCTGGATTATGACCACCTTATAGTCGTAGGACCGGTCTTTCCCCATGAAGTTGTTGGTTTCAGCGGCGGAAATAAATATTTTTATCCCGGTATTTCCGGTGCGGAAATCCTGAATCTTTTTCACTGGCTGGGCGCCCTGCTCACCAACTATGCTGTCAACGGAACAAAGCATACAGCAGTACGGGCAGTCGTCGACCGGGCAGCTTCCATGATTCCGGTTGAAAAACACTGTTTTTGCCTGAATGTGTCCGGCACAGCCACGAAAGCGATTTACTTTGGCAGCCCGGAAGAAGCCTGGAGCGAAGCGGCTGATTTAAGTGCACAGACGCATGTTATCTACAAAGATAAGCCTTTTCAAAGTATTCTAGCCATGGCGCCTCCCATGTATGATGAGCTTTGGGTGGCAGGAAAATGCATGTATAAACTGGAGCCGGTAGTTGCCGATGGCGGTGAATTAATTATTTTCGGAAAACACATTCGTGAAGTCAGTATTACCCACGGAGAACTTATTGCCCGTATCGGGTATCACGTTCGGGATTATTTCGTTAAACAACCGGATAAATTCAGAGACATCCCCGGAGGTATTCTGGCGCATTCCACCCATGTCCGCGGCATGGGAAGTTTTGAAAACGGCATTGAAAAGCCGCGGGTTCAGGTTACCCTTGCCACATCCATTCCGGAGGCGGAATGCCTTGCCATCAATCTGGGTTATCGCGATCCCGATTCCATTAATCCTGAAGACTGGCGGGATCAGGAAGATCAGGGGAAATTGCTTGTTCCCAATGCAGGCGAAGTGCTTTATCGCTTGACTTCTTACGTTTAATGCTTTTCCCATCAACAATTTTTGGAGTAAACGGTTCATGAAGAAAAATGTACTAGTTGCCCAGTCCGGCGGTCCCAGCCCCGTAATTAACAGTTCACTGCGTGGTGTAATTGATACCTGCAAGATGTTTCCTGATATTTTCGGAACTGTTTATGCCGGCTGGCACGGCATAGAAGGCGTTTTGAAAGAAGAATTGCTGAACCTCAGCGCGCAGACAGACGAAGAAGTCGCTCTGCTGCGATATACCCCGGCGGCCGGCGCTATCGGCACATGTCGCTATAAACTGAAGTCTTCCCAAAAGGAAGACTTTCAAAGGGTGCTTGATGTTTTAAAAGCCCACAATATCGGCTATTTCTTTTATAACGGCGGCAATGATTCCATGGACACGGCGAACAAAGTGGCAAAGCTCGCCATCGAACAGGGGCTTGACCTTGTTGCAGTCGGCGTTCCGAAAACAATCGATAATGATGTCGGTGATTCGGAATTTAAACTGATTGACCATACGCCGGGATACGGAAGTGTTGCCAGGTATTGGATGTCCATGGTGCAAAATGCCAATGAAGAAAATGCCGGATCATCTCCTGCTGACCCTGTTCTCGTATTGCAGGCTATGGGCAGGCGTATAGGTTACATTCCTGCCGCTGCGCGCCTTGCTGATCCGAAACGTGAAATGCCTCTGCAGATTTATATGGCAGAATCGAAAATTAGTGCGCAGGAATTGTGCGATCGGGTAAACGACCAGATCCGAAAAGACGGACGCTGTCTGGTTGTTGTCAGCGAAGGTTTTGATGTGGGAGAGCTGGGTGAGGTGAAGGACAGTTTCGGTCATACCAGTTTCGGCTCTTCGCAGATGACAGTGGCTCAGAAAGTGGTGAATCTTTTGAATAAACATGGATTGCCCGCTGCAGGAAGCGCCCGCGGTCAGGTGCCCGGAACCGATCAGCGTGCTACAACCGCCTATGCCTCCATTGTCGATCTGGATGAGGCATATAAAGTGGGACAGCAGGCTGTTCTGATTGCTGTTTCGGGAGAAAATGGCTGGATGTCGACAATTCTCCGCGAGCCGGGTCCCATTTACAACGTTCGTTATGACAAGGTGCCTCTTGAGTCTGTAGCCAACTCGGAACGCAGTTTCCCCGATGCCTGGATTTCAGAATCGCGAACTGACGTTACGGATGCATTCGTGGCATATGCAAAGCCGCTCATCGGAGAAGACTGGCCCAGCGTTCCCGTGATTAACGGAAGGCAGCGTCTTTGCCGCTTTGAGCCGATTTTCGCCGATAAAAAACTGCCCCCTTATACACTTGAAGCGTTGCGGTAGCTGCGGTTTTTTACAGAGGGAAAGTAAAACGGGATCCGCCGTTGCATTGGACAAATATATTCGGAAAGGCAGCCGCCAGAGCTTCGATTGCTTTTTCTCCGGTGCAGTGGCAGGGTGCGAGCATTGCCAGATCAAAGCGTTTCAGAGCATCAATGGTTGTGAGCAGACGATGCTCTGAAGCGTTTTTTAAGTGGAATCCGCCGATAACAGCACAAATCTTCCGGGGAAGTATCAGCGTTTGAATATACCGGAGCGTATTGATCACTCCTGCGTGTGCGCAGCCGAGCAGGACAATTACGCCGCAGGATGCATTAATCCAAAGCGCCTGATCATCAGCAATACTGTCCTCGAGCGTACACTCCCGGTCAAGATAAAAAGGCCCCCCGGTATCTTCGAAAGATGCAGTACGGGGAATAGCCCCGGTGACCCGGATATTTTTCAAAACTTCAACAGGTTGGGATGTATGAACAGCACGGAAATCCGGATGCTGAAGCAGGTTGAACGAACTGCAAGGAATGCCAATAGATTTTGCTGTTCCATCGTCCATACGGCGGTATCTGTCTTGAAGCGCTTCCGGATGAAAATAAATCGGTAGATTTCGAAAAAGTGCAGCACCGTATGCCAGTCCCCCTGTATGGTCATAATGCCCATGACTCAGTACCAGGGCGCTGAGTTTGTCCAAAGATATTTGCAGGGTTTTAGCATTGTCAAGAAAAACATCGCTCTGCCCTGTATCAAACAGCAGATTGCCGGACGGCGTTGATACATGCAGAGACAAACCGTGTTCCGCTCGGATATGACCACCGATGCTGTCATTGTTGCAGAGGACTGTAATATCAACGCTGGAGCGCATTGCATTTTCCTCAGGGTTCGAAGTGGGTGATGGTTGAGTTTCGGATTAACTCTCTTCGGTCAGTGCCTGCACAATTTTTTCAAAAGCCTTTGCGCCCGCCGAAGCGGAAAAAGCCTGAGTATACGGAGTCCCGTCATCGCCGGCACGTCCCATGTCTGGATCAATGGGGATGCTGCCCAGGAAAGGAACGCCCATGTCTTTCGCCATGCGCTCTCCCCCGCCTGATTTAAAAATATCGTGCCGCTCACCGCAGCCCGGGCAGATAAAGCCGCTCATATTTTCCACTACACCAAGGACGGGCATTTTCATCTGCTTGCAAAAATTAATTGACTTGCGCACATCAGCGACAGACACATCCTGCGGAGTGGTAACAATGACAGCGCCATCCGCATCAGGCAAATATTGACAGACGGACAAAGGCTCATCGCCCGTTCCCGGCGGGGAATCAACGATCAGATAGTCCAGTTCACCCCATTCCACATCTTTTAAAAACTGTTTAATGACTCCTATTTTCATGGGGCCCCGCCAGATGACAGCATCATCGGCATTGCGCAGAAAAAAGCCGATTGACACAACCTTCATGTCCCCTACTTCCACAGGTACAATTGCCCCTTCGTTGTTTTGAACCGTCATGCCTTCCAGTCCGAGCATTTTTGGTACGCTGGGACCGTGGATATCCACATCGAGCAAGCCGACCCGTTTCCCCGCGAGAGACAGAGATGCACAGAGATTAACAGCCACCGTGCTCTTGCCGACGCCACCTTTGCCGGACAGAACCAGAATTTTATGTTTTATTTGACACATGCGCTCCATCAGCAGCTGCCTGTCTGTAAATTCCTGTTCTGACTCATTGCTTAAGCGGGATTTGGCTGCACAGTCCTGTTTGCTGCAGCTGTTGCAGTCACTGGCGGTGTGTGACGTTTCCTGGTTCATGCGATCTTCTCCAAAAAGGACGTAAAAGGCTGTTGTGTTTTTAAAAAAGGGGCACCATCACTACGATTAGAAGTGAATAAACCCTATCATATATAACGGGAAAACAACAAAATGAATTCCAAAGGCTTCAGGAATGATTCGTTTTGTCTGTTTGTCATTTGATATGATTACTGTGTCTTTTACTGGCGGTCGCGACTGTTTCCCGGCGACTGAATATGGTCACAATCAAAGGAAAAAACAAAATGAAACAAATGGATATCGGACTGATCGGTCTTGCAGTAATGGGCGAAAATCTTGTTTTAAACATGGAAAGCAAAGGCTTTAGTGTTGCCGTTTTTAACCGAACAGTCGAAAAAGTGGATGCTTTTATTCAGGGGCGCGGTGCCGGAAAGAATTTTCTGGGCTGCCACAGTATTGCGGAACTATGTGCAAGCCTGAAACGCCCGAGAAAAGTGATGATGCTGGTTAAAGCAGGTGTGGCAGTGGATGATTTTATTGAACAGATAATTCCGCATCTGGAAGAAGGCGATATTATTATTGACGGCGGAAACAGCCATTTTCCTGACACCATTCGCCGCACAGCCTACGTTGAAAGCAAGGGGCTGCGCTATATCGGTACCGGCGTGTCCGGCGGAGAAGAAGGAGCGTTGCTGGGTCCGTCCATGATGCCGGGCGGAACACCCAGCGCCTGGGCTGAAGTCAAAGAGATTTTCCAAAAAATATGTGCGCAAACTGATGCAGGTGAACCATGCTGTGATTGGGTGGGTGAAGGTGGAGCCGGGCATTTCGTTAAAATGGTGCATAACGGCATTGAATACGGTGATATGCAGATGATTTGTGAGACCTATCATCTGATGCATTCCGGTCTTGGGATGTCCAACAGTGAAATGCATGAAGTCTTTGCCGAATGGAATCGAGGTGAATTGGACTCCTACCTCATCGAAATTACACGGGATATTCTCGGGTATAAAGACGAAGACGGCAACGAAGTTGTGGATCTGATCCTGGACACGGCAGGACAGAAAGGGACCGGGAAATGGACCGTTGTCGCCGCACTGGATGAAGGTCAGCCCCTGACGCTGATCGGCGAAGCTGTTTTTGCCCGGTGCCTTTCCGCCATTAAAGAAGAGCGTGTAGAAGCGTCCAAACTGCTGCCGGGACTGGTAAAGGCTTTTGACGATGACAAACTCGCCTTCATCGAGGATTTGCGTAAAGCACTTTATGCGGCGAAAATTATTTCCTATGCGCAGGGATATCAGCTGATGCGTGCTGCTGCCGAAAGCTATGGCTGGCATCTCAATTATGGCGGTATTGCCCTGATGTGGCGAGGAGGCTGTATTATCCGTTCTGTTTTTCTGGGAAAAATTAAGGAGGCCTTTGATAAAAATCCTGAACTGAAAAACCTTCTGCTCGATCCTTTCTTTGCGGAAATTGTGAAAGAGAGCCAGGCAGCCTGGCGTCGGGTTATTGTCAAAGCGACCGAAATGGGAATACCCACTCCTGCCCTGTCTTCAGCTCTTGCTTTCTTTGACGGATACAGAAGTGAACGCCTGCCTGCCAATCTGCTGCAGGCACAGCGCGATTATTTTGGCGCTCATACCTACGAGCGGGTCGACAAAGCACGCGGTGAATTTTTCCATACCAACTGGACGGGACGAGGCGGCGATACTGCAGCCAGCACCTATATCGTGTAATTTTCTTTGCCAAGATAAAATAAAACGGCAGGACAGGCTGAAACGTCTGTCCTGCCGTACAATTTAAGAAAAAACGATTGGTTTACATTAAGCCACCGACTTTCAGGGAGTATTCGGGTCGAAGAGGGCTTCAAAAATGGAAATGGGATACCACAAAAGCCCGGCAATAACGCCAATTACATACGCAAAGGGGTAAAGGATGGTTGTCTGCAGGGCGAAAAACAGACCTTTATTTTCCATGATCATCTCTCCTTTAAGTAAAGCTGCATTTTTCAAAGAAACTTTTTTGCTTGCTCTTCCTGATCATTTTAAACTTAATTGAGGAATTCAGTCAAGCAGGCGGTGAAGCAAACCAGACGGCATGCAAAAAAATACAGAGGTTTGTTGTACTGCAGGCTTCTCTTTTAAAAATGGTATACTCTGTAAATTCAATCAGGCAATACTGCCGGTGTTTTGTATTCTTCAACAGTTTTAAAACAGGTTTTCTTTAAAAGGTTCGCAATTTGCTGATCTGTCTTGATCAGCATTTTTAAGCAAAGGACTTCTTTATGCGCACTAATTGCTTTACCAAACTCGTCTGTACGATCGGACCTGCTTCTGAATCTCCTGAGGTAATCACGGAAATGCTCCTGGCAGGCATGAGTGTTGCACGGCTTAATTTTTCGCATGGCGAATTCGACTGGCACGGGACAATGATCCGTCGCCTTCGTGAATGTGCGGCAAAAGTCGGGAGGTCTCTTGCCATTCTTGCGGATCTGCCGGGGGTGAAAATCCGTGTCGGCTGTATGAAAGAAGAAGGGGTTCAGATCGTCGAAGGTTCTACGCTGATTTTAACAACGGAAGAGGTGGAAGGCGATACCAAACGGATTCAAATCAGTTTGAAAAAACTGCCGTCAACCTTAAAGCCCGGTGATCAGGTGTTCATCAATGACGGGATTATTCATCTTGAAATAATGGAAATCGAAGGCAAGGAGGCACGGTGCCGGGTTCTGGTAGGCGGCGAGCTCAGATCCCGAAAAGGAATCAATCTTCCGGGTATTGATTTAGATATTGACGCAATAACGGAACAGGATCTTAAGTGCCTGAAATTTGCTCTGAATCAGGGTGTGGATGCAATCGGTCAGTCTTTTGTTACCAGCGCGAAAGATGTCGAATGCCTGCGCAACGCCGCTGCTGCCATGGGCTTCTCCCCTTTTATTATTGCAAAAATTGAGAGGAGTCAGGCGCTGGAAGCCATGGAAGCCATTATGTATGCTGCTGATGGCATTATGATCGGTCGCGGTGATTTGGGCGTGGAAATTCCGTTGGAGACGATTGCCCTGGCTCAGAAAGAACTGATCTACAGAGCAAATCTTCTGGGCAAGCCCATCATTACAGCTACCCATATGTTGGATTCAATGACGTGCAGATTGCGGCCCACAAGGGCAGAAGTGTCCGACGTTGCTAATGCAATTCTGGATGGAACGGATGCGGTTATGCTTTCGGAAGAATCCGCTACGGGCTCTTACCCCGTTGAAGCAGTCACAATGCTTTCAAAAATTGCTGTCGCAACAGAGGCGAGCAGACCGAAAGAGTGTCCCTGGGAGCATCTGATAGACAGGGGCGTACGAAAAGATACCGCTTTTGTTGATTATATCTCGCGCAACGTAAACCATGCCGTCGATCATTTGCAGCCCGACGCTGTAGTGGTGCCTACTTCTTCAGGCTATACAGCAAGGATGGTTTCACGTTTTAAACTACCTCTCTGGATTGCGGCAGTCACTCCTTCTCCGCGTGTGTCGCAAGGCTTGATTTTCTCCTATGGTGTGGAGCCTGTGCTGACGCAGGAAAGCATCACCGACTGGACGGCATTCTCAAAAGAGTGGATAAAGTCTTTGAATGCGCAAAAAAATGGTTTAGGGATTCTGCTACAGGGGCCTTCTCCGTCGCACCCCGAAACCAATCCGTCCATGGAGATTATTTTACCTGATAAAGGATAATCAAGTCGTTTGACCCCGCAGTAGCCCGTGGTTAGCAGCCGAAGAGAAGCCATTTATCTTCGGCTTTTTTTTCTGCAATAAATGCGCATTTTAATTTAAATAGTTCTGTTTCTATAGTGTTAATAATATGTACAGTGTTTAGACGGAAAGAAAAAGCCCTGTCAAGCCATTTGCTAATCTTACCGTAGCGGCTTTCGTCACGCCATTTGC
>ERZ795058.122-NODE-122-length-121260-cov-11.155819_pt1 | contig 121260 bp, 96 predicted proteins | sample MGYA00375142_ERZ795058 | MGnify/ENA primary metagenome ERZ795058 (study PRJEB30187, sample SAMN05720210) | activated sludge metagenome | isolation source: anaerobic digester from wastewater treatment plant | place: Japan | collected 2015-04-20 ... | reverse complement strand
ATGGAGTTCTCGTTCGACGATTTCGCGTCCCTGCTGAATGGCATCGTCGCGTCCTTGTTCGCGGAACCACTGGCGGACTTTGCTTCTGGCACTCGTGGTGCGCAGGGTACCGGAGGCGGGATTGAGCCAATCGCGGCTGGGGTTGGGTTTTTTATGGGTGAGGATTTCGACCCGGTCCCCGGTTTTGAGTTGGTAATCGAGCGGGACGATCTGGTCATTGACGCGTGCGCCACGGAATCGGTGTCCGACCATGGTGTGGATTCGGTACGCGAAGTCCAGGGGCGTGGCGCCTTGGGGTAAGTCCACGATGTCGCCTGCCGGGGTGAAAACATACACTTGATCGCGAAAAATGTCGGTTTTGAGCCGCTCAGCGAATTGATGGGGATCCGAAACGTCGCGTTCCCAATCCATCAGTTGCCGAAGCACCACGAACTTCTGGTCGGACGACTTGGCTGCCTTTCGTCCTTCTTTATATGCCCAATGCGCGGCCACACCGTATTCGGCATATTCATGCATCTGACGGGTACGAATCTGCACTTCCAGCGGTTTGCCTTCCGGTCCCACCACGGTCGTATGAAGCGATCGATATAGGTTCTCTTTCGGTCTCGCGATGTAGTCGTCGAATTGCCCCGGCAACGGAGCCCATAGACTATGCACGAGACCGAGCGCGGCGTAGCAATCGCCCACCTGTTCGGTGATGACGCGCACGGCGCTGATGTCATGGATCTGGTCGAGTCCCACGCCCTTGCGCTGCATTTTTTGGTATATGGAATACAAGTGCTTGGCGCGTCCCTGGACCGTGGCATGAATTTTTTGTTCGGGTAGTTTGTCTCGCAACAAGGTGATCGCTTGTTGGATGAGACGCATGCGCTCCTGTCTTCGTTCCGACAGAAGCTTTTCGAGTTCGGAGTAGGTTTCGGGTTCGAGTTGCGCCAGAGACAAGTTCTCCAACTCGGTTTTGAACTGCCAAACGCCAAGGCGATTCGCCAAGGGAGCGAATACTTCGAGGGTTTCCCGAGCCACGCGACGCCGGGTGGATTCATCCATCGAGTTGCTCAAGGTGCGCATTTTTTCTACACGTAACGCCAGTACGATGATCACCACGCGCACTTCCGCCGCCATGGCGATGAACATTTTGCGTAATGATTCGGCAGCTTCCTGTTCCAGACGGTCCCATCGGGTTGCCTGGACCCGGACCACACCATCGACCAGCTTTGCAATCTCCTTTCCGAACTGATTTTCCGTATCTGCCTGGGAGATTTGATTTCGAAACGTAGCGACGAGACAAGCGCCTACGGCCGCGGGGTCCAGTCGCAGGCTCGCCAGTACGTTGGCGGCGTGCAAGGCTCTTTTTTTTGCGGTAGCGTCGAGATGGGTGGTGACGCCTTCGAAGGCGAGTTCAATGGGTGCTGTATCCGCATCCGGATAGCTTTTTTTTACGTTGGCAAGCAGTGCCTCCAACTCGGGCGATGGGCTAACGGCCATCTTAGGGAAACTATCACAGCCAGTGCTTCGTCCCCACCGCGAATGCTTTTTGTCCCAAGCTTTTTATGCTTTACGCCCTTTGGGAGATTGCCATCGTCGCTTGACGTGTACCCTGAGGATATCGCGTAGCAACCCGATATGGGCGCAATGGTCCATCTTGTCATTTCCCTGGTATCCACGCACATGGAAGCCGGCGCGGTCATAACGAGAAATGAGATCGAGACCCATCGGATCCGAACCACGGGGCCGGACAGCTTGGGCACGACCGTTGAGCGCATGAATCAAATAATTGGCGGTCTCCGTCGTAGAGGCATATCCCGGAGGAATGATCGAGGAATGACTCACGAACATCAGCTTTTGGCCTTTGGCCGACCGCTTCGCGAATTCAACGAATGGTTCGAGTTGCACCGCGTTGAGCGATTTGCCCGCGTAACCACAATGAAGGCCGTCGAGCAATACCACCGTGTCCACCACTTGTTTGCCATAAGCTGTTCGTAAAATTTCTCCTACCGCACCGTATCCAGCACTCCACGCACTGAGTCCGATCTTGCGGGCCTTTGCTTTGGGATTGCCGGTTTTTTTGGCTACCGCCGCCTCGACGCTTCGCACGAGATTTTGGAATACGTTTGGGGAGCGAAACACGGATTCATAAGGTCCCGATCCGATTCCGAGATCGATTCCCACCAGCACCGCTCCGTCCATAACCTGCACCCATTCCTTGCGAACCGCCTCGTGGCCGTGAAAGTGGAACATTACGTCGAATTGGCCGGAACGGGTGATTCCTCCCTTTTGCACACTGATCATTTGCCCCATCGAAGGAGAGCGGTCCCATCGATCGTAGATGCCGAATCCAGGGTCCGGCGTGTTGCAAGGGTTGACTCCACGCTCCTGCGCGCTTTTTTGCGTTTGGGTCCACGCCGCTGGAGGAGCAATGACCGGCTGTGGGTTCGATGCCTTGCTTGTCTCCGTCTTGGCTTCCGGCGTTGGCGAAGCCGCTTTCGGCGTAGGAGCGGTGGGACGGGATGCCGCGCCTTTCGCGCTTTTACACGAGCCTTTTCGAGCAGGGATTTCCAAGACCTGCCCTGGCTTGATCGGTGCCCCCGCCACCATCCCGTTCTGCTCGCGAAGCGCTTCCACCGTAACGTGATACCGCTTGGCGATCTTCCACAACGACTGCCCTTCCCCTACCGTATGCGTCGCACACGGGGCTTGCGCCATGGAATCCGTCACAAATAATACAACCGCCACCAAAGGCGCCAGCCACAACACGACGCGTCGCATCACCATCACAAGCCAAACGTTGGCGCGGGATCGAAGGGCTTTCAACCCAACGACGATACCAAAGGGGATTGTTGTATGTAACATTTTGAATTTACATCAAAATAATGAGATCAGCGCTGGAGCCAGGTGAGGGCGGCCTGGTACATCGCACGACGTTTTTCCAGCGCGACTTCATGTCCCATATCCGCAGGATCCGAGAGAAAAACAGGAACGCGGGCGTTTCGCAACAACGCTTGCGTCCTGATAGTGCCGTCGAATACCCCGTCTTGCTTGCCCGTGATGAGGTAGACACGGCGCAAATGAGAGCGTGCGCGCCCGATCAATTGCGGCGCTTCCCCGCCCCAATACGCATCGTCGGCAGCCAAAATCAGCCAACGATTGAACATTCTTGGGTCTCGAATACCGATATTCATGCCCACGAATGCTCCTTCGCTGAAGCCGATCAGCGTATTTCCCGTTAATTGCACGCGCCGTCCCTTCGCCTTGCGTAACGCCGCATGCGTGGCGTGAACGATCCGCCGGGCCGTAACCCAGTCGTTGTTCCAGCTTTGGCCCGCGCCATACGGATGCGAAGCGCTCGGGCATACGAGCCAACCCATCGGTCGGACGATGGGTGCCCATCGTTTACAAAACTCCGATGCATTGCCCCCTCGTCCGTGCAACACCATGAATACGGGACGCGGTCCCGAGCGTTTCGGACCGGCTGGTTCGTAATAATAGGCAGAAGGTGCACCCGAAACCTCCAGGGTTTGCAAATCGCGCTGCCATTCGCTGTCGGGCCGTACTGATGGTGTGGGCGTGGATTGGGCAGGGGGTTGGGGATTCGGAACCACCAGCTTCTGGCCGGGACGAATCGGATCTGTTTTCCGGATTCGGTTGGCTTTGCATAAAGCATCGACGGAAGTCCGGTAACGACGAGCGATGGCGCCCAAGGTTTGGCCTTGTTGCACCGTATGCACGGTGGTTTCGGTTTGGGCGAAAGACAGCCCCTCCCACGAAAGGAGCGTGAGAATCGTGGATATTCCGAGGAACCACAAACGGCGGGGCCACATCACGGAGGTTCGACGTAGCACAAGGGATGGGATTCAGTGAATCTTTGGGGATTTTATCGGGGAAAGCGGCGAATTGGGCTAGGAAAGGAGGCTTTGCACGATAGCGGTCACGGACTTCAAGGCTTCATCGAGTTTGGATGGGTCCGAGCCGCCCGCTTGCGCCATGTCTGGACGCCCTCCGCCGGAGCCGCCTACTTGTTGCGCGACCTGACGGATGATGTCCCCTGCTTTGATTTTATGGGTGAGGTTTTTGCTGACGGTCGCGACGAGCATGGCTTTGGGGCCTGCCGCGGCGCCAACGACGACCACGGCATCTCCCAGCGTATCACGGAGCTTTTCCGCCATTTCTCTTAGTGCGGCCCCGTCGGCCACCTCCGACCGCACCGCAAGCACTTTCATTCCGCCGATTTCATGGGCTTGTTGAAGCATCGAATCCACGCCACCACCACCCATCGCAACCTTGCGTTTCAAGTCCGCGATCTGCTTTTCCAACTCTTTTTCATGTTGTGTGAGCTTCAGAACCTTGTCAGCAAGGTCCGGGCCGTCGGCTTTTACGAGTTTTGAAGCCTGTTGCACCGTCTGCTCGAGCTGCCGAACATAGCCGAGGGCATTGAGGCCCGTGACGGCTTCGATTCTTCGCACCCCAGCGGCAATCCCTGCCTCGCTGATGATTTTGAAAAGGCCGATGTCCCCCGAAGCGCGAGCGTGGGTTCCTCCACATAGTTCAACCGACTCGGGCGTGATGGTGAGCACGCGCACGGTATCACCATACTTATCGCCAAAGATGGCGATGGCGCCCAAGGTCCGCGCCTCCTCCAACGGCAAGATATGCGTTTCGACCGGCACGTTGCGCAGGATCTTGTCATTGACGATGTCTTCGATTTGCTGCAGTTCTTGCGGGGTTACCGCTTTACCATGGGTGAAGTCGAAGCGGAGTCGATCGGGGCTGACCAACGAACCTTTCTGTGCGGCATGCGGACCGAGTACGGAGCGAAGAGCATGATGGAGAAGGTGCGTTGCGGAGTGATTCCGACGCGTGGCTTGTCGTGCTTCGTGGTCGACGATGGCTTCGAGTCCGTCACCGATTCGTACGGGAGCCACAACCTCGACCTTATGAACCCACAGCGCATCGAGGGGGCGCTGGGTGTCGAATACCCGCGCGGCCAATTCGCCATTTCGAAGAAAAACACCCGTATCGCCGACCTGGCCTCCGGATTCGCCATAGAAAGGCGTTGCATCGAGGACGATTTCTGCCGTGGTTCCCGCGGGTGCTTCTTCGACCAAGGCATTGTCGACGATGATCGCTACCACGCGAGCTGAATCGGAGCGCTCGGTTTCGTAGCCCAAGAAACGAACGGATTTGTTCGTCACGGCCTCGAGCGCGTCGAAGTAGGCGCGCGGAAGCGCCTTGTCTCCGACTTCACTGCCTTTGCTTCGTGCTTGGGCCTGTTCGAGGGCTAGCTTGTAGCCGGCCTGGTCCACGGTGATCCTACGCTCTTCGCAGATGACCTGGGTAAGATCGAGGGGAAAACCGTACGTATCATAGAGTTTGAAAGCAACGTCTCCCGACAGAACCTTCTGCCCTTTGTGCTCGAGGCCAGAGAATTCGTCTTCGAGAATCCGCAATCCGTTGTCCAACGTCTTTCGAAACCTCACTTCTTCCTGCTCGAGAGCATCAGCAATGAGATCGCGTCGCTCCACGAGTTCCGGGTAGCAAGCGCCCATACGCTCCACCACGTCGAGGGCCACCTCGAAGAAAAAGGGACGATGGATACCGAGGCGGTTTCCGTGTCGAATCGCTCGGCGCACGACCCTTCGCAATACGTAGGAACGGCCATCGCGATCGGGCAGGATCCCCTCGGCGATGAGAAATGCAGCGGTGCGAGCGTGATCGGCAATGACTCGCATGGATGTGTCATCGTCGGCTTGGGAATGCGTGTATTTTTTATTCGAAATCGATGCGGCTTTTTCGACGAGGGGCATGAGCAGATCGGTTTCGTAGTTGGAAGAGACCTGTTGCAGGACAGCGGCAAGTCGTTCGAGACCCGCTCCGGTATCGACGCATGGGGCGGGCAGGGCAGAGAGCTTGGCCTCAGCGCCATCCAACGTTCGGTTGAACTGCATGAACACCAAGTTCCAAATCTCCATCCACCCTTTTCCATCGTCGGTGGGATCCTGTCCGAACTTGCTGAGGTCGACATCGTTGCCGACGAAGTAGTGAAGTTCGGAACAGGGGCCGCAGGGGCCGGTGTCGCCCATCTGCCAGAAGTTGTCTTTCATCCCCATGCCGAGGATGCGGTCATCACCAAATCCTGTTACTTTTCGCCATATTACACGCGCATCGTCGTCGGCGGGAATACCGTTTTCTCCTCCGAAGACGGTGATAGCAAGGCGTTCGGGCGGCAGTCCAAGGTCTTTGGTGAGGAACTCCCAAGCGAAGAGGATGGCTTTTTCCTTGAAGTAATCGCCGAAGCTGAAGTTGCCGAGCATCTCGAAAAAAGTGTGATGACGTGCGGTTTTGCCGACGTTTTCGAGGTCGTTATGCTTTCCGCTGATACGGATGCATTTTTGGCTGGATGCCGCACGAACGTACGGGCGCGTTTCGCGCCCCGTGAACACATCTTTGAACTGAACCATCCCGGCGTTGTTGAACATCAGGGTGGGGTCATTGGAGGGGATAAGAGAGGCCGAAGCCACGATCTCATGATCGTGTCGTCGAAAATAATCGAGGAAAGCACTTCGGATTGCAGAGGCGGTCAGATGGCTCATGGTCGATGTTCGAGGCTGAAGGGTTTTGACAATCGGATGCGTTCCTACCCCGAAGACGATTCGTTCGAAAGGGGGTGAGCGCAAGGTTGGGGCGAGTTCGGTTCTCCGTGCTATTCTACCGTGATGATTGCTCGACGTTTTTTCGCTCTGTGTGGATGGGTCGTCGCGTTAGGGGGGTGTGGCGACGATAAGCAATCGGTGGATGCGAGCCAGGTGTTCGATTCCGGGCAAGGAACGAATAGTCAGTCATTTTGCCAGGACTATTGCACTACTTTGGTAGAGGTGGCTCCAGGCTGTGAGCAATACAACGAAAACCATCGATGTGAGAAAATCTGTAAGTATTACGTGGCTTCTGTCTGTAGCGAGCCGTACGAGGCGTTTGCCTCGTGCCTGCAACAATCGAAAAAAGGTCAATGTTTTCAACCAGATGCGGGTAGGTTGACCCTGGTTGTGGACGCCTGCCATGAGCCGTATCAGCGTTGGCAGACCTGCATTCAAGAAAAAAACGCCAGTGTTTGCCCTTATTGAGGAGCGCGGGTGCGAAGCGGGTCCAAAGCCTTGTGCGGCCCTGCAAATCGCCCAGAAAAAGACGTCGGCGTGCGAACGTGATACCCTGTCTTCCAGCGTTTTGCCGACTGGCAAGATTGGTATACGATTCAAGGTCGACGTTGAGCACGAAGGCCCAAAGCATCCAAACCCGACAGTCGTTACGACCTCAGATGGTCGTGGGCGACAAGTACCGCCTTGATTCTCTGTTGGCGGAAGGGGGTATGGGCACGGTGTGGGTCGCGACCAACCTGGTGCTCGAACGCAAGGTTGCCATCAAGGTTTTGCACGGCGAGGCACGCAATGATCTGGCAGAAGCCCGTTTGTTGCGTGAGGCGCGCGCGGCGGCCCAAATTGGGCACACGAATATCGTTCAAGTTTTCGATTTCGGACACACGGATCTGGGCGAGCCCTACATCGTGATGGAATTGTTGCGGGGCGAGGATCTGAGCGTGCGACTTGCGCGTGTGGGGCGCCTTGCCGCTGCCGATGCCGTCAAACTCCTGCTTCCGGTGACGAGTGCGCTCGCCGCCGGCCACGCCAAAGGAATCGTCCATCGCGACATGAAACCAGGCAATGTATTCATTGCCATCGATGATGTGGGTAATGAAATCCCCAAAGTCGTCGATTTTGGAATCGCAAAAGTACAAACCCCTCAGTACACCCCGAAACTCACCGTCGAAGGACGTGTGGTCGGCAGTCCCGAATACCTATCCCCCGAACAAGCTCGGGGGGAAGACGACCTGGATGCAACCACGGATGTGTGGGCCCTATGTGTCACGCTTTACGAGACGCTTACGGGCAACATCCCGTTTCGCGACGAAAACTACAATCGTTTGCTTCGGCGCATCATCGAAGATCCGCCCCGTCCCATTACGGATTATGCAGCGGGAGATGCGGCCCTGTGGAGCATTATTTCACGAGGGTTGTGCAAACATCGTCGCGCTCGCTGGGCATCGATGGAAGAGTTGGGTCGCGCGATGGAAGAATGGCTCGAACAGCGTGGGGTAGAGGATATTCCACGGGTTCGTTTCGCCAGTCTGTCTCGCGTCGCACAGGACTTTCCGGCTCATCCCCCTGCCAGTTCGAATCGATCGAATACGACCGACGATGGGGAGGATGCGGAGCCGACGATTTTGAAGTTGCCTCCGCCCGTTCCTGGGCCTGCACCATCTCTGCCTTCCCAGGAGTTGTCGGTTCCCCTACCGGGATTGACGGTGCCAAGCAGTGTCAATGCAAGTCCGCTGCCCGTTCATCGCGATCCTTCGCCTTCTCGCGTGGAAGCTCCTCCCGTCTACGGCGACTTGCATGGTTCGGGCTCATCGTTGTCCAAACTTCCCTCTCGGCAGTTGCAACTCGCGGTCATGATCGTGGGTGGATTCATCATTGGAGTGACCGCGGTCGTGCTGATTGCCATTGCGGTGACAAGGTTATCCAGCGACGAGCATCCTTCGCGGGAGCCTATGGCATCGGTTTCGGACTCTTCTCCGATGCCGATGCAAACCTCTTCCATCCAGATCCCACCGGTGGTCGCGGAACCAGCCGAAACGCAAGGGCCCGAGCCGTCTGTAACCATGACCGCGGGTCTGGACGCTGCTCCTGCGCCAAGCCCCCCGATGCCATCTACCACGGCGCTTTCTTCTTCCACCACGACACCTTCAGGCCGTCCACCACGGCCTATCCGAAATTGGACAACGTCTTCGCCTCCTATCCCCAAGGACCCCAACTTCTGAGGTTTGCAATGCGTCGAGCGTTCATTCCGGTTCTCATGCTTGCCGGAGCCGTTGCGCCCTTGGGTTGCTCGCTTTTTGTGGCAAGTGAACTCGAGGATAAATCGGTCACCAGGGCGGATGCGGGCTCGAGCGATGCCGCGACGGATCGCGACGCGGATGCAAGCATGTCCTTGGATGCTTTCTCAGACAAAGCAGAAGCTTCCGAGGATGGAACGTCGGATTCGCAAGAAGATTCGCAAGAAGAGGATGAAGGGCCACCTGATGCCGGCGATTGCTCCCAATGCCAGTTCAAATGTTGTGACAATCGTTGTGTCGATACCAGTTCGGACCCGATGCATTGCGGCGACTGTGGACAACCATGCCCTAAGGATCGCGACTGCCTCCAGGGTGAATGTGCCAAGGGTTTCCGCTCGATGAGTGAGCAAGACGCCCCATCGCCCCGGCGTTCCGCTTGCGCCGTATGGACAGGAACAGAACTATTCGTCTGGGGGGGTACCGCTTTTAACAACCTGCCGCTGGGCGATGGTGGCGCGTACGATCCCATCACGGATTCATGGCGTCCGATCAACATCAATGGAGCACCGTCGGCGCGCGGAGAGCCGAATTGCGTGGCCATGGGAACAGACGTTTTTGTCTGGGGTGGTTCGACAAATAGTGGGCTGGTCGATGGCGGAGCGATTTGGAGTTCGACGCAAAACACCTGGAAAGCGATTGATTCTCACAAGGCTCCGAAGTCTCGTCGATGGCCGGCAGTGGTTTGGACAGGTGAACGAGTCCTGGTGTGGGGTGGGCAGACAGACGATGGGAAATGTGAACAAAGCGGTAGTCAATACGATCCTGTCCTCAACACGTGGAATTCGATGAGCGACTCGTCTTCGCCGAAACATTGTAAGCGACAGGCTTATGCGTGGATGGATACGTTGCTGTATGTCTACGGGGGACGAAACGACAACGATATCGCGGGCAACAAACTGCATTCGTACGATCCCGCTACGGATGTCTGGAAAGAAGTGAACACGATTACTCTCGCTGCTCGCTCGAATTCCTTCATCACGCCGAGCGACTCACGCTTGCTCGTATGGAGCGGGTTCACAACGAAAGAGTATGGGGTCCCGGACGGTTTCGTCTTCGATCCGTCGACGTGTACATGGAAACCACTGACTTCTCCTCAACCGTCATCGATCAGAGGTCGGGTTCCGTTTCGGTCGGGATGGTGCGTGTGGACGGGTGATGCCATGCTGCTGGTTGGCGGTGTCAAAGAAGGAAAAATAATTACAAATTCAATTACTTACAACCCAAATACCAAGCCACAGGATCAGTGGTCGAAGGCGATTCCTTGGGATCCTCCCCTCGAGTATGACCAGGGAATTGGCGTATGGACCGGAACTGAGTTTATTCTCTGGGGCGGATCCGATGGATCGAAACCCATTCTTGGTGGTAGTCGTTGGATGCCTTGATACGTTTTCGTCCGATCGTTGCATTGGTTCTCTGTCTTGGTGTCACGCCGTGGGTGCATGCCCAGGGGACAGGTCCGAGTGCTGTGGACGTAGCGACGGCAAGAGAATTGTTTCGAGAAGGGGGGCGTCTTGCCAATGAACAGAAGTGGCAGGAGGCTCTTGATGCGTACGAGCGGTCGATGGCGCTTCGGCCTTCGAACTTGACCCGATACAGCATTGGGGTGACGTTGGAGCGCTTGAATCGCCTCGTGGAGGCGATGGAATACTTACGGGAGTTCGTTCATTCGGACCATGACAGCGCCACGCGATCCTATGTGGAAGCAGCAACGCGTCTGCTGCGCGAACTGGAGCGTCGCATTGGTCGAATCAAGGTGGTGATACCTGGCAATCCGCGGGGAGCGGAGGTTCGGTTCGACAATGTACCGATTCCTTCGGTAGCCATTGGTGTGCATCGTCCCACGGATCCCGGTCATCGAAAAATCGAAGTCCGTGTTCCTGGCTACGTTCCTTTCGTCAAAGAGGTGGACTTGAAAGAGGGCGAGTCGGTCGAGATCCTCGTTCGGCTGCATACCTTGGCCGACGGGCAAGGTGCCGAAGACGCGGAGCAGTCCGAGGAGCCAGCCGCGGTGGTATCGGTGGGCCAAAATCGAAGTACGACAGCGATGGTGCTCACGATCGGTGGCGCGGGTGTTTTTGCCACGGGTCTGGGCATGGGGCTTTGGGGATACGTCAAAGCGAAAGATGCTGACTCGGGCGAAGGTGAAGATGCCGATGCGGCCCGTCGTCTCGCACTCATTGGGGATATTGGTATGGGGGTGGGGTTGGTGGCGGCGGGAATTGGAACCTACCTGCTTTTTTCGGAGGAGGATTCCACGGATAGCTCGAAAGTGCGTGTGGGGCCATGGGCGGCCGCAGGAGCGGGTGGGCTCGTAGCCGTGGGCCGTTTTTAGCGCAAGGGATGGGAAAGGGGCGTGGTCGGGCCGCAGGGCAAGCGTGACGTGGATCGTCATGAATTTCTTTTCCCCCCCCTCGGCGGGCTTGTGTGTAACTATGTGAATTTATGTGTTTTTGTAGATATAACCCCGTGCCATCGGCTTTTTCCCCGAGCCTTTCCTTCACCTTACGACAGATGAAAGGGTAGTCCCGCCTCCGCTTCGCCATCCGCAAGTCTGTTTCGATGGTTTGCCATCGGTCGGATAAGCACGGTATTGTCGACTCGTCACCGTGCCCCTCTTCTCTGCCTATTCATGTGCAACTATTTGAAATTACATATTTTAATCTTGTGAACTTCCGCCGATTTCACCCCTTGCGTCGACTTGCCTCGAACCAAGAGCCTCCCCTCATATCCCCTCAACCTCCGACGGAAGGAGAAGCGTGAAAGCTCCGTGCTTGTCGGTTCGTGTCTCCGCTATCGGCAAAACGCCAGGTAGTACGGGGTGGTCCGCCGGACCGTCGGCCTCCCGACCGAGCAGGGCATACACCCGAAGACGCGCTTGCTGCACCGGATTGCCGTTCGGATCCCGTAATGTACCCGCCCACGGGATCGGAAAACTGATCGTTAGCGTTCCCAACGGCTCGCTCGGTACTTTCGCGCGTCCTACCACCAGCCAAGGAAATCTAGAAATATCCGAAGGCTGAGCCGTGATATCCACCACCCCGGGATCGACTCCCAAGACAAACCCCCCGCCAGCACCGGTCAGAGTCGATGCCGCACGAGCGATGAGCGGTGCCGTGCCGAATATTCGCTCGGCATAAGACCCCGTGCTCATCGTCGAAGGGCGCGCAATGACCGAAATATTTTCAATGGGACGGTTTGCGATGGGGTCCACTATCGTTCCCTCCACCGCATACATCGTGGCTACTTCAATCGCTCTTCCCGATTGTACCGCGGGAGAACGTCCAATCGTCCACGAAGCTTGCGAAATCGATAGCCCCGTTCGATCCGGGGGTGTCACCACGACCTGATACGTTCCCGGCAACAGCGACAACGAAAACATGCCTTCCGCATCCGTTGTCGCGGATGTCTCGTAACGAGCATTCAACCCCGCCGATGCTCCCATAAGAGCCGTACTGCGAAGACGTACCGTCGCCCCCGCCACCGCCTCCACCTCATGGGTCACCACACTCGCGTTGACTTGCACAGTAGCCAGATCCAACGCCGATATGCTCGGTTGAACTTGACCATCACCATCCAGATCCAATACCGATAAATCCCACGTTATCGTCGGCGCAATCAAGTCTTTGGGCGGGACTATCTGCAATATCGGGGGCGTCTCGCCCAAAGGCTGGTACCGTATTTCGAAGTTCGTGGGGTTCGAATCGTTGAGCTTTCGCATTGTGGAAATGACCTTGCCTTGCTCAGGCTCGACCAACGATACCGTCCACCCCGTCAACGATATTTGCTCGCCCGTCGACGATACGGGTGGCGTAACCGTTCCCGTTAGCGTGGAAAGAGCCCCCACATGCAGCTCCATCATCACATTTCCGGGATCCAACGTTTTTTTCGGAGCAAATAGCGGAGGGAAATCCGCTTCACAATCCCCAATCACCGTCGCGTAGACATCATACTTCCCCGAGGGAACCGATGCCGCAAACCGAAAACCCGTGCCGCCTTCCACGCGCTCGGCATTGGCCGCAACCGTGTATCCAGGCAATCCTTGCGAGGCATCGCTACGGGAGAAGTCCACATGAACACGCAGCGATTGCGTCGTTGTATCGAATGCTTGCGAACAGGATTCGGAAGGAGGATCCCCCAACACGCTCGGCGTGGTGGTCAGAATCCCTTCGACATTGGCATAGCGCGGTAGGGCCAAGTCCTCATTCCAGCGCCCGTGGGAGATGTCGTCGATGGGGATGAGGAAAGAGTCTCCCGCACCGAAAAATGCGGAAGCCGGGGGCACAATTTCCAGAATTCCTTGGGTCAGCCGCCCTGACGAGGCGACGCACATTCCCGAGCCACACATTCCCTGACGCCCCGAGGCTCTACAATCCGAGTCGATTTTGCAGGTGTTGACGACGCGGGTGGTGGGTGAATGATCGGGCATTTGGTCGACGGAGCACGACAGCAGGCAGACGGTGAGAAAAAAAGCGAGGGGGCAGGTTCGCATATCACGAACCTCCCTCGATGCCGGCGTCCAGCGTGGATGACGGGGGCACGCCCGGGCATTGCGCGAGACTTATCAACGCCGGGTCACCCTTGATCATCCACCATACCAGGATTGCGGTGTCATCCTGACGAATCGGAATCAGTTCTTTCGCATCGAATTCGTGGGTGATGACGAGAGACACCTGGTAGCAACCATCGTTGAGACGTCCGGGATCGAAACTGGCGCCGATATGCCGAACTTCATCAAAGGTGCCGGGAGGAATGACCTCGCCACCAAATATTTCGTCGAAAGGACGATCCCCCAGTTTGTAATTGATGAATGCTCGGCTCCACAGCGGACGGCCCGCGTCGTCGGAACGCACATCGGTCGATAGTGTTACTTCTCGCGTGTCGGCATCGACGCGAAGCAATCGTGTGATGGGCACTCCCGCTCCCCCTTGCGGCGTTGCCAAGGCGGTGTTGGCATCGACGAAAGGAGGGGAGAGGACAGGTTCTGCGAATTCCGTGGTCGAGGTAACAAGGCAGCTTGGATTACCGAGGAAGGTCACACAACAGAGCAGGAGCGAGAAACGTGCCACGCCCGGCAAGTTAAGCAGATGCCAATCATGGGAGTCGCGCCCTGACAACCGTGTCATATCAGGGCCTCGATCCTGTCGTCGAACTCCAATACGCCCCGGAACCATGCCGGGTGTCGTGCCACCGCACGTCGGCATATTCGCAGCTAGCCGCGAAACGAACGAGATCAGCAGCGGATACGGATACACGACAAAGGTGACGGTATGCATCTGGCGCGCCGGTGTCGATGGCCTGCTGCATCCCTGGGTCCGAAAGCGCATCCTTCAACGCCACTGCCAGGTTCCCCACCACCAACAACCCCGCGCGTCGCGTGACTTGCAAAGCCCGAGCCCATGCATCCTCATACGAGAAAGGTTCGGAATCTCGATAAAGCTGGGCAAAGCGACGCTGGGCAGAGCCCGGAAGCGCACGCCACAACTCTGCGGCAAGGACGGCGGATTCACTCGCACGCTCCCGCGCCGCGCTTGGAGGACCAAAGGCCGCTTGTAACGCACGCATGAGTTGCCGCACCGCCGTGGGAGGAAGCCCGAATAACATCGCATTCGGCGGTGTCGTTCCCATCATCATCGCCGCCATTCGATACTCCAATGGCTCCCCATCGACAATCTCACCACTGACGACCACTGCCATCGGCGATAGGGCGGCCACACCCAGAGCCATCGCTCCTTCCGTTCTTCGCTGAAATACGGGCACCTTGCCCAATCCAAGGATCCCGGCCGCTTTGGCGTAAGCTCTTCCCACGGGCGAAGGAGAAATCAGCGATATTCGCTCGATACCAGTCAATCCATAGGCGGCGGGTTCTCGAACGAAAAGGTGTGATGCACTCCTCCAAACCTCTCCAAGCACATCCGCCGCGGCCCCATACACTCCTCGACCTACCATGGTGAGCAGACGCTCCGGATCGTGCGACGAAGGCTGAAGATTCGGAGGCGGTGGCGCGGTCTGCCCGGTCAACACACAAACGACATGGTGGAGGGCCGCCGCATAATCCGCGTTTCTATCAGCCCGGGCAGCGTCTCTTAGCAATTCCAGATGCCGCACACTATGCGGTTCAAGCACCACTTGCCGACGTCGTATCGCCACGACTTCGCTCGAGCGAGTGGGATTATCGGAAATCCACGAGGCTAGCTCATCACCCGCTTGCATGTTGCCCTTGGCGAGTTCTTGTAGAAGCTTGTTTTCTCGATTCGGGTCCACGATGGGACGCGTGGGTGCCGCCGTCTCGATCGATGGCGTGGCATCCGCGGGCGGCAGCGCCGCATCCGCAATAACTGGGGCAGTATCCGCAACAACTGGAGCAGTATCCGCGGGCGATGGCGAGACAGGTGGGGACAATGGCGAAGGCGCTATCGCGCTGACCCATGTGTCAACGCTGGGCTCGTTTTCCACCTTTGGCACCTGGGCAGCCGGCGGAACCGTGGAAATACGAGCCGGTGGAGGTAAAAGACTCGGCGTCAACCGACTCCGAAACGCATCGCGCTCGACTTCCATTTCCTTTCGCAACGTGGCATCCGACGATGCCGCGGCGATGGCTTCCCCATAATATCCTTCCGCTTCCGCATTCGATTCGCGCGTGTTTCTCGCCGCCGATATCCTCGCAAGCTGCCACAGCGCCTGCGCGCGAGACAACCCCCGCGACGCGCGAGCCACCTGATTGAGCTGACGTCGAACCTCGTCTGTCGTGGGAACCAGTTCGGTCATTTCAACGCGCAATCGCTGCACCAAAGGCTCGGAGCCCGGTTCGCGCTCCAACAGCGCAACGTAAGGCTCGGCAAGTTGCGCGCCTCCCGCCCGCAACGCCGCTCGCGCCGCACAGAAAGCCACTTGAGCCCGCGTTCGAACCCCGCGCAAATCCTCCGCGCCCAACGCCATGTCGAAGAGCGGTAGCGCCAAATGAGGATCACCCATGATCGAATATCGATCCGCCAATGCCAACGCAAGCAAAGGACCTGTGCCCGTACGCTGAATCTGCTGTTGTAACGCCGTCATCGCAGCGTCCGGTCCTTGCCAAACTTCAATGCATTCGGCGGTAAGAAACCCATGTAAATCAATATCTTCCGGGCTTAGGCCCGCTTCGATACGACGAAGCTGGGCGAGCATATCCGACACGAGTCGTCGGTCCGACAACCCCTCGAGACGGTACGTCATGAACACCACGCGTAGCTGGATCTCGGTGTCCGAAGGAACCAGCGCCGCCGCGCGTCGCGCCCGGTCGAGCGCACGATGGCTATCCCCCTTGAGCATCGCAATCTCCGCCGCTTCCATCAACCAGCCAGCTCGATGCGAAGGCTGCGCGTTCGACACCGCCGATAGCTCATCGAGCAAGTCCCCACGACGAGCCGTCGGCCCGGAATCGCCCAGTTCCGCTTCCAACTTCAACGTCAATACCTGTTCGGTTCTCACATCGCCGATCTGTTCCAGCGCTTGTTGTGCTTTGTCATACACGCCCAGATCCAAGTACGCCCGCGCTGCCCCGCACAATAGTGGCACCGCCTCGGAACGATCGTCCGCCAGCATCGCGGCACGCACCCAATAGCCCGCCGCCGAGAGCTTGCCTTCCAATCGCTCCGCCAACTCCGCCCGATAGACCAACATCGCCGAATTGGCAGCTCCCCTCGCGATCAACTCGTCGAGTTCCCCTTGCGCTCGTTCAGACATCATCAACGAGCGATCCAGCAATTGCACACGACGCAATTGCAAGGCTTGCGCTTCCGATGCCGATGGCGTCACCGTCGAATGGCGTTGCAGAAGATGAGCGAGAAGCTCCCACTCACCTCGCTCCATGGCATCTTGCTCGAGCCGTAGCCACGCCTCCCGTGTTTCCGGTGCAACCTCGACAACCAGATTCCACATCGCACGCGCCTGCTCTTTGTCCCCCAACTTGTCTCGAAGCGCGCCCACCTGCACAAGCAAAGGCACCTTTTCGGCAGGGTCGTCGAGCTGACTCGCCATGCGCTCCAATAACGCCACCAACCGCTCGTGAAGCCCCAACGCTTCATACCGCTCCCGAAGCCGTCGATCCACCTGCGCATTCGGGGTGTCCGCACCCATCCTCTCCAATACCTCGATCGCTTCTCGCTCCTGCCCGCGCTCGACCAACTCGTCCGCCAAGGCAAGCCTATCCGTCTGACCCGTCGGCATCGCCCCATCCCTCGACGACACCGCGCTGTCCGAGATGGCCTCCTTTGGGCTTGGGTCCTGTTCAGGTTGCGATTTCGTGGGCTCCGGCGGAGTCGAGTCGACGGATATGGCATCGGCCAAATCCGCAAATGGATCCATCGGTTGCGAGCTATCCGAAGCAGTCTCGGCTTCCAACTCCCTCAACGCACGAACCCATTCGCCGTCGCCGAGCGCCTCCGATAAACGATGAGCAAAAGCCATCAACGACGGTCCCGTCGTCCCTGAACGATCCCGAACACGTTGAATCAGTTCCTGGATGAACAGGCCACATCCTTCCTTGTCCATCACCAGTTGAGGTACGAGCGCAACCAACCGGTCGTACTCGTCGATATCGCCAGAACAAGCGAGAGCCGCGCGCGCCCATTGCAGGGCGAGACTGTAAGCGTTCAATATTATTACTGAAATCGTTGCTGCGCTCACGGCGATACGGGCGCCGATGGGCCCTTCGAGCTTGGGCGCCAACGCTTTGAGCGCACGCTGCAACCTCAATTCGAAGATGCTGGATTCTTCTTTGTCGACGCGAAGCAACGATTCCAAAACCCGCCCGATCAACTCCATCGCTTCCACGCTCGGGGATTCGAGAAGTGCTCGTAAGCCTAGGTCCAGCGCGCGACGTTGATGCTGTGCATGGTTCGATGCGATGGTTGCCGCTTGCATCCACCATAGGGCTCGTTGGTCCGCTTGTGTGTTTTCCGCGACGTTGCACAAGCAGTCCACCACGTCCGCGACATTTTCTTGTTGCGCAAGACGTTGCATTATCGTGAGCGCGGAGCCCTGCATCGGGTCGGCTTCGAAGGCCGCGATGGCATGGGTGAGGGCCATCTCCGAAAAACCACGAGCTTCAAGCACTCGCGCCGCGCGAAGATGCGATGCCCGTTTTCCAAAACGCCCCTTCGCCCCGGCAGCGGCAAGTCGATGCGCTTCATCGATCGCTTGATGATTCGCCCCCTGCCCGCTCGCCACTTCGATCAACGTTAGCGCATCGGTGCGACGCGGGTCCTCTCGCAAAGCCTGCAATGCTAAGTCGGCGGCTTCCGTCCACCGTTCGAGCCCGATCGCGCGAGCTGCAGCAACGACGAAAGCACAGGCTCTACGCACGGGATCGGTGCATGCTAGCGCGTAATCCTGGAATGCATCACTGACCTCTTCGGCGGTGGTTCGTTGAGCGAGGGACTCGGACAGCCGCGCGAAGGCGAGCGCATCATGACCCATGGCTTCGAGCCATGCTTCGATGGCTCCCACCGGATCATGGGCATGATCCCACCTTGCGGAACCCAGGTGCAGCCAAGCGAGTGCCGAGCCTTCGGTATCTCCTGATGCTGCCAAACATCGCGCACGAGCTTCGAGAATCCAAAGCGCTGCATCACCGGATATCGATTCCTGCATCGGTTCCAGACGAGCCAAAATTTCATGCGGTTCGATCGAGGCTCGAGCCGCACGCACGAGAGCCAGCGCTTGTCCTTCCCTATCGTCCAGATCCCCGTAAATCTTCGCAAGTCGGAGCAGCTCTTGCCGTGGTGCCGTGGTATGCGCCAACCATCGCTCCACAATCTTGGCTTCCCTTCGCAGGTCTTGGGCCTCCAAAGCCACCGCGAGCAGTGTTTCCCGAAATACTTCCGAATGGGAACCCCACATATCGGCAAGCTCCGCGGCAACCTGTGCAGCACGATGCACATCGCGCGAAAGCAATTCGGCGAGCCCCCCGCACAACATCCGCTCCATGTCCGAAGTAGGAAAAACACAGGCTGCCACGCGCAGGATCGCCGCCGCATGCATCTCCGTCGTCGATGCGACCCCCGTTTGCAACAATTGCTCGGCAACCTCAGGATCCCAGGGACATAACTCGATCCAACGACGAGCCCAGGCGTGAGCCAAATCCCCGTTGCCCGCGTGAGACAGAAGCGATGTCATGGTGGCATGGTTCTCACGGGTGGGAACGAAGATGGAGGCAAGCTTTTCTAGGGATCGAAGCAGGGCCGGATCCTTGGAGCGAGCTGCATGCGATGCGATGAGACGCAGTAGCTCGGGGGCCCCTTCATCGGCTTCTTTGGCCTGCCACATCAACCGTTGCGCTTGCTCCTGGTTTCCCAATGCCTCCCATTGGGTTGCGGCAAGAGAAAGCATCGTGGCTCGTACCGAGGCCGAAAGATTCGGCGCCAAATGCTCCAACGCCAGCGCCCGAAGCTCCTCATCGCCTGTCGCCGATGCAGCAATCCACGCATGCGCATGCGACGCCCTCATGCCGGGCAAGGTTTCTGTGAGCCGCTGTGCCAATGACAATGCTGATTGTGGATCACCTCTTCGCCACGCATGGGTCATGAGCGTGACGAGCCAATGCAGTTTTTCATTGGGCGCGATCGGGTCTTCGAGCCGTTCGAGAACCATTCGCTCGAAATGGTCCTGGCGCCCGCAGCGAACCGTTGCTCGCTCCAAATCGAGCCACCATCGGCTTTGCTCTCGATCCAAACGAACGAGATGCGTCAATACCTCGATGTATCGTTGAATCTCTTGGGGACGGCCCCGAAGAATCGACGCCATGCGTCGCCACCCTTCGAGCTTGGCCTCCGTATTTCCTTGTTCGACGGCTGTAGCCGCCGAGGCAAGAGCATTGTCTTGCAGTTTGATCCGCGGGACGAGCGCTGCTCGAGTGCTTTCGAGTTGCGGGTCGTCCATGCGGATGAGCAATTCCGTCAACGCCCAATGCGCCAAGGAAGGGTCGGAGAGACGTTCTTCCGCGAGCGTAGCCAGTTCTCGATAACAGCCGATAGCCGCTGGCCCATGGGGATTGGCCTGGACCGCACGGATCAAGGCTTCTACCAACGGCGTATCATCACGCATCGCTCGCGCGTGCGTGCGAAGGGACGCTCTAGCCTCCCCACATCCGGGGTCGGCGGCCACCGCCTCGATCCAGGCGTCGAGAGCCCGGTCCGGACTCGCGAGCCGTCCAAGATAAATCCCTGCAATATCAAGTAGTTTCCTTGCTTTCGAGGTACCCTGTTCCGTCGAAGCGGCCCATTCCCAGCGCGCCGTAACCGCGTCGTGAAGACCTGCCTGCGTCAACGCTTCATCCACCTGCGCGGCCACAGACCCGGCGATCACCGTCTCGAGCCTGCCTTGAACGATCACCGCAAGAGCGCGGGCAGAATCCTCCGCTTCGAGAGCCCGAGAAAGACGAATGGCATGCACTGCGCGGCTAGCAGAGCCATCGATGGCGTTGGCGTGGAGGAGACGAGTCTCATCGGCGGCTTGGAAACGCCCGGATTGCTCGAGGGTATCGACGAGCGCGTCACACGCTTGGGCGCTTGCTGGTGATAGCGCAAAGGCTCGACGTCGCGCTTCGAAAGCTCGGGCTCGATTGCCGTTTTGATCGTGACGATCGGCTGCTTCGAGCCACATCGTGGTGGCTGTCGATTCGCCTTGTACGGCGGCAAGCTCACCAGCCAACTCGAGGGCATCCGCACTGGTCGGCCATACGGTTGCTGCCTCCAGCAGATTTTCCATGGCTTCTTGGAGCGCTCCCCCCCGAATTTGCAGCCTTGCCATGCGCATCAACAATTTGGCCGCGATGCTTGCGGCGGCTGCGACGTGAACGTTTGGCGCCAGGACCGATGCCGCTTCCCTCGGCGCTCCGACTCGCTCGAGCCATCGGCTGATCTGCTCTCTCCACGACTCTTCGCCCCCCAACTCGAGCGCTTCACGACCGTATCCGAGCGCTTCCGCCAAGTGCCGGTCCGCGTCCGCAAGCTGCGAGGCAAGCCACCAACACGCGTTTTTGGCCCCATTTCGGTCTCCCCGCAGGTGGGCTTTCAACGCTTGGGCTTGTACTTTGGCAAACCCCGCCACCGACCCGTCCACGATGGGCAATGCCACTGGCTCTTCGAAGGCATCCGCACGACCCATCAATCGGTCGAGCCAATGGGGACATAGCGTGAAACCCTGTGATCGAGTGGATTTTTCACCCGTCATGATCCTGTCCAACGCGTCGGAAACGTTCGAATCCCGCATGCCTTCCTGACCTACCGCCCAACACGGTCCGTCCAGGGGCTAGCGTATCAAAATCGCGAAAGGAACTGCTACAAGCATGCGCTCTCCCTGTATCCAGGGAGCCCAAGCCTCCGCATAAGGCAACCATTCGACGGAGGACGTAGAAGCAAGGATGGGGCGTAAAACCCAGTTTCTGGCCATCGGTCCCGTCGCCGCGGAAACGTCATCCTCCGGGTCGAGTTGAAGGAGCTTTTCCAATCCGCTTCCTTGCTCTACCCAACGAACCGCCCCCGTGGGCTCCAATCCTCCCACACGAAGTGCATAAGCGATGGCGTCTTGCAAGCCTCCGATTTCGTCCACCATGCCCAATTCGAGCCCTTCGCGCGCGGCGAAAATTCGTCCTTCGGCGAATGCAGCGATTCGTTGCGGCTCCAAATGACGCCCTTCGGCGACGCGCTCCACGAATAATTCATAAACGCTCTGCATCGTTTTCAACGCTCGGACTCGGGAGGCCTCGTCCCAAGCCACGAACGGCGAAAGATAAGCCGCCCGCGCACGAGCCTCCTGGGCATCGCTAGCGGGGAAGACCTCTGCCGATACCCCGAGATGATCCAAACCCCGACCAATCGCAAGCTTTCCTCCCACCACACCGATCGAACCGATGATGCTCGAGGATTCCGCAAACACCCGTGTGCCTGCGCACGCCAGATAATAGCCGCCGCTCGCGGCCATATCCCCAATGGATACAATGAGCGGCTTGATCTTCCGAAGCTGCATCAATTGATGCCAAAGCAGATCGCTCGCCAACGCCGAGCCCCCCGGTGAATCGATCCGCAACACCACCGCACGAACCGCTTCATCCTTTCCCACCTGAAACAACGACTGCGTCAATTGCCGTTCCGATATGCCATCCCCATCCGAAAATAACGCTCCAGAAGAAGTCGCCGCAATGGCTCCCGTCGCACGCAGTACCGCCACATGCGGCTCATCCGTGGCTCCCCCCGCACCACTCAACGCCCGAACAAGCTCCGCTATCCCCGATGTGTCCACTGTCTTGGCTCCTGGACCAAAACGCACAACCGCCTGCGAAACGTTCGCGCGCGTCTTCGCTTCCTCACGCGCTTCGCTCGCCATACCTACCGCATCCACGAGCCCTTTGTCCTTGGCCTCCTTAGGAGAATACGGCCCCAATTCCATCTGCGGTGAGGCTCCCGTTCGTGCCTGCTCAATCCCCTCGAGCCATTGATGCCGCACCGAGGTGAGCATCTGCATCAACGAAGCCCTCGCTTCGTCGCTTGGACCGTCGTGGGTAAATGGCTCCACCGCCCCCTTGAACTTTCCCACCTGGAGCATGTCGACATCGATGCGAAGTTCGGCCAATAAACGTTTTGCATATAAGACTTGCGCCGCGATACCCACGGTCTCCAAGGAGCCCGCGGGACTTAGCCAGATCCGGTCACACGCGTTTGCCGCAATCCAATAGGTTTCGTTGCCCAAATCGTGCGCGTGGCATACGACCGGCATGCCCCCTTTTCGAATGCGACCGACAATTCGCGCAAGCTCTTGCGTTCGAGCAAACCCTTGTTGTGGCCCGAAAATGATGAAAAGCCCTTTGATTTTCGATTCTTTGCCTTGTTCGATCCGCGTAAGCAATTCAATTAGATCAGCGAAAGAACGCTTTTTCGGCGTGCCAAGCAGCCCGGCTCGATCGATTTCCGGCAATCCAGAATAAAAATTGATTTCTGCGACATGGGGGCGAGAAGGAGTCGTCGGTTCGTCCGCAAATTCGCTCGGAATCTCGGAAGGAGCGGCCACAGGCTCCAGCCGGGAACGCCCCTGACACGCCATGGCAAAGGCACCCACGAAAAAGGCGACCAAGCCAAAGGCTATCGTCCGTGACCGTTTCATGGAGGAGCAGCGTCCGTGGAAGTATTCGTGCGTTTCGGATCTTCCGTGGGCTTGGAAGCTTCGGCAATACGTTGTCGCGCTCGCGCGGCATAAGGACCCTGTCCACCCGTTTGGGAGACGATCTGCTGGTAAAGAGCAACAGCCCCCGCCTTGTCCCCCGCATCCCACTTCGCGTCCGCCAAACCGATGAGAGCCGGCACATATCCAGGGTTTTGCTTGTTGACTTCTTCGTAGTATCCCATCGATGCCGACTTGTCACCGCGCGCTTTGGCAACATCGCCCAGTCCCGCCAAGGCTTCCGTATCACCGGGGTTTTTGGCGAGAGCAGCACGGTAAAATTGCTCCGCGCTGTCGAGATCACCTCGCTGCCGCGCCGCATGCCCCCGCGCTAGCAAGTCTTGATAACTCCCTGCCGCAATCTTGTCATCCCCCGCACGATCCGGACCATCTCGATTCGCCCCCGGCATGGGTGGCAAATGAGATGGATCGATCGGACCCGTCGGTTTGGCCGAAGACACCGGCCCTTCTTTTGACACACGAGCCACAAACGCTTTGAGGTCAAGCAGCAAAGCATGAGGCCTTGTCTGCTTCTCCAAGGTGGCCAACTCCGCTTGTGCCGCTTCAGCCTGACCGGCTTGCGCCAATGCATAAATTAGAGCCGCCCGAGCCCTGCCAAGACCGTGTTCGCTCGAGACCGACGTGCGCAATCGCTCGATCACCACGGGCCAATCTGGTTTATTTTCGCACATTTCCAAGGCGGCTAGCACATACGCGATGTCGGCTTTGCCCGCATGCGGCGAGATCTTCGCGGCCAGAGCTTTCGCCTTGGATATCTCCCCCGCAAGTCGAAACGCATCCACCCGAACCGCAATCGATTCCGGATCATCTTGGGCTTCCACGCGACTCGATGCCGCGATGGCTTGCTTCGTTCGGGTATCGAGTTCCGATTGGGTGATGCGAAGCACTTCTTTTTCCGAGGGATCAATCAATCGGGTCTTCAACCAGGTTTGATCGGAACGAATGTTCGTAAGCTGCGCCAAAGCAAGCAAAACATGCGGATCGTTTTCCGCCAGCACACTCGCCTTGTCAAAACTCGCCTTGGCCGATTCCCAATCACCCTCGCGAAGCTGCTCGTGACCCGATTCGAGTAGCCCCGCGATGCGAGGATCCACCGTGATGCCGGCCGTCGGCTCCGTCGCTTTCTCGAAATAACTCCGACCTACCGTGGCCGCTAGGATTCCCAATGCCCCTACGACCACGACTCCCGCCACCCACCGGATCGCCCCAGACCGACGAGCCGGGGTCGTGACGAATCGGGGATCCGTAAACCCTTCTTCCGTCGATGCATAACTCATTCGCACATCGCTGGGGGTCGGTGTCATCGCCAACGGCCGCCCTTCGCGGATTTCCACCTGGTCCAGCGGCTTGATCCCTCCCACGGCTACCGCAGGAGGCGCAGGCGTTTCCGCCAACCCAGGACGCCGCTGCGTGGCTGGTTCAAATCCTGGCTCCTCGCCCAATACCTCACGAGTCGAAAGCGTTCTATCTGTCCCCGCCGAAATTTTTGGAACCGTCGCCTCGTCGAAATCGCTTTCGTCGTCCTCTCGGTGAATGGAAGGAATCGGCGGACGAGATTCGAACGGAGCCGCCATCGGACGGTCGCTCGTGAACCGGGGCACGCGTCCCTCTTCCGGAAAAAACTGTGCAAGTTCGGCAATTTCCGATACTGGGCGCGATGGCAATCCCCCGCGCGTCAACACGTCCGAACGACCTACTTGCCCCCGCGTGATCGCTCGTTGAAGGTCTCGAAGAGACGTGAATACCAAATCCCCACCACCGCTCGTGCGCACTTCCCACCGCTCCGGCATCGAAGACGCCGATTCGGGCCGCCGATAGATACGAAATTGATGCCCGCAGTGGGTACACTTCACCGTCGTCCCACGCTCCGAAACGAGAGCATCGTCGAAATCGTACTCGGTTTGACAATGTTCGCAGAGTACTTCCATGTTTCGTCAAAGGCCAATTTTTGATGCCATCGCCCCGCTCCTAGCACCCAAAGAAGCTTGGGGCGAACCAAAACGGAACGAATCGCGCCAACGCGGAAATGAGGACCGCACCGTAGCACGTTGCTCCCAGTCGTATCCAGCAATCCGAAACCAAAGAATGCCTTGCCCAAACAAGGCCATCCGACGGATTCGAACCGCTCGGCCGTGACCCATGAGTTTCACACCAAGGGTGTAAACGGATTTTCACGGTCTCTCTTTCCCTTTCCCAGGAAAATGCAGCCTTGTTCAAGGCATAACGCTTGCTAGGCTTCTCAAAACAATCACCGCCCGGGGAAAAGAAACCATGAATCCACACCGAATTGGCTCAGCGTTGGGATTATCCGCCTCGGCAGGACTGTCCGCCCTCTTTCTGATGGGATGCCCGATCTATCCCAGCGCCACCGAATGCTACGATCACGAAGACTGCCCCAGAGGCATGTACTGCAATGATGACAATCAATGCGTCCGTCCTCCCTCGGATGGATTCGGAGGCTCCCCGTCCCAAGGCTCTGGCGGCTCCGGTGGCGCGACCAACTCCACAACCCATTGCACCCAGCCTTCCGACTGCCGAGTGAACGAAACCTGCGGTCAAGACGGCCAATGCCACCCCGGCGATTGCTATTTTTCAGGATGTGTTTCGGGATTTGAATGCGTGTTGCATGGATACCAATACGTCTGTTTACCTAGCGGTAGCGGCGGTTCGAGCGGCAGCAGCGGTTCGAGCGGCAGCAGCGGCTCGAGCGGCAGCAGCGGCTCGAGCGGCAGCAGTGGCTCGGCCGGCAGCAGTGGCTCAGGCGGCAGCGGCGGTGCCCCCATCCCCTGCGCCAACCCCAACGATTGTGATGCAGGCCAAGTCTGCTCCGAAAAAGGCCTGTGTGAAGACGGTAGCTGCGACGACCATGGCTGTGTCCACGGATGGATATGCGAAAACGATAGCTGTGTTCCGAACGACCCCCATCACTGCATCTTCGACCAGGATTGTATCCCGTTTGGGATAGGCTTCCTCTGCGTCAACGGTTCTTGCACGCCCCCCGAAGATCAATGCACGGACAAAACTCAGTGCCCCGACCCCGCATCCCAAAGCTGTGTCAACGGAAAATGCCTTTCCACTTGTACCTCCTCCTCCGACTGCCCCGACGGATTCCTATGTGACGTCACCCTCGGCATCTGCTCTCTTCCCGCTGTCGGTTGCACGATAACCAGTGATTGTACGGATCCGGATACCGTGTGCGTCGCCGGTGCATGCGTGTCACGCTGCAGCTCGAACGATACTTGCTCCGAACACTTCGTTTGCGTGGCCAATGGCTGCGTACCCGATCAAAACCCCAGCTTCCTTTGCGATGTCGATGGGACCCAAGACGTATGCAGTGCGGGAAGCATCTGTCTTCATCATAGCTGTTATATTACATGTACACCAAATCCGGATAGCTGCGCTACCCACCCCCCCGACCTCAACCAATGCAAAAGCACCACGTCGTCCTCAGGTTCCTACCACGTCTGTGGCTCGAGCACGAACCTGGGCGACGAATGCGATCCTTCCTCCCCTTGCTCGGGCGTCAAGGTGTGCATCGACGGATTTTGCCGATGATCTCATCCATTCCGCCACGATTCCCGCTTAGACATATCCTACCGGAGAGTCTCCCTCCGCCATGATCCAAACCATGTCGATGGCACGACCTTCGTAGACTTCTGAAACACAGGAGGACTATACGCAAATGGATAGCGAGGGCGTGGGGGGCGTTGTCTCATGCGCGACGTCCGATGGATTGGCTTGACGTGCCATCATGACTGGATTGTTGCCCCCGGATGCGTCACACTCAAAAGCGTCACATCCTTGGAAAGGGGGCCGAATCATGCCGATTCTCGAATTACGGTGCTGCGCCTGTGGCATTGTTTTTCATCGTCCTGCCAGCGCGGCGCAACAAGACCAAGTCTCCTGGCGACTATCCACTCCCATGGCCCTGATGTCCCCGGCCCTCGAAGTCGAGACCCTCCGATGCCCACGGTGCCACGACCTGCGCGTCGAACCCGTGCTTCGCTCGTTTCGACCCGATCCTTCTCGCTCATCAACGTGAGAGCCTCATCCTCGTGATTGGGCGCTACCCATGGTGGCGTCCCCAGCGCTCGCCATCCTTGCTCGGGTCGCGGCATCAAATCCTTGCGCGCTCGGAACCTGCCTCGAACTCCGAAATCCCTTTCTTTCGCCATAACGTGACCCAAAGCAGGAGCGCTGCCACAATCGAAACGATGAGAGCACTGGGGATCTCACTCATCGTTCGGGTCGCCGTCCAAAACGAAGTTCGGCCCACGAAAAGCATCCAAGCGACGGTGGCCGCTCGAACTGCATAACTTACCATGAACGCGGCAATCACCATCCGCGCTTGCTCCTTCAACGCTACCAATACGAGCGTCAATAGCAGCCAGGTCGCCGATACGTATTTCCAAATCATGGCCGCCCCCACGCGAAATTGCGAAACCTCGGGATCGCCAAAACCGCCCACCCCGTAATCGATATTGGTCAAGTCCAGCCCCCCCTGCAGACCGATTCTCACCAAGAAAACCGCGGCAAATAGTGTCGTGGCCAGCAATACCACCGCCCATGGCCGATGCTCGATGGCCACATCCCCCGGCTCCTTCGCCCGGACCACCGTATGCAACACCGCTTCAAGCCCTATCGCCGCCGATGCCAAAGGCAATACCTCCGCATCACGAGAAACCCACCCGTATCCCGCAAACAATAACCCCAAGGCCAAGGTATTTCGTCTCGCCAAAAGCGCAATCACAGCCCCCGCGGGCAACACGAACATGGCCGCAAGCCCCACATCCGCGGGTATCACCCGGCGCAACAACAGGCTGCTTGACGCCACTGCCATGGCAACGACCCCATCGATGAGGATTCGCGCCTTCGAGGCATGACAATCCCTCATCGTGGCCCCGGCCAACAACCACCCCACCAGCGCGACGATTCCCAATCCGAGCATCCACGCGGGATGAGCCCGTAGCCACGGCGGCGTGGGATCGCCATGATAATAACCCGCGGGCAACAACGCCACCAACGCAAGCCCGAACAGCACTACTCTCCACCATGGCAGCCGAAACCGACCCGAAACGATCGTTCTCACACGCCCTTCGGCTAAATCCGCGCGCGGAGCAAGCAGCCACAGCAAGCCAAACAACAGCAACACGCCATACGCCAAGTGTGGTGTGTTGGTTGGATAAGACCACGCGACCGCTCCCACGACGAGCGCCCAGCCCACCACCGACATCCTGTGGAACCAGTCCGCCGCAAAAGATGGAAATCCGACTATCAACAACAGCGCAACACCAGCCACCGCAAATAACACCCCGCGAACGACATCATCGTAAGGCTGCGCCATGCGCTCGACATAAAGCGTCAACGCTACCGTAATGGCCGATATCATTGTGGCCGTCAATGTCAGGCCAAGACGTTTTCTCCAATAAAAACGCGTATTTCCATTTGTTTCGCAAGACCACGCTCCCGCGAGCAACAAAAACAATACGCTCAACCCAGCCACAAGGCTCGCCGTTCGCCCTTGGCCGGATCGCGCCTCGTCGATCGCTCGATCATAGGCCCGCACCGTGGCCCGGGCCGCGGCTGCTCGCTTCACCGCGGGAGCGTTCGTGCCACAGCCGTTCGCCAGCGTAGCCAGTCGCTCCGCGACCGACTCTTGCCCATCCTCACGAGCCACATGGATGACCCGTCGCGCATCCGCACACACCACCGATGCCGCCTGCTCCTCATTGATATCCAACATCTCCACCAGCGCCGTTCCCCGGCCCCGGGCAGGGCCCGAAATGCCAAGAAGCACCGCGAGAGTCGCACTCAAATCCACCTGATCCACTTCCCCCAATTCCACCCCAGGACGAATCCCAGGCCCAAAAGCAAATAACGGCGTCCGACGCGTGATGTCCGTCGCCATCCCGTGGGTGCCCGTGTCCGTCTGCCCATGATCACTCACCGCCAAAACGGTCCAACGTGGTGAAATTTCATCGAAAAACGCTTGCATCCTCCCATCGATCTTCCGGATCAATTCCCGATAGCGCATGTCCAAAGTCCCATACGCATGCCCGAAATGATCCGGCGCAATGAGATGGATGATGAGCAAATGAGGTGGAGTCTCGGACTGAACCATGCGACGAGCCGCGTCGAGAATCTCGTCCGAATTGTCCGTTTCCAGCGCAATGCCATTGGCATCAACGACTTGCTCGTCGAAGTCCCCAAGAATTTGCGCCCAGGTGATATCCCCCGCCAGCGCTGTTCGAATCCCCGCCGCTTTCGCATTGTCGAGCAAGTGATTGTACTTCACCGCGGAAGCGTTGAGATTCATGACGATTTGTTCCAGGTCACTGCGAAGCCCGACGCCGATTCCCCGAACGGCCGACGAGGTCATCGTGACCGGGCTCGCCATCACCGCGCCATGGGTATGCTCACGCATGGCCTTGGCATAGTTGGGCGCTACGCTGGGGTTTTGGGCCAAATCCCATCGCAACCCATCGATGCAAAAAACCATCACGTGGCGAGATAACGCGGGTAGTACCGGGGGTTGTACGGCCACCGCCGCGGGTGCCTCACCCTCCAGGAGTTCATCCAATGCCGTGGAAAACAGCACGATCGAAATCAGAATCGTTAAAACACCGACCAGAAACAGGAAAAACCGCTGGGAAAAGGGAAATAGGGCCATCGTTTTGTCACTCTCGTGCCAACGACGCGCCTAACACGCGGGCTTGCCTCCTTCAAGTCCGCCACGAAATCGGGACATCCTGCCCAGCGAGACATCGATGTCCCGCGCCAACGCGCCCCTGCAATCCGCCACCGCCTGGAGCCCCGAAGATCATGTCGTCTGTCATGCCGTTGGCTCCAGGGAAAGACGCGCCACGCTTAGCAACTCGGTCAGCGAATGCGTCAATTCGGCGAGCGGCCGCTCGGTTCTTATCAATCGCCGCTCCCATCGGTGACGTTGTCGCAAGCGATGCCGCAAACGTCGAAGTACGCGATCCCGCCTATGCCCCTCGGAAGCATTGTAATCGTCCACGTCCTCTTCGATCAGCTTCCACAATGTAGACAAATGTCCCTCGATCTCCAGCCGATCGTGATGTAGCCGCCTATGCTCGTCCTGGTATCGTTGATTCAGCCGATGGACTGTGCTCAATAGTCCCGGCAATTGCCGCTCGAGTTGCGAACCGCAATAGCGACGTTCATCGAGGGGGCCGACATGATTTCGACGACGGCAGGATCCATCCTGCTTTTCCGCTTGGGTCATCACATGGGCCGAGTGGATTTCCATCAAAGGAGAAGAACCCGATACGATGGGAACAAAAGGCGTCGGACTGTGGAGGTCCACGAGAATCTTGAAATAATTCGCCCAGCTATGGTCCTCACGGTAACTGGTATCCGTCATGCCCACCGTCACCACCCCAGGGTCGAGAAAATCCGGATGCACGTCGAGCAAGCGGAGCATTTTCCTTTCCCCCGCGTTGGTATGCGCCTGCGACGGCGGGCAAATCCGCTTCGGTGTCCGCCACAACATAAACCACCGGTCCAGCGCGTGCGGAGCGCTGAGGTAGCCATCGTGCTCCTCCACGGACGTATAGTAAATCTCATCGACCCCAAGCTCTTCGGCAGCGACGTCGAGCACGGGTTTGGGTGACGCGCTGCTGACGATGATGCGGATATGAGGGCATCGCTCGCGCAACCAAAGCAGATCCTGCTTGTCGAGGATTTGGTCGGCGGCCTGCCTATGCCATACCCGGCGCGCGAGAGTACGAGCGGTATCCAACGGAATTTCGGATAGATGATGCATTAGGGCGTTGCGTACGATGCCATGGATGACTTCCACGGGATCTTGCCCCAACATGCGAAAAAGCCATGGTCGAACAGCCTTCGAACGCATGCCAAGCTTGATGGCCAATCCATAGGACAGACCAGGATAGGCCCACAGCCTCGCGCCTCGAGCCACGTAATGAACGGAACGCCACGGGTGCTTGTGGTCGAATACGAAACGGTTGGACTTACGCTCGGCTTCGGCTTGCTCGAGACCTGCCATCCCATAAGCTGCATGGGCGCATAACTCCCACCCAAGGAGTTCACCGATGTTTTTATCCCAATGCAGCGTTCGATCGAGATCGAGCACCAAGTAGCGAGTATCGGTGGGAACGACACGCTCACATAGCGCGCGAAACCCAATCAATCCTTGATGGATCACGAAGGTATCCACCCAACGCGCATGCGCCCCGGCCTCGAACAATCCTTTCACGCCTAATGTCATCGCATCATCCTTCTGGCTCGATGCGCGGACTGTACGTCGAGAATACTTCTGTCAAACGTAAACATTGTGTAAACCCATGAGTCTATGATCCGTTCGAACCCACGTTGGACCCCCGTTTGGCTCATGCTTCTGGCATGGATCGTCGGAACCCCACGGCAAGCCTGGGCAGACGATGACCCATGGTTCGGTGCCGACAAGGGATTGCATTTCGGAGCCTCGGCAGTTCTGGCCGCAAGCGGTTATGCCGTAGGCACGCTGGTTTTCGAACAGCGCTCGTCTTGCGCCTGGCTTGGCGCGGGGGTCGCCATGACCGCTGGCGTCGGCAAAGAACTCTACGACGCCGCGGGCTACGGTTCCCCTTCCTTGCGGGACCTCGTATGGGATGGCGTGGGAACCGCCGTGGGCCTCGGGCTGGCATGGTCCCTGGATTTGCTCATTCGCGGACAAAAAAGGACAGAAACAGCTTCGCCATCCACCGAAGCGCCCGTGTACCCCGCCCCTTCCATCAGCCAGGCCGCATGGAGCCTGCGGTTCTGATGCAGGACACACGTCACCTGTCATTCGGAAATCATGGGTGTGATATACCGGATCCCATCCGTTTTTTCGAGCAATCCCGCGCTACGAACGCCAAGAGCCGGATCGGCCAGATCCAGACTGGGATATCCCTGCTCCCACCTCGAAATCGAAATCGGAAAAAGATGCCACCGATGACCGAAATAATCGCTAAATGCTGATGTAGGATACTCTGGCACCGTTCTTGGACTAGCGAGACACCATGCACCCCATGACGCTGGCGGAATCGTCGAGAACAAGCCAACTCCCGGTCCCCAATGCTTTTTCATCCACGACGTATACGTTGGATACCAAGGCCCTTCGTCGAAGAGGCACTGCCCTTTCCGCGAATGAGTCGGATGGTATCCTGTGGGCGCAACACGTTGCCGTTCTCGATGCGAGATTGGGTATGTCCATTCGAAACGTGAAGTCGCTGCTGCACACCCAGAACGTCGTGCTCGTTCGCCAAGACTGTGCCCGACACGCCGTCGAAGCCTATCGTGATTCGCCTACAACGACGTCCTACCCACGATTCGTGCTGGATCCCATGCTTTCTTTGCAATCACGGATGGCTCGGAGCTGGGCCTTGTACGGCTAGCTAGAGAATTTCCGCTCTCAAGGGGGTAGCTTGTTTGTAATCATTTGAAATTATTGATTAAATTTGAATTCCTTCCACGGCTTCCTCCCCATCCATAGGTTTCGAAATTAATTTCTTCGCTCGATCGAATTGGCATCACCTCTTCGCATTGGAGCGAGCCATGTCATCTTATGTTGGTACTGAACCCCTCGATGCCCACGACCTCATCGCCATCGTCATTTCGGTATTTATCCCCGGCGTGGGGCATATTTTGCTTGGGCAAAAGGCCAAAGGGCTGCTCATTCTCGCCGCCGTGGTGATTTCTTTGGGAGTTGGCTACGTTTTGTCTTGTATCATTGCCGTCGATGCCCTGTTGGTGGCGCGCACGCGCAAGTTCCGCCCAGTGGCGGACTTCGAATGCTTTCCCGAGCACCAACGTTTTTTGGGGATTTGAAAGACTTGGCGGTCAACCGGCTCGTCCGATGGCTTCTCGATACACCTGTAGTGTTTCCTGGGCACATCGTTGCCAGCGAAATTGTTGGATATGGTCGCGTCCCGCGGCCATGAGCCGGTTTCGCGTCGGTTCGTCCTCGACCACCTGCCGTATGCTCGATGCCAGCTCGGCAACGTCGGAAGCATCCGCATGCAACGCGGCGTCTCCGGTCATTTCGAGGATTGCGGGGGCACGCGACGCGACCACTGGGGTTCCGAGCGCCATCGCTTCCATCGCCGGCATGCCGCATCCCTCATAATGAGAAGCAAATACAAGAGCTTGCGCATGGCCGTACAAAGCCATGAGCACGTCGTCGGGAACGAAAGGATAGACCAGCACTTTGCGACGCACTTCCGGTTGACGCAGCAAACGGCGCATTTCGAAGTCAACCCGAGCGAAACGCCGCACGAGCACCAGCCGATGGTGGGGCCTGTCGCGGGTGGCCAGCAAGAAGGCACGAACGATATTCGCGTGGTTTTTGTAGGGGCTTCCCTGTCCGACGGCGAGCAGAAACGGGCTCGACTCAGGGACCCAGCCGGATAAGGTGCTTCGGGCAGGAACCTTCGCCGGATCGAAACGCTGCCTGTCGAGGCCATGGCGAACCACCCGGATCTTCGAAGCATGGCGTGGATACAAGCGCGTGATCGCATCGGCCGTGGCCTGGGAGATCGCGATGACCCTTATCGCTCCCCGAATCGAATGCGCATAATGCCCGCGATACCATAGATGCATGGTGAGCCGCGAAGGCCAAAAATTAGAAGCTAAGTGTGGGGCTTCTACCCACATCATATCGTGCATCGTCACGACGAAAGGGCAGGGGACGCGCGGCGGAACCATATCCGCCGGGGAATGGTAAAGATCGTGCCCGGACAGCCGCATCACCGCACGAGCACGAAAGAGCGTGGCCACGGATTTCGTTTCTCCCGGCACGATCTCGACTTCTTGAACCCGATCGCTGTCCACCAACGGGTGTTTGCTGCCCGGATGGCGCAGCACGGTGAAAGAAAACGCCTCATCGATAGCCACCATTTCACGCAACAAGGTGGCGGCATAATTGCCAATACCACTGGATTGGGGCACCACCGAACGAGCGTCGAAAATCACACGATACATTGACAATGACCCATAGTAGGGCAGGAGTTTTTCATGGGCTACGGAGCCATGGGAACATTGTGGCCACGGGCAAGATTCTCAACGTACGACCTGACCGATCACGACTTGCATGCGGTCTCGATGCGCCAGTCGTCCTTGTTCCTCGGCGATGTGTTGCACGCGGGGCAGCTCACCGCCAAGGAACTTTTCACCATGAATGCGAAATTGTTCGGGATCCCCCGTACACAACAGGCTGAGCTTCCCTTGTCCCGGCTCGGTGAATCCCGGATGCCTTGTCAACCAGTCGACGAGCCGCCGTGCCACGTGAGGGCTCGGGTCGAGCACCTGGACCCCTGGTCCCACGGCTTTCTGAAATGCCGGCAGCAACAGGGGATAATGCGTGCAGGCCAGCACCAGCACATCGATATCCTCGAATCGATCGACATAGCGCTGCACCGCCAACCTGGCGATATCCGTATCGGCCCAGCCTTCTTCCACGATAGGCGCGAGAAGAGGAGCGGCGTGACCTGTTACCCGGTGTGGGCCTAACTTAGCGATTTCTAAAGAAAATGTTGTGGAGCCTATCGTTCGTGTGGTGCCGATGACGCCGATATGGCCGGTGCTTTGCGCTACCGCGGCCTCCGCGGCAGGAATGGTGACGCCGAGGATGCGACGCGGCGCCTCCGCGTTCGGAACATAGCGCCGTTGTAAGTGACGAAGGGCCACGCAAGAAACCGTATGGCATGCCACCACCACCAGCCTGCAGCCTTCCTCGAAAAGCCGCTCGACACATTGCTCCGAAAAATCCAGGATCGTATCGCTATTTCGTCCCCCGTAGGGCGCGCGTCCCGAATCTCCCAAATATATGAAATCATGCCGCGGCAATACCGCCCGAAGCTGACGCAGCACCGATAATCCGCCGTAGCCGGAGTCATATACGCCTATCAAGGGGTACCTCAGATCGCGTTGAACCCCTTAACGCCGAAACCGTCAAGTTTTTCCCTGACAACGGAGGCAGGAGCACCGTCCCCAACCCAGGCTTCCCGGCTCCGCCTTGCATCCGTGCCGTGATTATGGAAACGTCGCCCCGTGAACCCAATCGTCTCCTGCCAAAGCACCATCACCGATGTGGTCGTCTATGGTCGAGGTGCGATCGTCACCCGAACCATCCACGTTCCCGACGGTCTTGCCGACGGCATCGTCGACATTCACCTCGACGGCCTCCCTGCCCTGGCCGATGCTGGGGGAATCCGGGCCGAAATCGCCGCGAAAGACCGTCGAATCGTGGCCCTTCAGTCGAGTTTGACCATACCGGAGCAGGCTCCGATACCCGGGACTTCGGTGCAGCGGGTCGAGGAGCTGGCAGCGCGGATCGAGCGATGGCAGGACGAGCGCAGTGTCGTGCAAGCCGAGCGGGAACGGCTCGAGGGGATTGAGCCAAAACCCCCGAGGCGTCGTGCCCTGTACGAAGCTCCACGGCAACACCTGGACGATAGCTTAGCCGCGGGCGGTTTGCTCGATGACATTCTGGCGCGTTTGGATGCGCGGTTGCTCGATCTGGAGGCGTCTCTCGTCCAGGCTCGTAAAGACTTGGAGGCAGCGCGTCTTGCGGATTCTCAAGCGGAAAGCAGTCAACGGGAAGGGGTGGGGCATCCGACACGCCGGGTGCATCTTCGCCTCGACGGCAACGGTCCGGTCGAGGCCATACGATTGATGTACGCGGTTGCGCCGGCCCGATGGTGGCCCGTGTATACGTTGCGGTTGACGGAAAAGGGGTCTGCGACGTTTTGGATGGAAGCGCTGGTGGCGCAGCTATCAGGAGAAAACTGGAAAAACGCTCGCCTCTCGTTGTGTACGGCGGGTTTGATCGACGATATACGTCTTCCGGTGCTGGCATCGATGCGGTTAGGCAGGGCGCAACCGGTCGAGCATCGGGGGTACCGGCTCGCACCGCCGGATCTCGATCGCCTATTTCTTTCTTTTGATGTCTTTATTTCGGCGACGGCCGACGGGGGCGCCCAGGTGCCCTCGGTCGCTTTGGGGAGCGGCATAGGGTTTGGAATGCCCGCAATGGGTATGCCTTTGCCAGCTCCACCGCCGTCTCCACAGCCGTCTCCAGCGCCGGTGGCGCTGATGGAAGAATCGAAGTATATACAAGGGATACCTCGGTCTCCCGCAGCGGATGGGAGGGAACGAGCGCCCCAAATGCCGAAACCGGCCTTTCGGGCTATGGCGGCAAAGGCTCCGCCCAGGCCGGCAGCGGTGGCCGCTGCCTCTCCGGGCGCGGGGGCATACCTGCCCAACCAAGCGGAATTGGATGGGGGCGGCGTCGATGGTGCGCCCAGCGTTCCGATGGAGGCGGCCCTTGACGTGGAACAGCAATCTCTCGAGCCCCCGCAGCCCGTCGAGCCCGCCGATGCATGGCTCGACTTCGATAGTTTGCGTCTTGGATCGGGTTTTGACAGGGAGCATCGAGGCCGGCTGTACCGTCAGAGCGATAGCGCCCTCGCGTCGCGCCAACAGCGTGCGCTGTCGCGGATCGAGGCGCTCAGCCCTTCGGCGTTGGTGCAAGATCCTTACGAAAATCGAGGGGCTTTCGACCATCGTTTCGACGCCCAGGGTGGTGTGGAAGTGCCATCGGACGGCCGAGCACATCGGATAACGCTGTCGTCGGCTTCCGCTCCCGCGAGGTTTCATTATCGAACGGTGCCGGTCGAGTCGGCGGAAGTGTATCGCGAGCTGGTTTTGACCAACCCGCTCCAGGCTCCCATTCTCGACGGCCCTGTGGACGTGTATCTGGATGGGTCGTTGCTGACGACCACGCGGGTGGAGCGAATCGACGAGGGCGGTTCTTTTCGGGTCGGTCTTGGGGTGGAGGAACGGATTCGTGTGGCTCGTAATGTTCGTGTGGAGGAAGAAACCACGGGTTTGCTAGGGGGAACGACTTCGATCCAGCATTCGGTACAGATTGATTTGCGCTCCTCTATGGGTAGTGCGGTTTCGGTGGAGGTGCTCGATCGCATACCGGATACGGATGATAAGAATATTGAAATCAAAGTAGGAAAGTTTTCGCAGCCAGGAATCAAGTATACGCAAATGGATAGAGGGACTCCGATTCGTGGAGGGTATTCGTGGTCTGTCGAGCTTTCCGCGGGGGGTTCGGAAACGCTGACCTACAGCTATCGCATCCTGTTGCCGTCGAAAAACGAGATCGTAGGAGGCAATCGCCGTGACTGATTCCAACTTCCAACCCGAATCGTGGAGCGAGCATCCGACGGTGCAAGCGCCTGCGGTGCAGGTCACGTTTTTCGAGGACCGCGCGGAGGTCGTTCGCCGTGCAAGCGTTCATATGCCTCAGGGCCGCAGTTGGGTGACCCTGTTGGGACCCGGAGTACTTCTCGACGATGCCAGCGTGGTGGTCCAGGTGATAGGGCAAAAGGCGCGCGTGCTCGGTTCGAGGGTGCTTCGCCATAAACGCTCCGCTACCGCGCTGCCCTCCCATGAACTCGAGGAACTCGAAAAAGCCGCGCAACAAGCACAGCAAGAGCATAAACGGCTTTTGCAAGCGCTCGATCGCGTCCAACGGAAGCGTCAGCGCTCGAGCGCCTGGCTGGACCTGTGGTCCAGGGCGTTGCCGCGGGCCCCGCAACCATCACCGCAAAACCTCGAGGATTGGAAGGCGGCGATCGAGAAGATCGAAGCGCAAATGACGGAGGCGCTCGATCGGACCAGCGAGCTGGGTCGCGCGTTGCAACAGGCTAAGCGGGCGGAAAAACAAGCGAATTTGCGATTGGAAGCGGGAAAACGCGTCTCACCGGATTACCGCGCAGCCCTCGAGGTGCAGATCGAAAGCCCGGCGGATCAGACCATCGAGATCGAAGCCCGGTATCGCACGGCCTGCGCGCTGTGGCGTCCGGAGCATCTGGCGCGGTTGCAGACCACTCCGGAAGGCGAGTTGGAGGTCGAGGTGCAGACGGTGGCGACGGCCTGGCAGGCTACCGGCGAAGTATGGGAAGGGGTTCGATGCAAGTTTTCGACCGCTCGCCCCGCGCATGCGGCGTCGCCCCCGTTGCTTTCGGAAGACCTGCTCGTTTCGCGCCGAAAAACTGAACAAGAGCGGAAATACGTGCGGGTCGAGCAGCGCGACGAACAGGTTGCGACGGTGGGAATCGATCGTGGTACGCGGCAGGTGGAAGAAATGCCGGGCTTGGACGATGGTGGGGAGCCCGTGAGTTTCGAGCCTGAAGGGCCGTGTAGCATCGCGAGCGATGGTCATCCCTTTCGGGTGGAGCTGTCCTCTCGAAAATTACCTTGTAAACTCGATAGGATAGCGTATCCGGAGCTGGGGGAAGCCATTCATTTTCGGATGACTTCGACCTGGGATGGCAAGATGCCGCTGCTGGCGGGGCCGGTGTGGATTGCTCGGCAAGGGGCGATGATAGGCCGCTCCAAAACGTCTTTCGTGGGTCAGGGAGAGCCCTTCGAACTTGGAATGGGCGTGGATGATGGCCTGCGCGTGCGTCGAACCGTCGAGGAGAAGCGGGATACGACGCTGGTGATGGGAAAGCAGAGAATCACACGTACGATCAAGGTGTTCCTTCGCAATCTCAGTGATTCGGAGCGTGCTTTGCGCGTGGTGGAGCGCTATCCGGTGAGCGAAATCGAAGACGTGAATGTGGAGTTGGTTTCTTATCGGGAAGGGAAGCCGGAGCCGCGCGACGGTTTTGTTCATTTTGATGTAACGGTTCCCGGCCATGGTACGAAAGAGCTTGTGTTGGAGGTGCGGATCGAGGCTTCTTCGCGGGTGGTGATGTGATGGCTGATAGAAGGGGTTAATCCTGTGGGCTTCCTTGTTTCGTGGAGCCGCGGAAAACAGGATAAGTATGTGTAATCAAAGCTGAATATGGGCTATTGGAGAGAGGATCCTGGCCGCTGTGCTTTGGGGTTGTTGAGGATCCAGAGGTGGGAATTGGGGAACTAGCAACTAGCAACTAGCAACTAGGAATTGGGGGGCCAAAAACTACTTACCGCAGCCGTCGTACCGCCCGGTGCCGTCCCACGCGCACGGTCCCACGATACACTCGGCAAGGTTGTTGTCAAATTCCCCCGTCTGGTAATCAAAGACTTTGAACCATCCGCCATCGTCCCATACGGCTGTAGGTTGTCCTCGTGGCGCGGCGCTGTCACGATGGAACGTCGAATACCATTCACGGATGTTGTTGCAGCGAAGCGGTGGTTTGCTTTCACCGCTTTTCCATCCCACGCCCCACTCTCCAATATAAACGGGCATTCCCTGACCATCCCCCTCCGCCCATTTTTTCATGGTGTTCATCGGCTTTTCCTGCTCCTCCTTCGTCCAGGGATAGGTATACGGATACTTGTGATCCCCACAGAAATCCCACGGATTATAGTGATGGAAGGTCGCCATCACGAACGGATCGTTTCCACCACCGACCTTGTCGAGGTTCTTCCAAACGTTGCCCATCTCGGCCGCGTAGAACACCCTGTTGCCCCCGATGATGACGATCCGCTCCGGATCGCGCGCGCGCACCTCCTCGTACGCCATGCCTGTCATACGCACCAAATCGGGCCCCGGCATCTCGTTCTGGCCGCTGCGGTGCGGTTCGTTGAGAAACTCGAACAGCAGCCGATGATCCCGATCCGCGTACATCTCCGTGATATCCGCCCAGAGCCGCTGAAGTACGGTGTCCCGAGAGTATTCTTTGAGTTCCTTTTCGTGGTGGGCGTTGATCACCACATACAGTCCCGGCAAAGATAGCGCATAGTCGATGACCTTGGTGATCTCCGCAAGGCGTGGATGCTGATGGTCGACATCGCCGACGAGCGGGTCATGGACCAATCGTGTGCCATTGACCTTCTCGGTCCACGTGATCGGAATACGCAAATTGCGAAAACCCATGGCATAGTAGGCGTCAATTTTTTTCTTGGCGACCTCGAAGGTGCGAGGAGTCTCTTTCGTACTTTCAAAAAACTCTCCGAGATTGAAGCCATACCCCATTTCGGCGGCCGCACGTTTGGCCGTGAGCGGTTCCTCGGGGGGGGCGTCTGCCGGTGTATCCGGCTGCGCATCGACCAAGCCTCCCTCCGTGCCTTCTCCTCCCGCTCCAACGTCTTTGCCGCCGCCTCCCTCCGTCTTCGCGTCCACGTCAACACCTGTGTCACCACCACTGCTCACGTCAGCTCCACCATCTTGCCCGCCCGCTCCCCCCTCGGCCGCTGGTTTGGGCGATTCGACAGGCCCGTCGGATGATTCCGAACACGCCAATACGGTGAGTCCACTGAGTAGCGTCAGAAGAGTGAATACAGCTTTGGTTCGCATACGGGTATGGTAAAAGCCAACGCCTTTCCACGTCAAGACGAGCCTGCGCAGCCGACGACAATGTCGAGTATCTTTGCCGTGGCAAAAATAGGTTCAGAAACAGCTTGATCGACAATTTACCCAGCCAGCCTGGCTGCGGCGCGTTGTCTAATATATTGAAAATAAAGACAAAGTTAATAGGTCGAGGCGCGGGATGCTCCCACGAAAGCGCGATTGACGAAGCATCTGGCCGCGTAGTATGATGATCGTTTCGCTAACCATGAGTCCATGGGCTCGCCTTCTGGGAAAAGATGAACATGAAAATGAATCACGCGGGGATCGGGCTGATAGCTGGTCTTGGCTTGGCGCTTCTTTTTGTTGGCTGCAGTGATGACGAGGAAAGCGTCGACGGAACCCAAAATCCCGCTGGCGGCGGGGGATCGGGCGGCACCGCGGTGGATGCGAGTGCGGAAGGAGCCGCTCCCGACGCTGGTGTCGCCGGAACCGGGGGTAAGCCAACGAGCGACGGCGGTGGGCCCGAGGGTGGTGAGCCAGATAGCGGCGAGCCAGAGGCCGGCAACGGTGGAGCGGGGGGCGCTGCGCCGGCGAATTTCATCCCGAGCAACCGCCTGAATTGCGACGGGCTTACCGACGGCGAAGCGGCTGTAGGCATTAGCTGGGGAAATCCCGGAAAAGGTGAGAACGCGGACACGGGAACCTATGGCGACACGAGCATCAAGCTGCCGGGACGCACCTCGAGTTGCAAACTCGCTATCAAAAAGGGCTCGACGGGTCGTCCGGGCGACGGCGCTGATAGCACCGAAGGGGATTTCGGCTTTTTTATGGGCCTTTCCCCCGATTGGAAAACCCTCGTCGGAGAAGGGGAAGAGCTTTGGGTGGGTGTGCGGATCCGTTTTCCGTCGAGTTTTAGTTTTTATACCAATACCGGCTTTCTGAAATTCATCCGTCTCGAATACGTGCAACCCGACCCCAATCATCCAACGTATGGACGAGTCGATTGGTTGATCGAAAACGGCCTTGGAGACGCGCAGATTGGTTGGCGTTACGGTGATGAGAACCAGGACTTTGGCCTTGACAAGCTGGGAGGAGAGCTTTTCGTGCTCGACGAGTGGAACTGGGCAGAGGTGTACTTCAAGGCTTCGGCCGACCCCGCCAAGTCCGTCACGCGGTTATGGGTCAATGGCTTCATGCAATATGAAATCACCGAAGGCAAGAATGTCCGAAATCGAACGTCGGCGGGCACGTACGAGACATCAACCACGAAAAAGATGCTCCCCACCTTGCCTGCCGCAACGACTGCGCTGGAGAGCGTCATGCTCTTCACGTATTGGAACGGGGGTGCGCCGAAAACACAGTCTTGCAACGTCCAAGACGTGATTATTCACGATAACGGAGCGGACCTTGCGGCGAAGGATGAGTTTGGCAACAAGATGATCGGTCCGGATGCTTTTTAAGCGAGAAGCTTGTATAACATATTGAAAATAAAGATAAATATGCCTGTTCCCCAGCGCATGGGGAACCTGATAGGTTTCCTCATTTTTCCTGAATTGGAAAGGGATACGAGCTGAGGATTTTTGGATCTTGATTTTGGCTTGGTCCTTTAGCCCCCCTTGGGGCACCCCGAGCAGGTGCCCTGGGCTATTGAACGTTGGACTGGCGCACTGCGGTGAACAATGGGGGATGACCGTGACCGTTTCGCGTCTGCCGTGACCGTGAAGGAAAGGCCCTGGAAAAAAGAGGGGATGGTTTTGAAGGGGAAGGCGCAGGGGCTGTGTGACGAATGGGGTTAACCGCTTGTCAGGGGCGACCGGAGGCCACAACCAGGTCATCGATCAAAAACGACTGCTTGATAGGCGACCCATCTCCGATCCACGGACCGAACAGGAGTTGGTTCAGCTTCATATCTGCATGTTGTGCCGTTCGCAGGATGGCATTGGTGCGTTCGAAGACCATTGCGCCATTGACCCAAACGCGTAAGATTCCGTCGGGCTGTCCACGCCCTGCGCTGATGCTATTGAGCTTGGCGAAGTATTCCACGTGGTTCCAGTCATTTTTGTTTTGTGGGGTCAATACGGTGGGTGATGCCAGAGTGACACCATTGACGTAGACGCCGCTGCCGGCGTTATAACAAGAGCCGGAGTAGCCCGAAGGCAGGCCGTTGCAGCCGGCCACCGCGCGGTTTTCGGTCTCGGCGATGAGGTCCTCGCCGCGTCGGCTTTGATCGATGTTTTTGCCGTCCTGGAATCCCACCCACAGGGCCCCTGCCGAAGCCGATTCCCAGTGGCTTTCCAGGTATAGTGTGAGATGGGTGAACGCCGGTCCTTCGTATTTATCGTCTTTGTTGGTCAAGAAGTAGAACTCATGGGGGTGGTAGGGCTTGCCTGAGCCGACGAAATCGGAGCTATATTTTACCCAATAGCCAAGGTAGACGGCATCGGTTTCGGGGAATAGGTGCCGACCAGCGCCCTGACCGCTACAATCGGGCTGACCTTTGTTGTAGGTACATTCGAGGGAGTGAGACCCGGAGTGGCTGTCCGAGGAGAGGGTTTTCGGGAGTGATTCGTACCAGCCTCGCGTTTTGTACTCCGCGTCTTCGAATTCTTCGGTGAAGTAAATCGTGACTTCGGGGCTGGCGCCTGCCGCGCCTCCGCTGCCAGCCCCTGCCGCGCCTCCGCCACCACCATCCGGCGCGGTGCCGGCCTCACCACCGTTGCCGCTATCTGTCTCGCCGTCCGTTGTCGTGCCGCTATCCGTGGCTGGCTTGCCACCACTTCCAGCCGCTCCGGCTTCTGGCATGGTTCCGTCAGCGTTAGCATCAGCCCCCGCGCCGCCCGAGCCCCCGTTGCCGGCGGGGTTTTTGGGCCCGTCGGTGCTTTCATCGTCGCCGTTGCTGCAGCCAGCAAGGAAAAACGCCAAGGTTAGTCCTGCGATCAGCCCGGTTTCGACATAGTTATTTCTCATATTTTACCTTTTTCCAGAACCAATGGGTGCGGCTTTGCTGCTGCCCTCGAGATTAGCGTGGGTATATGCCTCTGTCGACTCCATGAGCAGGCGCGCAACACCAGCGAAGGAGAAATTTTCTTGCATGCGTCGACAGTGTGCGTCGAGCCGGTTTCCCCCGTTTCCATTTTTTGTTGAAATACAGTGTTTCGCAGGGATACCTCGCAGCCGAACCCGCGAAACGCAGAGTGTTTTCCGTGATTCACCCTTCGAAAACAGCGCGCGTTTGTTTTGACGATATGCTATGCTTGCTGTTCTTTTGGCAATCGAATCCCTCTGACCGTTTGAAGCGATGACCCATGGACACGATACACATAGCGAGTCGACCTTGTTTCGCGATGTCTTCTTGCTTGATGCTGTCGTGTTGGGTGTATCGGCAGCGGGAGCTTGTCGGCTTGGGGAATCTGGAACCTGGCGCAGTTCACCGAGCGAAACGGAGCAGCATCCGGTCCAATGAGGTAAATCAGGTTTGGAGGTTCAATCCATGAATCGAATGGGTTGGTTGTTGGTACTTGTCGTTGCCACGGTCCCAACCATCGGTTCGTGCCGTCTCGGACCGTCCTTGGATGACTATCGTTCGGGAAGCGGTGGCGGTCCCGGGGTAGGAGGGGCCGCGGGAGCTAGTGGCGGAGCCAGTGGCAGCGAGGGGGGAGCCGGTGGAATTGGCGGCGCTAGCGGTGGCGAGGGCGGAGTTGGTGGAATTGGCGGGGCTAGCGGTGGCGAGGGCGGAGTCGGTGGAATTGGCGGAGCTGCCGGTGGCGAGGGTGGAGCCAGTGGGGTTGGGGGGAGCGGTGGAGCAGGAGGGATAGCTTACGGTCCTTCGTGCGAAGGGCTTGAAGAGATATGTGGTCCTGCCGGGCAAAAACAAAATTGCTGTGAAAACGCGCTCGTCGTCGGCGGTTCGTTTCCCATGGGACGCTGTGAAGATCCAAGTGAATCCTGCACGGATTCTTTTGAAAAGGGAGATCCGAATGAACTGCCGGAACATACGGCCACGGTGGCGAGTTTCGTGTTGGATCGATTCGAAGTGACCGTAGGCCGATTTCGTCGTTTTCTGGAAGCTTATCCCATGAGCAAGCCCAGCTCTTCCGCGGGGGCGCACCCGTTGATACCAGAAACGGGGTGGAGGAGTGCTTGGGATTCCAAACTACCAGCGGATAAAGATAAGTTGATGGTGGCGTTGAACTGCAATGCCGCCACCAAAACATGGACCGACAGTCCTGGTTCGTTTGAAGCGATGCCAATCAATTGTGTCGATTGGTATCTGGCCTTCGCGTTTTGTGCTTGGGATGGCGGACGCTTGCCCACGGAGGCGGAATGGGAATATGCGGCGGCAGGAGGCGAGGAGAATCGTCGCTATCCCTGGGGAGCGACGGCACCGGACGCGAACTCCGCAAATTACGTTGCCAGTGATGACAAGCCCTTCGTGGTGGTGGGTAGTTATCCGGACGGGATGGGTCGTTGGGGGCATTACGATATGGCTGGAAGCGTGTGGGAGTGGGTTTTCGATTACTATGGTACCGCGTGGTATGGCGAAGGCGGCCTAAACTGCGACAATTGCGCGAATCTGACGTCTTCCTGGTCAGGCCATCGAATACGTCGTGGTGGCGGGTACAAGAGTGCAGCCGGGGAGCTTCGCGCTGTAAGCCGGGCCTCCGACATTGGAGCCAGCCCTCGTTATGGGTTGCGGTGTGCCAGAAGTCCGTGAACGGAGCGACGTCAAATCATGGGTGCTGCGATGCTGCGTCATCTCCTGGTTTTTCCCCGTGCATTTCCTTCGCCCTCGACTGCCGGAAAGGTGTGCCCTCCATCGCTCGGCCACAGGACCGCCGCAGTCACGGTCACGGCGCACGGCCCACAAAACGGTCACGGTCATCCCACTTTGATCCCCCGCAGTGCGTTAGTCCAATGTTTTACGGCACATCTTGCCATCGTGCCACGATGAGGCGCATGACCAAAGCCTTCAAGGCAAACCCGTCCGGGAGGCTGGAGACTACGCTCGACGCATCGTAAGATGCCGACGCACCGATGGCATCCCGGTTTCCTGCGCCCATACCACGCAGCACGCGCTTGACTATCTGAGGAACACCCTCCCAGCCGAGGGCGAAATCCGTGTAGCACATTGATATTATTGATGAATTATAGTATCCCACATCTTGTCTGGACCGGACGGAGCCAGGTGGTCCTGGGAATGTCGGATTGGTTTGGGGTTGGAAACGTTAACGACGCGCCGTGTTGCAGCAAGGATTAGAATTATGATGTTGAAATTCAGTGGAATTTGAGCTAATCTGAAATGAATCTTCAATTTTCTGTTGGGAGGCAATATGAGACTTCGCGTGATTTCGGTTGCCTTGGTGGTGGGCTGGGCGGTTCATGCTTTGGGCTGTTCTTCGGAAGACTCGGAATACGATGGCGGTGGGAGCGCTGGTATTGGTGGTTCCGGTGGATCCCAATCGGCTGGTTCTGCGGGGGAAGAGTCTGGTGGTAGTGGCGGTGGAAGCAATATCGGCGGCTCGGGCGGCTCGGGTGAATCGGGTGGCTCGGGTGGCTCGGGTGGTACGGGTGGTACGGGTGGTACGGGTGGTTCGGGTGGTTCGGGTGGTTCGGGTGGTTCGGGTGGTTCGGGTGGTTCGGGTGGCTCGTCGGGTGACTGGTATCAAGCGCCTCCAACTCCAAGCCGGGAGTTTTACGTGTCGCCAACCGGCTCAGGCGACGGGTCGAGCGTTTCGTCTCCTATGAGCTTCCACGCAGCCATACAACAAGCCAAGGAGGGCGATTGGTACTGGATGTTGGAAGGCACGTACAAGGATTTTTACCGTATTATCGAGGACGGCAAAGCCTCCAAGCCGATTGTTTTTCGCAACTACGCCAATGGGCGAGCGCGCATCGATGGCAATATCCAAGTAGAAGGAGAATACAATTGGTTATGGGGTTTGGAGGTCGATAACCTCTATGGAATCACCAACGATGTCGGTGATGGTGAAAACATCGGGATGTTTAGAAGGGGGATTCGTATCATCAACTGCATCGTGCACGACGGGTCGAGTACTTTTGGTTCGTGGAACTTTCCCGAGCAGGTCATTTACGGCAACATCATTTATCGGGGATACCATTCCATCTATACGCAAAACACGTATAGCAACGGTGTGAAGTACTTCGTCCACAACATAAGCATGGATGCCTTTACGGATTCCGGCAATGGTCCTTACGAATTTCATGCTTACGGGGAAGGAGGCGATGTGAGCGGTCTGTATCTCGAGGGGAACGTATTTGCGAATACGGACCTTGAGGGAAAGAGTCTCATTGGAGGGAAAAACGATACTCCCAACGACCACATGACTCTTATAGGAAACTACTTTTATGGCTCGCACGCTCAGCTTGGCTATGCGCGGCCCGTCCAAGCGGTTTTCAAAGATAACAAGTTGTATAAAGCATCGCTGCGCTGGAGATACTTTTGGGGCGATGGCAATGAGCGATTTCCCAATCCGCCTCCCGCGGTCGTGACGGGAAATACTTTCTATCAGCCGGATGGTGGGGACCCCCATGTCCAGTTCCAGACTTCGACCTACAAGGCCTGCAGCGATCCAAAGGGATACTGCCGTGAGGACGGTACGTCGAAGATCCGTCCCGACGACGTTTGGGATCAGAATACGTATTTGCCGAATTTCCGAGCGGATTTTCATGCCAACAACCAGAACATCGAGGGCATGACTTCGTTGAGCCAATGGCAAAATGCCACACAATCCGCGGGCAAGATGTTTGACTCGAATTCGACGGTAACCGCCATGCCGACCCAGCCGATGGTTGCGGTTCTTCCCAATGCCTATGAGCCGGGGCGTGCGCACGTGGTGATTTTCAACTTTGCCAAGGCGAGCACCACGGCGGTCGATCTTTCTCCTGCCGTGGGTCAAGGAAAGACCTACCGTGTGATGGCCGTGAAAGACGCGTTTGGAACCCCAGTTGCTCAGGGAACCTACAACGGTGGAACGGTGAATATCCCGACTCCGTCGGAGTTTGGGGTGTTTTTGGTGCTTTCCGACTGAGAAGGTGTTGCCAGCTTGACCGAGCCCTTCCTAATTCCCTGATGGACGTGGTCGTTGAACCCAGGTTGACCAGCCCTAATTAAAATATCAATAAATACGGTTAGTTGGCCGCACTGTGGTGATATTTGCGGGCTACCACGCCTTCTGCCGAAGCTCGGCGAGGTATTCCTCCCGCGCAAGGTGTGTCCTTGTCAGCCCAGCCAGGATGCGCTGCTGTTCAGTTGGGAGGGTACTCCGCAGCCGCATGGCACCCTCCGCTTGTCGTTCGACCAAGGGCAAGAGCAGCCGCGAACCCCGAAAGAAGGCTGATAGGTCGAAGTCCAAAGGTCATACGCTGGCGAGCGTCGTGCTACCCTACTTTTCCGACGACGGTACACGCGCTGGCGCGCCTGCGGCGTGGTGACTTTTCCAGTTTTCCACCGGGTCTGCCCCGAACCTTTGCACCAGATTTTGTGAATGACTGACGCGGTTGGGTCTTCCGGTCTTGCCAGCAAGGGCGCGACGAAGCTAGATAGGGGCCTTTCGTTACCTTTATGCCCGAACGACGGGTCGAGCAACGGCAGCCGTGTCCAAGTCAGCCAAACCCAATGCCGTGCCGAAATTAGGCACACCCGCTCCCGATGAGTTCAAAAAGCTCATTCGTACCACGGCCCTGCGTGTGGGCGTCCCCATCCTCGTGGTGTGGATCGTCGCCCTTTTGATCGGGCATCCTTATGTACTCATTGGTGCGGGGGTATTGACGCTGGCTGCTCTTGGGATCGTGGCTTGGGCGTACAACTATCTTCGCAAGGGCAGGGCGGTTGCGAATATTTTGCATTCCGCGGATATGACCAGTGCCTCGGGTCGCAAGGAGGCGATGGATAAGCTGGCGGACAAGGCGGACAAGGGCGATACGGCAGCCCTTTTTGCCAAAGCCCAGCTCATGATGCATGAGGATCCGAGAAAAGCGCTGGAGGTGCTCGAACAGATCAACCTGGACAAGGTGATGGCGCCGATTGCCGATGAGGCTCGGGGACAACGAGCGATGATTCACCTTTTGCTCGCGGAAGTGGATCGCGCGCGCACGCTTGTCGATGGGATCGATTTGAGTCGGCATGATCAACTCAAGTCGCGTGCGGCCCTTGCCGCGGTCGTGGCGGAAGCCTGGGCCCGGTCCGGGCAAGGAAAACGAGCCAATGAAACCCTCGATCTTTTCGATCCCAACAACAGTGAACTGACCGAGGTCAAACCCCAGCTTTTTCGCTCCCGGGCGTTTGCCGCCGCTTCGCAAAGCGATCTGAAACGCATGCGTCACGCCCTGCGTCAGCTCAAAGCCATCAATCCGCAACTGCTGGGCGGCTTCGTGCAGAAAAAAATCCATCCTTTGTTGGAGCGGGAAGCACGTCAAATGCTCGCGCAATCCGGAGCCATTCCCAAGAAAATGGTTCGCCGTCGCCCGTGAATTCCCCCAAATCCTCGGTACTTCTGGCTCAGCTCGAAGCCTTGTACCAGCAAGTGGATGCCGCGTTGCAAGGATGGACCTGTCAGGCCTCCACGTTATGTTGTCGCTTTGGAATCACGGGCCGGGAACCCTATGTCACCAGCATCGAATTGGCGCTCATCGAGCGACAGCTCGCTTCACGGGGCGGCGGTTTGCCCACGCGGCGTCGAGCCCTGCCTCTCGCGCGCGACACGGTGGAGCAATTCGGACAACGATGGCGGAAGGAAGAGCGCACCTGTCCGCTTCTGGATTCATCCGGACGATGCTTCGTGTATGCTTGTCGACCTTTCGGATGCAGAACCTTCTTCTGTGATAACTCTTTGAAATCAAAGCATATTTCAAGAGAACGGATCCGGCAATGGGTGGCCGAGATCGAAAGGCTTGCCCATCATTATTGTCCCGATGGAGACAAGGGTAGACCGCTTACACGAGCCCTTCGCGTTGGATAGATGACCAGGCCACTCCGTGGCCGATGAGCATCAAGCCGGTGCAGCGCTGGTCGTCGTTCGCCCCAACGGTTGAAGGGCAATTTCCGGCATCAATTCGGCATAAGAGACGACATGCATTTGCGGAATACTCGTTTCCACGAGTTTTCGAACGAAGCGACGCACGTCTGGTTGGGTCAACAGCACGACGGGGCGTCCTTCCGGCGGGGGAGAATCGTTGATCATCTGGAGCAGTGCGGAGACGATCTGCCGGGCGACGTTGGGGGATAGGGCAAGAAAATTGCCGGAAGGAGTGCGTTGGACCGCGTTGCGAATCGTCTCTTCCACCTCTGGGTCCAGCAGATAAGCGGGCAGGGATGTGACGCCGGCGGTGAGTTGGAACGTCAGCGCTCGTCGCAGATGACCGCGGACGAATTCGGCCAGCGACAGCGGGTCTTTATCCGTGGCAGGGGCCAGAGCGAGAGCTTCCAGGATGCTTCGCAAGTCGCGCACGCTGATTGCTTCTTCCACGAGGCGTCGCAACACGTCGGCGAGAATGGTAAGGGAAATGGGTTTGGGAACGACCTGGCGCGACAACGGGGGCGCGAATTGCTCGAGTTGGTCGAGCAGCATTTGGGTTTCGGCGATGCCAAGGAAGTCCGACGCGCGTCGGCGCAGGGACTCGACGAGCATGGTTTCGAGCGTGTCGAGCTTCGAAGCGGGGTCTTGGGGCTCCGAAAGGTCGAAGGCGCAGTACGGGATTTCGAAGATGGATAAAACGGCTCGTTGGGCGGGAAGCTGCTGGGATACTTGCATGACGGCTGGTGGAACGGGGACGCCAAGTTCTGCAAACAGCCGTTCTCGAATGGTGGTGCCGCGTGTTCGAAGGCCCGCGAGTAGTACTTCATCGCCCTTGCGCTCATCTTCCATCAACCCGGCGAGTCCCTCACCGAGATGTACGGACCAGGGAGCCACCATAGGAATGAACGTAGGTCCTTTGCCACCCCGGGCAGTGGTTCGCGGCTGAGCCATTCGCAGTTCGTGTTGTTCGTTTTTTTTTCGAAGTTGCGTGGCGCGTGTGCGGGACACGAGCAACAACACCGCGCCGATGAGCAGAAATGGTATCCACGGAAGGCCCGGAACGAGAGCCAGAAGCAGCACGAATATGCCTGCTACGCGCATGGCTTTGGGGGTTCCGAAAAGCTGTTCCGCCAGTTCCTCTCCCAACGAGGCATCCGCCTCTTCACTCGCCACGCGGGTTACCAAAATCCCCGCGGCGGTGGCCAACACGAGCGCTGGGATCTGCGTCACCAGCCCATCGCCAATCGTCAACAATCCATAGCGTTTTAGCGCTGTCGTCGCATCCATGCTCCGTTGCAACACCCCGACGGTAAGGCCGCCCAAAATATTGATGAGCGTGATCACGAGGGAGGCAATCACATCTCCTTTCACGAATTTCATCGCCCCATCCATGGCGCCGTAAAACTGCGATTCTCGTGCGAGTTGTGCGCGACGGTGCTTGGCTTGAAGTCCATCGATGCTGCCGGATCGAAGCTCGGCATCGATGGCCATTTGTTTGCCGGGCATGGCATCGAGGGCAAAGCGCGCGCCCACTTCGGCCACTCGCTCCGAACCTTTCGCAATCACTACGAATTGAATGATGGTCAGGATGAGGAAGATGACCGCTCCGACCACGTAATTGCCGCGAACGACGAAGTTGCCAAATGCGCGAATGACCTCTCCGGCATCGGCCTGCAGCAAAATGAGGCGGCTGGAAGAAACATTCAGGGCCAGCCGCAGCAACGTGGTCATGAGCAGTACGGTGGGAAAGGTGGCGATGGCAAGGGCGTTGGGCACGTACAAAACGACGAGAAGGATGCAAACGCTCAGGGAGATGTTGGCGGCAAGCAGGATGTCGAGCAGCCACGTGGGCAACGGGACAATCATGAGTCCCACGATGGCGATGACGAGCAGGGCAAGGGCTGCATCCGCGGAACCAAGAGCGGAAAGACGTCGTGGAATGGCGCCGTGAAAGCTTCCGGAAGGTATGTTCATGTTTCAAGGCAAGCGTATCGTGGCGTGGCGAGTCATGGCAGCATGAAAAAGCGCGTGGTGTCGTGGATTTGGTGGATACGCGTGCGGAAGCGCGGGTGTGTGGCCAAGCTTGTTGGCCCCCGAAAGGTGAGAAATTTCGCAAATGCTTCTCCCAGAGACGCCGTAGCAGTACGGTGGTAGACATGGTCGCTGCCGTCAGCTTCGAATACGTGGGCAACCAGCCCAGGGACTTGCGTGCGGTCGTGGAAAAGTGCGGGCAAGACCTGGGAGGGCAAGTTGCCGGGGGTCTGGTGTTCGTATCCGGCTCGATGGCGCGGCAAATCCATGAAGTCGCCAACGTGTTGCGGACGCTTTCATGGGCTGGTCCCCTTGTTGTGGCGGGAGGCGCCAGCGTTCTGACAGAACGAGGCTGTTATGAACGAACCTCCGCCTGCACGGGAATGGTGTGGAAGGTAGGACGTTGTTCGGGTTTCGTGGTGGATAGGGATCGGGAAGAACTCATTTCCGACGGGTTGAGGAGCGCGGCCAGACGGACTGCCACGCCCGGCAATCCCATCGTTTTGTTGGCATCGCGGGAAGCCGTCGGCCCCACGGATTTGTTCGATGAGAAAAATCCTTTTGATTATCCAGTAGTTGGAGGAGGAACGGTGGGAAGACCGGGAGCCATGCTCGTGGCGGATGGGCGTATTAAAACCGGTGATCTCGTTGGGCTTGCCCTTCACCAGGCAGGAAGTGCGGCGGTGCGCGTTTCTTCCGCTTGCCGTCTGCTCGGCCCGCTGATGCCTGTCACCGCCGTCGATGGTGCCCTGGTGTTGCGTATCGAAACCCAAGCGGCCTTGGACGTATTGCGGTCTCAGGCGGCGGGCGTTTCGGGGCAGCGTCTGGTGGCTGTGGCGGTGGATTTGCGAGGTAACCTCCAGGAGCCTGCACGCTTGATGTTGCGTGGAATCCGCGGCATCCACGAATCGCGTCGGGCTGTTATGGTTTCGGAAGAAATCCGTGTCGGCACCCGCGTGGCTTTTGCCGTCATCGATGCCGCCTCCGCGGCGGCGGATTTGGAACACACCCTACGGCAAATGCGTCGTGACTTGGCAGGAGGAATGCCTCGTTTCGGGTTCTACGTGGATTGTGCGGGCCGAGGCAGCCAGCTTCATGGCGAGGAAGGGGTCGATCTTCAGATGCTGCGGCGTTTTTTCCCAGGCTTGCCCATCGCTGGAGTGGCCTCCGCGTTCGAGATCGGACCTGGGGCCCGGGGGGCCGCTGTCCACCTGTATAGCGGCGTGTTTTGCGTGGTGTGTGCCCCGAGCTAATGTCCATCGGGTATTTTTACTTTGCTCCTTTCTCCATTCCCTCACTACGATGACCCACCCTCATGCAGTCGACTCATCAACGAGAGGTCCGATCCTTCGGTGCTTCGGATATTGGGCGTTTTCGAAAAGTCAATCAAGACGCGTATCTTCGCGATGACGATCTCGGATTGTATGTGGTGGCCGACGGCATGGGAGGACATGCGGCTGGCGAAGTGGCCAGCCTCGAAGCCGTCGATACCCTTTACGGGATGATCAAACGAGGCCTTGCGAGCATGGGCGATAAGCTATCTTCTGGTATCACCGAGGATAACGCGCGCGCCGCCTGTCGTCTGGTCGAAGGTGCCGTACAAGCCGCGACCTACATGGTTTTTGCCATGGCTGAACTCGATCGCGAGAAATCAGGAATGGGAACCACCATTTCCGCATTGCTCGTGTTGGGAAACCACGCGGTGATCGGTCAAGTCGGAGATAGTCGCGTGTACCAGGTGCGAGGCGGAAAAGCCGTGCAACTCACCGAAGACCACACCCTCATCGCCTGGGAACTCAAACAAGGTCTCATCACCCCAGAACAAGCCAAACACTCGCCGCACAAAAATATCATCACCCGCGCCGTCGGCAATCGCGACTACGTACAAGTCGATACCAGCTTGGTCGAGCTGCATCCCGCGGACCGATACTTGCTGTGTTCCGATGGATTGCACGGCTATTTGCGGACCGAGGAAATCGCTCATTTATGCATGTCCGACGGTCAATCCGTGGTGGAAAACTTGATCCACATCGCCAACGCCCGCGGTGGCAAAGACAATATCACCGCCGTTTTGGTCGAAGTGTTGTGACGCCGATTTGTTGACCATTTCGTGTCGTGCTGATAGCGACAAGTCCGATGAAACATGGATGGATGGCCACGAATGTCCGTCGCACATCCAACCGATAGGAGTACCAATGACCTTTCGACGAGTCGGCGTGGTGATGGGAGGTTCCTCCGGAGAACGAAATGTCTCGCTCGCAAGCGGAAAAGCCGTCGTCGACGGGCTATCCGAAAAGGGATTCGATGTGGTGCCCATCGATCTCGAGGATCGGAAAGACTGGGCCAGCGCGCTGAAGGGTGCCCGTGTCGATGCTGTTTTTCTTGCTCTCCATGGTCGCCTGGGAGAGGACGGCTGCGTTCAAGGATTATGCGAGGTGTTGGGAATCCCGTATACCGGCTCCGGTGTGTTGGCCTCGGCCCTCGCCATGGATAAACTCAAAGCCAAAGAGCTATTCCACCAGCATAATGTCCCTACGCCAGCGTACTACACGCTGTCCGTGTACGATGACCTTTCGGATATCGAACAAATCCATGGTTCTTTCGGTTTTCCGGTGATTGTCAAGCCGCGCTCCGAAGGCTCGAGCCTTGGTGTGCGTTGCGCCGAATCCCTCCCCGAACTCGTATATGCAGTCACCGAGGCGCATAAACTCGACGATCACGTGCTTGTGGAACGACGGATTTTCGGACGAGAAGTCAATGTGGGAGTGCTGCACGGACGAGTTCTCGGAGCCATCGAGATTGCTCCCAAAAAAGGCATTTATGACTATGAGGCCAAGTACACGCCCGGCATGTCGGAGTACTTCATGCCCGCGCGGCTCCCTGCCACCCGCTACCTTGGCGTGTTGAAAGTCGCCGAAAAAGCGGTAAAAGCACTTGGATGCACCGGTGCTTGCCGTGTCGACCTCATCGTGACGGAACACGCCAATGAAGTCGTGCTCGAAGTCAACACGATTCCGGGCATGACCAAAACGAGTCTTCTTCCCAAAATTGCCGCGGCCGCTGGCTATAGCTTTGCGGATCTTTGCGAATCCATCATGCTTTCCGCTCGTCTGCACGCGCGAAATCAAACCCAGACCCCGCCCGAATCCCAACGGCTACCCGCGACCGGGACCCATACCGAAACCCTCGCCAAAGCGGTTTGACTTCATCTTTCCGTTCCCCCTTTTTTCTCATCCGCCACTAAGATCCCCACGCTTTGCCTGAACCAGCCCTGCAACTCGAACACCTGTCCCGACGTTTCGGTGCGGTACTCGCTGTCTCTGACGCTTCCGCCACGTTTCATTACGGAAAGATGCACGCCCTGGTCGGCGAAAATGGAGCTGGAAAGTCCACGTTGCTCAAACTGGCCGGAGGTGCCGAGAAAGCTGACCAGGGACGCGTGCTCATCGAGGGCGTGCCCCTTGCGCCTCCCACCCCCGCCGAGGCCATTCGACGCGGTGTCGGCTTCGTCTACCAACACTTCATGCTCGTCGATGCGTTTTCCACTCTCGAAAACCTTTGCCTCGGACATGAACCCGTCGGCCGTTTCGGAGCGCTCGACGAAAACCAGGCGCGACGGCAAGCCCAGGCCGTGATGAGCAAACTCGATCTCGACCTGGACCTGGAGGCTCGCGTGGCCGAGTTGGGGGTGGGACAGAGACAACATATTGAAATTATTAGAATTTTAATTCGTGGGGCGAAAGTCATTCTCCTGGATGAACCCACCGCGGTACTTACGCCAGGTCAGGCCACACACCTTTATGCGACCCTGCGGCGCATGGCGGATGCGGGCTCGTGCATCGTGGTCGTAACCCATCGATTGCAAGAGGTGCGGGCGCATTGTGATCACGTGACCGTGCTTCGCCGGGGAAAGGTTGTTCTGGACACGGCGACTTCTGCATCGACCGTGGCGGATTGGACGCGGGCCATCATGGGCCAGGAGCCGCCTCCACCCGTGCAGCGCCCCGCGCGTCCCGAACCTGTGCAGGGAGGATTGCAGCTCAAGTCCCTTCGGGTTGAAAGCACCGACAAAGGCCATCTTGCCGTGCAAGACGTGTCTTTCACCGTACCGCGGGGAACCATTGTCGGCATCGCTGGCGTGGAAGGCAATGGTCAACGGGAATTGGTTCGTGCCATCGCCGGGTTGCAACCTTGTAACGAGGGAAGCGTTTGGCTCGATGGTGCCGATATCTCGAAGATGTCCGTGGCCGCTAGGCGAGCGGCCGGGCTCGCCGTCGTTCACGATGACCGCCATCGGGAAGGGCTCATGCTCGATGTTTCCGTGTCGGATAATCTTGTGCTGGGGGATCTTGGCACCGGGAGCGACGAGGTGAAAACCGTGGCGCGACGTCTTGGAGCCTACGGAATCGTTCCGGCCGATCCTTCGATTCGCGCGCGAAATTTGTCGGGAGGCAATCAGCAGAAAGTGGTGATGGCGCGGGCCTTGGATCGTAGCGTGGCGGTGGCCGTGCTCGCCCAGCCCACGCGAGGGGTGGATTTGGGTGCGGCCCGTGGGATTCACGAAGCCATTTTTCAGACCGCGCGCCAAGGAGCCGCTGTGCTCGTCATCAGCGCCGATCTGGCGGAATTGCGCGCGATTTGCCACGAAATCATCGTGATCGCCCGCGGAAAGGTGGTGACCACACTCCCTCCGGACACCGCGGAAGAAGTATTCGGACAAGCCATGCTCGGGGAGGCAGCCCCATGAGCCGATTTCGCTCCTTTTGGCTCGAACTCCGCACTCCCCTGGCCGCCATGGCCGCGGCCGTGCTCGTCCTCAACCTGCTGTCTTTTGGATTGGGACAAGTTCCCCTGTCCACCGTCCTGACCGCATTGGCCGGAAGTTGGGGAACGACCTACGGTATTGGGCAGGTGCTGTTCAAGGCCACTCCGTTGCTTCTTGCGGGAATTGCCGTGGATCTTGCGTTGCGGGCGGGCCTTTTCAATATCGGTGTGGAAGGGCAAATCGCCGTGGGAAGTCTGGCCGGCACCATCGTCGCCGTGGTGCTTCCCGCCAGCCTGCCCGGCATTGTGGCTTTGCCTTTGACGTTGCTCGCGGCGGCAAGCACCGGAGCGGCATGGGCTGCTTTCGCCGCTTGGATGCGCACGCGCTTTGGCGCACACGAGGTCATTACCACCATCGTGCTCAACCGGATCGCCGATGCGCTGGTGGCTATGCTCATGACGGCATGGCTTGCGCTCCCGGGCACGGTTCGCACCAAAGACATTGCGCCAGGTGCCTCCCTGGCTCGTCTCGAAAGCCTGTCGCCGTTTTTTTCCGGAAGCGCTGTAAGTTGGGCGTTTCCCATGAGCTTGTTGGTGCTCTTGGGCGTGACGGTATGGTTGCGACGCAGCCGAGCTGGGCGAGAGGTAGTGTGGGTGGGGCATAATGAACGCGCCTGCGAAGCCGAGGGAATTGCGGTTTCCCGTCGAAAAATCCTTGCGATGGGGCTGTCGGGGGCCATTGCGTCGCTTGCCATGGCGGGAACCGTTTTGGGATATAAAGGGTATTATGAAATCGGGCTTGGTGCTGGAGTAGGTTTTGGTGGCATAGCTGTCGCTTTTCTTGGCCGGGGCCATCCCGTTGGCCTGTTGCTGGCCGCGCTTTTGTTTGGAACGTTGGCGCAAGCAGGGCTGGTCATCAACGCGCAGGTTCCCAAGGAAGCCACTGGAATCCTAGAGGCTGTCGTGATCATTGCCGTGGCTTTGGCCTCGCGCGCGGGGCGTCTGGACGCATCGGCCCGTGCGGCCAAGGGGGAGTCATGAGCCAGCTTCTGACGCTCACCTTCGTTGCTGAAACGATTCGATTATCCATACCTTTTGCGTGTGCCGCCCTTGCCGGGGTGTGGAGTGAACGCTCCGGTGTCGTCCATATCGCTCTCGAAGGCGTGCTGTTATCGAGTGCATTTGGCGCGGTGGTCGCGACGCTGGCGAGTGGCAGTCCGGCCGTTGGGGTCCTTGGGGGCGTGCTTGTGGGAACCCTGCTTTCGCTATTGCATGGGCTTCTTTCCGCCCGGTTTCGTGTCGACGCCATCGTGAGCGGCATTGCGCTCAACCTGCTGGCTGCTTCGGGAACGAGGTTTTTGCTGCGTGCTTGGTTTGATAGCGCATCCAATAGTCCTCCCATCGCGGGATTCCATTGGGGGCCTACGGGCTCCTCCGGCGCGGCCATGCTCGCACGAACCTTGCTCGATCCGGTGACCCTGCTGGCGGTGCTGGCCGTGGCGGTCACCCCATGGGTGCTGTTCCGCACCCGTTTTGGCCTGCGGGTACGCGCGGCGGGAGAAAATCCGGTCGCTGCCGCGTCCGTGGGGATTCCCGTCGTACGCGTGCGCCTCATCGCTCTATGTGTCTCTGGCGCGGTGGGGGCGCTTGGCGGAATCCATCTGGCCTTCGACCAACATCGGTTCGAATCCGGGATGAGCGGAGGAAGAGGTTTCATTGCGTTGGCGGCCGTTATCCTCGCGGGCTGGAGACCCGTGCGCGCGGCCCTCGCCTGCCTGGTGTTCGCCGCCCTGGAAGCCACCCAGATCCTGCTGCAAGGACAACGAAAACTACCCCCGGAAATCCTGCAAATGCTCCCGTATCTGGCTACCCTCGTCGTTCTTGCCCTGGCCGCCGGAAAAGCCCGCGCCCCGGCAGGATTGGGGCAGCACGCCACCGAGGAGCGCTAGTTTTCGTATAAAATACGGGATGTTGCTTCCCTGCCGAGGGTTGGCTCGCGGTGGCAGAGCGTAAAGCAGGCCATGGGCTCGGCATCGTCTTCGGAACAGACCATCCCCCCTTCTTCGCCGTGGGAAGCAGCACGATAAACTGTAATAAAGTCAATAGGTTAAATCTGAGTCGACCAAGATCGAGCGGTTCAGAGTCCCAGGTCGTAGGCGATGCTACTTGTTTTTTCGCGCGCGCAAAATCCGCACGATATCTCGATAAGCAGTGTTGTTGGGCTGGTTGTGAAGAAGCTCTTCGTAAAGCACCAGAGCCCCTTCATCGTTGCCGGCGGCCAGAGCATCAGCCGCTTTTCGTTGCAACGTTTTTTGCCCTTTGGGGAGGGGAGGTTCCCCCGCGTCTTCCGTGGCAGCCGTTCCTACCGGTGGTTCGTCGGACGGTTTATCCTGGGTGGGAGGGGCTGATGCCGCCGCGCTGCCGGCATCCATCTTTTGCACCGAAGCAACGGTCGAGGAAGCTGATTTCGGCGTGGATTTCGCCTCCGGTTCATCGTTATCAAAGACGATGAATACGGCCACGAAGGCGAAGGGCAGCAACCCGGCGATGATCTTTTGCGGCAGGGATGCGCTTTTCCATTGTTCTACCGCGGAATGAAGGATGTTTTTTTTCTTGGATGCCGCGGTAAGTTGCGTTTCTTGGGTTACGACATTCGTTGCAGAACCAGCGATTGGCGCGGGGTTGGTCCAGCGGCCATCGTCCGTTATGGGGCCGAAAGAGCCTTCAGCCATGGGCGACTGCCCCGGCATGACCGGTCCTTCGAACATGGGCGCCGCGCCGGGCATGGGTGGAGCACCGGGCATGGGTGGAGCACCGGGCATGGGTGGAGCACCTGGCATGGGCATCGCGCCGGGCATGGGCATTGCGCCGGACATGGGTGGACCACCCGGCATAGGCGGACCGCCGGGCATGGGTGGACGACCGGGCATGGGTATCGCGCCGGGCATGGGTGGACCACCGGGCATGGGTATCGCGCCGGGCATGGGCGGAGCACCCGGCATGGATGGGCCAGCCGGTCCTCCTGGCAAAGGCGCCCCATGAGGGGGCCGCGTGACTCCCGGAGGCACCCAAGGGCCCGGTGCCGAAGATGCGGGAGGCAATACACCCTCGCCCCCAATCATTCCCGGAGCAGGACGAGATATCGGGGCGGAAGGTGCCGCGGAAATATCGAGCGGAGCAAAACGGGTGGCGTCCTCGTCATCCGTTGGATTCTCCCGGGCGCTTTGGCGGATCTTGAGTTTTTTGGGTTTCGAGGGCGCTGCCGATCCAGCCATGGACCGTGGGGCTGGCGGTGGCACGTCGTTGCGGGGCGCGGGCCGCAACATCGTGGCCTCGTCCAACGACCCCTGGGAAACCGGAGGCGACGTCTGTGGAAGGATCAGTTCAACTGTTTCCAGTTCCGGCACCGCCTGGGGAGTCGAAACGTCATTGGCTTCGACGCCGAGTATTGCTGACCCGAGGAGGATTTCACTGCCAGGCGCTACGGCCATCCATTCCGCGGCTACCGCTTGTCCGTCGACGGTTACCGGAAACTGCGGATTGATGCAGGATACGTACAGGACCTGTCCATCGTAAAAAAGATAGGCATGCACCTCGGCCACGCCATCGGCACTGATCTGCCAATCTGCGGCTGTACCCACGGTGAAAGGTTGTACCGATTCATTGGCCGTGAATCCCACGGCTTTTTGGCTCGCAGAGCCGGCGAGGACGAGGACTTGAAGGTTCCGATTCTGGTCGATCATGGGCTCGGGACATCCGCCTGCCGCGCAGCTTGATACACCGTGTCAGGAAAGTCCACGCCGTGCTCACGCAATTGAGACACACAATGGGGAATGATTCCTGTGGGTCCAAATTCGCTGATGATGGCTCCCCCGGGCCCAAGTCCTCCGTAGGTACGAGCGTAAATATCTTGCGTGATATACTCGCCCTTGGAGGTATCGAAGCCAAGGACTTCCGTGATGTGGGTGACTTTGCGAGAGCCATCTCGCAAGCGGCTCACTTGCACGATCGCGTTGATACCCGACGCCAATTGAATTCGCATGGCAATGAGCGGCATGTCGATGTCGCTCATCATGCACATCGTCTCCAATCGACTGAGCGTGTCTCGGGGATAGGTCGCGTGTAGTGTGGTCAAGCAACCGCCGTGGCCGCTGGTCATGGCTTGCACGAGATCGAGAGCCTCGCCCCCACGAATCTCACCGACCACCAACCTGTCAGGACGCATACGAAGCGTTGCGCGAAATAGGTCCCGGATGGTCACCGCGCCACGTCCCTTGGCATCGGGCGGCCTTGCTTCGAGTTGAAGAACGTGCTCGCGCTGCGGTTGCACTTCCTTCGAATCCTCGATCACGATCACCCGCTCACCTTCGGGAATATACGCCGTGAGCGCGTTGAGCATCGATGTTTTTCCACTTCCCGTGCCTCCGGCCACCACGATGTTCAACTTCGCAATCACCATCGCTTCAAGCGTTTGGGCAGCGTCTTGCGTCAACGATCCAAACCCAATCAATCGGTCCACCGTCAACGTTTCTTGAAAGAACCGGCGAATGGAAACGAAAGGTCCTTCGGGAGCCACTGGCGGAATGAGCGCTTCGATACGACTTCCATCGGGCAAACGACCTTCCAGAATGGGTCTGCTTTCGTCGATTTGCTTTCCTACGAATTGCGCTGCGTTTCGCAATACGGAGATGAGTGATTCTTTGGAGTCGAACGTGGCATCGGTTTTGTATAGTTTGCCTTTTCGCTCGATGAAGATCTGATCCGGTCCATTGATCATCACCTCGCTGACCGACGGATCCTCCAGAAACGGACGGATGGGCGCGAAAAACTGCAACAGGGTTTCTTCGTAGACTTCTCGTGGTATCACGGCACACTCTGGAGCAAGGAATTTCTTGCCTCATCGGCATAGGGGCCCTTGGGGTTCAAGCGCAAGTATTCGCGGAAGTGTATGTCCGCACGCATGAGATCTCCCAAATAGTCTCGTGCTATGGTTGCCAACGCATAATGCGCATCGGCGTGCTCGGGATTGCTGGCGACGACCCGTTCGAACTGTTCGATGGCTTCACGGTATTCACCCACCGCTTGCAGTAGCGAGCCGAGCAAAAAGCGCAATGCCGAATTGTTCGGATGAGTCTTCAACCCGTGGCGAGCATGGTCGATGGCGACACGAAATCGACCTGATTCGATGCACGTTCGGAGCAGCAAAGGCAAAACCTCGTCCGCGTCCGCGCCCTGTTCCAACGCGGACACGAAGTATTGCTCCGCCCGCGTCAGGTCTCCCATCTGCGCAAACGCTTTGCCCCTCGCCACAAGCTTGTCCGGCTCACGCTCCTGTTTGACCTTTTCGAGGTTGCGCTCGACCACAGGGGTAGGAGGAGGGGCGCAAGCGGTTCCCGAACCACCAAAAAGTATTGAAAAAACAACTACTAAGATCCGATGGGGGAGGGGGCTCATCGGTTCTTTCGCCCGTACTTGAGCTGTAGTTTGCGGTCGAGGTTCGATAACCAGGTGACGTATTCCCCTTGGAGACCGTCGGTGAAAGCGAGCAAAACGCGTGTTTCGATTTGTGCTGTTCTCCAATCGCCGACCGATATCGCATGTTCGAGCCGAACTCTGTGGGTACGGTAGTCTTCACCCACTTCGCGACGCAGGGATTGGCTAGCGTTGGAGGCTTCCTTGGCCAAGGCGTTTTCTCCAGCCACTTCGAAACAAGCGGCGGCGGTTTCGAATAAGGGTACGGCCTTGACTCCATCTTGGATGTGGAAGGGGCGACGTTCTCTCCGTGCGATGGCGAGCACATTTTGGTCATGGGCAAGCGCCAAGGCCTGTTGTTTTGAGGATTGTGGGCAGGAGGTGATTGGATCGGCCCATAACTTGGGGACTTCCGTGGGCGGTGGTTCGGCTTGGCCGCCATCCGAATCCGAGAAAATGATGTACAGCGACAAGGGGACGGCGATCACGGCGAGAACGTAGGTGGCAGGGCTGGTTTTTTCCTGTTTTCGCTGCACCAACCCTTGTTTTTCTAGGACTTCGATGATGGTGACCGTCATCTGGACCTGTCCGACACCAAGGATGGCTTCCGGCATCAAATGCGCTCGCTGAAAAGGCGAGCCGTTGATGGTGGGCGGTGGTTCGAACGCTCGCGCTTCGACCATGACCGAAGTGGGGCCCATGCTGACCAGGACATGCTCCATCGCCGCTTGGTCGACCGGAAGACGGATTTCACAGTGCGCACCGCTCCCGATCAGCACCCGGTCGGCCTCGATCGTCAATTCCTCTCCGCGTCCGTCAGGGTAGCGAACCAGAAACCTGAGAGCCTTCACGCACGTCTCCTCGTTGTCATTCGGCTGTCATTCGGCTGTCAATCGGCTTGCGCCGCAAGCTGAAGGACCATCGGTCCCATCACCAACAACATGATACAGAAAAACAACAGAAACAAAGGGCCAACCATCTGAACGCCCGCTTTTGCCGCCGCTTCCTCCGCTTTGACGCTGCGACGCATCCGCGAAACTCCGGCTTGAATTTGCAATACTTCCGCGACGGGATTGCCTCGCTCCTCGGCTTGAACGATCGCGGCCACAAACTCGTTGACGGACTCCAAAGGCGCTCTTTCGGAGAAGGCCAGCAGCGCCTGTCGACGGGTCATCCCCACTTGTAACTCCTGTAAAATACGTGAGAATTCCTCGACCAGGGCATCGTCCGGGTCGCTTGACTTTTCCACGACCTGCCGAACCGCCCCAGGGAAGTCCTGCCCAGCACTCATGGCCAAAGCCAACAAGTCTGCAGCATACGGAAGCCCCCGGTTGATCTGCTTCATCCGACGGGTATGCTCGCCGCTTACGGCAAAGTAAGGCAATGCCGCTCCCAAGGGCGCCGTTGCTAGCGTCAACGCAAACCCCATGTCCAGCATGTACCCCGCTACCGCTCCAAAAGCCGCTCCTCCGATTGTCGAAAGGAGGCTGAATGCCAGATACTCCTCCGGCGTCAATCCCAAGTAGTCGCCCGCGAGCGCAAGCTGTCTGTCCATCTTGCCCCGAAGCGGATCTTCCAACACACCACTCACCCGTACCCCAAGCCAACGTACCAACGGCTCGATCTGCGCCCACGCCGGATTGTCCGCGATCGCTCGTTGACGCTTGAGCCCGCGCATCCCCAACCGACTTGCCACCCGAGATGGCGCGGAGGCCACCGCGTACGTCGCAATGAACAACGCCGTCGTCAGCATGCCGACGAAAAGGTAGCGCAAGATCTCGAAACTCAGGTTCATATATCCACCGAAAGGACCTTGCGCGCCACCAACAGCGACGCCAACCAAAACCCACCCGCGAAAAACGCGATGATATATCCCACCACACTTGCTTCCAAAGGCAGAAAATAACCGGGATTCAACATGTCCAAGGCCAGTATCATCAGAAAGGGAAAGATGGCCAACACCCATAGTTGCGCTTTGCCCTCCGCCGTCTTGGTCTTCACCACCCCTTCCAAACGCGCCATCTCTCGCAGGGTTCCCGCAGTCGTCTCCAAAATCGTCGGCAAGTTCCCTCCGATCTGACGTCCAATGACAATCGCAGACAAGGCGGAATCCAGTTGTCGACTTCCTACACGCCCCGCCATGTTCAATAACGCTTGTTCCAACGTGCTTCCCACACGCATCTCCTTGATCGCCAACTCCACCTCATCACGCAAGGGCGCACGAAGGATCGCCTGAACCGATACGAACGCGCTCGAAATACTCGGAATTGCTTTCAATGCATTCGCTAACCCCACGAGGAAACCATCGAGCTGTTCCTCGATCATCTCCACGCGCTTTCGACGCATCCTCTCGATGTAATAATAGGGCGATACCGCAACCAGAACCAACCACGCATACCAAAGAGGCAAGTCGATCCCTACCGCCCCCGCAATCACCAAAAACGCCGCCGCAAGCTGCCCCCACGCAATATATTTCGCGGGGGTCCAAATGAACATCGAACGAAGTTTACGGTCCAAGTGCGCCAAATACCGAACCCAGTACCGTCGCACCATGCTCTGAGGATCGGCCGCCAACGACCACGTACCAATAAATACCCCCACCACGATCAGGAACACACCCAACCACTTGAATACCTCCGGATTCACGCCCGAAAATGCATTCATAAGAAAGGCTCCCCCGATTTGATCAACCCCATGACAATGAATTCATCCAAAAACGAAGGCAAATATCCTGTCGAACGGAATCTGCCCATCACCTGACCTGCCGAACCCGTCCCCGTCCTTTCATACTCGAAAATCGGCAAAAGCTCGATCATCCCATCATCCTCCAGCCCGGCCACTTCCGCGATCTGCGTCACCTTGCGTGACCCATCGCTGAACCGAGACTGCTGCACGATCACATGAATGCTCGATGCAATCTGATCCCTTATCGCTTTCGATGGCAGATCCACTCCCGCCATCAACGCCAAGGTCTCGAGACGCGCCAGCGCTTCGGCGGGACTGTTGGCGTGCGTCGTCGTCAACGAGCCATCATGACCCGTATTCATCGCCTGGAGCATGTCCAATGCCTCACCCCCGCGGCATTCCCCAACCACAATGCGATCGGGACGCATACGAAGCGCATTCCTCACCAAGTCCCGTATCGTGTACTCCCCCTTGCCTTCCATGTTCGCAGGACGCGTCTCCAACGATACCACGTGAGGCTGCTCGAGCTGGAGTTCCGCCGCATCCTCGATCGTAATGATTCGCTCATCTTCCGGAATCGCCGCCGACAACACATTCAATAGTGTCGTCTTTCCACTGCCCGTTCCCCCCGATATCACCACGTTTTTTTTCGCCACCACACAACGCTGAAGAAACCTGCCCATCGAATCCGATAGCGCGCCCAATTCGATCAATCGCGGCAACGTAAGCGGTACTTTGGCAAACTTGCGGATCGTGATGCACGAACCACGTAACGCAATCGGACGAATCACCGCGTTGACACGAGAACCGTCTTTCAATCGCGCATCCACCAACGGACTGGATTCGTCGATGCGACGACCCAACGGGGTTACGATACGCTCGATGACCGCTCGCACCCGCTCGTCGTCCGTAAACCGCGCGTCGGTCTTTACCAATTTCCCCTCTCGTTCCACATAGACCGCTTCAGGCCCCACCACCATCACTTCACTGATGGTCGGGTCCGCCAAATACCTCTCCAAAGGGCCAAGACCTAGCGCCTCATCCGCCAATTCCCCCACCAACCGATCCTGATTCGTTCCCGCAGGAAGCCTGTCTTCCAGCTTGCCTACGATCTTGCGCAACGCCGTCAATACCTTCGGACGCATCGAAGGATCATCGAGCTTGGAGGCGTCGATCGCCGCCAAGTCCAAGTGCTCTAAAAGCTGTTTGTGGACTTCTCGACGCATCGCCACATCGTCGGCGGCTGCTCTGCGCTTGGCTTCCGCTTCGATCGCCGATTGGGCCGATAGTCGATTCAAGGGAGGCGCGGGCTTTGCACGAGGCTTGGCGATAGGCGGACCGGAAGGTTGAACCGGTGCGCTGCCTCGCATGACCAGCCGAGAAGCAACGCCCGGAACAGGAGCTGGTGGCTTGGCCGTCGGCGATGACGCTACCCCAGGAGGGACATATCCTTGCGTAGGGTAGGCCGGCGCCGATGCTCCCATGCCCACGCCCGGAGGCATATACGCTGGCAGTGGGGCCGCTTGCGGCTCAATCGTCGGTGCCGACGGTGCCCTGGCGACCGCCGCGTAATCCACAGGACGAACCCGTATCGTAAACTCACCCACCACCACGGGCGTATCGAAAGGCACTTGTGCCGAGATCCGACGCAACAACTGCTGACCAGCGATCGTTCCGTTCGTCGATACATCCTCGACCACGACAGAATTGGGTCCTACCTGAAACACCGCATGCCGTCGTGATACCGCATCGCTCTCGAGACACACCGTACAAGAGGGGCTTCTGCCGACGGAAATGGGCGCCACCGCCGATATCCGTTCTATTCGGCGACCACCCTGGGAGTCGATGACGACTTCGATGTCCATGCTGCCCGATTCCACTACTCCTTGCTGCCAGAGCGTTTGCCCGACATCGGTGGACGCTTGGGGTACGCGTTGATGGCTTCGATATCGCCGGAATACTCTTCATATTGTGCGAAAGCGCTGTTGACGAGCTGCAAAGAGTCGCGGGGTAAGGACTCCACTACCGAAGGAATGATGAATACGGCTCCCTCCACATCCTCTCGGGTTTGTGATTCACTTCCAAACAACAAGCCCAAAATCGGTATGTCGCTCAGCAGCGGTACGCCCGCGGTGGAACGACGCTGGGATTGCGTTCGGATACCCGATAAAATTAGTGATTCACCGAGTTTCATGCTCACCAAGGTCGTGAGTTTGGACGTGCTTCGACCAGGCAGACTGGTCGATGCAATGGCGGGAATGAGGTCACTTACGTCGGCGGATATCTTCACCTCTAGTTCCCCGCTGTCGGAATCGAAGCGAGGCAAAACCGTCACGTTGGTGCCATACGTGATGGGCTGAATGCTCGCGGTCAGCCCGGCAGAAATCGGGTAGTTCTGCTCGCCTCCACTTTCGAAAACCGCTTCGGTTCCGTTGGTCGTAATCACCGTGGATTGCTTGAGGACCTTTGCCCACCCATTGCGCGCGGCAATATCCAGACCCGGTAACGGCTGATTGATGATGGAAGCCTGCGCGGTCGTTACCGTTCCTGACAAGAAATCATAACTTACCTCGCTGCGGATCGATTCCCCGCCAAGCCGAGTCGGCCAATTCATTCCGAAGGCATAATTGGAGTTGCGCTCGTACTGCACGAAGAAAAAATCGATGCGGATATTGACTTTTCGCTCGACTGGTGCCGCCCCCACCACCACCAAGGACTCGACCTGCCCAGGATACAAATCCGCAATGCGCTCGATACGCCGAACATCGGCTTCCGCCGTTACCCCTCCCTCGATGAAAAATCGCGCTCCCACTCGACGAACCCGCACCCCCGAGGTGCCCTCCAACAATTGCTTCACCTCACGCTCTACCGCATCCGGTGAACGCGAAAACACATTGATGACCCACTTGGTCTGCGTGCCATCCTTGTTGATCAACAACAAGGTCGTCGACCCCGGCGCACGGCCCACGATCACAAACCGCTTGCCATCCGTAGTCAACTTGACGTCCGCTACGCCCTTGGTCCCCTCCGAATAATTGCTCACCTCGGTCGCGGAAATGGTCTTGTTCTCCCCTACCGCGAGACTCAATTCCTCCGAAGTCTCGACCAACGTTCCCGAATCGCCTTTCTGTGCGAAAGACGTACCCGCAACGCCAACGAGCGACAATAACGCTGCCAGTGTGACGATTGTTCTCACCGCAAGTCTCCTGCTTCGAGCTTGACGGGCCCAGTTCGAATGTTTTGTACCGCTTCTCGCTGCTTGGTGTCCGTCAGTGCCGACGATGACATATCCGGGATCCGTTCTGCAATGCGCTGGTCCTCCGGATTGCGCAACGCTACGGTGATCTGGCCCTTTTCAAGCGCCAGGGAGATGAGTTGCGCCTCCTGCAAATGCAAACTCAACGTAAGCACCATCTCCTGCGTACGATTTCGATTGCGCTCATTCGGATCCATCATCAGCTCATTGGCGGTATCCAACCCCACCGCGAGCACCAAAACCTTCTGTAACAACACCACGGCGCTGCGCTTATCGCCTTGCGCCTCAGGCATGATCGCCACCACATCGACATAATCACCGGGCCGAATCAACGCGTAACTCTTGTCTCCGCTGCGCGCTCGCACCGATACGGCTCGGCTCCCCGGCTGCACCAACGCCGATAAATCTCTTCGCTCATCGGCCGCTATCGCAAGGTCCGACCACATCAGCGTCTGCTGCGATTGCACGTTGTTGCCAAGACGCAATCCCACCACCTTGGCCCGCTCCGCCGCTTTCACCGCACGGTCCTCGACATAAGCGAGCGGAACCTCCCGCACCGCCAATACGTCATCGGTAATGACCGCCCCGCGCTCAATCGGTTTGATGGCGACGAGAAGTTGCACACGTTCACCGCCAGAAGCCTGCTGTTCGAAGCGCCTGACGTACAACAGCATCAACACAAGGCCGAGGGTTGCGACGATGAGGGCGAGTAAAAGCGCTCGTTTGCTCATGAGAAAGGGCCAGTATAGTCCGATAAGGGAGAAGAAAGAACAACAGAGACAGCGAGGGGCGTCATCTCGTTGGCGACGATGGCACCCACGGACAGGAAGTCGTTTTCAGCGCGGACTCATCTCCACCACCGATACATACGACCGATCCTTCTGCTCAAAGGCGAAAATCAACAAGTCCACCCCTTCACGGGTATACGCCCGGCCATGAGCCACATCGTCGGTCGCATGCGGAATCGGACTCCAGCCCCGAGAAGGCATCTGCGAATCGTACATCGCCAACACCTCCTGCTGGGGCTTCGCACTATCGTAAATCCGTACCGCGTAAGGCGCCCCCTCCACCGTCGCACTCAACAACCGCACCGCTTCTTCCGGACGTGGTGCGTTGGGTGAATCCGAACCCGGCGCCTCCTGCCCGTCCATCGGCGCCACATTGAACAAGTTGAAAGATCCCTCGGTCCATACCGTAATCACATGCGTTCTTCCGTCCATTTGCTTGGTATAGACGTAGCGCAAGTCTCCAATATGCGTTAGATCTCCAGTACTTAGGAATTTTTCGATGCGCGATGGCAAGCTCTGCCAACCCTCCAACGGCTGCTGCGACAAGCAGGCCACCATTCCCTCCGGCCCCGCCTGGTTGCGCACAATCCCCACGCCCGCGGCACCGTCGGCTGTCTCGAACTCCTCTTTCAAGTTCGCCGGCAAGGTTTCGAAAATCTTGTCCAATCCCCCGGCATCCTGACGACATAGCGCTTCAAATCGGCCCAATACGTCATCCATCGATGCCGTCGTCACCGCGCTCGTCACCAAGACCGGTTCGCCATTCAGGCGCACACGGTGGATTCTGCCTTCCAAGTCGCCAAAACTTGCGAATTGCCGACCCACAATCAATGCCGAATCCTTGAAGTTGCCCCAAGCCGATCGGATCGATAGCCCGCCTAGAACCACCGACACCACGAAACAATAGGCCAAAACGCGAATCACCCCACGCAGGTGGATGCGATGTCGCGCTTTTTCGGCGAGCCGCGTTGTTGCAGAAGGCTTGCTGAGATCGAGGTCGTCGGTCATGGCATCACCATTGCTTGAACAGAGACCAGGCGAAATGAAACACACCCCTCAAATTGCCCTTTTGCGGCTTTTCGTTGCACTGCACCTTCGTCGTGGTCGATAGATGATTCGTAAAACCACCAATCGCCTTGCTGGCAGTGGCCGACCCTTGAATGGTCGAAGAAGCCGTACCCCAACTTTTGTCGAATTTTTCCATTCCCGGATCCGAACCCTGAAACTGGCTGAGAGGGTCGGAATTCACATTCGGGTCGTTGGACTCGAGCTGGCTCATCGGCGAGCCCTCCGATTCCAACGTCGCATTCGCCCCCCCAGACTCACAGTTTGCCATGGCATACGTCCAGGCATATTCCTTGGAAACCCGTAACGTACGCTGCTTTTCCCCATATAGCTTCGCCACGAAAATCATCGAAGCGAAAATGATGATGAAAAACGGGATGACAACGACCGCTTCCACCACCGCGGCCCCGCGGGAACTTCTGATCTTGCGTAATTTGCGCCTCATCATCGCCTCCCGCTTCAATGAATGATCTCGATTTTGGCCGTATTCGCCAAATTCGGATTCTTGATGTATTGCCCCTGCCAAGGCCCACCCCCCTCATGAACCTTGCCCACAATCTCTTCAAAGGTGCTGCCCATCGACTGGCCAAACAACGATCCCATCACTTCCGTGCCCCCTAATGCCCCAGCCACCAACGGATCCAGCTTGCCCAGGATGCCATCGAAAACCACGTCCACGATCATACTCGAGAAGGTCGATGTGGGCGTATGCACGCGACGCAGCCGCGCGCGCCAAAACATGTTCCACATCGCATCTTCCTTATAGTCATCCCACGCCCCCTTCTCGTCGTAATAATACTCCGCTTGCGCAAACGCCACTTTCCCCCATGGAATGTCAGGCATCTTCATCGAGCGATTCCACGCCGCAATCTTCACCCCCGTCTCCGCCTTCTTCGGCCATTGATCGTTGCCCACCAAGACCGACCAGATCTGAAAATATCCGTTGCCGTTCTTCGCGCCCCAAAACACCTTCTTCGAAGTCTTGCCATTGCCATTCATCGCAGATTGACTGGTGTTCTGCTGCTTCAACTCGTCTTCGATATCCTTTTTCGCATCCTCGATGCATGCATCCATATCGAAGTTCTTCTTGCCCTTAGCCTTGTCCTCGCAAGCCTCCTTCGCAAATTTGTCGATCGCCGATTGCGAAAGCCCTTGAGGCATTCCCCCCGAACCACCGCTCCAGCCTCCCCCACCGCCACTGTCCCCGCAAAAATATCCTGGGAACGTCTCCACGATGCTGCCAATCACCCCCGCAACCCAACCACCGAACTTTCCAAAGGGCGAGAATACGAGTTCTCCAACGTAAGTGCCCGCTTTTTTACACAAAAATGAGAATTCGTCTTCTTCGACCGGCAGCCCCAGACGCTCCTTGGGAACGAAAGGAACCAACGATACACTCACAAACCCACCCCCCTTGACCGGCTCCGAATATTGCGTCGTCGCCACGTGAACCGCTTTGCCCTGCGCAACCCAGGGCATCGCCACCGCAATGCCCACCTGCGTCTTGCTGAGAATGGGCAAGGTCGTATTCACCAGCTTTTCAGCAATCTGCACGGCGTTGTTGATGAGCGGCGCAAGCCCCGAGGTAAAACTGCATATCGCGGCCCCGATGCCTGTCCACGACAACGCACAGGAGATCGCCATCGCAATCGTGTTCATGAGTTGCACCAGCTTGAACGCCACCAGAACAGCCAAAATGGCAGCCATGATGATGTTGATCATCGCGATGATGTTCATGCCCCGCGCATGATAAACCGCCGCCGCAAACGCTACCGCGTCGGCCCCATCCTGCATCCGCTCGCGATACAAAATCGCATCCCCGATGCCAATGATGTACCAAAGCGACCCCACCAGGAAAGCCGCCATGAATACACCCACCACCATCACCGCACCGCGCTGATCCGCTAGCCATCCCGATGGCGCATGCCCCATGACGCGTTGGTATGTCGTTTTATCAGTAATCATAGCTCGCTCCCTGGTTGGGCAGGGCGGCTTCGCCCGTCAGGTTGCGTGTGGACGATACAAAGTCGCACACCAGACGACTCGCTATCGGAACTTGACACCGGTACGTGGCTTTGACCCGCACCCGCACCAAGTCATCACGACCGAAGTCTTTGCGCGTATCCGTTCCTCCCGGCTGGCTCGGGAAATTCAATTCGTAATCAATCAAGCTGCGCACCGAACGCATCGGAATGGCTGCCGCCAATTCGATGGCCTCCAACCGCTTGCCCGTCACCGACCCCACCTTCTCGTCCCCATAATACTGGGGATCATCGTAAATGACGACCGCCGCCGCCCGCGTCGCCGTCACCGCCGCATGCTGCACCACCAACTTCGCCGTGAGCAGACCACTGAGCTGTACCAAACACTCGAAAAAGATGAATAATGGCAAAAATGCTACGAGGAACTCGACGTAGACAGCGCCACGACGGTCCCGCAGCAGCTTGCCTACCATCCGGTCCGGCTTGCTGACTTTCCCGCGGCACAAGGTACTCGGGATCATGGTATGCTCCAGTTCAACAATACGGCTATCGCCGTGCCGACAAATACCGACGGGCCAAGCCGAGTCCACGTCATCGATTCTTTGGTGAGCTTTCGACGACGGGCTTTCGGCAAAAAGGGATTGATGGCAAGAAAGGCAGTATTTCCAAGGGTTTGTAATAATTTACCTTCATACGCCAATCGCGCTTGCGCGTAGATGGCTGCTACCAAAAAACCATAAAATACAGCTTCGATTCCAATCACTGGACGGCACAGCGCTCCGACGGCGGCAAGCAGCTTGACATCCCCCCCTCTGCCACCGCCGACCGCGTACAAGAGCATGGGGACAGCGCCACAGGCCAGCGCTCCGAGAAGGGAGAAAATGGCGCCTTCGAATACTCCCCGCACCCCCTGGTAGGCTCCCCCCAATACGCCATGCAATATCGGCGCGATCACCAAGGCTCCGAGCGACAACCAGTTTGGTATGATCCCCTTTTTGAAGTCAGTCCACGCCGCAATGGCCGTGACCACCACTGCTGCAACGAGAAATAGCTTGGCGTAGCTCATGACTTCCCACACGTCTCCATCGACAAACCACTGTCATCTCGCAGCCGATTGCCCGATTCCTCAACCCATCTGACCCCTGACTGGCGTCAGTTACCGATCTGCTCGACCTTGCTCGCCTGCTCCTGCACCTTCTTGTCTACCTTCTCGCCAAAAATCTTGAACCCCGCAATCGCGATCAACGCAATGACACCCACCAAAATGATGTATTCCACCAGGTTGGCGCCACGGTTGTCTTGAAGGAACTTGTGGATTCGGATCATCATATTGCTCATCTCCTGCTGGTTTCGCCGTGCCGACATTCTAGCTTCACGGAATCGGGCAGATTATGATCCCTCTGGCCCGCTCATAACTCGCAAACAAAACCGGCCCCAAAGCCGCTATCGAAGTAGCCAACGATAAACTGACCACGCCGACGAGTACGACATACTCCGACATGACTGCTCCTTCTTCGCCTTTGGGAATATATCGCCCAAGTACGCGTGCTCGAAGCCGGGTCAGTATCTTCATGGCTGCTCTTCCAAGGTCACGACCACCATCGGTCCAATCTTCCAATCCTGAGGCACAAACGCGCCTATTCAAATAGTACCCCCCCACCAGAAGCCAGACAAAGGAAAAATCACGCGACGCTTCCTTCGTCCCAACCATGCGCCCGAAACGCTCGCTCATGATTGCTCGATGCGCGACGACTTTAGTTCAAGTGATGGAATTAATTGAAAATATCTAGTATGCGCGATCAGGTCTACGGCTCGCCCACGCGCCCCACCGACGACTCCCACCCCCATACCAACGATATCCTCCCCTTACCACCACGCGAGAATGGAACGGCAACGTCTCAGGGTAGCTCATTACTCGCTATCCATGCGCAAATGTCAGAATGTGATTTATGATGTATTGAATGGATAATCTAGAAAAATGATTCACCAAGGCGCAAACGAAATCGCTTCACCTTGTGTGAGCGGGACCTGAACACCCCCTCGCGCTGCTTTCCGCCGCTTCTTCATTCACAAGGCGTAAGCTTGCTCTTGTCACAGGTGTTGCCGCAATTCGAATAACACTTGCAGTAGTCTTCAATGCATTGGTTGCACGCTTGCATGTCGGCATTGGCCGCCGCTTCCGAACTACAAGTCGTGTACGCCGTCGTGCAGGCCGTTTCCTCGTCCGCTGTGCAAACCTTGCCAGAATCCTCATCATCGCTGCAACCGAGGAAAGCCAAAGCGCACGCTACCAAAAATAGACTCGAGTATTTTATCATTGCGGCCATATATCTCACTATTTCGCGAAAGCAAGATCGAAAATACCTTGGACGAAAAATGTTCGAACAGAGATTGTGTCCAGGCTAACCCTCGAACCCAATCATCTCCGCCCTACTCCACCCCTGCTCACCGTGCTATACTCACCCTGCCGATGCCCATGTCAAAGCTTCACCACCGCGCGATCCCCTTGGCCCTTTGTCTTGGCTCCGCCTTTGGTTGCGATTCGCTCGTGGAAAAACCACCGGATCCTTACCCCATCGTGATCGTGGTCGAAAGTGATCCCGGAAAACCCATCGAAGCCGCGGGTATTTTGGTCGGCACCCACCAGGTCGGTGCCACCGACGAAACCGGCAAAGCCCACCTCAAATTGCGCGGCGATGAGGGCGAATCCATCTCCCTTTCGGTCAAATGCCCCGAAGGACACCAAAATCCCAAACCTGTAGCCGTGACCTTGCGACGTATCGCCGACCCCAACGCACGCCCGGAATACCGCTTGTCCTGCGCCCCCCAAACTCGCACCATCGCCGTGGCCATCCGCGCCGAGGAAGGACCAAACCTGCCCGTGGTGTTCTTGGGACGGGAAATCGCCCGAACCGATGCCTCCGGTGCCGCCCACGTCAGCATGCAAATGCGGCCCGATGAAACTTTTCAACTCATGCTAAAAACATCCGAGACGGAAGCCGGACGCTCTTTGCGCCCTCAAGACCCCGTCGCTACCTTTCGCGTGAAAAATCACGACGAAGTCGTCACCTTCAATCAGGAATTCAAGGTTGAACGTCGCACCATTCGCTGGTCCAGGCCAAAAGGCCCCACACGTATCGATACCCGCTGAATTGAACCATCTCCCCCCCGCCCCTTTTCAAAAAATTCCACCGAACCACGCCCCCTCGAGCCCCCCGCGGCTTGCGGACGCCCCTCGTGTTTCTTATCAAGCTCCTATAAACGCGCGAAACGCTTGCTCCCTGCCCAGGAAATACAACATGGCCATCCGCATCGTTCGTTTAGGAACTCCTCGCGCAAAAGGGGAACCCCTGCGCGTGGGAACCGTGCGACGCCCGCCGCGAGGCGTGCCCAAAAACGAGTTCGCAAGCCGCGATTTCTACGATGTCTGGTTCCCCACGGTCGCTCCTACCCAACAGACCATGGATATCGCCCATTCAGCCACGAGCCCCGCGGACTGGTCCCGGTTTTTCAAACAATATCGGTCCGAAATGAAAAAGCCCGACGCCAAACATGCCATCGACCTTCTGGCCGCCATGTCCCACGTCGTCGACTTCAGCATCGGATGCTATTGCGAAAACGAATTGCACTGTCATCGACATGAACTGCGTAATTTGTTACGCGCTGCCGGGGCTCACATTCTGGAATGAGCCAACGGCTTCCTTGCTTACCTGGCTCCCTTTTCGCTATCCAACATGCTGGCCCGTATCAGTTACCCCTCTGCGGTTACCCTTCCCACCGCCATCAACCATCGAGGCTCCTCTCCTCGAAATACACCCTGACCAAGGATTTCGGGGTGGTATCGAGCTTCCAGGGCGTCGAGAGCCTCCTGCAGCCCCGAGAACGTGCCCACCCTCGCCAAAAACGAACTCCGCCTCCCTCACTCTCACCGTTGCCGAGCGGCAACAAGCACCAGGCTAGTCCGGCTCCCTTGACGATCCCTTGCGGCTTCGGTAGCACGGTCCTTGGAATTGATGTTACTAATGCACTGTTCCAACCCCTTTTCGCCAACCGATAGCGTGGCAGGGCTTTTGGGGAAAGAAGTCGGAAACGGCTGCCCCCTTATTGGCGCTCTTGGCCATCCCTGGACATCACCGGCGATAAACTCGAACAGCAGGTGGAGCCATTGCATGCGTGCATTGGAAAATACAGATGAAACAACGTCTGGCCTCCCGTGATCTCGCGTATTGTGGGCTTTTTGGGGCCGCTGCCCTGCTTTTGCCCATTCTCTTTCATGCCGTACACCTCGGCCATGTCTTCATGCCCATGTACCTTCCGCTGGTCTGTCTCGGGTTTTTCGCTCGACCTGTGCCGACGGCCGTGACCGCTCTCCTCAGTCCCTTGTTGTCCGCCGCCATCTTCGGTATGCCGCCGTTTTTTCCACCCGTGGCCTCGAGCATGGCCCTCGAACTCGCCACCATGGCCGGCCTCATCGCCTGGCTCAAACAACGATGGCCGAACGCCAACGAATGGCTCATCCTCGTCCCTGTCTTATTGCTCGGGCGTGTCCTTTATGTCGTTTTCGTCTACGCCACCGCGCTGCTCATCGAACTTCCCCCGAAATTCATGGCGGGGCTGTCGCTGTTGGGAGGCTGGCCGGGACTGATCCTGATGGTGATCGTGGTGCCGCCCGTGGCTCGGGCCGGAAAAGCCATCGCTTACCCCGTCGCCAAGGGAGAAAAAAAGGAGCCATAATGCATTCCAAAGTGGAATTTTTCAATAATATCGCTGAGTTGTGGGATGGATGGGAAGACCGGGATGCCCTGGGATGCGTGATGAAAGCTGGGCTTCAAAAAATGGAGATCTCTTCCCACGAAATCATTCTCGATGTCGGATGCGGCACCGGAAACCTCACCCAAGCGCTGCTTGGTCGTCTGGGACCCGGCGCAAAAGTGGCTGCCATCGACATCTCGCCACGCATGGTCGAAGTGGCCAAAACCAAAGTGCGTGATGGCCGGGTGTCGTGGCAAGTGGCGGATGCGTGCCAAACCCCATTTTCATCCAACTATTTCGATCGCATCTTTTGCTTTTCCGTCTGGCCCCATTTCGACGATCCCAAAGCCACGGCTCTCGAATTGCGACGCGTGCTTCGACCTTTGGGACGTTTGCATATTTGGCACCATATTGGCCGGGATAAGGTCAACGAGATTCACGCTACAGCGTCTCCCGCCGTGAGCCGGGACATTCTTCTTCCGGCACAAGACCTTGCGGCGCTATTGCTCGAGTGGGGATTTGACGTTCTCGAAGCGGAAGAAACGGAAAATCATTACCTCATCTCCGCTCAAAAGCCGGAAAAGACAGGCGAATGCTAGCGCTCGAGGAGGTGTGGGGGAGTGCCAAAGGCAGAGTTCGACGTCTTGCCCCGCAGACGCGAATCGCCTCGGGCGTTTTGCTGTTTTCCGGGTGCATGGTTTTGCCCGCATCGACTGGGATGGGAGCGATCGTGCTTGTGGTGGCGAGCCTGGGATGGTCGTTGTATTGCCAGCCGCCGAAGCGAATCCTTCGAGCGGCCCTGGTTTTGGGGCTGATGCTATTTTCCCCATATTTTTTACTGATTCCGGTGATGGCCGAGCAACTATCCCTGTCGGCGTTTTCGGCAGCGGCACGAGTTGTCGCGGGAATTTTCGCGCATGGCATGGCGGGCATGGTCGTATCGATCACGACGGTGACGAGCTTGACCGTCAGCGACTTGCGAGAAGGGCTGCTTCGGTTGCCGGTTCCTTCGCTCGTAGCCGTTATCGTGTTGCAGATCGTTCATCAAAGTCTGGTATTGGTCGAAGAAACTCGACGGATCGCTTCGGCCATGTCCGTTCGGGGCGCGTGTGGAAGAGGCATGACGGCTTTTCGCGTCCTTGTGTCTCTCCCGCAAGTGTGGCTGCCACGGGTCATCCAGCGCGCGGAGCGGGTTGCCGCGGCGATGGACGTTCGGGGCTATTGCGCCCAGGACTTGCCATCGTTCGAAAACCATCGGGTTGGAACCCGGGATGGGGGGGTAGTCGTGATGGGGATGGGGTTTCTGATACTGGCAATTATGATTAGAATTCAATAGGTTGGGTGATGTGCGACGCCCTTGGATACGACCGCGTGACCGTTGGCTTTCAGCCTCAAGGCCCCCCCGTCCTGGATTCCCTTTGTTTCCAGGTGGGACAAAGCGAGCGGGTCGCCCTCGTCGGACTCAATGGCTCCGGCAAGACTACCCTGCTGATGGCAACCGTCGGCCTGCTCGAACACCAAGGAACGATTCGGGTCTGCGGTCAGGTCGTGGAGCCCAAGTCGGTGGAATCGATCCGTGCCCGCGTTGGATTTTTGTTCAACGTGCCGGAAGATCAGCTTCTGTTTCCGAAGGTCGTTGACGATACGGCGTTTGCTTTGCTTCGACGAGGAATGAGTGCGGCTCAGGCCAAAGAAAAGGCTCGCGACGTGCTGGAACGACTGGGGATCGGTCATCTCGTGGACCATCCGGTTCACGTGCTGTCCCACGGTCAAAAGCAGCGCGTGGCGCTCGCTGGAGCCTTGGTCACCCAACCGCCTGTGCTGCTTCTCGACGAGCCTTCGGCGGCTTTGGACCCTCGCGCAAAACGAAATCTTGCCCAGCTTCTGCGCGATCAGCAAGCCGCCCTGTTGGTGGCGACCCATGACCTTTCGTTCGCGGAAGCCATTTGCACGAGATACGTGCTGCTCGAAGGGGGCCATATCGAATACGATGGCGCGGAGGTGAGCGAGGTGCGTCGAAGGCTGTAACCATGTGAATTACCATAGGTTTTCAAAAAAAATCGTGAACTTTCATTTTTTGTGTACGGACCACCTTTTCTTCGCGGGGGCACGTACATTAGATTGCGCCCATGCAAATACTCATCCTTCATACAGCTCAGCAGGTGGAAGCCTTGGCCGCACGCATGATTGCCGATCGGTTGAAAGCGAAGCCCAACCTTGTTTTGGGCTGCGCCACAGGCCGAACGATGGAAGGTGTTTACGATCGGCTCGTGGAATTGGCTTCGCGTGAAAAGTTGGATTTTGGCCGCGTGACCACCTTCAATCTCGACGAATACGTGGGTCTTACCGCCGACGACCCGCAATCCTACCATTACTATATGGCGGAGAAGCTGTTTTCCCGTGTCAATCTTCGCCCCGGTCGAACGCATGTTCCCAACGGCATGGCGCGTGACCTGGCCGCGGAAGCCGTTAGTTACGAAGAACGAATCAAGGCCGCGGGGGGGATTGACTTGCAACTCCTGGGGATTGGAAATACAGGACATATCGGTTTCAATGAACCGCTGTCCTCATTGTCTTCCCGCACCCGGGATCTTGCCCTCACACCCATGACCCAGGAGCAAAACGCGGGGATGTTCGGCGATGATCCGAGCAAGGTACCCACACGCGCTCTCACCATGGGCGTAGGCACCATCCTCGAGGCACGAGAAGCGCTCTTGATCGTAACAGGGGCGCATAAAGCCCAAATTCTCGCTACCGCCGTCGAGGGCCCCGTCACGTCGATGGTCAGTGCGACAGCGCTTCAGTTCCACGCCAACTGCTGCATTTTGGTGGATGAAGCCGCGGCCGAAAAGCTTGTGGGGCGAGAGGAGTATCGAAGGACTTTCGTCCATGAACCCACCTGGGCTCCTTATCGCGATTTCATCCTGTCATCGGAACGCAATGCGTGAAAGGTGGGCCTTCGACCGAGCGAAATTGCGAAAGCGAAACCGTGGCAGGTGCGACCCGAAACGTCAGCGTTTCGTGGCACCGGCATGCCTGTAATTATTTGAAATAAAACGAGAATATGGCGATTCAGCGCCGTCGGCGAATCCTCAGGCCCAGCGCAGCCATGAGCGCGACAAAAGCCGCAGCGATAGGGGAGGGGGCCGTGCGCCCGGTGTGACAGGCACAGCCGCCGTCCTCTCCCGTATCTTCGGGTGCTGGGGGCTTGGGTTTATCCAATCCGGCATCCGTTTGTTCGCCACCGGTGCCTCCGACGGCTCCCGTTCCGCCGGTGGCGCCTTCGCCGCCCTTTCCGCCTTGGGCTCCCTCACCGCCCACACCGGCTTCGCCTCCCTGCCCGCTGGCTCCACCCGTGCCCCCGGCACCCCCGGCACCCGCGGCGCCCGAATCAGGGCATTCCGCGTCACAAGGTGTCAAGGTTCCATTGACGCACTGCTGGGTTCCTTTGGTTCCGCAAGCGGAAGTACATTCGACGTGATCGGGCGCATCGCAGGCGGACCAGCCGGAAGCCGTACACGTTCGCTCTCCAGGGATGTCGCAAGGCCCTAGGCATGAGTCGACAACCACCTGTTGCACGATATCAGCCAGGGCGGCGTTGAGGCTGGAAGGCGCCGTGGCCTGATAGTAACAACTGGCGGAGTCGCTGTTGGGATCGCATCCGGTGAGTGCCGTGCCTCCCGCCTCCGCTGCTTGGTTCAAGGTTTTGGCATCGACCTGACTTCCAAAACCCACGACGTAGGTGGAGACTCCCGCGGCCGCCAGCGCTTGTACGCCGAGCACGGGCCATTTGCGCACGCAGAAGCAGCCGTCGGCAGGTTTCCCCTTGCAGTTGGGATCGGAACTCGCGTTTTGGCACGGGTTGCAGGAAGGACAGGGGTCCACGCTCATCAGCGTACAATCCGCGGCAGAGACGCATACCGGAGTGGAACCGGTGGGGATGGAGCAATATTGCCACCCATCGGATAGGAAAATCACGTAGTTGTTGTAAGCGGGATCCGTGATGCCGGCGTACTTGGAGGAAGCCATGAGCGACTGACCCGCTGGGGTTTGTCGAGAGGCGCTCCAGTTGATTGCCGACAACGCGGATAGGATTTCCGGGGCTTTGTTGGCTCCGATTTCCACGTTGATCTCACCGGTAGCACAACCTCCGGAAGAGCCGGGAAACATCATCAATCCGTATTGCGCAGCCTCGCCATAGGCGGACAACACCGCGCTTACGGCGTCTTCCGCGGCTGCCCATTTGGAGACGGTAGTACCGCCCTCGGTGATATCGTCGAGCATGGATGAGGAAGCATCCACGACGAATAGAATGCGAGGTGGGTTGCATGTTTGTGCGGCTGCCTCGAAAGACAATGTCGTTCCGAGACATACGCCTGCCGCTCCCATTAGAAAATAGAAGGCTCTCATGATACGATAGAATATCCTCAAATCGCTGTGAGCGCAAAGACGATTTTGTGCTCGGTTTTCAGAATTTCGGCATCGAATGGGGTGTTACTGCCACTGCGCATCGATGACGACTTTGCTTGGCGTATCGAAGGGCCCCGGACCCGCCAGGCCGTTTCGGTTTTTGGTTTTTTCCCAGGTTTTCTTGCCGGTTTCCGAAGCTCCCGCCCACAGACGCCAAACGAAAGGTGCGCCTAGGGGAAGTTCCACTGGATCCTCCGACCACCACCTCGGATAATTCTGTTCGTCAGTCACAAGAGGCAATCCACTGTGCTGAGCCCCCCATGCCCCAAGAGCGCTCACGTCTCCCGCCACAAATATCCGGTTGTCTCCCACATCACCGTCTCTGACATCGAACCACAAGGACTCTTGGGGCCAATCCTGCGTACCGGTGAATTGAGCGAAAACATCTGAAAATGGGGCTTCATGGTCGATTTGGACCCCTTGGTGCGCATATACGTTGAGAATGCGAAACCAGTTGGCGAGGTATCGTCGCCCCGTCAGCCCGTCGTCGAGCCGTTGCGTATCCAGAAATAAAACGCTTTCCAGATTTTTTGCGGGCTCCGTTCGTGAACCCAACCCCGAAAATGACCAGTTCGCCGAGCCCGAAATCACACGAATTCGGCTGCGTCCGAGCACCGCCGCCTTGTGATGCATCGCCGTAAACGGCGATGCCGTGTTGAGCGTCTCATAGACTTTCACCCCCGCTTGCCGCAAACGGTCGTCGGTAGGCTCATCACTATTGACCTGCTTCATGTTCTCATCGACACCGTCGGACTGCTTTCTATCGGTAATCACATAGACAGGCACGCCCTGTTCGACTTTTCGTTTGAGCAAGGAAACGAGCGAGTCACTCACGTCTTTTGCCGTAAAGTCCCGTAACGAAAACACGTTGATGAGAATTTGCTCCTGCTCCTGCTCGAACCAACGAAGGATCTGCGTACCGGCGGAAACACCCGTCGCATTTCCCGAAAATAACGCGTTGATGGGCGCCTCCTCCTCCCATTCGTTGACGACCCGTTGCCCGAAAAGGATGGCGTCGTAACAGCGCGCAAAGGCATCGACAATTCTGGGTTCTCGGACGACATGCAGGGAGTCGTCGCTGAAGGCGACATTTTCTCCAGGATTTGCGCTTCCTGTGATCAGTACTGTATTTCCTGGATGCTCGAAGAGCCGTGTTTTGAGGTGCATATAGCCTTTGACTTCGACACCGATGACGTTGGCTTCCCGGCGTTGGGTTTCCGTCAAACCTTTTTGGTGGCGGTAGACAGTGAAGCCTTTTTTCTCGAGGTAGTCATAGGCGGTATTCCAGGGGTAGTCGGGGCCCATCTGTCGCCAATCCACCAGTACTTGCACGAATACATTGGCTTTTTTGGCTTTCCCCAGGGCGTCGACGACTTCCCTTGCGCGCAGATTGTAGACGGCATAGCGAATGCGATAAGGATTATCGGCGTTGGAGAAAGTGCGGGGATCGGCGCGACGAGCATCGATGACCTGGTTGAGCAATTCGAGTTCGACCGCCATCATGGGTTCGTGGGGGCCGTAAAAGACACGGAAGTTGCCGTCCAGGGAGGCACCTTCGGGAAGGGGTTTGTGGGCAGCGCCCATTCCCGTGGAATCGGCTTTTCCGTAGTCCTCGATGGGTCCGACCGCTTCTGGGTATTCGTCACCGTCTTGCGCATCGTCGATGCTGGCAGGATCCGAGCAGGCGATGGCTCCTAGAGCGAAAAGCGCGAAGCAGGGGCGGCATGCGCGCGGCATTTTCAAAGGCAGTGTATTGACGGTCATGGCGAATTTCCGGCTCAATTGATTTTTTGCACCCTACCATGGAGGGAGAAGAAAAGCATCAGCGGCAAATTTCCAGGCGCAACCACTTCATCCGTTCCGAGGCTTTCATGGTGATGGGGATTTCCCGGGCAAGTCCGGAACCCGTGGTGCAAGGTCCTGGCTCATCGTTGTTCAGGATATCCACCATCCGATAGGAGCCCTGAGCCACGATGCCGAGAAGGGCGGTCAATTCGCCAGGCAACGCAAAGCTCTGGGATACGTCCTGATTCCAGAGGTTGTGGAAGACAAAAACGACACTCCCCGCGGTCCATTTGGCCTGGGCGAAGAGGCGCGAATCGGGGTCCTGGGGTGTGTTGCGCGGGCGCAAGAAGTAATGATTGGCGGAAAGCAAGGCTTGGTTGGCTGGCTCCAGGCGGGCGCGATTCATGGCGCCGTAGGATTGCACGAGGGATTGGCCCTGCGGGTGAAATTGCTCGGTGCCTTCGAACCGGCTTGGCATGAACGCGGATTTTCGGAATCCGAGGCCCCAGGGCTCTCCGAACTCCTGGCCCATCAATAGCATGGGCGTGGATCGCGTGGTGGCTCCGATTCCCCAAAAACCGGCCCCAGTCCAGATGTCAAACCCCGTGTCTTGCAGCAAACGCACCTCATCGTGGGTTTCCAGGGCCGTCATGACGAAGGTATGGCCCCCGAACCGCTCCATGCTGCGCAGCACCCGTTCCACGTGAGCCGTATCCTTGATGCGCCCTCCGCGCCCTGTCATATCTCCCACATACCCCTCGGTCATGATGTCCACGACCTTATTCATTTCCATCTGATCGTGAAACTCTTCGGCGAGATAAATGGGGCGGGCCTGGCCGCGACGCCATGCGTAATAATCGACCTTGGAGATGATATAATCCCATTCTTTCGAGCCCATTCCGCCATCGGCGTCGGTGGTGTGATCGAGTCGGAAGCCATCGACGCCTTTGGAAACCCAGTAATTCAGGATGCGAAAGAGGTATTCGCGCTGGCGATAGAAATCCCATTTATGAGCGGCATTGCTTTCGTGGTGGTAGAGAAACTTCACATCGCGCCAGTTGTTGGTGAAGTTGTCCCCGCTGTGCGTCGAGGCGTCCCACGCATTGGCTCCCAGGTAAAACCCGGGGACCTGGTGTTCCAAGAAGGCTCCATCACAGGTCATCGCCGTTCTTTCGTGGTCAAAAGCCGCTCGGTACATGTGGTAGCTGCGAACCAGAGCCTCGCCCTGCAGCCCGGGACACTTGGCCAATAGGGCGTCAAGGAGCTTTTTCTGTTGCGGATCGCGCGCCGTTACCGCCTCGAGTTTTTCGGGTGTATCCACCACCTCCGGCCACAGCAACGCCGCCTCCTCGGTAGCCGCATAATCCCAAAGACGCTCGATATCCTCGCCCTCGTCGAGCCGGTCTCGCGTTGGACGATGATCCGCCACATCATACATGAGATAGCCGTGCCCAAAGTGATTGAAAGCCACGTCGAGCATGACCTTCAATCCCATGGCATGGGCCTTTTCGATGAGCGCATCCATCGAATCGTTGCCCCAACAAGGTTCCGGGGAGTATTCGTCGGCCCCTTTTTTGATACAAGCGCGCGAAAGCGTTCCACGTACGTGGAAGTAGTCCCGAACGGCGTAGGGCGAGCCGAGATTGTCGCAAGGGTCCGGGATGCTCCAGGTATCATTGTTGGGGAAAAGCGGCATGAACCAGATCATCGTTGCGCCCACGTTTTCACGAATGTGGCGCAAGGTGATTCCTTGACGATAATCTGATGTATTTTCGAGCATATCCTCGATGGTGCCCAATCGAATTTTTTGCAATTCGTCGATTTGGGGGCAGGTCATTCCTTCCGCTCGATAAGGGATTTGTGGGGATATTTTGGTTCGGCAGGCCTCGCGCTGCGCTGGGCTGCCCCTATCCGGATGACAAGCATTGGCCGTCCGGATTTGCACCTCGTAAAGCACCTGTTTCCCGGCTTCGAGGTTGAGTTCGTTGTAGCCATCCGCGTTGTCCGCCTTTCCTCCCAACTCCGGCACATTCGTGGAGTCCGAATGCCCATCATCGCGTTCGGTATCGGGAGACCCGCAGCCGCCACTGGCAAGAAGGGTAAAAAAAGCAAAAAAGCGGAGTATATTTGTGGACTTCATGGGCAATAGGGACGGCTCCGTGGGGACAACAGCGTCGTGGCGCCGATGTAAGCACATTATGTACCATGGGATATCAGGTAAGTCGAAGAGATAAATTCGCGGAAGTAGGAGCAATCGCTACGGGGTTTCGGCGTAATCACGTGAGAATATAATGATCCCAGTGGGAATCGATTGGTCGCAGGTTAGATGTAAAAGTAGGGAAATGTGCGGAGGATAACAGCCCTGGCTTAGGGGCGGTGAAACGCGAATCCCTGCCCCGGTGCGAAGTCAATCGTCACGCCCCGGACCATCGGCTCGCTCCCACGGTCAATGGCAAAAGCAATCCCATCGATGTGCATCCGTCGCGAATTGGGGGGAATCTCCCGCCCCACGTCGAGCAGAAAAGACACCTCGTTACCCTCGCGATTGGCCCCGAGCCACACGACTTCACCGTGTTCGAGCTGATGGTTGAGTTCCTGGACCGCAGCGGGGGTAAGACGAAGCAAGGGGGTATCGGCCGGAGGCGTTGATGCAGCTAGGGCTGGCGACGGCCGCAATTCAATCGTGTCGATCACCTGAGTAGCCATAATTTCCAGGCATTTTGCTGAAGTTTGTGAGGACTCTTGCTCCAGGGTGAACGAGATCGCCATGAATTGGGAATGGATGCGTTGTGCTACGATTCCCTGCACCACGTTGAGGTTTGGGGATGTGACGGAAAAAAGGCGGCTGGGTCGTTGCGGTGTGCCGCGTTCCAAAACGGGGCCCAAGGTCAGAGAAAGGCCAGCGTCGGAAGCTTCGCGACGAACTCCATCGACGAGGATATCGAGGGCTTGGGGCGTATTGCCGGATTCGGCGGGCCAATCTACGTTGGAAAATCGTATGCGAGGGCCGGTGGGATCTCGAAAGCCAATTCCCTTCGAAACGGGGGTTTGGTCGAAGGAAGCGGGCAGTTTTGCCTGGAAATAGTCCGTAGTGATGAGCCGCCAAGAATCGAGGGGAGCAAGCGCGGGACAGGGAGGGTCCGCCGTGGTGGAGGAAGGGGTGGGAGCTTTTCGTGTCTCGCACGCGCCGAGAAAGGCGGTCATGGAGCAAAAAGCGATGGCGCGAAGGGCGAACATGGTAGTCGCTATCGTCAACGCTGCGCGAAAACGTTGAGCGCGGAACCAGCCTTGAACCATTCGATCTGTTCGGCATCCAGCGAATGCTTCAATTCGATCTGCTCTTTGGAGCCGTCGGCATGGTCGATGCGGCAAATGACCGTCCCGTTAGGGGTAAGAGCTTGAAGGTTGAGGAGGTTGAGCCGGTCATCGGCGCGGATTTTGTCGTAATCGGCGGGATTGGAGAAGGTGAGGGGCAGAACGCCTTGTTTTTTGAGGTTGGTTTCGTGAATACGTGCGAACGAGCGGGTGATAACGGCCTTGGCGCCTAGGAAACGAGGGCTCATGGCCGCATGTTCTCGACTCGAACCTTCTCCGTAGTTCCAGTCTCCCACCGCCACCCATCCGATGTTTTGGGCGCGGTAGGCACGGGCGAGAGCGGCGATGGGGACTTCGTTTTCGCCGCTCAACGCGCTGACCGCCGTGCCAGGTTTGTCCGTAAACGCGTTATTGGCTCCTAAAAACATATTGTCACTGATGGCGTCGATATGTCCTCGAAAACGCAACCATGGTCCCGCGGGGGAGATATGGTCCGTCGTACATTTGCCTGTGGCTTTGAGTAGGACGACAAGGTTTTCGAAGTCTTTTCCATCCCACGGGGCAAACGGTTCGAGGCGTTGTAATCGTTTGCTTTTTGGGTCGATCAGCACTTCGAGATCGTTGCCGTCTTCGGCGGGTTCGATGAATCCAGCCAGCCCATGAGCGAATCCGGCTTTTGGCAGGCCTCCATTTTCGGCTGGAGAAGGGGCTTGTAGCCGAACGGTTTTCCCATCGGCTGCCACGAGTGTGTCTTTCATGGGATTGAAAGACAGCCGACCGGCAAAAGCCAGGGCCGTGACGATTTCCGGGCTTCCAATGAAGCTCAAGGTAGCGGGATTGCCATCATTGCGACGCGGGAAATTGCGGTTGTAGCTATTGAGGATGGTGTTTTCTTGGCCTTGGACGATATCTTCCCGTTTCCATTGACCGATGCAGGGGCCGCAAGCGTTGGCGAGAACGAGCGCCCCGGCATTTTCGAAGATCTCGAGCAAACCGTCGCGTTTCAGGGTTTCAAAGATCTGGTCCGAGCCGGGGGTGACGTAAAGCGGGGAGGCGAGTTTCAATCCCTGGGCGCGCGCAGCTTGCACGACGGCCGCGGAGCGAACCATATCTTCGTAAGACGAGTTGGTGCAGCTTCCGATCAAGGTAGCGGAAAGCTTGTCCGGCCAGGATTCGGAAGCGATGGCTTCGGCGAGTTTTGAGATCGGATAGGCGCGGTCCGGGGAATGAGGGCCATTGATATGGGGCTCGAGGGTATCGAGGTCGATTTCGATGACGCGGTCATAGAATCGCTCCGGATCGTCTTCGACTTGTTTATCCGCGCGCAGTTCCGAGGCGTGCTGCTCGGCAAGGGCAGCGATGGCTTCCCGTCCTGTCGCGCGTAGATAGACTGCCATGGCTTGGTCGAAGGGAAATACGGAGGTGGTGGCGCCGTGTTCCGCGCCCATGTTGCAGATCGTGCCTTTGCCGGTGGCCGAAAGACTTGCGGTGCCTGGGCCGAAAAACTCGACGATATGCCCGGTTCCCCCGCGGGTGGTGAGGATGCCCATGAGATGCAGGATGACGTCTTTGGGGGCGGTCCATCCGGATAGTTTTCCGGTGAGCCGCACGCCGATGACGCCGGGCCATCGAAGGCCGAAAGGAGCGCCGACCATGACATCGACGGCATCAGCGCCGCCAACGCCGATGGCGAGCATACCGAGGCCGCCGCCATTGGGGGTATGGGAATCCGTTCCAATGATGAGCGCCCCGGGGAAAGCGTAGTTTTCGAGAACGACTTGATGAATGATGCCCGCTCCGGGTTGCCAGAATCCGAGGCCGTATTTTTTCGAGGCGCTTGCGAGAAAATCGTAGACTTCTTGGTTTTCGTCGAAAGCGCGGAGCAGGTCTTTTTGGGCTCCTTGTTGGGCCTGGATGAGGTGGTCGCAATGCACGGTGGAGGGAACGGCGACCCGAGGGACACCGGCCTGCATGAACTGGAGGATCGCCATTTGGGCCGTGGCATCTTGTAAGGTCACGCGGTCCGGCCAAAGCTGGGTGGAGGACTTCAATCGCGTGAAGTCCTTCGGCGCCGCGTCGGGATAAGGTTTGACGTGAGCGAAAAGGATTTTTTCGGCGAGGGTCAAGGGGCGACCGAGTAAGTTTCGGGCCCATTCATGTCGCTGAGCCTGCCGTTCATACACTTGTCGAACCGAAGCTTCCGTCAACGCTGGGGTATTTTTCATGCCCCGCATCATGGGGCGTGTTGGGTCGAACCACAAGACTGAGGTGGAGTGGGCACCGTCTTGTCGCCGCGTTCAGGATTCGTCGGCGATATCGACAATATCTTCATAAAATGGGCAATGCGTATAGGTTTTGTCGCGAGTCATCGGACATTTTTGGTCAAAAAGTCCCTCCTCGCGTCCGAGTCGGTACAACAACAACGAGACCTGTTTGCGCTCGTCTTGCCCCAGCATTTTGATAAGGCACTCGTCGGCGATATCCGCCGGGTCATTCGAGCCTTTAGCGGCTGGAACACAATAAGCGCACCGTGGTTGTGACGGAGGGTGCTTCGCCTCGGAATTCGAAACAAGCTTCAGATTCGGTGATTTCCTGGATTGAGCAGCCATCCTAGAAGATGGGATGATACGCGGCTGTCTGCCGTTGCGCGTGTTCCTTCCCATTTTGTAATTGAGCGGGTCGTTCGCTCACTCCTCACGATTACGTTGTCCGACGAAGCCTTCGTCTTTTGCGTCGAACAACAAGTTGAAGGTTGTGAGCGAGCCGTAGCATTGCGTGATGTACTGCTGCATTTGCACTTTATCTTCATCGGTCAGGAGGGGATGGCTGTTGATTTTTTGCTCCAGGACCCGGAGTTTGTCGCGGATGAGCACGATTTTGTGAAAAAGGCTATCGATGGGGATCGTTTTTTCCGCTACTCCATCGCGCCCCGGTTTGACGATGACTTGCCCTCCCGCCCAACGGGGAGCGATGGTCACCTCGCCCAGGCCTAATTCCTCGCGGAGAACTTGCCGAAGCGCCAAGCGGAATTCGTCTGCATCCATGTCGGTCATTGCCTCTGGAAACGAAAAGGGTTGCGCCACCACGGGCGAAGTTCGTTTTGGGGTTCGAGTGGCGGTTCGTTGATTTTTTGTGGATAAGGAGAGCTTGAATTCGCCTCGCTTCGTGTAATGGGGACAGGTTCCCCGTTCGTTCAAGGGCGAAGGCCACACGCCAAGCAGGCAGTCGCCGACACGACTTACCGCACCGTGGGCCTCCACCCGCTCGGTGACCCGAACGAATCGAGCGCAGGTTCCACACCGCCCCTCGAGATCGAGGTTGGATCGGCTCTCATCAGCATCCATGACGCGATAGGCAATGGCATACGGGGTCGTGTGTCAAGGCAGGAAAACAGCAGAACCCATCGGAGATGGTTCGGGTCGCCACAGGGTGGGGTTCGGATTAGGCTATCGCGAAGATGCGCGTCCGTTTCGCAAAGAGATTGCCCATGCTGCTGCCGCATTTTGTGGCTTTGGTGGCAGTATCCCTCGTGAGTTGCTCCCCCTCGTATTCCCATCCACAGATCCACGCGTCGCCGTCCTGTACCGAGACCACGTCGAAGCCTGAGAGTCCGACTCCGGGTAACGGCTCCTGGTTCATGCCACCGCCCGCGTCGGGGGAAGGCATGTGGCCGTGGCACGATCTATCACGACTCGATGAGTCGAAGTTGCGCCACCGAGGTTTGGCGGTTTCCCTTTCGGATCTTTGGACACCCGGAAAAGGTGGGCTGCTTCGCGCGGTGGCCGGGCTGCAGGGATGCAGCGCTTCGTTCGTTTCCTCTGATGGCTTGCTCATCACGAACCATCATTGTGTTCATCGGGCCATTCAGCGTAATTCGACACCCGGTCGGGATTACCTGTCCGATGGTTTCGTCGCCAAGACACGCGCCGATGAACTCCCCGGTTTGGGAACCCTGGTGTACGTGTTTCAACGGCAATCGGACGTGACCTCTCGCATCCTCGACACCTTGGATTCGTCGTTGACCGACCTGCAACGGCTAAAAGAGATCGAGCGTCGGGAATCGATGCTCGTACGCGAGTGTGAGAGCAAGCCCAATATGCGCTGTGAAGTGGCGCGAGAAAACGACGGACTTCGGTTCATGATGCTCGAAAACACGGAGCTGAAGGATGTTCGTCTCGTGGCTTTTCCGCCGGAGAGCTTGGGCAATTACGGCGGTGAGATCGACAACTGGCATTGGCCGCGACACACGTTGGATTTCGCCATATTGCGGGCTTATGTCAAACCCTCTGGCGAACCAGCGGAGTACGACGGTGCCAATGTGCCCTATCATCCAGATACCTACCTGACCGTATCGGAATTGTTCCCCACTCCGCCATCCCTGGTTATGGTTGCAGGAAAACCAGGAAAAACGCGTAGATATGCGCATCATACCGAGGTAGAAGACGCCCTTGAATGGTATTATCCATTTCGGGATAGTCTGTATACCGCTTGGATCGAAGCGTTGGAACGGGGCGCAGGCGATGATCCGGCAGCTCGTCTTGTCGTATCGTCGTGGCTCCGACGTCTCAACAATGGGCTATTTCACGCTCGTGGCATGATAAAAGGTTTGCGCGCCAACGGCGCGGTCGAACGCGCGCGAAGACGAGATGAGGCCCTTCGAGCGTGGATCTCGGAAAAGCCCGAGCGAGCGGCGCGGTATGCAAGTGTGCTCGACGATTTGGAGAATCACCTTCGGGCATCGCGCGAAACGAGACAAAAAGATCAACTGCTCGGTGCTTTGGTATCGGGGGCACAGGTATTCGGTTTTTCGCGACGGATCGTGAAGTGGGCGGCGCAAAGAGAGAAACCGGACGACGTGCGAGAGCCCGGTTATCAAGATCGCGATCGTGACACGGTTCGTCGGGAACTCGAGCAAGCGCAACGAAGCCTCCACCTGGATTCCGACCGAGCCGTGATGCGGCTCATGGTTCAACGTCTTTGCGCCCTGGCTCCCCACGAACGTCCCGGTGCGTTGCTTGGGCCAGAAGGACTGCCGTGTGAAGCGGATCAACTTCAAAAAAAGCTGCGGGAGTTATATCAAGGCACCAAGCTTGGGATGATCCAGGGGCGTCTCGATGCGTTTGGCCTAGGGTTGGATGAGCTTCGGCGGTCGAAAGACCCAATGATCCAACTTGCTCTTCGGGTGAGCCAAGAATTCGATGACCTCGATCGTCGCAATCAAGAGCGAGAAGGTGCGAGGATTCGTCTCGAGCGTCCATATTTGCAAGCCTTGATCGCGTTTCGCGGCAAAGCGTTTTATCCCGATGCCAATAGCACACCGCGTATCAGTTTCGCCCATGTGGCAGGCTACGCTCCGCAGGATGGAGTTTGGCATATTCCCCAAACGACGTTTCGAGGGATGCTCGACAAGCATACGGGCAGTCCTCCCTTTCAAGTTCCGGAGATGCTTTTCCGCGCGTTCGAGAATCAAGCGTTTGGGCAGTATGCCGACCCCTCCGGTGCCGACGTTCCCTTATGTTTTTTGTCCAATGCGGATACGACAGGCGGTAATTCGGGCAGCCCCGTGCTCGATGGGACAGGCAAGATGGTGGGGTTGAACTTCGATCGTGTGTTCGAGAATATAGCGGGAGACTACGGGTACAACCCCGACCGTTCGCGCAATGTGATGGTGAGTACTCGCGCGATTTTATGGTACCTGCAGCATGTTGTGCAGGCATATCCTCTCGTTTCGGAGATTCGATCAACGCATCCCTGACAACGCGATCTGGTCATCCATGAGTTCGAAGGGCTGCCAGAAGCAACACCTTGTGGGCAGAGGTCGACTGAAGCGGGAGGCGCGGCGGAGAGATTGGAAAGAGACTCAGATGGGTTAGAACCAATAACTTGCTACGAGTCGGCCTTCGCTTTCCTTGTAGCCGTCTTTCTGATCGCGTGAGGACTTGACATCGCGATACCGGTACAAGGCTGACAACACGCCGACGTGTCGATAGAAGAACCAATGGAGGGCGGCACGGGCTTGCATTTCATCGCGCTGCTTGCGAACGTCGCTACCTGTATCGAAGAGGTCTTCTGGTGGTTTTTCCAGCTTGCCCGCGATGAAGGCGCCGTAGTCTGCTGCGAAAAACAGGTGTTTTGGCACGAGGAGCAGTCCGCCGGTGACATTGTAGGCGAATTGCGTGGATTTGAATTCGAGTTCTCGTTTGCCGTAGAACTCGGACTCGAGACTGAAGATACCGGAACGGAAAGCGAGTTGGGCATTGCCGGCGGGATATCGTTCGATGGAACGCTGGTCGTATTTGGCGCCGAGCGAGAATGCGGCCATGGTGGGCACTTTGGTGTAGAGAAATCCCGTGTCGAAGCGGTGGAAGTAACCGATGAGGTTGACGGTGGCTTGCGCGCCGAATGAATAGGTGTAGTTGCCCACGTCCTCATCGCGGAAGTAGCGACCACCGACGTTTCCGTTGTAGCGGCCGGACCCGCCCGCGACGTAGGTTCGGAACTGTAGGGATCCGCTTGCGTTGATGGGTCCGCCGAAGTCGACGGCCGCGCCGTTGCCTTGTTCGAAAGAGGAGTAAAGGTAGTACGCGGGGTCGATGAGAGGACGCTTGGAAGCGGACTTGATGAGGCCCGTGGACAACGATCCACCGCCGGAGTTGACATTGAGGTAAAAGCGGCTGCCCACGGGGATTTGGAACATGGCAAACGTGAGTCGGGGGGTACGTTCCGCGCGCATACTCAGCAAGAAGAACGAGTTTTCGATGCCGCGGATGGGCCCCAAGGCGCGGAGTTGCAATGCGGTAACCCGCGTATCGTCTTCCGGTAAGGTGCTCGATGGGTCTTTTTTGAAGTAATGGCTGTGAGATAGTTGTCCGACGACCGAGAATCGGATGTCGGGGTTTCCTGTACACACAGTGACGCTTGGATCGAATCGGCATCCGAAGTCGGCGCAGTCGATGCGTCCGTCGCCATCGTTGTCGATACCGTCGGAGCAAAGGATGTCGTTGCGTTCGCCATCTTTGTCGGAACCCGTACCGATCAGGTCTTCGACGGACATGCCCGGACCCAAGGCCGGCATATCCATGGGAGCCTGTGCGGTCCCGCTATTGGGTCCACGCCAAGAACCTTTGCATGCGGTGACTCCAGGGCCCTGACAATCCATGTCATCGCAATCGATCGCGCCGTCGCCATCGTTGTCGATGAAGTCCGAGCAAAGACTGTTGGTGTTTTCCGGCATTCCATTGGGCTTGCAAGCCGGGTCGTCGTAGCAATCCGAATCGGCGCAATCGACGACGCTATCGCCATCGTTATCGATTCGGTCCGTGCAATTGGTTTCACGGTCGGGTTTGGCTGATGGCGGAGGTGATTGGCACGCAGGGTTGTCGGCGCAATCGGCATCTTCACAATCGATGACGCCATCTCCGTCGTTGTCTTTACCATCCGAGCAATTGAGTTCCTTGTCCGGCTCTGGTTGAGCCGTGGCATGCTGTGGTGAAGCCCATGCCAAAGACAGGGAAGCGAGCGACAATAAGACTCGGAAACAGGTCCGTTTCGATATCATGCGTCTTGCCTTGTAGGTTGGGGGCGTCGAACCGTGATGCAGTCGACGCCTCGCCCGTTACTCACACACCCGGGGTCCGTTGCCGCAAACCGTGACATCCGGGTTGTGGCTGCAGTCCCAATCATCACAATCGATGAAGCCATCGGCGTCATCATCCAAACCATTCGAACAAGCTTCATCGGCACCCGCCGGATCATCCGCGGCGCTTTCTTGACAAGCTCGTCTCACTTCAACCTTTTCCGCTCTGCTACACGACCAATCCGCACAGTCGATGTAGCCGTTGCCGTCGTTATCGATTCCATCCGAACACTTTTCGAACGTGTTTTCGCCAATGGACTCGCAGTAGGCCAACACGTCTTTGTCGGTGCTTTTCGAACACGACCAGTCTTCGCAATCCGTGTAGCCGTTGCCGTCGTTGTCGATTCCGTCGCTGCACTTCTCCAATGTCGTTTCGGAAATGGACGCACAGTATTCAACGACCTCAGGGGGACCGTCGCGTTTACACGAGTAGTCATCGCAATCCGTGTAGCCGTTGCCGTCGTTGTCGATTCCGTCGCTGCACGCTTCCAACGTCGATTCGGACAGGTTCGCACAGTATTGTACGACCTCAGGGGGACCGTCGCGTTTACACGAGTAGTCATTGCAATCGACATACCCATTGCCGTCGTTGTCGATGCCATCGGAACATTTTTCGAGCGTGTTTTCGGCAACCGAAGCGCAGTACTCGAGGATGGCGGGGTCTTTGCTATATCGACAGGAGTTGTCAGCGCAATCTCGGTATCCGTTGCCGTCGTTGTCGATCCAATCGCTGCACGTCTCGAGCGTATCCTCGGCTCTTCCGTCTGGTTTACAGATATCGAGCGCTTGGCAATCCTTGTCCACACAATCGATTCGCCCGTCACCGTCGTTGTCGATGCCGTCCGAACATTTGGCGTCGGTGTTCTCCGGGTCCTTGCCCTTGCAATACGCTGTCCCTTGACAATTCGAATCCTTGCAATCGGTCTTCCCGTCGCCATCGTTGTCGATACCGTCGGAGCATAAAGCATCGGTATTTTCCACGCAGACCGTCACGTACAACCCATGTCGGCAGGAGAAGTCCTGGCAGTCCGTGAAACCGTTCTGGTCGTTGTCGATGCCATCGGAGCACGTTTCGTTGGTGAATTCCTTGGCGCAACAATTCTCTTGGATGTTCGAACACCCCTTGTCGCCACAATCGAATTGACCATCGAAGTCGTTGTCGATGGAGTCGTGGCATACCGCGAGAATGGCCTTGCCCGCGCTCTTGCACTTTTTGATGTCGTAATAGGGATTGTCCGCACCATCAGGCAGCTTCATGCGGCAATAACGCCTGACAAGTCGCAGGTCCGGTTCCGGTTCATAATCCTCCTCGACCAAAGGAATGAACTCACCACACCACGTCGATTCATAGATGCAATCGGGATCCTCGCAGTCGATGAGTCCGTCACCATCGTTGTCGAGGCCGTCATGGCAGTTGATATCACCGATCTCGTGACCGAGAACGGCATAAGGAGGACGCTTGAAGTCGCAACTGGCGAGGGCAACTGCCGTCACCAGCGTGAGAACTCCGAGCATCCACGGCATGTAATTAGGCTTGTTGTTTACCACTGGAGACACGCTGGTTTGGGTCGAACGTATCGACGTTTGAAGTCTACATGAATGGCACAAGCGCCTTTGATGGAGCGAACAGAAGCGAAACGGCCTTTGGATTTCATGCTTTCGAGCGCGGCCTGCACTTTCGCGTTGTCGCCAAATATTTTGGGAACGAACCCGTTCTGAATGAAGGTATTGACCGAAAGAGCGACGAGGATGTCATCGATACCGCGGACATAAGGTGCCACCGCGGCATCGGCGCGCAGTTCGCTGACGACGCGATAAGCCTCGTTCATGGGCAGTTCCGTCGGATGATGGCATACGTCTTGGCACTCGGAAAAAATTGCGTTGTGATACCAACGCTTGGAATGGCCATCGACCGTATTGACGAGTCGGTTGTAGGTTTTTTTTCCGAAGCCCTCGTCGGCGGAATGAATGGAGGTAAGGACGTAGGTGGGCACGCCCTTGGCCCACATTCCTCGACGATGGCGAATTGCGTCGTGTTGTGCGGCGAGCAATCGCGGATTGGCCGGTTCATCGGATACGGTCATGGCATGGGCGAACCCATGACGGATCTGATCTTCCGCCAGGTCAAGGCAGTACCAAAGGATCCGGCCGTAGCCATCCGCCGCGAGATCCTTCGATTCGCAGTGCCAGACGCCGCGACGAGCGTTGAGGGTGGCCATCTTCGCCAACGCGTATAGCTCCTTGTAATGCCAACCTCCCCATTGATGCACGGGACCGTGACTTTCGAGCGTGTTGAATCCGGCGAGACGCGCCTTGGAGCCGGTGTTTGGTCCCTCCAATACGCGAAAACTATCACCGTCGTTGAACGTAACCGCCGCGGGTACATTATTCAAAAACACAAGGGTGGCTGGTTCCGCCGAAGCCTCATCGACCGCCAATATCGACAAAGCGACGCAGACCAGCCAGATCCACACCGATCGAGAAACTCGCACCATGCACCTCTTCTCGCCGCGCAGGTCAATCCGCGGATACGGATCAGCGCGCGAGGCACGTGAAAGACAGTAGAAATCGTTAATACCTCTGGTGTTGTTGAAGTCAATCATTACAAGACGGAAACCGTGGTGTTCCAAACGTAAACGAAAAAGAACCGTCTTTCGGCTACTTATCCACACATGGGCCTTGTCGTAGCCCAAAAGTCGAGGCACGGCTCCCAGGTGCGCAACTTCCAGGCTTCTTTGGTTCCCGTGGCTTCGACCGGCAACACTTGCCACGACTTTTCCATATGGTACGGCTACCCAAGTGATCGCTATGCGTTACCGAACTTCCGTCGTTCTCGTCCTTTGGCTAGCGGCTTGCGGCTCCGATGATGCCACCGATGACTTTGGTGGGGCTCCGGACGGAACCTCGACCGAAAGCTCGACGTTGGATGCGACGTCCGACTCATCGCCTGCGGATAGCCACGGGGAAAGTGATGCGGATGCGCATACCGACGGCGGTATCGATGGGGAACCCGATGTGGGGTCAGACGTTGCGACGGATGTAGTGACGGACGTTGCGACGGATGTGGCGACGGATGTAGTGGCGGATGTAGTGGCGGATGTAGTGGCGGATGTAGTGGCGGATGTGGCGACGGATGTAGTGACGGATGTGGCGACGGATGTAGTGACGGATGTAGTGGCGGATGTGGTGACCGATGTGGCGGAAGCAAGCAGTGGCATCATATCCGTACGGGTGGGGAGCAAGAACGATGCGCTGGCTTCCTATCTCATGAACCTGTCTCCTCCGGCCTGGAACATTTTTTACGGTGAGACGGTGCCGGTGGGACGGCACTTCGACTCGGGCCATGTCTCGTATCACACCGCGTTTCGGTTTGTGGGTGTGGCGATTCCCAAAGGCGCTCCCATCGCTTCGGCTCGCCTTCGCTTTTTCCCGACCAACGAAGTGGATTCGTCGCATGCCTTGTGGCTCAACGTCTACGCGGAACGGACGGGCAATTCCGCGCCCTTCGATCCGTCGAATTACACGAGTGGCAGACCCGATCAACGGTTGAAAACACTATCCTTCATCGATCGTTGGTTGGTTCGATGCAATGCTTCTTGCACCGATATGACTGAATATGATTGCCCTCAGCGAAAACTTGATTGTTGGAATCGAAGCGTGGCGTTCGAGGTACCGAAAGACCTTCGGTCCCTGGTGCAAGAAGTGGTGGATCAGGCCGATTGGGTTTCCGGCAATGCACTGACGATTTTCCTCATCAACTCCGCAACGGATGCAGATGGTTCCAAGTACGAGAGTTCACGGTCCATCACGGGTTACGATATCGCTCGCGGCGCAGAGTACTCCCCTGAGCTGACCATCACGCTTGGCAGTCCGTGACAGGGTCATCCACGGGGGCGCACGGATTTAGGTTTTTGCGGTGGCTTTTTTCCGACATAGGCACGCGCTTGGAGCTTCCGTCGTTCATACAGCGGGATTACAAGCGGCTCGAATCCGGCGCGTCGTAGCCGTTTGATGAAACGGTCCGCGGGATATCCGCTCCATAAGGCGTAGGCACCTCCGTGTCGCAAGGCCTTGAAAGCCGTGCGCAATCCTCGGTCTCCGTACAGGCTTGCATTGGAACGAAAGGAAGCCCAATCAGGACCGTTGTCCACATCGAGCAAAATGAGATCCAAATTGCGCTCGCGCTCGAGCACCTCGATGACATCCTGTTGCACGAGCTGGGTGCGAGGGTCCTGCAACACACCCGGATTCAAGTGGGCAAGCGGTCCGGACACCAGCTCTACGACTGTCGCCAGTTTTTCAGCTACGATGACTTCCGCCTGTTGCCCGGTGACTTGCAACACGCTGGCGAGAGTGGCTCCAAATCCGAGACCACCGATGAGGATACGAGGGCAAGAGCGCGTGCAAAGCGTTTTCGCCAACGCGCCGAAATCCCGTTCCGTGCCCAGCGCCGCACTCGTCAAAATCGGCACTTTTCCAAATATCAATTCTTGACGCGTGCCGTAATCATAGAGCGTCAACCGCTGGCCGGCTTCGTGAAATACCGTTACCCGAGGAGCAGATCGCACGGTCAGAAACTAGAGCATACGATGGTCAGAAGCCAGCACGGCAGCGGCTCCTGCGCCGCGGTGGTCATCGGATCTGGTTGCGAAAAAAGGCGTTGTGCTGTGGGTCGTTGTACCGGGCATAATCGATCTCGAAGGGCGTGAGCTGTGAAATTCCGTCGCGATATCGAATGGTTAGCGCCATTGGGGTAATCTCCCGGTAGGTGCTATCCGGGGGAAGATCGTTGTTTTGGGCTCCCCCCGCGGAAAAAAGGTTGAGCAGCACCACATCGCCATCATCGATGATGGTTTTGAACCCCGACGTCACCCGCTCATGACCACGAATCATGCTCGAGCAGCCCAGCCGCGCCATGAATTTTTTGAATTGCAACCGTCCAAAAGGGAAACGAGCACTGGATTGCTGTAGTGCGGTAGGAATGACGTCCGCATCGCTAGGATCGCTCCACAGCATTTGAAAACGGATCTCCGGATCGTTGAGGGAACTGAGTCCGAGCCACTTGAGGGCCAGCGTGTCATCGCGGGGAATGCCGGCATGCACGAATAAGGTGCGGTCAAAGAGTAGCGTATTGGGAAGCGCTTCGAACAAGCTGCGAAAGGCGCGAAACATTTCCTGAGGCGCAATGTCTTGCAAGGCGTTGATGGCCTCGGCTGGACGCACGCCGCCGTAGATCCGCCCGTTGAGTTCCACGTAATACTCGTGGTTGCCCCGCAACATATAGACGTGGTCTGGCACGGTCAGGAAAAGCTGCATCACCGTACGCAACACCCCGTTGTAACTGAAGCGGCCGCGATCGATGTAGTCACCGAGAAGCACCAGCTTCATATCTGGGTTATGCACGGGGTCGTCGTGGTAGGCCTGGACTTTTCGGAAAAAGTCCGCCTGCAACAGCGCGGCCTTCAAACATGAATAACACCCGTGAAGATCCCCCAGCACCAGGATGTCACAGTTCATGCCTGGCTTCGAAGGATGCACATAGACATGGCCGTCGAGAAAAGGATCCCGCCCTTTGAATTCATCGACATGGACCGCATCCCCGAGGGCTCCTTTGCCCTTGTCTCGCTGCTGTTGGAGCTTCGCCAGGGTGCGTTGGATGAGATCGAGGTCCTGTTCGGCTTGTTTCTTGAACACCTCCGGGTTGCGTTCGTAGTCGAATTCCGAACGCTGAAAGAACGGATGATCGATCTGTTGGGGAGCCAGACGAACCTGGGGTTCGAGCACCACCGCACCCGACTCGAGGGGAATGATATCCGCTGGATCCAGGTCGACGGGCGCGTTCAACAGGTCGAATAGCTCATCCCGAAACTGTCGCTCGTTGGGATGAATGACCCCATCGGCCATCATCAATTCATCCACCAAGGACAACAATTGGGAGCGGTTATCGTCGTCGAAACCGGTGAATAATTCGAAACATCGCAGCTTGAGCCGTGATATCACGAAGTCTCGGGCATCCTCGCCTTCCGCCACGGATTCCAAAAAATCCGCCTGAATGCCTTGGTCGATCCGGTCGAGTTCTTCATGAAAATGCTTGGTCCACTTTTCCACAAGTTCCGCGCGGATACCCGAAGCCGTCTTCGGATCCAAAGCATCGTCGGCTCGCTTCGCCACGAGCTTGCCAATATACTCACGAATGAAAGCTTTTTCGCTGCGGTCGAAGTCGCCATCCACATAGCCGAAAGCGGTCAAGTAGTAGATGATGGCGTGCATCTGCTGCTCAGCTACGGCAGGATCGATCGAGAAACTGATCATGGACGGCCAGCTTAACAGAACCTCGAAACGAATTCATCGTCTGCGGTATCTCGAATTATTTTGCCGAAGGAGTCAGCAAAAACACCGCGATTCCCCTATGTTTTTCCCATGGGTTCGCCCGTTTCTCATTCTCTTTTTCCTGCTGATGGGGACTTCGATCTCGACACGAGCGCACGCGTTTTGCTGGGCGAGCACGTGCCAACCCAATGGCGTCATCTGTGAGCACCCCTCTTCCCTCGATTGCGGCTCGCCCCTTTATTGGCCCAGAGAATGTGTCGGTTTCAGCATCCAACAAGATGGAACCTCCTACTTGTCGTTCGAAGAGGCATCCTCGGCCATCGTGGCTGGCTTCAACGTCTGGCTCGAGCCTTTTTGCAACGGCCAACCACCAGGCATCGGCCTCATCGAAATGCTGAACGTGTCTTGCGATCGCGTCGAATACAACTCCTCGGCAGGTAACGCGAATGTCATCGTGTTCCGCGACAAGCTTTGGACCCACCCCGAATCCCCGGACAAAATCGCGGTCACCACGATAACCTTCAGCCCCAGCACCGGAGAAATCTACGATGTCGATATCGAAATCAACAGCAACCAACACCTGTTTACCGTGAGCGAACCCACGGAAGCCTACGATCTCGTTTCCATCATGGCCCACGAAGCCGGCCACTTTTTTGGCATGGGTCACTCTCCCGAATGGGATGCCACCATGTTCGAAATGTACGAACCAGGGTCGACACAACAACGTACCCTGAGCATCGACGATCAACGAGGGATGTGTACGATGTACCCTCCGTGGCCCATCGATCTCGCTCGCTGCAATCCAATCCCTCGCCACGGATTCTCCCCCGAGTGTCGGTCCGAGCAGCCAGAACACGGTTGCACCATCAGCCATTCGGTGCATCATTCCCACGCGCAACGATGGTCGATGCTCCTTGTCGCTCTGCTCGTCTTCGGTTTTTCCATCCGTCGCCGCATGCATTGAATATCTCCCCCAACTCGCTTCCCCCTCGTTGTCGCGTTGCACCATTGCTACGTTCGGGCATATTTCTCTTCGGCATTTCGCATCGAATCCCATCGTCGTGATGCAAGATCGCCCCATCCTCGATGACAACGAATGGTCACGAAAGTAACGGACAGTCGTTCGTGGTTGGCGATGATGGAAGCGTCACACTATGGCTTGGAGAAAGCTGCATTCAAACGACCGCGAAACAAGCCTATCACGCACTCATGGCCGTCTTGCTCGAGTCCGACGCCTCCGAAGCCGACCAGCACGCGGCGGAAACATTGAGACTATTTCTTTCGGAAATGGATTTCGCTTCGTTGCGATCCCGATACCCGGCCATGGCGGGAGGCGTGGACTGTCGCGTGCGGATCCACCTGCTCGATGAAAGGCAATGCCTATGGGAAATCCTGAGAAACGATCGCGGATGAACCCCGAGCAACACCAATCCGTCGTTCATCACATCGTGGATAGACTCCTTCCCACGGCGGGTGATGTCATCCTGGCGGATGCTCGTGTCGGCCTTGGCTATACCGCGGTGCTGCTGCAGGACGGAAGAGCGGGATTGGCGTTTACGTTCCGACAGCAGGCCGTCGGTGGGTGCTCGGTGTTTCGTCGGCGACGGCCCCTTGCTGGCTCGCGGATTGCCGACCTTCTTGCTCTTGCCACCTGCACCGACCCCTTGGAAGCCGCGATTGGATTGGCTTGCGCCAATGCGCTCATCAATTCTCCGAGCGAGTCGACATCAGAAGGCGATGTGCTGGAACGACTCGAGCCGAGATCTGACGATGACGTGGCGATGGTGGGGTGGTTTGGACCGTTGATCGAACCGCTTCGAAATAGAACACGGTCGTTGACCATCTACGAACAAGACACCGAATCCCATCGTAATTCCTTGCCCGCGCACAAGGCCATCGAAGGACTCGGTCATTGTCACATCGCGATCCTGACTTCCACGTGTTTGCTCAACGGAACCGCAGACGGTTTGTTGCAAGCCGCCAGAGGGTGTCGTGAGGTGGTCTTGCTCGGTGCCTCCACACCCCTGCTTCCAGAGGTTTTTCAACCACAAGGAGTCACGATGCTATCCGGTGTGGTGATCACCGATGCCGATGAAGTGCTTCGCGTCGTTTCCGAAGCAGGAGGAACACGCCAGTTTTCTCCGTATGTGAGAAAAGTGGTCGTTCCCATGTCTCGCGATCAGACGGAAAAGGCACCATGACATCGTCCACCGATGAAATCTCGATCACGTTGGTCGTCGACAACCGAGCCGCAGAAGGCTTGGCGGTAGAACATGGCTTCAGCGCGTGGATTGAAGCGGGCGACTTTCGCATCCTATTCGATACCGGGCAAGGGATGGCGCTTCCCATCAATGCCCATAACCTTGGAATCGAACCGGCCTCCGCCCACGCGGTGGTGCTGAGCCATGGGCATTACGACCATACCGGCGGTCTTTCCGATATTCTTGTAACATCGCGGAATATAAAAGTTTTTTCACACCCCGACATTGTGCTTTCGCGAACGTCGATACGGCAAGGTCAGGCTCGTTCGATTGGTATGCCCGACAAATCCAAAGAAGCGCTAGAGCGTGCGGCAAACCGTTGGCACCACGTCCATGCCCTCGCGCTGTTGGCACCAACCATTGGATTGACGGGTCCGATTGCACGATACACGGCCTACGAAGACACGGGGGGACCGTTTTATTTAGATACGAATGGGTCGACCGTCGACCCCATCTTGGATGACATGGGGTTATGGTTGAAAACCCGACATGGCTTGGTAGTGATGACCGGATGTGGTCATGCAGGGATCGTGAACACCGTTCGGCAAGCCATCGATCAAAGCGGCGAAACACGTATCCACGCGGTGATTGGCGGATTTCACTTGGGCGAAGCCAACGAGGAACGACTCGATCGAACCGTGGAAGCGTTACAGGCTTGGTCGCCGGATCTCGTCGTGCCTTGCCACTGCACTGGGGAAGCGGCCGTGGCACGGTTGAGCGACATGCCAGGTGACCGTGTGGTGGTCGGTCATGCAGGCATGAAGCTTGATATGACCTGATTCGAAATCGGTGGTGAAACGACGGGATAGCGAAAGGAAGGTCCGTCATGCTCAGTGTGGATGTGAAGCCGATTGGTGTGATTCGGAATCGTGGTGATGGCATCGCCATGCTGAGCGTGTTTGCGGCATATCGGCAAGGGTTGGAGGGATTGGAGGTGGGGGCCCGCGTCCAAGTGCTTTATTGGATGCATGAATTGACGCATGGGGACCGTAGGTCTTTGCGTGTGCATCCGGGAGGGGATCCCGATCGAGAGATGAAAGGAGTTTTTTCTCTTAGGAGCTGTGTGCGACCCAATCCGATAGGCGTGACACAAGGGCAGGTGGTGATGGTGAACGACGATGGGCTGTCCGTTTCGGGTCTGGACGCGAAGGATGGTTCTCCACTCATCGATATCAAGGCCAGTTGTTCGGAGTGAAGGGAAAGACAGCAATGGGCATTGATTCGCGGCTTGGAGGTGGTTCCGTGGTACGTTGCGCCAATCGATGAGTTTCGAGGATTTTTTGGATGCATCGGTTGGCTCATCCATACGTGATCGCCGCTGGATGGTGACCGGTCGTCGCTCATGGGATGAAGGGTGAAGCGTTTTGGCGGGTGATCGTGGAAGTGAAGGGTAGCAGGAATCGTTCGACGGGGATCTAGGGTGGGTCAAGCCATTATCCGCCACCGATCTGATCGAGAAAGTCGCGTGCTTCGATGAACTCGGGATCCATGGCGACGGCTTTTTTGGCGAGGAAGCTGGCCTTGCGATCATCGCCTTGCATATGAGCAATCTGAGCTTGTTTGAGAAAGGCCATCGGTCTGGAGATGGGACCTTGCGTTTTGGCGGTGGCAAGAGTTCGCAATGCTTTCAGGGCGATTTCGTAATCTCCCAAAGCCATGGCCAGGTCCGCGAGTTCCGATGCCACGTCCGTTCCCTGCGGATAGCTTTCGAATGCCGCCAGGAGCCACTGCATTTCCGTATTTCGATCGCTCGTTGCTGCCGCTCGTGCCATGCGGTGCTGGAGTGCCGCCAACTCACGGGAGCGACGTCCTCCCTGCCGGTCGATTCCCTCTTGAAGAAGTTGAACGACCTCTTGAATGAGGCCCGCGGAAATATAGGCGTCAGCTAGCAAAAGCATGACTTCGAGGTCGTTGGGTTGCAACTCCAACGCTTGTGACAATGGGCCAATGGCGGAAGCAGCCTGATCGAAGTTGGCGAGGCGCATCCTCCCGGCTTCACGAAGGAATTCGAATCGAGTGCCATCGTCCTGCGCCAAGTTGGCGTCGATCAGAAGAAGGTTGGACAAGGGCCCGTACTCTCCGGCTTGTTCATAGAGCGTTCGCAAACGAAGGCGCACTTCTTCGTGGGAGTTGTCGTGTTGCAAGGCACGCTCGAGGCTCGCTCTTGCAAGCTCGGGATTTCCAAGGTGGTCACATGCTTCTGCATGCATCAGCGCGCCTTCGGCTAGTGAAATCCCGGTGTCGTTGTTGACGAGATGCTCACAGTTGGCTGCCACATCCTGCCAACGGCCTGCTGCGCGGTCGATTTCGATGAGCATGCGAAGAGCCTGCAAGTCTTCAGGAGCACTCGATACCCAACGGTTCAGCGCTTCCCTGGCTTCCTCAGGCTGTCCCATTTCGCTCAACAACGTGATGATACGCAGTGTCGCGTTTCGCTCCGCGTCGAAATCCGTCCGCTCCACCGCCGCATCGCGGGCTTTGGTCAAAGCATCCAGAAGTTCGGGCATCGAACTCTGACCTTCGATTCGGCAAGCATACTCCACGTCGTCAGCCGCGGCTTCGTGGTTGCCCGACAATTCCCAAATGCTTGCACGCAACCGGTGCAACTGGGCCCTTCCCGCCTCGTCGCCATCCCATCGCTCGATCGCCTCGGTCGTTCGTTCGATGGCGACAGGCAATTGATCGCTTTGCATCATGGCTTGTACGAGTTGTTCGATGATACCAAGGTCGCTTGGTTGAAGGTTTTGCGCGGCCGCGAGTAGCTGTCCCGCCGTGCCCGGATCGTCGAGGCGATCGGCGTGAATCGACGCGGCTCGAAACAGTTTTTTCACGGCTTGTTCGGTGTCGGATAAATCCTGGGCTTCATTCTCCAGTTGTTCTGCAAGTCTTCGATATTGTTCGAGAACTCGTGGTTCCTCCGGTTCGAGACGATACGCGGATTCCAAGGCGCGCTCGAGTCCAGCTTCGTCTTGCATACGCGCTCGCGCATCCACCAAGTCAAGCGCCAGCGACAACGGATCGTCCGCCCCTTCGGTATTCAACAGCTTCTCAATGACTTCCGCGCGCTCCTGCGCATCCAAGTCCGGATCCAACAATGCTAGCAGGCCGCGCATGAGCTGCCCGTCGTCAGGGATCCATGCAAGAGTATCGCGGAAAACCTGTAAGGCTTGCTCGCGGTTCGAGTCTGCTACCAAATCGGTCAACCGACGTGCGAACTGGCTTCCGGAAAGAGAGTCCGAACGCAAGCGACTGACTTCGAGCTGTTGTGTCAGCAAGGCAACCAACTCATCGGCTCTGCCACTGTCTTGCAGCAGATCACCAAGCTCCTCGGCAGCATGGGCGTGTTCCGCATCTTCCGCCAAGACCGTGCGCAACAGTTCGATGGCCTCATCACGACGGTCTTTGTCGCGAACCAGCGAAGCCAGTTCGATGCGAAGCCCGCTGCGAAGCGCGAGATCGGAAACGTCATCGATGATGGAACGAAGAGTCGCCTCCAATTTTTCACGATCCCCCATGCGCCGAACCACGGCAAGCAAAGGTTGCCAAACGTTCGGATCGCCGGGGTCCAAGCGCAAAAGGCGCTCGTAAGCCAGTACCGCGGTTTCGAGTTCATTCAACGAATCCGCGGCGATTTGCGCAACTCGCAGCGACAAGGCTCGCGCTTCGTCGTCGGATGCAACCTCTGCCGCTTGCTGCAGCCATTGCATGGCATCTTTCAAGTTGCCCTGGGACTCGCGCAAGTCAGCGAGCGCTTGCATTGCCCAAAGAGCAGGGACAAGCGTGCCATCGTCCTGTTTGGCCAAGTCAATGGAGCGCAGCAAAAACGCCTCCAATTTTTCGGTATCCCCAATCCGTTGGGCGACGTCGACCGCTTCCTGCAACATGGGCTGCGTCCCCGCCTGAACATGAAGCCGTCGCTCCAGGGCTTCGAGCAGCCACCGGTCGTCGTTGGCCGCTCGTGCCACGCGTTCGAAAGCGATGATGGCTTCTTCGCATTCCGGGTTCAGAGCAAGCGCTTGTTGAAGAGCGAGCGATGCCTGTGCGTATCGGGGCTCCGTTTGCAACGCCGTCGTGAGGGTGATGACACCGGATTGCATCGAATCGCGATTGGCTAGTTCGAGACTGGCCAAGCGATACAACGCATCCGTTCGCTCCTTCGACACCTCGTCGCTGGGCAAGTCGATGAGCAGATGCAGCATCTCCAACTCGGTGGTCGTGTCACCCACAAGGGCAGCGACACGGGCACGAGCACTCCAGACCATCGGCAAGGCACATTCCGTTTGCTGGGCTCGAGCGTATAACTGCGCGGCACGATTCAGGTTTTTCCGCTCCTGCTCCTCGAGATTGCCGAGTTGCATCAACAAGCGACAGGCAAGCTGTTGGTCCCGGTCTTGTAACGCTCGGTCCGAGGCTTTTTCGAGCATGGCTGCATACTCATCGAGTTCTCCCGCTCGTTGCGCCAACTCTTGGGCCTTGTCATATAACGCGGTGGCTTCAGGATTTTCTTCGATAGCCTGGATCAACGATGCCAACGCGAGGTCGGATTGTCCGAGCTTGCCCTGCGCTTCCGCGATTTCCGCAAGCACGTTGGCACGCTGCACGGCAGTATCCACGATGGCAAGACGTTGTTGTAGCGAGCGCAAGAGCAGTTCGAGGCTGCCAAAGGCGCGCAACGCCGTTTCGAATCGCTCGTTCTCGGAAGGATCGAGCGCCGCGGCGTCAAACGCCGATTCGAGGTTTTCCACCGCTCGCTCTTGGGCTCCCAGGTCTTTGGACACCAAGTGCAATTCGAAAAGAACTTCGGCAATGCCAACATCGCCTTCTTGAAGAGGCCCGCGTTGCAGTGCGGCTCGACGTCGAAGAAGTAGCACTAGCGCATGATACGCTCGCTCCGCCTTATCGAGTTGCCCCGTCTGCCGATACACTTGGCCGAGAAGATGCTGCAAACGGAGGTTGCCCATATCCATGGCAACCCCTTGCTCCAACTGCTGAATGGCTTCCGTGGGTTTGTCTTGGGCGCGCAAAATCTGCGCCAACAGCAAGTGGAGATTCGCCCTCTCGGGTGGACGACGACGCCCATATTCGTCGATGAGCTTCGTGGTCAGTGTGCGCGCTTGCTCGAATCGTTCCGCTTGGAACAGCGCGGTGGCAAGGGTAAAACGCACCGCCCGATCCTCTGGTTGAAGCTTGACGAGCTGCTCCAACACCGGCACTGCTTCATGCGCCGAGCGCAAACCATGAAGCAAAACGTCGGAGGCTTCGAGCAAATACCGCTTTCGAACGGCTTCATCGTCGCTACCATCGGCCCCTTCGGTCAACACGACCACAAGCTCCGACCAGGCTTCAGCGGTGCGATATAGCTCCGCGAGTTTGTCCCGAAGCGCAAGAGACCCCGGGTCTTCCGCCAATCCGCTTCGAAGCGTCTCGAGAGCTTGGGATGTCTGCTTCGCTCCTAGCTGCGCGGTGGCAAGACGCTCTACCGTGGGCGTTCGCTGACCTGACGGACTAATTGCCAAACGCTGCTGCAACCATGATACCGCGGTCGCATATTGCTCGTGCTGCAGACAGGCCGAGGCAAGTTCGTCCAACGCTTCGATATTCGGCTGCAAATCGACGACTCGCTGGTAACACTGCACAGCTTCTTCGAGATCGAGCAATTGTGTCTTGCAGACTCGTGCCGCTTGCAACCAAAGCCGAACAGCAAGTTCGGTACGACCGAGAGCCTGCACCGCTGCGGCTTGTGTTTTCAACATCTCCGCCAAGTCATCGAAACGCTTCTGTTCCTCGTACTGCACGATCAACGCGTCGATGGTTGGCTCATGGTCGGCTTTCTCCTCCAAGCCGTCACGCAACGTGGTGATCGCGTCGGTCGCATCGCCAAGGGTCACCAGCAGCGAGGCGATCTGCAAACGAAGAGAAATCCTCCTGTCGAGATCCTCCGCAAGACCTAGCTCATGACGACGAAGCTCGAGCAGGTCTTTGGTCCGATCCGCTCCGGAATAAAGCCTCGTGAGATTCGAAATCGCTTTGGCGTCATCTGGCCGATCCTCGATCAATAGTCGATACAACTCGATGGCACGATCGCGGCTGGCCTCCGAACGGGCGGCAGTTTCGGCAGCCAAGTGCAATAGCCGATATCCCTGTTCCCGATCCAGGACCGGATAAAAGCCATGTACTTTCTCCTTGAATTCACCGCGAAGCACAAGTTGGACTCGCTTGTCCGTCCAAACGTCGCGCTCCGTGACCAACAACGCCGCCAAATGATCAAGAGCTTGCTCCAGGGCGTCGTGACCGATCAGCCGACGAGCGATTTGTTGATGGATGAACGCACGCTCGTCGGAAGACACGTGGCCAATCGCCGTTTCCAACGCGTCGATCACCAAGTGCCATCGCTCCGTTTCATCATAACTTTCGCCCAAGAGCTTCAACGCACGAGCGCGTATCTCCGGGGTCGTTGCCCCGGAACTGACGATCATCTCCAACAAAGACCCGGCCGCGGAAGCTGTTCTCGGGTCGTCGAGCAAGGGCTCTACCGCCTCGAGCGCACCATTGGGGTCTTGGAGATCCTCCAGCCAACAAGAAGCAATCTGCTGTCGTGTACTGAGCGCTTCTTGCCCCGTCAGAACCTGAAGCCGCTGGTTCCAAAAGCCGATGAGATCCTCATGACGCTTCTGCAATTTGAGCAACCGCTCGAGCGCCGAGGCGGTACGCGTGTCCGACGGTTGGGCCTCGAATACCTTTTGCAAGTAATCGATCGCACGTTCGGGATTGCCCGCGCAATCCTTGGCTACCGCAGCAGCCTCATCGAGCAATGCCAATCGAGTCGGCAAATCCGACGTATTGGTCAAAACCCGGTCGTATAAGGCGAGCAACTCGTCCCATCGTGCCTCGACCGTAAGCTTGAGAGAAATGCGGTCGAATGCCCATCGCGCCGTCGGATCGTAATCCAAAACGCGATGAAGCAACGTCGCCACCCCGTCCAAATCGTTCATCCACTCATCGAAAAACTGGACTGCTCGATCGAGCAAGGCCAACGCAACCGACGTTTCGAGTTCCGAGGCCGCGAGCTTTTGGTACGCCGCCCCTACCGCATCCATGCGATCCGCTTGTCGAGCCAACTGTTCCGCCCGATCCCAAAGCTCTTCCCGTTCCGGCGAATGCATCGCCTCGTCGATGGTCCGTTCGAGGTCTACAGCGATAGGCTTCGACTCCCTCGCCGGTTCGGATTGGATTGGCGCTTGGGGCGCGATGTCCACATCCTCTTCGGCCATCGACTCCTCCGCCATGGGCTCCACGGCGCTAAACTCCTCGGCCATCGACTCCTCGACGATGAACTCCTCCGCGATATCCGGAACAGCCGACAACGGTTCTTCGGGGCCCTCGGATGGATCGCCCTGGTCATCATCATCATTAGGCGAATTGTCCGTCGAATAAGCCGCAAACGGGATCTCCATGATTCCCGTGGCTTCGTCGGGTATCTGAGGTTTCAATAAGACCTCCTCCGACGGCACTTCGTCATCCGCCGCTTCCACGGCGACCTCTTCGAGATCGTCCATTTCCTCAATTCCGTGGTTCGTCCACTCACCGTCGATTTCTTGATCGTGTGAACCCATGACAAGGTCGGCAGTCTAATCGATGGACAAGACAATGGGGTATGGAATGCGGCAAACCCGTGGATATGGTGCTTACATAAGGGCAATGAATAGCCTCATCACCCTGCTGACCGAGGCGAAGTGGGCGGGCGTTCGTGATATCCAATTGCTATAACTATTTGAAAATAAAGTTGAAAATAGAAGGTCGGGACCTGCTTCGAAGAGCCTCCATTCACCGTGTCGCCGCAGCCCACGAGTTCGGTACTCCCGCTAGCCCGTCATGGGCCCAGCCCATCCACGATAGCGTGCTCGTCGAAATACCGGGCCGTCGCCTTACCAGCCCTGAACCAAGCTCACGGTGCCGTCAGTCGCCAGAACCCTCGCTTGTAGAATCCGTCGCGGAGGATAAAGGCCGCAGTCGCTTCGCATCCCGGTGGGAAAGCATTGGGTCTCCCGTGCTTGCGCGCGAACGGGCGATCCAGAAAATGACAAGGGCAGCCGAAACGATACCCACGACGAGAACCATTCCAACGAGCGCTATCAATATCAATTCGAGAACTCCCAGTGTCGAAATCATCCTTGTCAATCACCCGAGCGCGCGACCGATGACCGTACCGAGCTTTTCACAACACGAGTCATATTGCAGGTCCACGGCACCCGAGACATCGAAGTGCAATCGTACGTTACTAGCCGTCTTGCCATGAACAGGGCAACGAAGGCGCTCCAACTTGATGGCGATTTGCTTTCCCGCCTGGACAAAAGGGTCAGAGATGCGACGGTCCGTCACTTGGTCGATCGCGACCACTCGACCTTGAAGCGCCACCGTGATTCGGACGTTCATCGCTTCATCCGAACATGCTCCAAGGCCGTTGTCACGGCTTTCTTCCTTGTAAGGGGTACGGATCGTCATTCCGACGGAACCACTTTTCGGCGTCCTGCTTTTTTGTCCGCAAGCTCTTTTTTAGCGCGCAAACGTCGTTCTTTGGCTCCACGGGTAGGGGTCGTGGGGCGACGTTCGATGGGGGGTGTGAGCGCCCGGCGGATGAAGGCTGCCAATTTCTGCCGCGCGTCTTGCAGATTGGTTTCTTGAGAACGCGAGCGTTGGCTGGTGATCAGAATCCACCCCTCGGCATCGCAACGTGTGCGAGCGAGCGCTCGGAGACGTGTTCGTACCGGCTCCGGCAACACCGTGGAACCCTCCAAATCGAACCGAAGCTCCACCTTGGTGGAGACTTTGTTGACGTTCTGTCCGCCGGGCCCGGAGGAACGAACGGCTACCCAACGCAATTCGGCTGCCGGAATGAAAAGACCGTCGGCGATGAACAAGTCCTCGGACACGCCCCGACCATGCTTGGTTTTGGCTCTGATCGCAAGCAGGGGGCTGACAAGGGCAGCTCGGAAGTTGCTGGATGAATAAACCAGCCGCCGCAACCGGGGTACCAAAGCCGGTGACGGTATATGGTGATTTGACCAAATATCGTCAGTTTCGTTTTGAACTTCAGCCCACTCGGATCGAAAAATGACGATGAATCCGCAATTGAGCGGATGGAACGGAATGTGCTAACGTGCGTACCCAAACCCACATATCGGATATCAGGAAATACGATGCGACTCACCTCCCTGCTTCCCCTTCTCGCCCTTCCTTTCGCCCTCGCTTGCAGCGCCGCGGATTCCGACTTGCCCATCGATCCGCAAGACCAGGCCGACTCCACCGAACAAGCGTATTCCGGCTACACCGCCAACCCCTCGTTGATCCTCAACGGCCAAGCCAATCTCGAAGCCTTTTCCGAAAACCGCGATTTCGCCGTCTTCAGCGTCGATAATGGCTCTTCGCCTTGCAAATCCCTGTACTTGCTCAACACCAACACGGCAAAGACCACGCTTCTGACAGCCGACAGCTTTTGTCCTCAGTTTTATTCTCACCCGCTGGCCGTCGTCGATACCCTCGGGCAGCGGGTTGCCTATTGGACATGGTCGGAAACCCACCAGACGGTTCGCCTCATGTTTTGGCAGTCGGGTGCGGTCCCTGTCGTTGTCGAAGAACAACCGGAACAAGCCGTGGAAGGCCGGGTCAAAGAACTCTATTTCGGAGCGTCTCACCTGTTATACGGTATTCCGGGCCTGAACAACCGGTTCATTGTCAAAGTATTCAATATTTCCACGGGCTTACGCTCCACCCTGTCCACCGAGGTGTTCGTGGGCGCAGAACCTCTGTTCGACCCAACCGGCCAATCGTTGCTTCTCACCGAAACCAACGATGATGACGATAGCATCTTGACCCTCTACCACCTTGCCTCCGGCTCATCCTCCGTCATCGATTCGGGCAAGCAATGGGAAGTGAAGCCCAGCCCCCGGGGCCAGTTCGTGGCTTCCCAATCCCAATGCGTTTTCGAGGAAGCTGATGTTCGCTGCCGGTTGAGGCTTTTCGATTGGAATAGCCAGCAGGTATTCGAAGCTCCCGACGCGGATGTTTCGAAAATCGTAGGATTTGCCGCCGATGACACCGCTTTGGCGTATATCGCTGGTGGAAAACTGCAAATCTGGAACCTTTCCGCCGGTACCATCGACCAGATTCCCGGGGCCAACACCTGCTGGGCCGCTACCACACCATCGTCGTCTCGGGTCGTGTATGTGACGGATTGCAACCAAGGCTCAAAAGGAATGGAAGGAGAATTGCGGGTGGTCGACCTCCAAGAACCCGGGCTCCCCAAAACCTTGGGGCATCGCGTGTCCCCCGGCGACAATATGCTTGTGATGAGCCGCGACGGAAACCGGGTTGCCGCCGTTCGCGAATCCATTCCATGGACCTACGTGGATCTCTGGACCTTGTCGACAGGCAAAAAAGAGTCGACGAATATGACGAATGGCGTTTTGTACACGCGCTTCAGCAACGATGGCAGCAAGTTCATCTACGCAAAATCGACTGCGACGCCGGGGCTTTGTGCGCCCTACTACGTTTGTGGATATCTCTCCCTTCGCGGTTACGATTTCACGCGCACGACACTCAAAGATCAACATATCGAGGGAAGCATGCTCGCGATGCTCGACCTGGAGGGGATGCTGGGAAATTGGCAGACCCGACCCGCGGACAAGTCACTCTTGCAGAGTCCCGACGGTCAACGAATGACCTATTCCACGACCAACGGCAGCGCTACCCTCGGCTCGACCTTCGTGTTGCAATCCAACACCCTGCAAAACCGCAAGGTGCTCGGCAATTGGAGGCCCATCCTCATCACTGACCAATACCTGCTCGTCACCTCCATGAAGGGCTCGGGCGTGTATCGCGTATCCTTATAGTCGTCCCCCTGGAATCCCCGCCGCTCCCCGTCCTGACGAGATGATGAGCCATAAGCTTCGTACCGTAGCATATGGCTCGGAAGCTCAGCCCTGACCCTCCGGGCTGGCTTTTGCGCCTTTCTGCACCATCAAGCCCATCAAAATCAAGCCCAGCCCGACATACGTGGAACGCACTATCGGTTCTCCCAGGCCCAGACGAATGAACACGAGCGACAGAAAGGGAGAGAGAAAAATTAGTTGACTGACGCGCGCCGTATGCTCCGAAGCGCGCAAAGCTTCGAGCCAGAGCACGAAAGCTGCGCCCATCTCGAACACCCCCACGTAAATGGCCCCCAACAACCCCCGAACATTCGTGATCCAGGGCGTAGACAACCAAAGACACGCCCCCACCACGAAGGGCAATCCCAGCAAAAAACTTGATAATAAAGCCACCACCGGTTCGCGTGTGTCGCGTTTGCTGAAAATCCAATAAATCGACCAAAGTACCGTGCTTCCAAGCGCCAGCAAGACCCCGAACGTATCGGAAAACCGCAACGATAACACATCGCCTCGCGTCGCAATGACCACGACTCCCGCATAACCCAGGGCCGCGGCCACGAGCTGACGCGCCGTGATGCGTTGTTTCAGCAAAGGAACGGACAGCAGTGACAGCGTGATGGCCCACGTGTAGTTCAACGATTGCGCCTCTTGCGCCGGAAGACGATGGTATGCCTCGAAAAGCACCAGATAATACAAGAAAGGATTGATCAACCCGAGCCCGAGGGAAGTCAGGGCCTGACGCTTCGTCATTGACCCTAGCGCCTTGATATTGCCCCGCACCCATAGAATTACCGCAAGCACCACGATGCTCGTGACGTGGGCCACCAACAGCATTTGTACCGGCTCGAGATGCCGCAGCGTGAGCTTGAACGCCGTGGCCACAGTCGACCACAACAAAACCGTCATAAGACCGAAAGCATAGGCCCTTCGAGGATTCGTCATGCTCCTCCAGCCTATCGCGAATCGACCCACCCTGGGCAAACTCGCTCCCCCACCTCCCTTTTCGGGCTCCGCGGTTTCGAAATGCCAGGCAACCACGGCCTTCCCACGGGTCCCGGCACATGGATACCATCCCGATATTCAACGATATTTCCACGAATCGCTCGCTGTCTCTTGCTCCTCTTATCCCGCTGGCGCATGCTGAGCGCTGTCGCATGGACCCGCCTGCTCCCCCCTCCGCCGCTGCCCCACCCGCGCGCATCCTCTGGCTTGCGGTCATCGTCATCGCTTCCGTCAGTACCTACGCCATCGCGCTGCTCACCGGCCACGTTCGTCCTGACACGATCCAAACCCTGGTAGCCGACGGCGGCCCGAGCGCGATGGCAGTCTATGTGCTAGCGGTTATCATAGCGGAATTATTGTGGTTTCCCAGGATGTGGGGGTTGCTCGCGGGCGGGATCCTTTTTGGGCCGGTCCTTGGTGCCGTCCTTTCCATCCTTGGGGATTCGATGGCCGCCGTTCTCTGCTATTTCATCGCGCGCGGAACAGGAAGGGCGTGGGTGAGCGCGCAGTTGGAAAAAAAACCTTCCGCACGGCGGGTGGTGCATATTTTGGCCGAACGACGGGGTGCCGTGACGATTGCGCTCCTTCGGGTGTGCCCGATAGCTCATTATACGTTGGTGAGTTATGGGGCGGGGGTTGCGGGGGTTTCCCCACGTTCCTTTTTGCTGGGAAGTACGATTGGCATCATCCCCGGAGCCATCGTCTATCCCATCGTGGGCGATGCTGCTCTTCGCCCCACAAGTCCCATGTTCCTTGGGTCTCTGGCCGTTGTCCTCGTTTTTTTGGTGGTAACCCTGGTAGCCGCGCGTCGCACCTTCAAGCCTTAGGTTCCCTTGCAGGTCTTTTGCAAGGTTGAAAAATCTTGTAATTTCAATTAGTTATGGCTTGCTTGTACGCCCGTGCCAGGCAGTCGATGGCCTCGTCTACGTGCTCGCGATGCGTGCGCAGGGCTAGCACGGCAAGGCGCAAACAAAGCCGGTCCCCAAGCCGGGTCGAAGACAAAAACACCCGTCCTTCACGATATAGGTTTGCCAATAGGTCTTGCTGGAAAGCGTCGGGATCTCCCGAAGGCGGCAACAATCGGAAGGCCATCACGCTCAATTGGGGTGCTGCCACGGGATCGAACCCCTTCAGGGACTGCAGTTTTTCCCATGCATATTGCGCCAATCGCAGTTTTTCCTCCAGGGCGGCGCGAAACGGGCTCACGCCGAAAAGCATCAGCGGTAGCCAAAGACGCAGTGCCCGGGCGTGTTTGCTGAACTCCAGGGTGGATTCGGTGGGGCTCAATTCGTTGAGGTCATCGGGGGGAGTTGGCAGATAATCGGCTGCATAGGCGTGAGCGCGACGCAGGGGGTCGAGGTGTTTGACCAAGACCGCGCCTATGCCAAACGGGCAGAACAGGCCTTTGTGGGGGTCGGCTACCAAGCTATCGCTTTGGTGTTGGCCCACGAGCCGTTGTTTCCCTTCTTCACAAAGCGCAAAAAAGGCTCCGTAGGCACCATCCGTATGCATCCACAGGCCGTATCGGGCGGCGATGTGCGCGCATTCTTCCAAAGGGTCCACGGCACCGCTATTGGTGGTACCCGCGGTTGGTGCCAATAACCAAGGTCGATTGCCCGCCGCCACGTCTTGTTGGATGGCGGCTTGCAAACGGTCCATGCGCATGCGGAAGTGATCATCGCTGGCGATCACCCGCAGTCGAGCCTCGCCCAATCCCGCCACTCGCAACGCTTTGGCGATACAGTGATGTGCCTGGTCGGAAAGGTAGACGCAGATTTTTGGTGTATCGGCGGCTTTGAAACCAGCAGCCTCCCTTGCGGCGCAAATTCCAATGATATGCGCGAGGCTACCTCCCGCGGGCAGGTTGCCGTGCGTGCCTTGCGGAAAGCCCAATTCCCTCGCCATCCAATGAAGCAGAAGGTTTTCCATTCGTACGGCCCCGGGGCCGGCGAAAAAGTATCCAGCGTATTTATTGGTGCTCGCGGCCAAGTAGTCCCCCAAGGCCCCGGCTATTTGGGTAGACGGCGGAATGAAAGCAAAATGGCGCCCCGAACCACCGTGCGCTCCCGGCGTGTCCACCTCCCGCTCGAGGATCGACAACACCTCGCTGATCGGGCGTCCTTCTTCCCGAAACGCGTGCTCGGCAAGTCCCGCCCCCGGATGGGATTGCTGAACAAACGCGAGGGCCCCTTCGACACCGCTCCAATGCCGTTCGGCGTATTCCATGACATAAGAGGCAAGTGAGGCTCGTTGGGGGGCGTCCGGGTCCAACTGACGAGCGATATGTTCCAACGTTTCGAGATCCATGCCTTCTCCGATCGAGCGAGGGCGAAGGCGGTATTCGAGCATTGCGGGGGGAATGGGGCAAGATGGTTTCGAGAAGAACCGCCTTATGCGATGCCGTGGCAACCTCACCGAGACAACGGTTCCGTCGATACGGAAACGCAGGGGCGAGGTGGGGGAAATGGTCGTGCCCGAATGCTCCATGTAAGCATAAACTACTGAAATATATTGCTATTTCAGTTCTCCCGCTTCCGCTCTCCCATTTTCGCAGCCGGTTTGCAAAGACAGGAAAAACCCGTGATGGAAACGATTGACATCGCGTGGCCGTGAGGTCATATCAATCGGATGATACCGTCTATAAGTAAATATTCGTTGTTTGGTATTCTTGGATTGGCTGGACTGGTGGTTATTGCGGGCGTGTCTTGTGGCTCCGATGATTCCGACGATTCATCGGGGCCGGGAGCGAGCACGGGCAAAGACGCTGGTAGCGGGGGCACAGGCGGCTCTTCTGGTAGTGGGGGGGCCTCTGGCACGGGAGGCGGTGCGGGAACCGCTGGCACGGGAGGCAGTGCGGGCACATCGGGCATAGGTGGTGGCGCGGGGGCTTCCGGGACCGGCGGCGGCGCTGGCGCGGCTGGCTCGGGGGGCAGTGGTCTGACTTGTCCTGCTGGAGTCGCGGATTGTGATCTCGACCCGACCAACGGATGCGAGACGGATATTTTTTCTTCTCCGTCGGATTGCGGAGCTTGCGGCAAGAAATGTGATGGCTTGTGCCTGTCGGGCGACTGCGCACCCTTTGAACTACTGGCTGATTCGCAACATTGGCCTCCCTACAATCACGGTATCGTGTTCAGCGATACCGAGGTATTCTGGGTCAGTAACGCTGACAAAAATCAGTCCGCGGAAAAGTACCGCGTACAGAAAAATTCGATCATTTCGCCCTCGACGCCCGTCAGTATCATCACCAATATGAGGGAACTCGATCAGATCGCGATCAGCCCGAAAAGGCTGTATTTCGTGGGGAGTCGACGGGATCGAATCCTGTTCGCGAGTGATTTCGACGGTTCCAACCTCACCCAGGAACAAACGAATGTATTTGGGGTGCAGTACAGTGCGAATCGCTATTATTACTCATCGAACTACAACGGAGCCGCCTATCTGAAGTGGAAAAACGTACTGACGGATACGGTAGGCACCACCTACGAGAAAAAATCGCCGACGTGGAACGGTGAGTCCATCGGGTATTCGATGCAGGCCGTCGCCGGATATATCATTTTTGCAGAGATTGATAAAAACAGCTATCGCATTTACCACGACTCACCATCGGATCTGATGCAGCAGGGCAGCGGCAGTGTGACTCGATTGCGCTACACGACCGGCTGGGAGTTGTTATGGGTCGAAAGTGCGGAGGCACAAGGGCAAAACGATGTGCTGAAGTTCGCGGAAAACAAGAATCCGCCCGTCGTGGTGACGCAAGCTCCCGTCATCGTCGACTTTGCATACCAAGATCCGCTGGTCTATGTGTCCACGGTCGAAAGCAATTATACCGAGCCGAAACTAAGCGTTATCGACATGGAGGCCCAGACGACAACCACGTACATTCTCCCAGGCCTCGCAGCCTCGTTGGAAATCAACGGGGACTATCTTTACTTCTTCGTGAATAGTCGTGAGTCCTTCGTGGATTATCGCCTCGTTCGCCTAAAGCTGCCGATCTAAGGGAGCAGGTTGCAGCGTCTTCTTGGGTGGCTCTCAGGCGAGACAAGAGCCAACCATCTCCGTCGACAGTATGTAACCTATTGATAATAAAGGATAATATGCTATCGCTTTGGGCTGGCAGCGCTTACGAAAGCACCCGTCCTTCGAGCACTACCTCCTGGTAGGTTCGCTCCACATCGAGCAAGAAACGGTATTGGGCGAGCGTGTACCAGCGTCGTTCATCGGGGTCCACGAAGCCTGATCGAAGCGCTCCGAGCACCTCTTCGATACCGTATTCGATCGTGCGAAACTGGCGGTCTTGCAGCAGTCCCCAAAGTTTTTCGAAGCGCACGTTGTAATCTCGCAGGTCGGGATCGGTGGGAGCCATGACGATTTGGGTTCCTGGGATGGCGTCCCGCACGCGATAGGCCAGATTCAAAATCCGCACGTTGTTGTCATCGTGTCCGACATTGAAGATTTGGCCATCGACGTTATGCGCCTCCGCGTGCAGCATGAAGACCATGGTTTCGGCGACATCCGCCACGTGAACGAAAGGCCGCCATTGTTTGCCGCCGCCATCGACGGTGATTTTGCCGTTGGTGTAGGCATTTTTGGTCATCACGTTGATGGCGAGATCGAAACGCATGCGCGGCGACAGGCCGAAGACGGTGGCGAGGCGCAAGATGGTGGGACAAAAGTCGGAGGACCGAAGGGATAGCAGCGCCGTTTCCGCATCGGCTTTGCAGCGTGCGTACAAAGAGACGGGGTTGAGGGGCGAGGATTCCGTAAGACCCACGCCTTCTCCTCGTCCATACACGCTGCACGAGCTTGCCAATATATAGCGTTTCACGCCCGCTCGTTGGGCATGGCGCATCGTGGTTACGGCGGCTTCGTAGTTGACTTGACGAGTCAGGGAAGGAGCGAGTTCGCACGACGGATCGTTGGAGATGCCGGCCAGGTCGATCACCGCATCCACCCCGGAAAATGTCTCTAGCGGCAGAGTCCGCACGTCGGCGCGAACCAACGTGAGCCGTTCGCCGTACTGCGTTTGCGCGGGCTGCAGGGTATCGCTGCCAAAAAAGAAGCGGTCGACGACGCGGACCGTGTGACCTTGTTCGAGCAGCAAGGGAACGAGGATTGAGCCGATATAGCCGGCACCGCCTGTTACGAGAATGGTACGTTTCACGCCCTGACGGTTAGCACAACCCGCTCGCCACTGTACAACTCGCGCGCTTCGCGCTACGCAACCGTCCAAACCCATGCGTTTGCACGTATTGCTGCTTTCCTGTTCCTTGATCGCCATGGGGTGTGGTGAGGACGAAGACGATCCTGCTTATCTTGGTCCTGTCGATGGCGGCGGTGAGCAAGATACCGAGCCAATCGATGGGCCCCCACCCGTCGTAAATGCTCTTTTGTCCAAGGCATGCACGAAGTCGGATGCTGTGCTTGCTCCCTCGGATACCGTGCCGGTTCGAAGCCTTTCGACGCTGGAAGGGCGCGGAATGCTGACGTTACACGATCGAGTTCGAGCCGTTCGGATCGAAAGCGATGGTTGTCCCAGTACGCCGATCAGTTCTTTCGCCCACGAGGGTTCCCTTGAAATCGATGCTTTTTCCGCGATCGTGCTTCCTGGCGCTCGAAGCCTGGTCGCGACTGCGGAAGGCACGGTTTTTCTCGATAGCGAGGGGAACACGATCGAACAGTGTCTGTCCGGTGGCGATTCGATGATCGCGAGAATGCTGGTTGCGAACGCGAGTGGACGAGTTGCCGCGTTGTTTGCCAAGTCTCCGGTCGCCATGCTCGACTTATCCATCAGCGCAATCCATTGCTCGTCGATACCGCTTTCTCTTTCGCCCGCCCCCAGCGCCATCGCCGCGGTAGCCCTCGACCCACAAGGCGGATTGGTTACCGTGGAACAAGCCACCTACTCATCTTCCTTGGTGGTGGCGCGCTACGATGCCAATGGGGTACGCGTTGGTTCGTCGTCTGCATTTTCTTCCCATCCCGCTTCCAAGCTTTGCTCTGCCACGGGATTGGTGGATACGCCCGCGGGTGTTTTCGTTACGGATACGACGTGCCGTCGTGTCGTGCTTTTCGATGGCGATGCTCTTTTCGCGGCGGCAGCGAGCACGTTCGACGATCATCCCAGAGGTGCGGCCTTATCTCCTGATCAGCGACACGTGCTCATCGCCCTCACTTCCTCGGTGGAAAACGGATCTCAGGCCACCTTCGAGAGTATCACTCTTCCCTGAATCGATATTCTTGAACACCGGTCGGGTGAAAACGTCACTCATTTCGGGTCGTTGAGACAACTTGTCTTGCGGGAGTTGGAACGGATGGTATGCGCTGAGCACAAGAGATTTGTGCCCCCCATCCCCGGCCCTAATTTGTGCCCCCCATCCCCGGCCCTAATTTGTGCCCCCCATCCCCGGCCCTTCCCCCCACATGGTGGGTGGAAGGGAGGCAGAGTGTAATTTTCGTATTGGCCTGTCCGTTTTTTAGCTCGCGTCCTGCGGGCGCGTAAGTATCGTTGCCACACGGTTGGGTCGACCCCGTCGAGGCTCGCGAGCGGAATGCCCCAGGAGACGTCACTTCGGTTTTTCTCTACGAACACGAGATAGCTATCGTGGGTCGCGACATCCTTGAGAGGCAGAGCATTGTTATGGGCGCTGAGCAGCTCGGAAACCTCGCCCAGCGACAAATACAATACGCGACTTTGCGCACCCGTCAGACTGCTCAGGTCCAACGACGACAAGGGCCGGCGGCAAGAACGTCCGAGCGATCTGCAAGTGCCGTCGGTGCTTGAGACCACGGACGTGTCGGCCATGCTGGTGGGCTTGCCTGAAGCCGCGCAGCTCGAAGCGCAGGGTGCTCTTTTTTGAGGAGTGTTCGACGTGGATTCGCTGCCATGTCCGCGCTGCGGCGGGAGATTTCGTGTCCTTGCCGCCATCACCGAGCAGCCGGCGATCACCAAAACCCCAACGCTCTTGTGCTCGTTCGAGTCCATGAGTTCGAGGGCATAGACTGCGAAGGAGGCGCGTTGGCGCACGTTCGGCAAGTGCTTTCCGATGCGGGAGAAGAGCTGATGCCATCGGTCCTGGGCGTCGTGGTCTACGGGGAAGATCGCATCAATCTGGTGATTGGAACCGGATTCCTATGAGCGACTTTTTGGGGCAGTAGTACATATTGGACATTGGACGATACCTATTACATGGGCGTGATTGATCACCCGGTCAAACTGACGCTCAAGCAAACCGGTCTTTGAGCC
>ERZ795058.120-NODE-120-length-122611-cov-14.544200_pt1 | contig 122611 bp, 114 predicted proteins | sample MGYA00375142_ERZ795058 | MGnify/ENA primary metagenome ERZ795058 (study PRJEB30187, sample SAMN05720210) | activated sludge metagenome | isolation source: anaerobic digester from wastewater treatment plant | place: Japan | collected 2015-04-20 ... | reverse complement strand
TTGCGGGAGAGTAGGTAGCCGCCGGGCCCTTTCTTTTCATTCTGCACGCGCACCTGCAAACGGTGCGCGTTTTCATGGGGGTGGTAGTGATGTCGGGTGTTGGCCCATGATCGCAGGCCTTGGGTTTGACTGCACCGAACGGGAAACGCGACGCTATACGCCTCGACTCAAATTACCGGTCGTGGTACGATTGATTGAAAGCGGTAGTGAAGCAAAACAGGTGTGCTGTCCCATCTGCTTGGATGAAGGAGTGTATTGATCGTGATCCCTTTCTATAAACCGACCTTGCGACGCAAGGACATGGATGCTGTGTTGCAGACGATGGTCGATGAGCGCATCGGGCCGGGGGAGCGGAAGAATGAGTTTTTACGGCAGTTCTGTGAGCTCATCGGGACCAAAGGCGGCATCGCGTTGCGCTCGTACCCCGATGCACTGCGTGCAGCACTCACGGTCGCCGGCCTTGAAGAGGGGGCGAAGGTCGGCGTCAGTGTACTCAGTCCCGCCGTGTATGAAGTCGTTGCCACGCAGCTCGGCATCACCCTCGTCTTCGGGGACATCGATAGTGATACCGCCTGCCTCTCCCAGGATGAGGCGCTGCGCCTGGTGGGTGAGGGGTGCAGCGCGCTCTTGATCCACGAACCGCTCTGCCAGATCCCGGTCGCCTGCGATTACCGGCAACTCGGGGTACCGGTCATCGAGGACATCACCGAGAGCCTGGAGAGCAGCTATGAGGAGCAGAAGGCCGGCGCCTGGGGCGACCTCGTCGTCTGCGCCTTCGAGGAGGACGGGATCGTCTCCACCGGAGGGGGCGCGATTCTCTCCTATGCCAACGAGCGATACAAGAGCTCCTGCTCCTCCCTCTTCGGCGGCCAGAGAGAGTATGTGGAGCTCCCCGACATGAACGCGGCGCTCGGGATTATCCAGCTGGCAGCGCTCTCTGACCATCTCCATCGCCGCCGGGAGCTGTACTCGACCTTCTCCAAGGCGCTCTTGAAGACCCAGCACCGGATCCTCGGCATCGGGTCCATCGACTTCAACCCCAACGGGTATGGCTTCTCGGCCGTGCTGGACAGCAAGGCGGAGGATGCCATCAAGTTTGCAGCAAAGTACCAAGTCATGGCCAAGCGTACATTCGAGAAGAGCCTCGCCGCTTCGATCGAGGAGATCTACGATCACTTTCCTGAGGCCACCGCCCCATTTTTGCGCTCGATTCGGGTGCCGATTTATCCCTTTCTCAAGCAAAGTGATGTAGAATTGCTCTTAAAGGTCATCACACACCTTCCGTAGGAGATTGGTACATGGACACAGAGAAGATCACTCACGTCCTGATCGTCGCGAACTGGAGAAAGAAAGAGAGCCACGAGATGAGCGAGACCATCGCCCGCTACCTTGGTGAGCGTGGGATCAGAAGCACGGTCTTCAAGACGATGACGGCGAACGAGAAGATCCACATCGAGGAGGGGACCGGCCTGGTGATCTGCCTCGGTGGCGATGGCACGGTCCTGTACTGCGCCCGCTACCTCCATAGCTACGGCATCCCGATCCTGGCCGTCAATCTGGGGACCTTCGGCTTCGTCACCGAGATCTCCGTCGATGAGTGGCAGGAGGCCATCGATCTCTTCCTGGAGGGAAAGCATGCCATCAGCCGTCGCCTGATGATCCGCACCACGGTGATCCGCGACAATACGCGCGTCTACAGCGCCCATGCGCTCAATGAGATGGTCGTCGCCTCCAGCGGCATCAGCAAGCTCATCAATATGGCGCTGAAGGTCGACGACAAGGAGGCCGGCTTCTTCCGCTCCGATGGAATCATCATCGCGACCCCCACCGGATCGACCGGCTACAGCCTCGCGGCCGGTGGCCCGATCCTTGACGTGGGCCTCTCCTGCCTGGTCATCACCCCGATCTGTCCCTTCACCCTCTCCAACCGTCCGCTGGTGGTCAACGGGGAGTCGCGGATCTCCATCACCATCGCCCCCGGTCAGCGCACCGGCCTGATGCTCTCGCTCGACGGGCAGCAGAACTTCGCCCTCGCCGAGGGGGACATCATCGAGGTGGAGCGGTCGCAGAGCCGAGCCCTGCTCGTCGTCAGCCAACGGCGCAATTTCATCGAGGTGCTGAGAGACAAGCTCAACTGGTCGGGAGGCATGCATGCTTGAGCGCCTGGAGATCCACAACTATGCCCTCATCGAGGACTCGCTGCTGGAGTTCGACGAGCACTTCACCGTCATCAGCGGGGAGACCGGGGCGGGCAAGTCCATCATCCTCGGCGCCCTGTCGCTCCTCTTGGGATCGAAGGCCGATGTCCAGGCCATCCGCAGTGGAAGCGAAAGCGCCACGGTGACCGCCACCTTCTACCTCCCCCAAGGCCCGGGAGAGGCGCTCTCTGCGTTTCTCGACCGTGAGGATTTGACCCTTGGGGAGGATACGGCGATCATCCGGCGCACCATCCGGAGAACCGGGCGTTCGGTCACCACGATTTGTGGGGCGACGGCAACGCTCTCCGATCTCACCGCCGTCTCCTGTGAGCTCTTCGACATCAGCGCCCAGCGCGACCACCAGAGCCTGCTCTCACCGCAGCGTCAGCTGCGGGTCCTTGACGCATGGGCCGCATGCGACGACCGCCTGGGTGAATACCGTGCCCACTACGAGGAGCATCAGCGCTTGATGGGCCAGCACAAGGCGATGCAGGCCTCCCTTGCGAATGCGAGGAGGGAGGCCGACTACCTGCGCTTCGCCGTCGATGAGATCGCCCAGGTCGACCCAAAGCCCGGCGAGGATGAGGAGATCGCCCAACAGGTGAAGATCATCGCTTCGGCCGAACAGCTCTACGAGCAACTCCACCTTGCGACCCACCATCTGCATGAGGGGACGGGGGCGGTCCCGCTCTTGCGCCAAGCCCAGGGGGAGGTGGCTGAGGCTGCCCACATCGACGGTTCGCTCACGCCCCTCGTCCAGCGCTTGGAAGGCGCCTTCCTCGAGGTGCAGGACATCTATGAGAGCCTGCGCGACTACCTCGGCTCCATCAGCTTCAGCCCCGATGAACTGGACGCCCTCCAAGGGCGGCTCGCCCTGCTGCAACGGCTGAAGAAGAAGCATGGGCCGACCCTGGAAGCGACCCTTGCCTTCTTTGCGGAGAGCCAGGCCCGGCTCTCCCTCGGCGAGGAGGGGGAGGCGGCCCTGGAAGCGCTTGAAAAGCAGATCGAGGAGGCGCGCCTTCAGATGATGGAGAGCGCCCGGAGCCTGAGCGACGTCCGCCGTGAAGCGGCGCTGCGCCTCTCTTCGACGGTGGAGTCGAAGTTGCGGCGCCTGGGGATGCAACAGGCACGCTTCTTCATCGAGTTCGAGACGACCGCCCCCACCACGGTGGGAATCGATTCGGTCGAGTACCTGATCTGCGCGAACCCCGGCATGGAGCTGCTGCCCATCCGCTCGGTGGCCAGCGGGGGTGAACTGAGCCGGATCATGCTCGCCGTCAAGACGAGCCTGGCCGAGAGCGACGCCATCCCCACCTTGATCTTCGATGAGGTGGACGCCGGCATCGGGGGGACGGTCGCCATCGCGGTGGCCGAGGAGCTCTCCCTGCTGAGCCGCAGCCACCAGGTGGTGGTCATCACCCACCTCGCCTCGATCGCCAGCAAGGCGGACCTCCATCTCGTCGTCCACAAGGAGGTGGCCGACTCGATGAGCTGGTCCCTCATCTCGAAGGTGGAGGGGGACGCGAGGCGTCGGGAGATCGCGCGGATGCTCAGCGGGGATGAGACGAGCCAAGAGAGTCTGTCTCATGCCTCGAAGCTGTTGGAGAGAGGGCTTTGATGTGGAGTACTATCGAATGGACGGGGGCTTTGCCTACGGAGAGAGAGACGAGAGTCCACTCGCCACGGTGGAGGTGAGCACCACCGACAGCGGCGCCCTGCTCATCTCGCATACCGAAGTCGATCCATCGATCCGCGGCCAAGGCATCGCCCGAGCCTTGGTGATGCTCGTCGTCGAGCGGGCCTTGCGCGAGGGGAGGACGATCGTCCCCCGCTGTCCCTACGCCGCCTCGTTGCTCAGCGCAGATCGTGAGCTCAGCTCACTCATCAGTCGGTCGTGAGGGAGAAGTTCAGCGCACCGGCGAGCGCGTCCAGCTGCGTGGGGTCGCCATCCCACGTTTTGGCCGCGGTGAGGTAGGGGTAGACCTCCTCCTGCAGCCCCCTGAGCTCCGGCTCGATGGCGTGGGAGCGTACCATGGCGAGGAAATCCAAGATGAAGGAGAGGCTCTTCTCCCTCAGTCCCTCGCGTGCGATGAGGGTGGCGACATGGTGGATCTGGCGGTCGAAGATCGTGGCCAATATTTCGCGTTCCGGTTGCTTGGCGTAGGAGAGGAAGAAGTTCACCAACGTCTCATACTCCCCCTGCAGCTCCTTCCAGTGTTCGCTGGTGCCGTTGGAGAAGAGGGTGGTGAAGGCGGCGAGGGTCGCGCCGACGAGCTCCTGGTGGAGCGACCCCATCGGCAGGTAGGGGACGCTGCGTGTCAGGCTACTGTAGTTGCGGATCGTCTTTCCCAGTTTCCGTACCCCTTCACGATCGAGGCCACAGAAGCCCCGTTCGATCGAGGAGAGCAGGTCGTCGCGCATCCTGAGCGGGATATCGTCCATGTCCAAGGTGTAGCGCTGTGCATCACCCGACTCATCGTCCCTGATGGTGAGATGGTACGTGGTGCCCAAGAGGCGGGTGTACTGCTCGGTCACCGTACTCAGATGGCGAGACAGAGAATCGGTGTTCTCGATGAGCAGGCGGTCACCCGCAGGGTCTGTATCATAGGAGATGAGGCGAAAGATTCCGTACCGCTCATTCTGTGCAGCGCCATCGAGCATGCGGTGGCGCAGGGCGAAGAAGAGCGAAGCCTCCGCGATGCCGGAGAGCTGGCCCAGCTCTTCGGTCGCGATGCTCTCGCCGGTGCCGTCCTGTTTGCGGTTGGCCTTCGCCTTGGAGAGGGTGGAGAGGAAGTTCATCATCAGCTCCTCGTCGGCGAACGGGAGGCAGTAGGAGAGGGCCATCAGCGCATAGGCGATGTTCTGTCTCGGCTCGAGCCCGGCGATGTCGTTGAAGAACCAGCCACAGCTGGTGAAGGCGTAGTGCTTGTACTTCTGGGCGAGGAGCAGGCTCGCCAGGGTCGCTTGCTCTTTGGGTGAGTCGGTGTAGGCGCTGACGAACTGCCGCATCGGGATCAGCTTGCTGGCCACCGGTGAGAAGCTGTTGAGCAGGGCGCGGGTATCGAAATCTTCTCCCAGGATCGCCTTGACCTCTGTTTCGTAGAGACGGTCGACCTCTCCTCCCAGCTCTTGGAGGGCGGTGCGCAGTGGCGTCCTCCACTTCTGGTTCCAGCTCTCATCCCCGCCGGTATGGCACCCACAATCCTTGTACCAGCGGCTCACTCCGTGGAAGCACGACCAACTGGTGCCCAGAGCGTCCTCTCCGTCGTGCAGGATGGCCCGTTCAGTGGCCGGGTTGTCGGCCAGGTAGGAGGCGTAGTTGGTGAAGAAGAAGTCGTTGCGCTCGCCGACCTTCCGGGTCAGGGCGGCGAGGGCCATGTCGCCATACGGCTCGTGGTGGCCGTAGATCTCCCCGTCGGTGGCGGTGTGGATCATGGCGGGCTTCTCCGTGGCCTTGATGGCCAAGAGACGCTCGTAGAGTTGGTCGGCGTCCCTCAGGTAGTGGCCGAAGCTGATGCCCTCGGCCAGCTGGGGGTTGTAGAAGAAGGCGCTGATGGTCCCTCCCTCCTCCCCGCTGATGAGGTAGGGTCGGTCGTACGGTGCGGGCTTGCCGTCGAGGTTGACCAATTTCTTGCCCCCTCGGTCCACGGCCCGGCACTGCCAGGGGGAGAGGATGACGAAGCGCACCCCCTCCTCGGCGAGGAGGTCGATGACCATCCCGTTGATGGCCGTCTCACTGAGCCAGATTCCCTCGGCGTCCCGGCCGAAGCGGCGGTTGAAGTCGTCCAAACCCCAGAGGATCTGGGTGCGGGCGTCCTCCCGGGTGGCCAAGGGGAGAATCGCATGGCTGTAGACCTGGGCGATGGCGTTGCCGTGGCCCAGGCGCCTCATCGAGCTGCGGTCCGCCTCGATGATCATCTCGTAGCTCTCCGGGTCGTTGGCCTGGAGCCAGGTGAGCAGGGTGGGGCCGAAGTTGAAGCTGAGCGCCTCGTAGTTGTTGGAGAGGCTGATGATCGAGCCGTAGGCGTCGAGGTAGCGCGAGTGGCAATTCGCCCGGTAGCAGTCGGCGGTGATCAGTTCGTTCCAATCCCCCCAGGGGTTGGCGGAAAGTTGTTTATTGATGATTCCGGTCCGTGGGTTCTCCCGGGGGGGTTGGTAAAAGTGCCCGTGGAGGATCAACGGCGTCTTTTGATTCTCATTTGCTGTGTCCATATATGGACAGGAGTATATCATCTGTCCAAGAATATGAGAAGGAGGCGTGCATGAGTATCCATATCGTCGCACCACAGGGGAGCATCGCTGAAACAGTCCTGTTGCCGGGAGATCCGCTGAGGGCGGAACACATCGCCACCACCTGCCTCACTGAGGTGGTGCGCTACAACGAGATTCGGGGCATGTGGGGGTTCACCGGCTTCTGGAAGGGGCACCGTGTCTCGGTGCAGGGCACCGGCATGGGCATGCCCTCCTTTTCCATCTACGCCCACGAGCTGATCAAGGACCATGGGGCCCGGCGCCTCGTGCGGATCGGGACCTGCGGAACGATGAGCGAGCGCCTCAAGCTGCGCGATGTGCTCATCGTCCAGGCCACCGATTGCGACAGCGGGATGAACGTGAGCCGCTTCGGCTCCTACCAGTTCGCCCCGACCGCCTCCTTCGACCTGCTCCGGCGCGCCTACGAGAAGGCCATTGAGCTCTCCATCCCGGCCCAGGTGGGGAACGTGTTCACCAGCGATCAGTTCTACGACCTGAAGGGGAAGGAGAAGATGGCCCTCGCCCAGAGCGTGGGTACGATGGCCATCGAGATGGAGAGCTGTGAACTCTATACATTGGCCCGCCTGTATGGGGTGGAGGCGTTGACGCTGTTGACGGTCAGCGACTCGCTGCTCAGTGGAGAAGAGGTCCCGCCAAAAGAGCGGCAGACCACGTTCGACTCCATGGTGCTGCTCGCTCTCTCCACGCTCTTTGCGTAGCGCATTCCTTGCCATTGTTGACTAAGAACGATGATTCTTCTACGATTGCTCGTATGATGATCATACTGGAGTGCGCATGATTCTCATCAATATCGATTCCTTGTCCACGACCGAGCTACAGTACATCGCCCAGCAAGAGGGGGTGAAGAGCTGGAAGGATCTGGACCGTGAGGAGCTCATAGATGCCTTGGAAGAGGCGTTCGGTGAACAGGACGACGAGAATCTGCAGACCATCAAGGGGAAGATCAATCGCAACCGATACTGCAATTCACTGACCAGCTATCGTGGCAACTCCCATCCGGTCAACGGCCTGCCCGGCACCGAGAGCCTGCCGGACTCCTACCATGACACCTCGATCCACCTCTTGCTCCGTGACCCTCAGTGGGCCTTCGCCTACTGGTCATTCTCCTCCCACCTCTTGGAGGAGATCGTCGATGATGAGGGCGTGCCGCTCGGCAGCTTCTTTTTGCGGGTGAGCCAGACTCCCCTTGGCGGGGGAGAGGAGAGCGCCTACGACATCACCATAGATACGGACGACCAGCAGTGGAACATCAACCTTCCACAGATGGGCGCGTCCTATGCGGTCGACCTCTGCTGGCGTGACAAGCGCGGTGAGGAGCAATCCTTGGCCCGCTCCAACAGCGTCGAGGTCGCCCAACCGTACTGGGTGGGGAAGGCCGGACGGCTGGGTGACGACCTGTCGCTCTTCTGCATCCACTTCTCTTCACTGGTCACCCGCGAGGGGGAGATCATCGACAACGCCATCCTGCGTGAATTGGCCCAGCAGATGAGCGGGGGGGTACTCTGATGAACACAGCGAAGGTCTCCCTCATCCTCAATGCCCATCTGCCCTTTGTCCGTCACCCCGAATACCCCCGCTTCCTCGAGGAGGATTGGCTCTTTGAGTCGATCAGCGAGAGCTATCTGCCGCTCTTGCGGATGTGCAACCGCCTCGCCGAGGACAAGGTCCCGTACGTCTTCACCATCAGCCTCAGCCCGAGCCTCTGCACGATGCTCAAAGACCCGGTGCTCGCCGAACGCTACACCCAATACCTGGAGCGGCATATCGAGCTCGGGGAAAAGGAAGTGAAGCGCTGTGCCGCGGAGCAACCGGAGTTCAGCGAGATGGCCACCTATTACCTGGAGCAGGCCCGCCTCAACTTCCATGACTTCGTCGAACACTACAAATCCAATATCCTCGACGGCTTCAAGGATCTGGAGGAGCGCGGGTACCTCGAGCTGGCCACCACCGCGGCGACCCACGCCTTCTTGCCGCTCTACAAGGAGTACCCCTCGGCGACCAACGCCCAGGTGGAGATCGGGGTCCAGTCGTTTTTGACCACCTTCGGCCACCTCCCCAAGGGGTTCTGGCTCCCGGAGTGCGGCTACTACCCCGGCCTCGAGGATGTGTTGCGCTCCCACGGCATCGGTTGGTTCCAGACGGCGAGCCAGGCGATGCTCCTCTCCTCCGACAAGGTGGAGAACGGGGTCTATCGACCGGTGTACTGCCACAACGGAGTGGCCGCCTTCCCCCGCGACTTCAAGGGCACCAGCCTGGTCTGGTCCAATGAGAGCGGCTATCCCACCGACAAGGTCTACCGGGAGTTCTACCGCGACATCGGCTACGATCTCCCGATGGAGTATATCGGACCGTATATCCACGAGCCGCAGGTCAGGGTCTTCACCGGCTTCAAGTACTGGGCCGTCACCGGACATACCGACCAGAAGGTCCCCTATGTGCGCTCGCTGGCCCAACGGAGAGTCGTCGATCACGCCAAGAACTTCCTCTATATGCTGAAGAAGCGCTCGCTCACCCTCTCCAATACCCTCGAGGAAACTCCCTTCTTCACCCTTGCCTTCGACGCCGAGCTCTTCGGACACTGGTGGTTCGAGGGCGTGTGGTGGCTGGAAGAGGTGATCCGGCTCATCGCCAAAAGCGAGGATACGGTGAGATTGACCACACCCTCCCTCTTCTTGGAGGGGGATGAGAAGCTCCAGACCGTCCAGCCCGCCTTCTCCTCTTGGGGGCATGGGGGCTACAGCGCCGTCTGGCTCGATGGCGCCAACGCCTGGTCGTACCGTCACATCCACAAGGCGATCGAGCGGATGGAGGAGCTGGCCGAACGCTTTGGGGACCAGGTGAGCCTCAAGCAGCGCTTCCTCAACCAAGCCGCCCGGGAGGTGCTGCTCGCCATGGCGAGTGATTGGCCGTTCATGATGTACAACAAGAGCAGCAGCGAGTACGCCCACAAGCGGATCATCGACCACCTTTCAAACTTCAACGTCGTCTACTCCAATATGTGCAAGAACGCGGTGAACACCGAATGGCTGGTCAAAGCCGAGAAGAGAAATCTCATTTTCGCCGACATAGACTACAATATTTTCAACCCCAAGCATTGATGCTCGATTCCTGAGGAACTCCCCCGTCCGATCGTCGGAGGGGGTGTTTTTTGCGCCCATCCTAGACGTTTGTTAAGTCATAAGGGGCAAATATCTCTAAACCACTGCTGAAAATAGCAACTGTTTAGTTGTACTTTGGTGGTAAGAGGTGTACATTAATGGGTACCAGTGGGAGAAAATCCCAAATACTTGGTGTTTTGAGGAGTCTTGTGATGTTGACCGGTGAGTTCTACAGCACCATCGATGAGAAAGGTCGCATCCTCATCCCCGCCCGGTTGCGCAGCGCACTGGCCGGGGAGGCCCTCTATGTCACGCGTGGCCTGGAGACCTGCCTCTGGCTCATGCTTCCCGCCGACTTCGAACAACTCAAGGATACGATCATCAGCACCACCAGCTCCATGTTCGACCGCAAGCTGCGGATTCTGCAGCGGGGGATGATCGCACCGGCACAGCTGTGCGAATTCGACAAGGTCGGACGTCTCAACATCCCGATGAGCCTGCGCGAGAGCGTCGGCCTCTCCACCAAGGATGAGTCGGTGATCCTGGGCACCGGCAACTACCTCGAGCTCTGGAGCAAGGAGGAGTATGAGAAGTACCTCTCCGAATCCATGGATGAGTTCTTGGATGCCGCCCAGTCGCTGAGCCAGATGAGAGAGAGGGAGTGATGATGGAATACGTCCACTATTCGGTCATGCCCAACGAAGTGCTCGCCTCCCTCATCCCCCCCCAAGAGGGAGCGGCGACGATGGTCGACTGCACCTGTGGCGAGGGGGGGCATACCCATCGCTTCCTCGCCGCCTACCCAAACCTCCGCGTCATCGCCCTGGACCGCGATCCCGGGATCCTCGAGAAGGCGAAGGTGCGCATGGAGGAGTATGCATCGCGCTTTACGCCCCTCAACATCGCCTTTGATGAGTTCTTCAAGACGGCGGAGGAGGAGCAGTACGACCTGATCCTCTTCGATTTGGGCATCTCCTCATACCACTATGAAGAGAGCGGGCGCGGCTTCTCCTTCCGCAAGGGGGAGACCCTGGACATGCGCCTCGACCCAACCGATCCCATCAGTGCGATGGACGTGGTCAACGGCTATCCCGAAGAGCGGCTCGCCGACGTGATCTACCGCTACGGCGAGGAGCGCTACAGCCGGCGCATCGCCCGGGCGATCGTCACCGAGCGCCGCCTCTCCAAGATCAATGATACCGAGCGCTTGGCCCAGATCATCTACAAGGCGGTACCACCGGCTTATCGCTACGGGTACCTGCATCCGGCGACCCGGACCTTCCAGGCGATCCGCATCGAGGTCAACGGGGAGCTCGACCGCATCGAGGTCGCCCTCGCTGGAGCGGTGAGGTCACTGAAGAAGGGAGGGCGGATCGCCGTCATCAGCTTCCATTCCCTCGAGGATCGCATCGTCAAGTGGTTCTTCAAGGATCTTGAAGGTGACCAGGTGAACATCCTCACCAAAAAACCGTTGGTCCCCTCCGAAGAGGAACGCAATGAGAACCCACCGAGCAGGAGCGCCAAGCTCCGCGTCATAGAGAAACTATAGGAGGTGCATGTATGGAAAATGAATGGTATGAACGCGACAAAACCGCACAGCGCAGACAATCCGCCTCGCTGTCGCGCCTCTCTCTCATCGTGCTGTTGATGGCCCTCGTCGCCTCGATGATGCTTCCCCTCTACCAGCGGGGCATCAACCGCTCCCTGGTGCTCGAGTACCGCACCTTGCAGAGCAGCCATCTCAGCCGTGCTGAACAACAGCGGCAGCTCAAAGCGAGCATCTCCACCCTGGGGATGCCCGAATCCCTCATCGATGGCGCATGGAGAGAGGAGATCGAGCTCATCCCGATCACCGCCCAGAGCGTGAACAGCGTGGCTCGGACAGGCCTATGACCAGGGGCCAGCAGCTTGGAATCTTGGGTCTCACCCCCTCCCGCCTTGCACCTATGATGCAGGGGGTGTGCCTGCGCCCATCCAAGAAGCTGGTCACCAACTCCCAGATCGACAGCCGCCTCTGTGAGGCGGGGTCGCTCTTTTTCGCCCTCACTGGAAATGAGCGGGACGGATTCTCCTATATCGCGGACGCGGAGAGGCGGGGAGCGGTGGCGGTGGTCGTGCCCGCAAGCCGCGCTGAAGAGGCGCGTCATCTGGTTTCGGTGAGCATCATCGCCGTCACCGATGTGCTCTCAGCCCTCCATCGCCTTGCCGCCTCCTATGTGGCGCACTGCAACCAAGCGACCTTGATCGGCATCACCGGCAGCGTCGGCAAGACCACCACCAAGGAGGCGCTGGCGACCATCCTCTCGCACAGCGCTCCCACCGCCCGGACACCGGGGAACCTCAACAGTGAATACGGGCTTCCCTTGTCGGTCTTCACCCTCTCCCCCCACGATCGCTACGGGGTCTTCGAGCTCGGCATCGACCACGTTGGGGAGATGGATCGGCTCGTCTCGATCCTCAAGCCATCGCATGCCCTCTTGACCAACATCGGCATCTCCCACCTCGAGAAGTTCACCTCGGTGCGCACCACCGCCCGCGAGAAGGCGAAGATCTTCCATCCCGCCATCGAAGCGGGCTTCATCAGCCAGCGGTGCCAGCACCTCCCCCTGATCGAAGCGTCATCTCCCCGTGCCTTGACGCGCTATCAGAACAGCGATGTCCAGGCCCTCGACCTGGGCCTCGACGGGTGGCGCATCTCTTGGCATGGAGAAGAGTTCACCGTGCGCACCGTCGGAAGCCACCTCCTGGAGGATGTGGTGGGTGCCATCACGGTGGCCGACAGCCTCGGCATCGAGGCCAAGACCATCGCACAGGCGTTGGAGGGCTTTCAGGCGATGAGCGGACGCACCTCGGTGCAGAGCGGGCCCATCACGATCATCGACGACTCCTACAATGCCAGTTGGGACTCAACCAGCAGCATTCTCGCGTACCTCTCCACGCTCTCCTGGAAGGGGGAGAAGAAGGTGGTCCTCGGTCCGATGAAGGAGCTGGGCATTCAGAGCACACGCGCCCACCGCGGTGTGGCCCAGATCTTGGCCTCCTCCTCCTTCTCCCAGGCCCACCTCTACGGTGCGGAGATGAAGAGTGCCAAGGACGAGCTTGCCCGCCTCGGTTATCGCGGGGCGGTCACCTATACTGAAGACTTCGATGAGCTGGGAGCGCAGGTGGAGAAGACGATCAGGGAAGGGGACCTGGTCCTGCTCAAGGCGAGCCGCTCTGTCGCCATCGATCGCCTCATCCCCACGCTGCAGGCGCGGGGGCATCGCTATGCCTAGGCTCATCCTCCTCTTTTTTTTCTCCGCGGCTGTCACGTGGGTCCTCTCCCGTCTCCTCCTGCGCGGCCACAACAGCGGCGCGATCATCAAGGATGAACTTTTGGCGACCCAGAAGGAGAAGGAGGGTACGCCGGTGGTCGGGGGCATCGCCTTCGGCCTCTCCACCCTCGTCGTGGGCCTGTTCGATTCCGCCCTCAGCGATCCGATCATCTTCATCCCACTCGTGACGATGCTCATCTTCGGTCTCATCGGCTTTGCCGACGACCGGGCGAAGGCGCACAGCGCCTCCTCCGATGGACTTGCTTCCCTGACGAAGCTCGCCCTCCAGATAGCAGGGGCGGTGGTGGTCCTCTTCCTCCTCTCCCGTTCTGGATATGCCGACCCCACCATTTCGCTCTTTGGCCTGACGCTGAACCTCAGGTGGGGGTACTATCCGTTCGCCCTCTGCTACCTCCTCTTCTTTGTCAATGCGGTGAACATCACCGACGGCTTGGACAACCTGGCCGCCGGCTCGAGCATTCCCCTCCTGTTGCTCATCATCCTCATCACCATCAAACGGGGATTGGTCCCCTCGACGGCACTGTTGGGAGCCGTCTCGGTCTTCCTCATCTTCAACGCCCATCCTGCGCGCTACTTCATGGGTGATGCGGGAAGCCATGTCCTCGGCGCCTATATCGCCATCCATGCGCTGCTGCTGAAAGCTGAACTCATGATCCTCTTCGCCGGGGGGCTTTTTTTGGTCGAGCTGGCCACCAGCCTCATCCAAATCATCTCGATCCGTCGCTTTGGGCGAAAGATCTTCACCATCGCCCCGCTGCACCACGCCTATGAGATGAAAGGGGTGGGGGAGCGAACGATCGTGCGCCGCTTCATCTTGGCGTCGTGGGTGTGCGGGGCCCTCTCGTTGATCATCCTCTGGTAGGTTGCCATGGACGACTACAACGACTATTTGATCAACAATCGCCCCGCCCTTCGAGGAGAGCGGCAGAAGAGGGACAACGCACCCTTCCTCTTTGTTGTGGTCACGCTGCTCTTGACCGCCTTGGGCCTGGTGATGCTCTACAGCGCCTCCTACAACGAGGCGCTCTCCTTCGAGCTCGACCACGCCTACTTCTTCCGCCGTCAGCTCACCTTCGCCCTCTACGCCCTCGTCCCCATCGCCCTGATCATCTTCCTCCCGACCTCCCTCATCAGGCGTCTCTCGCCGTTGGCGTTGGTCGCGGTGGTGTTCCTGCTCTCCCTCACCCTCTTCAGCTCCTTTGGACAACAGAAGTTCGGCTCGCGTCGCTGGCTGGAGATCGCGGGATTGCCGAGCATCCAACCCTCTGAATTCGCCAAGATCGCCATCGCCCTCTACTACGGCGCATACTTTGCCAAACGATCCGACTTGGACAAGGAACAGCGCCGTTTCATCATCCCCGCCCTCGTCGCCCTCTTCGTCACCGCCCTGATCCTCGCCGGACGCGACTACAGCTCGGCCCTGCTCTTTCTGGCGCAGTGCGGCGCCATGCTCATCGCGGCGGGGCTGCATTGGCAATCGTTGGCCCTGCTCTTCGCCTTCATCGTCCCACCGGCCGTGGTGGCGCTCTTCAGCCAGGGCTACCGCATCCGGCGCATCATCTCCTTCTTGATGCCCACCCTTGATCCGAGCGGCATCAACTACCAGGTCTCGGTGAGTCTGAAGGCGATCAGACGGGGCGGATTGTTCGGGGTGGGGCTGGGGGGCGGCATCTACAAGGAGGGGCTCTTGCCCGAGGTCCACAGCGACTTCATCTTCGCCTCCATATGCGAGGAGATCGGCCTCGTCGGGGTCACCCTCATCATCGCCCTCTTCATCGCCTACATAAACCTTGGCTATACGGCGGTGAGGCGCAGCGAAGGGGAGGATCGGTTCCTCTCGCTCGTCACCTTCGGCCTCACCACGATGGTGGGCCTGCAGGCCATCCTCAACCTCGCGGTGGTCACCGGCTTGGTGCCGCCCACCGGCGTGCCCTTGCCCTTCTTCAGCCAAGGGGGGACGAACCTCGTCGTCGTACTGTCGAGCTCCGCCTTCATCTACCGCGCCCTCGCGCTCAGGAGGCGGTCATGAAACTGAGAATCCGCCTCGTGGTCCTCCTCCTCTTCACCGCGGCGCTGTTGACCCTGGTCTGGCTCTCCACCAGCCCGAGGTACACCGTCCGCCAGGTGGTCATCACCACGGCCAATGAGGGCGAGGAGGTGAGCGCCGAGGTCAAGGCACAGCTCTCGACTTTGGTCGGCACGCCGCTTCTGCGCCTCTCTCCCGCCAAGGAAGAGGCCCGTCTCAAACAGCTCGCGACGGTCCAGGATGCGGTGATCCGGCGCAGGCTCCCCGATACGATCACCGTGCACCTCACCGTCACGGAGAGCCGGGTGATCATCCACAGCAGTGATGATGAGGGATACTACCTCATCAAGGATGGGCATCTGTTCGCCATCACGGGTGAGGACGCCGCCCCGTACCAGAGGCGGGTGATGACCATCGAAGTCCCCGCTTCCTATGCCCAAGTGATGGTTCGATGGGGTGTGGATGAACTCTTTGAACAGGTGATCGAGCTCACCGATTCGCTCGGAGGCGAAAGCTCCTTGATAACAAGGGTAAAATACGATAATAATAGCAGTAACAGCTTTGGAAAGATGGTGTTGGAACTCTCGTCCCTGCATGCCCAGATTTGGGTCAGGGAGCCTGTGGGGGCTGCACGGGTGCAAGCGGCGATTGCCCTGGTCCAAGAAGACCGGGAGCGTTCGCTCTTCTTCCTCAGCTCAGAAGCCAAACGCTACGATCTCTATCGCGAGGGTTTGGTGCGCAGGTAGTCTGCCACAAGGGGGTTGCACGATGGCTGGTGAAAAGATGTTGATGGGCCTCGATATTGGATCGACGAAGACCCGTGCGGTCATCGGTTCAGTGAGTCGTGACGGCCAGTTGATGGTCGAAGGGGTCTGTGAACACCCGAGTGAAGGGGTGCGCCAAGGCGCGATCATAAACATCGAACAAACGTTGAAGACGATCAAGACGGTCATCAATGAAGCGGAGCTGCAGGCCGGCGCCGAGGTCAATGAGGTGATCATCGGCATCGGCGGAGAACATATCATCGGCTTCCCCTCGACGGGGGTGGTCGGCATCAACAGCAAGGACCAGGAGATCAAGCGCGAGGACATCTTCCGCAGCCTTGAGGTCGCCCGGGCCTTTGAGCTCCCGCAGGACCGGGAGATTCTCCACACGCTGGTACAGGAGTTCCAAATCGATGGGCAGAGCGGGGTCAAGGACCCCATCGACATGCTCGCCCACCGCCTCGAGAGCAAGGTCCTCATCGTCACCGCGTCCACCCAAGTCGCCCAGCTGCAGCGAAAATGCATACAGCGGGCCGGTCTGGGGGTGCAGCGCCTGGTGCTGCAGAGCCTTGCGGACAGCGAGGTGGTGCTCTCCGCCGAAGAGCGGGAGATGGGCACGATCCTCATCAATATCGGCGGTGGGGTCACCGACCTCATCGCATACGGCAGGGGGGCGCCGGTCTACACCGGTGGCGTCAGCCTCGGAGGGGAGGCGGTCACCGCCGACATCGCCTACATCCTCAACAAGGCCCGGTCGACCGCCGAGCAGATCAAGGTGGAGAGCGGACACAGCTACGTGCCCTCGGTGGGCAGCGATGAGATGGTCCTCATCCCGCAGGTCGGGGGCCTCCCGCCCATCAAGATGCCGAAGCGTGAACTCACCAAAGTCATCGAGCCGCGGATGGCGGAGATCTTCAGCCGGTTGCGCAGTGATTTGGAGAAAGCCAGTCTCGGCGGCTCCTATGGCGGTGGGGTGGTGCTGGTCGGCGGTGGTTCGCTACTCAGCGGTGTGACCGAGCTGGCCAGCGAAATCTTCCAGCTCCCTGCACGAATGGGCTTTCCAGAAGCCATCGGGGGGCTTGACCGCTCCTACATCAGCCCCGATTATACGACGGTGCTCGGTCTCCTCAAGAGCGAGGCCCGCAAGGTCCGTGAAAGCGCCCCGACCAAGAGCTCACATATAAAACGACGGTCACGCAAGGAGAGTCGGTTCGCCCCGCTTTTGCGTGGATTCTTCCGGACGCTCTTTTAAGTGTACATGAGGTGAAATAGCATATATGGATTTTGGAATGTTCGAAGTAGAGGATATGGTGAAGGACGAGCAGGCGACCAGCACGGTGATCAAGGTCATCGGAGTCGGTGGGGCCGGCGGCAATGCGGTGAACCGCATGATCGCCAGCGGCTTGAAGAAGGTGCACTTTGTCACGATGAACACCGATATGCAGGCCCTGCAACGCTCAAACGCCCAGACCAGGCTCCCCATCGGGCGTGAGCTCACCGGAGGCCTCGGGGCCGGCGGGATTCCCGAGGTCGGGGAGAAAGCCGCCCAGGAGAGCAAGGAGGAGATCCGCCGTGAGGTGGAGAACGCCGACATGGTCTTCATCACCGCCGGCATGGGGGGCGGCACCGGCACCGGAGCGGCCTCGATCGTGGCCGAGGTGGCCAAGAGTTGCAACGCCTTGACCGTGGCGGTGGTCACCACCCCCTTTGCGTTCGAGGGCAAGAAGAAACTGGTGCTCGCCCAGGCGGGCATCGAGAAGCTGCGCAAGCAGGTCGATACCTTGATCATCATCCCCAACCAGTACCTCCTGAAGGTGGTGGAGAACAACACTCCGATCAAACAAGCCTTCTTGATGGCCGATGAGGTCCTCTACATGGGGGTGCAGGGGATCAGCGAGCTGATCACCGAACCGGGTGAGATCAACATCGACTTCGCCGACGTGCGGACCGTCATGAAGGGGAAGGGCGATGCCTTGATGGGCATCGGCTTCGGAGAAGGCGCGAACCGTGCCGTCGATGCAGCCCGCCAGGCGGTGAGCAACCCGCTCTTGGAGAACGCCTCCATCGAGGGGGCCAAAAGTGTGTTGATAAACTTGGCCGGAAGCGATAACCTTACGCTCCAGGAGTACCAGGACGTGGTCGAACTGGTGACCGCCCAGTGTGCCGAGGATGCCTTGATCATCGCTGGCCAGGCCTTCAACCCCGAATTGGGGGACCGCATCAAGGTGACCGTCGTCGCCACCGGCTTCGACCGCAAGGAATCGGTCATCGGCGCGGAGAGCAGCGAACATGAGACGACCCAGCGTCGCTTCACCGCCAGTGAGAGGGGCGAGGAGAAAAGCGAAGAGCGCAGCGACGATGTGGCCGCCATCCAGGTCAACCGTTGGCAGGATCTTCAAAAGCAGCTGGGCAAGGCGGTCAACCCCGCCTCCACCGACTACTCGATCCCGGCCGTCCTCCGCTACGGTCGTTCCAAGGAGCAAGAGGGGCAGTGATGGCCTCCCTCATCGTAGACGAGTACGAGATGTACCTCAGCCTCGAACGACGGCTCAGCAAGGCTACGATCGCGATCTACACCAATGAGCTCTCCCTCTTCTTGGAAGCGGGGCACGACATCGATGCAGTCTCCATGCAGGAAGTCCAGGCGTATGTGGTCGAGCAGGCCCAACTGCGCTCCCTCTCGGGGCGCAGCGTCGCCAAGCTGCTCAGCGCCCTGCGCTCCTTCTTCACCTATCTTCAGACGAAGGGGGCCAGGAGCGACAACCCGGTGAGTCTCCTGCCGCGCCCCAAGGAGGGGATGAGATTGCCGGATGTGGCTTCGGTGGACGAGGTGGAGCGCCTTCTGGCCACCATCGACGACAGCGATGCGCTCGGCCTGCGCGATCGCGCCCTCTTCGAATTGATCTACTCCTGCGGCCTGCGCATCAGCGAGGCGTGTTCTCTCTCCGTATCACACTACCACAAGGATGCGGTCACCGTGTTGGGCAAGCGCAACAAGATGCGCCGTATTCCCGTCGGTGATGTGGCCCGCCTGTGGGTCGATGCCTACCTGGAGGAGAGCAGGCCGACCTTGGTGGGCCCCCACCTGGGGGAGAAGACCCTCTTCGTCGGTCGACGGGGAGAGGGACTGACCCGTCAAGCGGTGCACAAACGCTTTACCGCCTATGCGAAGGCGGCCGACCTGGACATCACCGTCCATACGCTGCGCCACAGCTATGCCACCCACATGCTGGCGGGGGGTGCGGACCTCAGAAGCGTGCAACAGCTCTTGGGGCACAGCGACATCAAGACCACCCAGATCTACACCCATGTGGACACCGGCGCCCTGCAAGCCGCCTATGAGCGCTTCCACCCGAGCGGAGAAAGTCGATGACCACCCTCCTGATCCTCCTCCCCATCATTTTCTTCGGCGCCTTCGTCGACGCCATCGCCGGTGGCGGTGGCCTCATCACCCTCACCGCCTATGTGGCCGTGGGGCTTCCGGCGCAGAGCGCCCTGGGGACCAACAAGTTCGCCTCCTCCTTCGGCACCACCATCGCATCGGCCCAGTACATCTCGAAAAAAGCGGTTTCCTGGACCGTGGCGGCAGCCGCCATCCCCGCAAGTTTCATAGGATCTGCCATCGGCAGCGCGCTCGCTGAGCGCTGGGCCGGCGACTACCTCGTGTATCTCTTGGTCGTCCTGGTACCGGCCATCGCGGTCTTCATGCTGGTGAACCCCAACTTTGGCAGGGGCAAGAGCCGTCCCAAGAGTGTCGTGCTCACCATCTCTTTTCTGTTGAGTTTGCTCATCGGCGGCTATGACGGCTTCTTCGGTCCCGGCACCGGGATGCTGCTCACCCTGGTCTTCACCGCCTTGGTGGGGCTGGAGCTCTTGGAAGCGAGCGGGACGGCGCGCCTCGTGAACCTGTCGAGCAATGTCGCGGCGATGGCGGTCTTCCTCTTTCATGGATCGGTGGACTTCTCCATCGCCATCCCCTGCGCCGTCGCCTCCATCATCGGCGGCTACACCGGAAGCCGGCTGGCGCTGAAGGTGGGAGCGCGCCTCGTCAAGCCGATCATGCTCTTCGTCCTCGCCCTGCTCCTCGTGAAAGTGATCATCGACCTCTTTTGAAGCAAGAGGGGCCCCCCTTCCCCTTAGGGGGTATGAACGAAGAGAGCGCTCGTGTACGCACCATCACCATCGCGGACGAGGAGTACCCGCATCAGCTTGCCACGCTTCGCCCACGGCCGCGCCATCTTTTGGTCCGCGGTCCGAAGATCCCGATCGCCCGGCCCCTGTTGACCATCACGGGCGGTACGGCGCCGAGCTATGCGGCACGCCGCGTCACCTACGACATCGCCCTCACGTGCGCGCAGGCGGGGATTTGTCTGGTGGTCAGCAGCAACACCGGCATCGACCGCCACGCCCTCTACGGGGCATGGGAGGGGAGGCGGGAGAGTGTGGTGGTCTTCGACTCGCCGCTTCCCCGCTCCGGCTGGCGCATCCCCACCGCGATCCTCGTCACCCCGTTTGTGGATGAGTCCATCGATGCACGCGTGCGGAAGGCCAGCGGTGCGGCGCTCCGTGGATCGTGGGGGGAGGCGACGCTGGTCATCGAGGCCTCATGCCATGGCTCGAGCCTCGCCACCGCCAAGGCGGCGCTCGATGGCGGCAAGGAGGTCTTCGTCCACACCGTGGGGTTGGGCGGCGACTCTCAGAGCGACGGCAGTCGATTGCTGGAGGAGATGGGTGCCCCGGTGGTCTCCAGCTATGCAGAGGTGGCCACCCTGCTTGGTTGGGAGCGGACACTCATGGTATGATGAACGCTATGGATGACCTCAGCTTGATCGCCTCGTACCTGGAAGTGGAGCAGCGGGTGCGCAATCTCAGCGCCCACACGGTGACCGCCTATGGGTGCGACCTCTCTGAGCTCTCCACCTTCTTCAGCTCGATCGGCATCACGATGGAGGAGGCGAAGGGTGAGGATGGCCGGATGTTCATGCGCTATCTCCTCGATGAGGAGTATCGTCAGTCGACGATCAACCGCAAGATCAGCGCGGTGCGCTCCTTCTACGCCCACCTCGAGCGGCAGGGGGTCGTCGCCTCCAACCCCTTCGCCCTGATCAGGACGAGGCCGGTGGCGGACCGCCTGCCCACCTACCTCACCACCGCTGAGGTGGAGGAGTTGCTCGCTCTCCCCTGGGGCGACTGGGCCACGACGCAGGCGCTACTCATCTTCACCCTGCTCTATGAGACCGGGTGCCGCATCGGCGAGCTGTTGGGCATCCGGGAGCGGGACATCGATCGCCCCGGCAAGCGGATCAGGGTCTTGGGCAAGGGGAGGAGAGAGCGGTACGTCTTTTACGGAGCGCGCTCTGAGCGCCTCCTCTCCCACTATCGGAGCCTGAAGGGCGAACACCCTGACACCGATCTGCTCTTGACGACAAAAGACGGCAAGCAGTTGCCGATGAGCACCGTTGGTGTTATGTTTGCTGCATATAGGAAGAGACTTGGTTGGCAGAAGCCGTTCACACCCCATGTGCTCCGGCATACCTTTGCCACCCACCTCCTCGACCGTGGGGCGGACATCCGTTTGGTGCAGGAGTTGCTCGGCCACGCCAGCATCTCCACCACGCAGATCTACACCCACGTATCACAAGCACGGTTGGCCGAGGTCTATCGATCGAGCCACCCTCATGGAAGGATCAATGATGAGTAGTTTTAAAGGGACGACCATAGTCGCTGTGAGAAAGGATGGCAACGTGGCGATCGCCGGGGATGGGCAGGTGACCTTCGGTGACACCATCCTCAAATCAAACGCACACAAGGTGCGCACCCTCTACGACGGGAAGGTCATCACCGGCTTCGCCGGCACGACCGCCGACGCCTTCACCCTCTTCGAGCTCTTCGAGACGAAGCTCAAGCAATACAACGGGGACCTCACCCGTTCAGCGGTCGAGCTGGCCAAGCAGTGGCGGACCGACAAGAACCTGCGCCAGTTGGAGGCGATGATGATCGTCAGCGACGGAACAGCGATGTACCTGATCAACGGGGCGGGGGATGTCGTGGAACCCGAACGGGATGCCATCGGCATCGGCAGCGGGGGAAACTTCGCCCTGGCCGCCGCCTTGGCGTACATGGAGGCCGCTCCCCAGATGAGCGCGGCCGAGATCGCAAAGAAGAGCGTGCAGATCGCGGCGAAGCTGTGCATCTACACCGACGACATCATCACAGTAGAGGAATTGTAGGCCATGGAATATCTGAAGAGCCGGAAGCTTGACGAGCTCAAGCCCTCCGAAATCGTCAAGGAGCTGGATAAGTATATCATCGGGCAAGACCAGGCCAAACGGACCATCGCGGTGGCGATCCGCAACCGTACGCGCCGCAAACGGTTGCCCGAGGAGATCCGTGACGAAGTCTCGCCGAAGAACATCATCATGATCGGGCCCACGGGGGTCGGCAAGACCGAGATCGCCCGCCGGATCGCCCGCCTCGCCAACGCCCCCTTCATCAAGGTGGAGGCGACCAAGTACACCGAGGTCGGATACGTCGGGCGTGACGTCGAATCAATCATCCGTGACCTGATGTCCATCGCGGTGCAGCAGGTCAAGAGTGAACTCGCCGAGTACCAGAAGGAGAAGGTCCAGGCACGGGTTGAGGAGCGCCTGCTCGATATCCTCTTGCCACAGAACCCCGAATCTTCCGCCGACACGCAGGTCAAGGAGAGCGCCGACTCAATGCGCGAGCGCTTCAGACGGATGCTGAGGGACGGGTTTTTTGATGAACGTGAGGTGGAGATCACTGTCCAGGGCCAAAAGCGGGTGGGCATCGAGGTGATGGGCCAACCGAACATGGAGGAGCTCCAGGAGGCGATGCAGAGCCTCGGCTCGATCTTCGGCAACAGCAAGGGACACCATCGGAAGGTGACCGTGCGCCGTGCGCGTGAGATCTTCACCGAGGAGGAGACGGAGAAGGTCGTCGATACCGACCGAGCCATCGACGAAGCCAAGGAGCGGGTGGAGCAGATGGGCATCGTCTTCATCGATGAGATCGACAAGGTCGCCAAGAGCGGCGCCTCGAGCGGCATCGACGTCTCCCGTGAGGGGGTGCAACGCGACATCCTGCCGATCGTCGAAGGGACCAGCGTCTCCACCAAGTGGGGGATCATCGACACGACCCACATCCTCTTCATCGCCAGCGGCGCCTTCCACGTCTCCAAGCCCAGTGATTTGATCCCCGAGCTGCAGGGGCGCTTCCCGCTCCGTGTCGAGCTCAACGAGCTGACGGCCGATGACTTCTACCGGATCCTCACCGAGCCGGCGAACGCCATCACGATGCAGTACCGGGAGCTCTTGGCGACCGAGGGAGTCACCATCAACTTCGAGGATGGGGCGATCAGGCGCGTCAGTGAGATTGCCTGGGAGGTGAACGCAACGACGGACAACATCGGTGCGCGCCGGCTCTTCACCGTCATGGAGAAGCTGCTTGAGGAGCTGAGCTTCAGCGCCGATGAGCTGAGTGGACAGACGATCACCATCACATCATCATACGTCGATGAGCGACTGGAGGAGATCATGAAGAATGAAGACCTCTCCCGCTTCATCCTCTAGGAGGTGACGGGTGGAGTTCCTGCGCCTGGAGAGTGACGACTATGAGAGCGCCCTGCGCCTCGCCCGAGAGAAGTGGGGCAGTGCGGTGCGTGTCCATACCCGTCGCGACATCCCGGTCGCCCGGGGTCCCGCGCGCTGTGAGATCACCTTCTACCTGGTGGACCTCTCAAAGCAGGTACGCTTCGATCCCCAAGAGCATCGGGAGAAAATCCTGAAGGCAAACGACATCCCCGCCGGTCTCTGCGCCTCAGCGGACGTTTGGGCATCGATCGAGACGATGCAGCAGGCGGAGGTCGAGGTCCGCCTCATCGAAGAGCTGTTCACCTCCATCGACTATACCGCCGGTCTTGGACGACGCTTCGTCCATTTGATGGGAGCGGGGGCGGCGGCGATGGCACCCCGCCTGGCGCTCTATCATCGGGCCAAGGAGCGGAAGAAGGTTGCGATCCTCACCCTTGGATCTGACGAACCGTCCCTCGTCGAGGCTGCCGCCCTCTATTCGCTGCCGCTCTACCACGCGACGGGAAGAGCGGAATTCGAGGCGTTGGGCGAGACGCTGGAGCGCTATGAACGTGTGGTGCTCCTCGCCCCTGACGATGCCATGCGCTCCCTCATCGAGGGGGAAGCGTTGACTCGTCTGCTCGTCACTGACGCGACGGCGCTGGAGAGAGATGATGCCGACGCCCTTCTGGTGACCGGTCTTGAGAAGGCTGAGAAAATCGGAGCGCTCTTGGCGTATCTGGTGCAGTCGAAGGTCACCTTCGCCTACACAGCCGATGACGAAGGCGAGGTGAGGGCTGCCGATTCATCGGCGCTGCTCAGTCGTCTTGTCGGCTTCACCCTCGATCTTGAGGCGCTCTCATTTCTCTGAGACGATGAGTTTTCCCTGACTTGCCAGTGTCTTGATGATCTCTTTGATCGCGGGGGCGGCGATGTTCGCCCCCCAGATATTCGACCCTTTGGGATCATGGGCCCCCACATAGATGATATAGCGCGGCTCATCGATGGGCACGATGGCCAGCGCGCTCGCATAGAGGGCGCCGTCGGCATAGCTGCCCGTCTCCGGATTCATGATCTGGGCGGTGCCGGTCTTGACGCCGACCGCGAAGCCCTCCACCCTGGCCAGCGTCCCCGTCCCCTCTTCGGTGGCGAGGCGCATCCCCTCCCGGATGATCGCGGTGTTCGCTGGAGTGAGCACCTGGGCGACCGGGGTACGTACCCGCTCATAGAGCAGGGTCCCATCTTCCCCGCTACGGCGACGGAGGATCAAGTGGGGGGTGAGCAGTTCTCCGGTGGGCCCGAGTGCGGTGGCGGCGACCGTCAGGTGCAAGGCAGTGGTCAACAGCTCCTGGCCGAAGGCGATCGTCGGTTGGCTGCGGAGGGACCACGCTCCCACATCGGCGATGATCGAACGCGCCCGGGAGGGGAGGTCGATGTCCCAGGAGGAGGTGAAGCCGAGGTTCGAGAGCGTCTCGAAGAATTTTGCCGGGTCGGTCTGGAGCGCCCAGTGGGAGATCGCCCCGTTGCACGATTTGCTGATCATCGTCCGAGAGTCCACCTCACCGTGCGGCGAGGAGCAGGTGATGGTCACCGCCGATCCCCCGGCGTTGAAGGTATAGCTGCCGTCGCATAAGAAGGTGGTGGAGGTATCGGCCTCGCCCGCTTCGAGCACTGAGGCGAGGCTGAAGAGCTTGAAGACGGACCCCGGCTCGCTGAGCTGGTTCACCGCATGGTTCTTCCGCTCCTCACTCGTCGATTTACCAAAGAGATTGGCATCGTACCACGGACAGCTGCCTACGGCGAGCAGGTCGCCGTTTTGTGCATCGAGGACGATGGCGGCACTCCATTCGGGATCCCACTCCTCGGCGATCTCCTGCAGCTGCACATCGACGGTATATTGGATGTCCAGATCGAGGGTGAGGGTGATCTCATCGCCGTAGGTGACGAGGCGCTCGCCGACCTGGGGCACGGGGTTGAGATAGCGCTCCTGGCTGAGCTCGATACCCTCGATGCCTTCGCCGGCGGTGTTGGTGAAGCCGATGGTCTGCACCCCATGGAAGTGGGCCGGCCACGTACGCCCCTGCCGCTTTTCGATGGTCACCTGGTTCTGCAACCGGTTCTTGGCCAACGCCGTCTTCAACTCCTCGGCGGTCTGCTCATCGATGCGCTCCTTGATCTGGGCGTAGGTGGTATAGCCGCGGGCCCGCTCCATGATCTGATCCGCGCTCATCTGTACGAACGGGGAGACCACCTCACTGACGAAGGCGAGGTCGTCGATGGCGTTGAGGTGGAAGTACACCCCCCAGTACGGGGTTTGGATGGCGAGGATTCGTCCATTGCGGTCGAGGATCGTCCCGCGCTCCACCCGTTCGGCGACCTGGGGGTCATCATATTGGCGTGCGGATTTTGGACTGGTGAGCATCAAGAAGGCCACCCGGATGAGGATTACGATGAATAATGCGCTGATCGCGACCCTGAAGAGGGTCAGATAGGAGCGTTCTGGACTGGTAGTCATCTTGGATTTATACTACTATGGAGAAAAGGTAATGTCGAGCGATGGCAAAAGATTATTATGATGACATGGATAGTCAACACTCTCGCCCCGGAGGACGTGACGGTTCGACCAGGCCGAGCAGGACCCTGATCGTGACCATTGTGTTGGGCATCGCCATCTGTGTCGTCGTCATCATCGTCTGGTATCGTTTCTTTCCTCAGGCGAACCAAGGGAATCCAACGGTGACCATCAGCCAGCCGGCTGCCCAGGTCGCCCCGATCAGCGATGCCCCGACGGTCGAGCCAGAGGTGCCGGTCGTCCCCGTGGAAGCAGCGACACAGAAGGGGGAGGAAGAGCGACGCCAGGCGGTCTCCCTCAGTGACCGACCGCAGACGACCCAATCGAATCCCCTGCTCCTGCAATATGCCGACCACCGGGTAGCGGAGGGAGAGGACCTCACCTCGATCGCCGCCCTCTATGGGCTGCGCACGCAGACCTTGATCAGCGTGAATCAGATCCGTAATGTCCAGGCGATCCGCGAGGGAGTGGTGCTGAAGATCCCCGACCGTGACGGTCAGCTCTATACGGTGCGCGAGGGGGACATGCTCTCGACGATCGCCCGAACCTATAGCCCCAGCCTCGGTTGGAAGACCCTGCAGGAGCTCAATGGCCTCAAGAGTGAGATCATCACGGTAGGCCAGCAGCTCTTCATCCCGGACACTACCTCTCCCTCATCCGCCCCACTCACGGACCGGGCGCCCATCCAGTTCCAGAAACCGACCGCCGGATCGATCACCGCCCTCTTCGGCCAGCCGTGGGTGAACCCCGCCAGCGGGGCTACCGAGATCCTCTCCGGTGTCCTGATCCAAGGCTCCTGGGGCCAAGCGGTCGTCGCCGCCGGCACCGGGCAGGTCGTCGACGCCGGGTATGAGGTGCAGGGGAGGGGACGGTTCGTCACCCTCAGCCATGAAGGCGGGTACCGCACCAGCTACCACCACCTGGAGAATGTCGAGGTGAAGATCGGCATGAACCTGACCAAGGGCGCCACCATCGGATCGATCGGCACCAGTGGCACCGACTGGCAGCGTCCGACGCTCTTCTTCAGCATCGAACAGTCCGGCATCTCCCTCGATCCCAGCCAGTTCTTCTAACGTCCGTGACAGTTCTTGTACTTCTTGCCGCTGCCGCAGGGGCAGGGTTCGTTGCGCCCCACCTTGGGCGTGGCCCGTTTGACCGTCACCACGCTCCCATCCTCGCTGACCCCCCGGTGGACCGGCTCGCTCTGTGAGTTTTGGGCGAAGGAGCCGTGACTGCTGTGGCGCTCCTCCATCCGCTGGTGTCCCCGCACCCGTCTGCTCGCCTGCTCGTCCGCCTTGATCTGGACCCTGACCAGGGTCTGGGCGAGATTCAGGCGGATGGAGTCGAGCATCTCGGTGAAGATCTCGAAGCCCTCGACCTTGTATTCGACCAGGGGATTCTTCTGGGCATAGGAGCGCAGATTCACCGAATCGCGCAGATCCTCGAGGGCGGTGAGGTGTTGCTGCCAGCGCAGGTCCACCTGCCTGAGGTAGTTGAAGCGCAAGAAGTCGTTGAACGGCTTCTCGCCGGTGATGGCGACCTTGGCGTCGATCTCATCGTCGATCGCCTTGATGACGAGGTTCTTGTACTCCTCGCCACTCAGCATCTCGGAGGGCAGGGGAACAGGAAGGTGGAAGGTCGCCTCCATCGCTTCCGCTATCTTCGAGGCCGGGGAGCTCCCCTTCGACTGCGCGAGCGCCTCATCGACAAGATTTCCTGCGATCTCATGACAGCTCTTGCGTACCCTGGAGAGGAGGTCTGCCTCGCTGAGGATGGCATCTCGTTCGCTGTAGAGGTAGTTGCGTTGCTCATTGAGCACATCGTCGTAGTCGAGCAGGTGTTTGCGGATCTCGAAGTTGCGGTCCTCGACCCGCCGCTGCGCCTTCTCGATGGCGTTGGAGAGCATGCGGTGCTCGATCGGCTCCCCATCCTGCATGCCGATTTTCCCGAGGACCGAACGGAGGTTGTCGCTCGCGAAGAGGCGCATCAAGGGATCTTCGAGGCTGACGAAGAAGCGGCTGGTGCCGGGGTCGCCCTGCCGTCCGCTGCGCCCGCGCAGCTGGTTGTCGATCCGTCTCGATTCATGCCGTTCGGTGCCGAGGATGTAGAGCCCTCCCAGGCTCTTGACCTCCTCGTAGTCCTTCTGCCACCCCTCCCGTACCTGGTCGAGGGCCGCGAGCAGCTCATCGCCCTTCGCGTCTGCGCCCACCAAGGCCCGTGCGCGCGCCTCGAGGCTGCCTCCCAGCTTGATGTCGGTGCCTCGCCCGGCCATGTTCGTCGCGATGGTGACCGCACCCTTTGCGCCGGCTTGCTCGATGATCAAGGCCTCACGGCTGTGGTTCTTTGCGTTGAGCACCTCGTGCTTGATCCCCATTCTCTTGAGCAGGGAGGAGATCAACTCGCTCTTCTCGATCGAGATGGTCCCCACCAGGATCGGCTGGCCGCTCTTGTGCACCCGCGCGATCTCGTTGCAGATGGCCTGGTATTTGAACTGTTCATTGTAGTAGACGAGATCCGGGTGGTCGATGCGGGTGATGGGGCGGTTGGTGGGGATGACCACCACATCCAGGCCGTAGATCTTGAGGAACTCCGGAGCCTCGGTGTCGGCGGTTCCCGTCATGCCGCTGATCTTGTCGTACATGCGGAAGAAGTTCTGGAAGGTGATGGTGGCCAGCGTCTTGTTCTGCCCGAGGATCTTGATGTGCTCCTTCGCCTCGATGGCTTGGTGGAGCCCATCGCTGTAGCGCCGTCCGTAGAGGATGCGCCCGGTGAATTCATCGACGATCTGGACCTGTCCATCGACGACGACGTAGTCGACGTCATGGGAGAAGAGGCGGTGTGCCCGCACCGCTTGGGTGACGTAGTGGACGAACTCGAAGTTCTGGTCGTCGTAGATCGAGCCGCTGATGACCTTGTGCTTGTTCAGCAGCTCCTCCATGTGGGTCATGCCCTGGTTGGTGAAGGTCACCCGTTTCTGCTTCTCGTCGATCTTGTAGTCGCCCCGTTCATCGAACGGCTCGGCGTTCCGGTCGAACCGGGCCAGCGGGTCGGCTTCCCAGTACTCGCCGGTGTCGGGGTTCTTCTCACATTCGATGAGCAGGCCGGCGATCCGTTCGGCCCCGGCGACCTGGGCCGAGTCATCCTCACTCTGCCCGCTGATGATCAGGGGGGTACGGGCCTCATCGATGAGGATCGAGTCGATCTCGTCGATGATGCAGTAGTGGTGCTCTGGCTGGATCTTCTCCTCCTGCGACCACTTCATGTTGTCTCTCAGGTAATCGAAGCCGAATTCGTTGTTCGTTCCGTAGGTGATGTCTTGCTGGTAGGCGTGGCGTTTGGCCTCGTTGTCCATCTCAGAGAGGATCACGCCGACACTCAAGCCGAGGTACTCGTAGACCGGGCCCATCCAGGCCGCGTCACGGGCGGCGAGGTAGTCATTGACGGTGACCACGTGGACGCCCCGTCCCGCAAGCGCATTGAGGTAGGCCGCCGGCACACAGGTCAGCGTCTTTCCTTCCCCGGTCTTCATCTCGAGGATCTTGCCTTGGTGCAGGACCGCGGCCCCCATGATCTGCACGTCATAGTGCCGCTCCCCGAGGGTGCGTTTGGCCGCTTCACGGGCGAGCGCAAACGCCTTGGGCAGCAGCCGGTTCAGGGAAGTCCCCTCCTGCACCAGGGCCTTGAAGCGGGCGGTCTCCGCCTTGAATTGGTCGCTGTCGAGGCTCTGGGCCCACGCCTCCTCACTGTTCACCGCCTCGACGATCGGGCCAAGTGCCTTGATGTCTTTCTCTTGCTTCGTACCGAACAACTTGCTCATCAGTGAGGTGCCCATATGCTTGCTTCCTTGTTGGCGGGAGGAGATCCCTGATGAAAGTATACTCATACAATGCGGTTGGGAAAAGGGAAGAGAGGGAAAAACATCGAGACAATTCTACCCACGTGTATCAATATGGACCAATTCCCGCTGTTCATGAGCGCCGCTTCATGGTACGATGGGGCATGGTGGTTTGCTATACTGGGGGTGGGACCCTCGGCCATGTCTATCCGGCGCTCGCCGTGCATGAGGAGCTGAGCGGCGATGAAGGGTATCAAGCCTTCTACATCGGCCGCGATGAACGGGTCGAACGGGAAGCCGTGGAGGCCGCCGGGTTGGAATTTCGGGCCATTCCCAGCGGAAAGTTGCGCCGCTATCGCTCTTATCGCAATCTCATCGACCCAGCCTTCGTCATCGCGGGGTTCTTCGCATCACTGTGGATTCTGACGCGCCATCGCCCCGATGTACTCTTCTCCAAGGGCGGCTTTGTCACCCCACCGGTGGTGGCGGCCGCCTATCTGCTCCGCATCCCCGTCATCAGCCACGAGAGCGATGCCACGGCGGGGCTGGCCACCCGGATCAACAGCCGATTCTCACGCATTGTCTGCACCCCCTTCGAGGAGGGGTTCGAGCGCCTCAAGACGAAGCGCATCGTGGCCACCGGCTCTCCGATCCGCAAGTCGCTCGCCGAATATGAGAAGGGGAGTGCAGTGTTGCCGTTTCTCAAGGAAGATGAAAAACTGCTCCTCGTCCTCGGGGGAAGCGGGGGGTCCCAGACCATCAACCGCCTGGTGCAATCCACGCTCGATCAGCTCACTGCCTCCGCCTACGTCTACCACCAGTGCGGACGGGGAAACCGGAGCGACCGGGAGCATCCACGCTACAAAGAGGTCGAGTTCATCACATCTCTGCTGCCCGCCCTCCTTGAGCGGGCCGACCTGGTCGTCTGTCGAGCCGGTGCCAACACCATCGCCGAGTTGGCGCTCTTCGGGGTACCGGCACTGCTCATCCCCCTCTCGGGCTCCTACAGTCGGGGAGATCAGGAGGACAACGCCCGCCATCTTGAGCAACACGGCTCGGCGCGGGTACTCTCTGAGGATGTGGAGAGCGAGACGTTCGCCGCCGTGGTGTGCGCGCTCTTGGAAGATGATCAGGCCCGTCGGGCCTTGGCGGATTCGATGGCCGGCCTTGGAAAGCCGGCAAGTGCCTCCCTGATCGCCGATCTGGTCAGGGAGCAGGGGAGGAAGCATTCATGCAGTGGGGAGTAACCATCGCCTCAATCTACTTTAATTCGGTCGACATCATCGTGTTCAGCCTCGCCATCATCGCGGGGATCGTCGGGACCCTCACCGGGTTCGCCAAGGCATTCTCCCATCGAAGCGGGTACATCATCGGCTTCTTGGTCGCCCTGATGTTCACCAAGATCGTCGCTGAGATCTTGACCCAATCGTTCAACTTGGGACCGTTCCTTGCGAGTCTGGTCGCCTGGGTCGTCCTCTTCTTGGTCGGCTATCTCTTGATGAGGACCGTCGGCGGTCTCCTCGAAACCGCGCTCACCGCCACCGGGTTGAAGCAGGTCAACGCGCTGCTCGGCTTCTTGTGGGGCGTGGTGGAACTGGCCATCGCCTGCGCCGTGATCCTCTACGTCCTTGAGTTGCAACGCGCCTTCGACCTCTCCTCATTCATGGACAAGAGCCAGTTCGTCATGCACGTCGTTCGCCCGCTGGTCCCAGGATCCTTTGCCTGGATCGGTGCCACGACGGGGTTGCCAAATGTTTGAAGTGCTCTCCCCCTACCATGCTGACCTGGCCGACCGGTTCGCCCTCCAGATCGAGGGCGGCACCTTCGCCCAGGTGAACCTCTTCACCGGACCCGCCTACAGCCTCCGGATGACCGGGGCGCTCGAGTGTGTGCGGGTCCTCGATTGCCACAACGAGGGGAGCGAGCACTGCCTCTGCCCCGCATGCCACAGCGCCCGCTGCCTGACGATGGAGAACCTACTCATCGTCAGCCGGAGGGACCACCGCTGTCTCATCGAGAGCAACCTCGCCGCCTACCAGGCCCTGGGCACCGAGACCACGAAGATACGTGCCATCCGTTCGCTGAGGACACTGCTGCTCTCCTATCATCCGCAGCTCAATACCCTCCCCGAGGCGACCGCCCTCGCCGAATTGGTCGGCCAGTTCATCGAAAGCCGCGAGGAGGAGAAGCGGGAGAAGTGGGTCGAGGACCTCAGGAGGCAGACCCGCCGCCTGCTCACCGCGGCGAAGAAGAGTTCGACCATCACCATCACCCAGGTGCGTTCCATCGCCGATTGGGTCAGCCGGTCGGCCATCGGCAGCCAGAAGCGCTTCATCATCATCGAGGCGCTGGAGGAGACGAACCCCTCGGCGCGCAACGCACTGCTCAAGCTGCTTGAGGAGCCGCCCGAGGATGTCTACTTCTTCCTCATCAGCGAGCACCCCTCCCGCATCATGCAGACGATCCTGTCGCGCGCCCGGATGACGCGCTTCCCCCCGCTCAGCGGCGAGGCGCTGAAGCGGTACCTTGAACCGTACTACCCGAAGAAGGAGTATGCGAGCCTCGAGCAGTTCTTTCTGGAGAACGGAGGCTTGGATCTCGCCGTGCTGGAGAGCGCGGCCGAGCGCCTCCATGCCTCCATCATCACGGGGCGACCCCTCTCCTCGATCGAGCTCGCCACCCTTCTCGATACCATCGCCGCGATGGACGGGTATGAGCAGCTGCTCCGCCTCCTGCTCGCCCAGTTTGAAAACACGCAACGAGCGGGCACCATGGATGCGGAGCGTACGGCACGCTCCGTCCGAGCCATCAATGAGAGCTATTATCAGGGTGAACTCTACAACCAAGAGGTGAAGATGATGGGCCAAGGGCTGTACTACACCCTCTTGGAGGTACGATGAGAAACTTTGTCCAACGGGCGATCGCCAAGATCGATCAACTCGACACCCGCCAAATCGTCGGCGTGCTGGAGAGCCTCTCCAATGAACTGGAGATGCTGGAGAACGTACTCGAGTCGATCGAGGATGGGGTCATCCTCACCGACGCATCGCTTGTGATCCGGTATGCCACCTCCAACTGCCGCACCCTGGTCCCGATGGTCCGCAGCCGCTCCTGGGAGGGGATGGCGCTCGAAGACGCCCTGACGGATGAGCACATCACGGCGTACATCACAGGCCAGGTGCAACAGATGGATGAGGAGGCGGAGAACGAGTTCTCCTTCCAGAAGGGGGACAAGATCCAGACCATCGCGGTCACCGTCACCGCCTACAAGCGGTCTGGGACCGCCAAGGACTCCTCCCTCGTCATCATGCTCACCGACGTGACGGCCCACAATGCGGCCGAACGAAGGCTCAGGCGCAGCGAGAACCTCGCCAGCCTGACGACGATGGCGGCGGGGGTGGCCCACGAGATCAAGAATCCGTTGGCGGCGATGGACATCCACCTGCAGCTGCTGCGCAAGGCGTTCGCCCGTCAGACCTGTCTCACGGAAGAGGACGCGTCGCGCTACATCGATGTCCTTGAGGAGGAGATCGCGCGGCTCAACACGATCGTCGTCGACTTCCTCTTCGCCGTCAAGCCGCTGGATAGCCGCCCGCGCCTCGCTCAGATCAGGGGAACGGTCGCCGAGGTCTGTGCCTTCGCCAAGGTTGAGCTCGCTGCCCACAAGATCACCCTCAACGAGGAGTTCGCCTCCTTCCTGCCGCGCATTTTCTTCGACGACCACCTGGTCAAGCAGGCGCTCCTCAACCTCATCAAGAACGCGATGGCCGCGATGGAGGATGGGGGGATCATGACCATCGCGGTGCGCCATGAGGGCAACGAGGTCACCGTCCAGGTCGGCGATACCGGCAAGGGCATGGACGAGCAAACCATCCAGAAGCTCTTCGAGCCGTACTTCACCACGAAAGCCAGCGGTACCGGCCTCGGGTTGACGATGGTCTACAAGATCATGAAGGAGCACAACGGGGATGTGACGGTGCAATCAAAGAGAGGGGAGGGGTCACTCTTCACCCTCCACTTCCCGGTGCCGGAGAGCGAGTATCTGGCCATCGAGGAGGCCCAGAGCACGGAGGTGTCCTATGAAGCGTAATATCCTGATCTGCGATGATGAGAAGAACATCCAAAGCGGGCTGGCCCTCGCCATGGAGTTGGAAGGGTATGAAGCCCTCGTCGCCTCCAACGGTGAGGAGGCGTGGAAGACCATCAACACCCACCCGGTCGATCTGGTCATCACCGACCTGCGCATGCCCAAGATGGGCGGTGATGAGCTGCTGAGGCGGATCAACGGGGCCTATCCCCGCCTCCCGGTGATCATCCTCACCGGCCACGGCTCCATCGAGAGCGCGGTTGATGCAATGCGCGGCGGTGCCATCGACTTCTTCACCAAGCCGGTCGACCTCGACCGCCTCTCCTTGGTGGTCAAGAAAGCGCTCTCCTCCAGCGACCTCTACGCTGAGCATGAGCGGTTGAAGGAGGAGGTCGCCCTCTTGAAGGCGCGAAACCGCTACGACCGGATCATCGGAAAGAGCGCAAAGATGGTCGCCCTGATGGATACCGTGGCCCAGGTGGCCCCGACCAAGGCGTCCGTCTTGATCACCGGAGAGAGTGGGGTGGGCAAGGAGCTCGTCGCCGATGCGATCCATGAGCTCTCCGACCGGGGGAAGGGACCGCTGGTGAAGGTCCACTGCGCCGCCCTCAGCGAATCGCTCTTGGAGAGCGAGCTCTTCGGCCATGAAAAGGGCTCCTTCACCGGTGCGGTGAGCCAGAAGCGCGGCCGTTTCGAGCTCGCCGACGGCGGGACGATCTTCCTCGATGAGATCGGGGAGATCAACTTGCAGACCCAGGTCAAGCTGCTCCGTGTCCTGCAGGATCGGCGGTTCGAGCGGGTCGGGGGAGAGAAACCCATCTCCGTTGACGTGCGGATCATCTGTGCCACCAACAAGGACCTCCTCTCTGAGATCGAGAAGGGGAATTTCCGCGAGGATCTCTACTACCGCCTCAACGTCGTCCACCTCGTCGTCCCGCCGCTTCGCGAGCGCAAGGATGACATTCCCCTCCTCTTGACCAGCTTCCTCACCCAGTTCAGCGAGGAGAACGGGCGCTCCATCGAAGGCTTCTCCAATGCGGCCAAGCGTGCCTTGCTCGCCTACGATTGGCCGGGCAATATCCGTGAGCTGCGCAACTGCATCGAGAGCGCGGTGGTCCTCACCCGAAGTTCGGTCATCGAGATCGAGGATCTCCCCCAGCAGATCGGGAAGGCGGAGAGCGCTGGCTCGGTCAGCCTCGAGGTGGGCATCACCCTCGCCGAGGCTGAGAAGCGGTTGATCATCTCCACCCTCGCCCAGTGCGGCGGCAACAAGACCCGGGCCGCCGAAGTGCTCGGAATCGGGCGGAAGACGCTGCATAGGAAGCTACAGGAATACCACATTGACGAAGGATGACATCTACAAGATTTTCGATAAGGACGGCTTGCTGGAAGCTCACTTCCCCAGCTATGAATTCCGTGAAGGGCAGCTGCTCATGGCGGACCTGGTCCGTGAGAGCTATGAAAGAGGGGCGATCTGCGCCGCCGAGGCGGGCACCGGCATCGGCAAGTCATTCGCCTACCTCGCCGTCGCCGCCTCCCGGGCCAAGGAGTTTCCCGACGAGCGGACCGTGGTGGCCACCAGCACCATCAACCTGCAGCGCCAGCTCTTCGAGAAGGACCTGCCGATCCTCCTCTCCTGCCTGGGCCTCGAGTGCACGACGGCCCTCGCCGTGGGGCGCTCCAATTACATCTGCATCCAGCGCTTTCTCCAGGTGAAGGGCGACTCCCCGATCGTGGCCGCCGATCCACAGAGCGAGCTCTCCCAGGTGGAGCGGTGGATGCGCACCACGAAGAGCGGCCTGTTCAGTGATCTGGGGTTCTCCATCAGCGGGGAGCTCTTCAGCGAGAGCTGCTGCGACAGCGATCTCTGTCCAGCCCACAGCTGCCCCTACTTCAAGGAGTGCTTCTTCTTCAAGGCGAAGGCTCGGGCCCGGGAGGCGCAGATCGTCATCAGCAACCACCATCTGCTCTTCAGTGATGCACAGCGGCGCAACCTCAACGACACCGGGTACGACGAGGAGGCGATCCTCCCTGCCTTCGGCCACCTGGTCATCGACGAGGCGCACAACATCGAAGCCAACGCCAGCGAGTATTTCAAAGCGGAGTACGACAGCTCCTCGCTGCTGCGCCAGGTGCACAAGATCCAGCGCTCAAGCCGCTACAGCAAGCAGTCGCTGCTCGACCAGATCGGCTCCTATACTCCTGAGGTGGAGCGCATCGAGGCGATCAAGGATCTGATCCACCTTCTGCTGCAGCAGGTGGAGACGCTCGACCAATACCTGCTCTCGGTCTTCCAGAAGAACGACTACCAGCCGGTCTTGATCAAGGTGGAGCACCAGGGTCGCCTCACCTCCTTCAAAGAGGCCGCCCTCGCCATCGCCGAGACCGCGTCGCGTCTGGGGGCGAGAATCAACAGCCTCGTCTCTGATGTGAAGGTCCCCAGCGAGCTGGAGGGGCGCTCCACTGAGCTGAAGGTGCGCAGCGACCGCATCACCGCCATGGCCGATGTCCTCTCCCGCTTCTGTGACTTTGCCGGGTGGGGGGACGAGATCCACTGGTTCAACGCCGAGCGAGTCCGCTCCCAGGTGAGGATCCAGGTCTGCATCACCCCGCTCTCCATCGCACCGATCCTCACCGAGGCGCTCTTCTCCAAGCTCGAGACGGTGGTCTGTACCTCGGCGACGATGGACCTGGGCGATGAGTTCGCCTTTTGGTCGAGCCGGGTCGGGTTGCCATATAGTGAGAGCCGCCCCTTTTTGAAGGGGGTCTTCCTCTCACCCTTCGATTACAAGGAGCGCTTGATGCTCCTCACCCCCCATGATGCGCCCCCGCCGCCGGCGAAGGCCGATGAGCCGTATCTGGAGTACCTGCGGGAGCACGTCTGGGAGAGTGTGCATACCTCGGGAGGCGGGGCCTTGGTGCTCTTCACCTCCTATGCCGTGCTGAAGGCGGTGAAGGAGGGGATCGCCCATCGCTTTGCCGAAGAGGGCATGCTGCTGCTCAGCCAAGGGGAGGGGGACCGCTACGCCCTGCTCAACACCTTCATCGCCGAGGAGAACTCGACGCTCTTCGCCACCTCCTCCTTCTGGGAGGGGGTCGATGCACCCGGGGACACGCTGCGCCTCGTCATCATCACCAAGTTGCCGTTCAGTGTTCCGAGCGACCCGGTCTTCAAGGCGCGCTGTGAGGCCATCGACCGGGAGGGGGGCAGCGGCTTCTTCCAGCTCGCCCTCCAGTCGGCGACGATGAAGCTCAAGCAGGGGTTCGGCCGCCTCTTGCGCTCCACCTCCGACCGCGGCATCGTCTTGATCCTCGACAGCCGGGTGATGACCAAAAGCTACGGCCCGTTCATGCTCAGGAGCCTGCCGGAGAGCTATCACCCCGAGTGCGACAGCGCATCGATCGCCTCACGCATCGAGAGCTTCCTCTACTGAGGGCACAAAAAAGAGGTGGTCACCCACCTCGTTTTTGTGTGTCGTCGTATGGAGCTTACTCGATGACGGCGAGGATGTCCTTCATGCTCAGGATCAAATACTCGACGCCGTCGACCTTCACCGCGGTGCCGCTGTACTTGTCATGCAGGACCTTGTCGCCGACTTTGACGGTGATCTTCACCTCATCGGTTCCCTCGCCGACTGCGACGACGTTGCCGATCTGGGTCTTTTCCTGGGCTGTCTGCGGGATGAAGATGCCGCTTGCGGTCTTCTCCTGTAGTTCCTCGTTCTTTACCAACACTCTGTCTGCCAAAGGCTTGATGGTCATTGATTCTTCCTCCAACCATGGATTTTTACGCGAGAGGGCAGCACGTGGCTGCCTGCTTGCATTAATATAGTAAAAAGGACCGAGACAGGCAAGGGAGGGATTCCAGGCCCGGTGGCATCTTTTGTGCGTGCCTCCCAACTTCATACTTTTCCACATAGACTTGCCTCTTTGCCGCTCTGTACCTATATTCAATGCAGAGAATGCAAGGAGCGATGATGGAATTGAGATTGGAACATGATGAGGAGACAGAGTGGGGCTCATCGTCACAGCTGTGGCAGCACTTCTACCAGCTCGGGTGTCTCTTTGCCAGTGCCCATGACATGGGCATGGGGCTTACCTATCTCATCGATGCGTTTCTGATCCGCGGGGGGGAGGAGGAGGGCGCCGATTTGGAGTGGATCGACTTCTTCCGTCGCCAGTTCGCCATCTATCTGATGGGAAAGGGGCGCCTCAACTGTTCGATCTGTGAAGGGGATATGATCCACGACCTCCTCAGGGATGAGTATGAGCGCATCAAGGTGGAGCTGGAGGAGAGCGAATTGCCCTTCGCGACCGAGCATCTTGCCCGTTGGTTCGGCACGCTTGAGCTGGATTTTCCGTGGATAGGGGAAGAAAAGGACCCACATCGGGCGTTTGGTTGATTCCTTCCGCCCGCTCTGTGTCAAAATGACCCGAAACGGATGGTCTTTTGGGGCGGTGGGCCAAAATGAGCCACTCCTTGCTGTGCTATGCAGAAATTCACCTGCTTGGTTTTCTTGTAAAGCTTGTTAAATATTCGTTCAATAAGAAATTATAAATAATGCTATTTTCTTGGCACGTATCTTGCATACCATGTAGCAACACCAATGAGGGAGCGTACCGCATGAGCAAGAGAAATACAATGTTGAACCAAGAGAGTGAATATTCCTACGATGATGCCAACATCATGAGCATCTACCTGAAGGAGATCAACCGTATTCCGTTGCTCACCGAAGAGGAGGAGCTCGACCTTGCCATCAAGAGCCGGGACGGCGATGAGTTCGCCCGCAAGCGGATGGTGGAGGCGAACCTGCGGTTCGTCGTCAATGTCGCCAAGAAGTACCAGAACCAAGGCCTCCCCCTGATGGACTTGATCAATGAGGGGAACATCGGCCTGATGACCGCCCTGGACAAGTTCGATCCCGACCGCGGCTACCGCTTCATCAGCTACGCCGTGTGGTGGATCCGCCAGTCCATCATGAAGGCGATCAACGAGAAGGGCAGGGCGGTGCGCCTGCCGCTGAACCGGACCAACGAACTGCTGCAGATGCAGAAGGCCCAGCGCTCCTTGATGAAGGATCTGGAGACCGAGGAGCCGACCGCTGAGCAGATCGGTGAGCTGGCCGGCTTCGACGCCGACCACGTGGAGAGCCTCTTGGCCATCAGCCGCGACTTGGTCAGCCTCGATGCCCCGCTCTTCGGCGACGGCAACACCAGCTCGGTGGCGGATTTCATCGAAGATGGCGCGCAGAGCCCCGAGGAAGCACTCATGGACAGCGCACTGAAGGATGATGTGCGGCGTCTGCTCTCCACGCTCAGCAAGCGTGAGCGGGAGATCATCGAGCTGCGGTACGGCCTTGAGGGTCAGATACCGATGTCACTCAAGGAGATCGGCGAGCTCTACAACCTCACCAAGGAGCGGATCCGTCAGATCGAGAAGCGGGCGTTGGACCGGCTGAAGGAGTCCGAGTACACCCGGTACGTGGACAGCTATATCGCATAGCGATCGATATATAAAGGGATGAAGGGGGCCGAGCGGCCCTCTTCTTTTGTCCAATGGGTTATATGCGGGACGAGATCTTCTTGTTCCACCCCATGTTGGTCGAGATGTTGGTGGCGCACTTGACCACAAGCGGAGCCATCTTCTCCGGGGTCATCTGCGGCTGTTGCTCCAGAATCCACGAGGTGGAGATGGCGGCGATGACCTGGCCACGATAATCGTAGATCGGGGCGGCGACACAGTTGATGTCCGGTTCGGCCTCTTGGTCATCGAGACCCCAACCCCGGCGTTTGCATTCGCGGATGTCGGTGAGCAGGCTCTCGATGTTGGCGTGGGTGTTCGGTCCTCTCTTCTCAAAGACCACCCCGCTCATCAAGCCCCGGATCTCCTCTTCGGCAAGGCCCATCAAGAGCGCCTTGCCCAGTGAAGTGCAGTAGAGCGGCTTGCGCTGGCCGATGATGGCGTACTTGCGCAGGCTGGTGATCTGCTCCTTGCTGTCGATGTAGACCATCTCATGGTTCTGCCGGATGGCGAGGAACACGACGTTCCCGGTGGTGGTGGACAGTTCTTCCATATGCGGAGAGCTCTCGGTCTTCAGTTCCAGGTTGTTGAGGTAGTTGGAGCAGAGTTCGATGAGTCCCGGTCCGAGCTTGTACGATCCGGTCCGTTCGCTCTTGCGGACAAAGCCGCGCTGGCTCAAAACCCCGAGCAGGCGATGGACGGTGCTCTTGGGAAGTGCCAGGCGTTCCGTGATGTACGCAAGGCTCGCCCCTTCTTGCTCACTTCCCAGCAGCGAGAGAATATCAAAGGCTCGGTCAAGGGATTGTACTCTCACCTCAGTTTTCACTCTGTTCCTCCAGACACTATAAATATAGAAGATTTGTACCCTCTTGACAAGTGCTCAGAGTATCTTATAATGAAATAGCATTCCACATTATGGAATTAAAATGCTAAGATATTGGGAAATATGCATATGTACTCATATGATTACCTATATATTAGAACATGATTCCACAATGCGGAACAATCTCAGGAGGATTGATTATGAAACGAACACTGGTTTTGGTCCTATGCATCGTCGTTGCGATGACGACCCTCTTTGGGGCAGGACAGAAGGATGGGGCCGCGGACAAGGTCTATACCTTGAAGCTGGGCCACGCGTCGACGACTGAGTCCACTCGCCACAAGGCGCTGTTGGTCATGAAGGAGTACGTGGAGAAGGAGTCCAACGGTAGGCTGATCATCGAGATCTACCCGGCCGAAACCCTGGGCAACGAGAATGCGATGATTGAGGCGATGAAGCTCGGTACCCTCGAGATGTTCGTCGGTGGTGTCTTCGACGCACAGACCCCGATGCTCAACCTCTATTTGATGCCGTTCTTCTTCCCCACCCAGGACGACCTGATGAAGGTGAGCCACAGTGCATTGGGCGATAAGATTCGCGCCAGTGCCGAGAAGGAAGGGATCAAGATGCTCGCCGTCGGTGACGGTGGCTCGAGACAGATCACCAACAACGTGCGCCCGATCAAGAGCCCGGCCGACATGAAGGGCCTGAAGCTCCGCACCCCGCCGATCGAGTCGATCATCGAGGCGATGAAGGCGTTGGGTGCCAACCCCGTTTCCATCCCTTACGGCGACACCTACATGGCACTGAAGACCAACGTCGCAGACGGGCAGGAGAACCCGCTCGCCAACATCGGCGACATGAAGTTCTTCGAAGTGCAGAAGTACATGACGATGATCGACTACCAGTTCCACCCCGAGCCGATCGACATGGGCCTCGACATGTGGAACACACTGCCTGAGGATCTGCAGGCGATCATCCAGGATGGCGCGTGGATTTACACCGATGAGCAGAACCGGCTTCGCCGTGAGCTCAACGACTACTACTACGACATGATCGTAGCCGGTGGTGCCCAGGTCTATCGCCCCAACCAGAGCGAGATTGACCAGTTCATCGCAGCCTGTAAGCCGGTATACGACTTCTTCGTCAAGAAGGGGGTCGTCACCCAGGCCGATTTGGATGAGGCTCGTCGTATCGTAGCTTCCAACTAAGGCAGCAATGCCCGCCTTGCATGCAGGGCGGGCATCCTTTGAACTCATGAGCAAGAGTGGAATTGTATGAAAAAATTAATCTTGGGAACCGATAAGTTCCTCTCAACCTTGGGCATCGTCCTCAATGCGGTGTTGGCCAGCGGAGTCGTCATCAGTGTATTGTTGCGCTACTTCTTCTCCATAGCCTTCGTCGAGAGCGAGGAGCTCCTCACGATGGTCTTCGTCGCCACCACCTTCTTCGGCTCTGCGTTGGGCCTCAGGGAGGGCGACCACATCGCCATCACGAACTTCGTCGATCGTGCCAGCAAAAAAAAGCAGCGGATCTTTGCCATCATCTGTCAAGTCGCCATCATCTTCGTTTCGGTGGTCATGATCTATTACAGCATGAGGATGATCGCCAAGGTCGGAAAGGTCCCGAGCCCCGCCACCGGGATCAAACGGGGATGGTACTACGCCATCATTCCCGTCTCGTTTGTGTTCACCATCTTCTATTCGGTGGTTGATATCGTCGGACAGTTCATCCCGATCCCGGCGCCGGACAAAGCCGATATGGGTGACAGTGAACTCGGCTTCAAAGGAGATAAGTAATGCAACTGTCCCTCATGTTTCTCGCGTTGATCATATTATTGGCTATCGGCGTGCCCATCGCCTTCTCCATCGGCGCCTCGGGCATCCTCTATATGCTCTTGACCAACCCCTCGTTTCTGTTGACCTTCCCCCAGCGGGTCTGGTCCGGAACGGAGAGCTTCATCATCATCGCCATGCCGCTCTTCATGCTCACCGGTGAGCTGATGAACCACTCAGGCCTCACCCGACGGCTCATCGACTTCTCGATGTTGCTCGTCAAACCCATCAACGGTGGGTTGGGGGAGGTGAACGTGGTGGCCAGCATGATCTTCGGTGGCATCAGCGGCTCGTCCGTGGCCGATACCTCGGCCCTCGGCTCGATCCTCATCCCCGACATGGTCAAGCAGGGGTACCCGCTCAGCTTCTCGGCGGGAGTCACGGTGGCAAGTTCCACGATGGGGATGATCATCCCGCCGTCGGTGCCGATGCTCATGTACGCGATGGTGAGCGGCGCCTCGGTGGCGAAGATCTTCCTCGCCGGCCTGATCCCCGGCATCCTCATCGGAGTCACCCAGCTGGTGCTGACCTACGTCATCTCCAAACGGAACCACTACCACCCGCCCAAGGAGAAGTTGGGGTACCGTAAGGCGGCCAAGATCGCCAAGGACGGTTCATTGGCCGTCATCATGCCGCTCTTGATCATCATCACCGTCTCCTTCGGGGTCGCCACCGCCAGTGAGTCGGCCGGAATCGCCGCCCTGTATGCGATGGCGCTCGGCTTCTTGGTTTATAAGGAGCTGAAGTGGAGTGATGTGAAGGTTGCCCTCAAGAAGACCTTCATGATGAGCAGCTCGATCATGATCATCGGCGGGTTCACCATGATCTTCACCTGGATCCTCGCCGTCGAGCAGGTCCCGGCCCACATCGGCACATTCTTGGTCAACTCGAACATCCCCACCTGGCTGGTGTTCCTTCTCCTCGATGTCCTGATCCTGGTCCTCGGCACCTTCTTGGACGTCACCCCCTGTATCCTGCTCATCAGCCCGATTCTGTTGCCGGTGATGCAGCAGTTCGGCATGAGCTCGCTGCAGTTCGGGGCGATCCTCATCGTCGGTCTTGCCATCGGCCTGGTCACCCCACCGGTGGGGATGTGCCTCAACGTGGCGAGCAAAATCTGCGGAATGGACATCGTCGCCATCTTCAAGGGGGCATTGCCGTTTATCATTTGTAATGTTATAGTTTTAGTAGGAGTTACGTTCATCCCCGCGTTGAGCATGTGGCTCCCATCGTTTGCATAAGTATTATTTTTCAAGGAGTTTTTAATGGACATTCGTTATTCAACTGGAAAAGAGGCCTTCAAGCACATGACGACCGACGAACTTCGTGAGGAGTTCTTGGTGAAGAACATCTTCGTTGCCGACGACGTGAGCGCGGTGTATTCGCATATCGACCGCATCGTCACCCTCGGTGCCATGCCGGTGAAGGGGAAGCTGAACCTGGCCAAGAACATCGATCCGATGAAGAACTTCGGCGTCGACTTCTTCCTCCAGCGCCGTGAGCTGGGGATGATCAACATCGGCGGCGACGGCTTCGTCGAGGCTGATGGCAAGCGCTACGACCTGGTCCACTACGATGGGCTCTATCTGCCGATGGGGACCAAGGAAGTCTTCTTGGGCAGCAACGACGCCAAGGATCCGGCCAAGTTCTACATGAGCAGCACCCCCGCCCACCGCGCCTTCCCGGCCAAGCACATCGTCTTCAAGGACGCCAAGCACGTGCCCGCAGGCAGCAGTGATGATGCCAACGAGCGGGTCATCAACCAGTACATCCACCCGGACGTGCTCGATACCTGCCAGCTTTCGATGGGTCTGACCGAGCTTGCGCCCGGCAGCGTGTGGAACACGATGCCCGCACACACCCACGAGCGACGCATGGAAGTCTACTTCTACTTCGCCATCAAGGAGGGACAGACCCTCTTCCACCTGATGGGTGAGCCGACCGAGACGCGCCACATCGCAGTGGGCAACGAGGAAGCGGTCATCAACCCGTCGTGGTCGATCCACAGTGGGGTGGGGACGAGCAACTACACCTTCATCTGGTCGATGTGTGGCGAGAACCGCACCTACACCGACATGGACTGGGTGAAGACCGAGGAGTTGAGGTAAGCGATGGACCAGTATATGAACGAACAGTTTTCCCTGGAGGGGAAGGTCGCGTGGGTGACCGGCGCCTCCTACGGTATCGGCTTCGCCATAGCCAAGGCGTTCTCGCACGCTGGGGCGAAGATTGCCTTCAACGACATCAACCAGGAGTTGGTGGACAAGGGTCTCGCCTCCTACAAGGAGGCGGGCATCGCGGTGAAGGGGTACGTCTGTGATGTGACCGATGAGAAGGCCGTGCAGAAGACCGCCGCCCAGATCGAGGCTGACCTCGGGCCGGTGGACATCCTGGTCAACAACGCCGGCATCATCCGCCGCATCCCGATGCACGAGATGGATCCGGCTGAGTGGCGGCGCGTCATCGACATCGACCTCACCGCCCCGTTCATCGTGGCCAAGGCGGTCCTTCCCTCGATGATGGAGCGGAGGAGCGGCAAGATCATCAACATCTGTTCGATGATGAGCGAGCTCGGCCGTGAGACGGTCAGCGCCTACGCCGCCGCCAAGGGTGGGTTGAAGATGCTGACACGCAACATCGCCAGCGAGTACGGCGCGTACAACATCCAGTGCAACGGCATTGGGCCTGGGTACATCGCCACCCCGCAGACAGCCCCGCTGAGAGAGCGGCAGAGTGACGGCAGCCGCCACCCGTTCGACTCCTTCATCCTGGCAAAGACCCCCGCAGAGCGCTGGGGCAACACCGAGGATCTGGAGGGGCCGGCGCTCTTCTTGGCCTCCAAGGCCAGTGACTTTGTCAACGGCCACGTGCTCTACGTCGATGGCGGCATCCTCGCCTACATCGGAAAACAGCCGTAACTGCTACAATTTCCCAATACGCCCCGCTTCTGCTCAACGGAAGCGGGGCTTCTTTGTATGCGATCTCTTGGTATTGCGGTCCCCGATGGTACGGGCGTCCTTTGCTTGGGTATCCATGAATTTTGGTGTATCTTATTTGTCCATTGGCAATTTGAGCATCCTGGATGCGTCTTGGATTTGCGGCCAGTTGCTTTCAAAACTGGAATGAGGTTCCAAAAACAAATGAGTCAACTAGTTGTATTCAAACGAGTTGTAGGCCCAAATTTGCGAGAATTAGCCCTCTTTGATTGACAGCCTCCCCCTGAACCGATAGGATTTGACAGGTTACCATAAGAGAAAGAAAACAGGAGTCAAGTATGGCAGAGAAGAAACGTAAGTATGTCTATTTCTTTGGCTCCGGCATGACGGAAGGAACCGTTGAGATGCGGGAACTGCTCGGTGGAAAGGGTGCAAACCTCGCCGACATGACCAGCATCGGCCTTCCTGTCCCGCCGGGCTTTACGATCAGCACCGAGGCGTGCGCGTATTATAGTGCGAACAATGGCAACTACCCGGAAGGATTGCGCGAAGAAGTGCTCTCAAACCTCGCCAAACTTGAGAAGAAGATGGGCGCGAAGCTCGGGGGTAAGGAGAACCCGTTGTTGGTCTCCATCCGCAGTGGTGCGGCCTCCTCGATGCCCGGCATGATGGACACGGTCCTCAACCTCGGCCTCAATCCCGATGCCGTCGAGGCGATGATCGCCAAGACCGGCAACGAGCGCTTCGTGTTGGACAGCTACCGCCGCTTCATCCAGATGTTCGGCGACGTCGTCATGAACGTTCCGCACAGCGACTTCGAGCGCGCCCTGCAGGATGTCAAGGACGAGCGCGGCCGCGTCATGGACACCGAGCTGGACAGCGACGATCTCCGCCTGGTCATCAAGCGCTACCTGGCCCTCTACAAAAGAAACACCAAGGAGGAGTTCCCCGTCGACCCGGTCGACCAACTCTTCAAGGCCATCAACGCCGTCTTCCGCTCCTGGAACAACGAGCGGGCGATCAAGTACCGCCAGATGAACGACATCCGGGGCCTCTTGGGCACCGCGGTCAACGTCCAGACGATGGTCTTCGGCAACATGGGTGAGACCAGCGGCACCGGTGTCGCCTTCACCCGCGACCCCTCCACCGGCGAGAACATGTTCTACGGCGAGTACCTGATGAACGCCCAGGGCGAGGACGTCGTCGCCGGCATCAGGACCCCCGAGCCGATCAGCCACCTCGAGGCGGTCAACAAGGAGGTCTACGACCAGCTTGTTGATATCCGCGATCTCTTGGAGAAGCACTACAAGGATATGCAGGACGTCGAGTTCACCATCCAAGAGGGCAAGCTCTACATGCTCCAGACCCGCAATGGCAAGCGCACGATCTTCAGCTGGCTGCGCAGCCAGGTCGAGATGGTCGAAGAGGGCCTCATCGACAAGAAGACCGCCGTCAGCCGGGTGCCGGCAGGAGAGTTCGGCAAGCTGTTCGCCCCGATCCTCGACGCCAAGTACCTGAGGGACAACTCCATCACCGCGGTGACCAAGGGGCTCAACGCCTCCCCCGGTGGGGCGAGTGGCGAGGTGTATTTCACCGCTGAGAAAGCCGAACAGATGGCAAAGCTCGGCAAAGAGGTCATCCTCGTACGGGGCGAGACCAGCCCCGAGGACATCGGAGGCATGGCCGTTTCCAAGGGCATCGTCACCAGCCGTGGCGGCATGACGAGCCATGCGGCGGTCGTCGCCCGTGGCATGGGCTGTCCCTGCGTCAGTGGCGCCGGTGAACTGCACATCAACGAGGCGAAGGGGTATATCGAGGTCAACGGCACCAAGATTTCCGAGGGTGACTACATCTCCCTCGACGGCTTCACCGGCGAGGTCTACGCCTCCAAGATTCCGGTCAAGGCCAGCGAGATCGTCCAGGTGCTCAACGGGAGCATGAAGGAGAGCGAGAGCCTCCTCTTCGAGAACTATAAGAAGTTCATGGGCTACGTCCAGGAGATCAAGCGCCTCGGTGTCTACACCAACGCGGACACTCCCCACGACGTCGAGATGGCGGTCGCCCTCGGGGCTGAGGGAATCGGCCTCTGCCGCACCGAGCATATGTTCTTCGGCACCAACCGCATCATGCCGATGCGCAAGATGATCCTCGCATCCAACACCATCGACCGTGAGAAGGCCCTCGCCGATCTGTTGCCGATGCAACGCGGCGACTTCGAGGAAATCTTCAAGGCGCTTGAGGGACGGCCGGCGACGATCCGCCTGCTCGACCCGCCGCTCCATGAGTTCCTTCCAAACGACCACACCAGTCGCCACGAGCTCGCCCTGCAGATGCACATCAGTGTGGAGGAGGTCGCCCAGAAGGCCACCAGCCTCCACGAGTTCAACCCGATGCTCGGCTTCCGTGGATGTCGCCTGGCCATCATCTATCCGGAGATCCTTCGGATGCAGGTCAGGGCGATCATCGAGGCCGCCATCAACGTCAAGCGCGCCGGCATCGAGGTGCACCCCGAGATCATGATCCCGCTGGTGGGCCATTACAAGGAGTTCGTCTTCACCAAGGAGCGCGCCCTTGAGGTCATCGAGAAGGTCTTCGAGGAGCAGGGAATGCACGTCGAGTACAAGATCGGCACGATGATCGAGGTGCCCCGCGCCGCCATCACCGCCGATGAGATCGCCAAGCACGCCCAGTTCTTCAGCTTCGGAACCAACGACCTGACGCAGATGGCCTGTGGCTTCAGCCGCGACGACTCGGCCTCCTTCCTCGGCCCCTATGTCAACGACACCGACAAGCAGTTCTACGAGTACGATCCGTTTGAAACGATCGACATCGCAGGCGTCGGCAAGCTCGTCGACATGGCGGTCAAGCTTGGCCGCGGCGCAAACCCCGACCTCAAGGTCGGCATCTGCGGCGAGCACGGCGGAGATCCGCGCACCATCGCATTCTGCAATGAGGTGGGCTTGGACTACGTCAGCTGTTCTCCCTTCCGCGTTCCCATCGCACGCCTGGCCTCAGCGCAGGCGGTGATCAACGCCAAGAAGTAACTCAGAAGTGTCTGTGTGGGCCCCGGATTTGTCCGGGGCCTTTTGTGTGCGTGCTGCTCATCGTCCTGCGATCATCTTCAGTTGCAAAAAAAACAAGCAACCCGCTTCTGTGATGGGTTGCTTGATCGGTGAGAGCCAAAAAAGGGAATTGAACCCTTGACCTGCTCATTACGAGTGAGCCGCTCTACCCCTGAGCTATTTTGGCATTGCTGTGTAGCGTGTGCATTCTAGCCGAAAAACGAGCAGAGAGTAAAGGCCTTATTTGCCTTGACCATGCTCGCACTTCTTTAGTAGTCTTTGCCGAGAGGGAAACATTGAAAACATACAACCGACTCAACCATGCCGTGGCACATCAGATGGTGATCCTCATCAAAGGTGAGGGACGGGGGTACGGGACCAGGGTAGGGGCCTCCTGGCAACCCGATGTCGCCCAGTTCCTGCTCCAGATGGTTCCCAATGCCCTCGACTATGGGATCGAACTGAGCGATATCGCCCCGCTCATCGGTGAGGATGACGACCTGTGGGATGAAGAGGTGTACGATTTCGATGACGATGACGACGACTGGGAGGACGACGAATGAAGATCCTGGGGATCGAAACCTCCTGTGACGAGTGCGCCGCGGCGGTCGTCGAGGATGGGAGGATCATCCACTCCAATATCATCGCAACCCAAATCGCAGAGCACACCCCGTACATGGGGGTGGTGCCCGAACTTGCCAGCCGCCTCCACACCCAGTGGATCATTCCCACGGTGGACGAAGCGCTCACGGTGGCCGGCATCAAGGCAGAAGAGCTCGATGCGGTGGCGGTGACCAACCGTCCCGGCCTCTTGGGCTCCCTGCTCGTCGGCCTCTCCTTCGCCAAGGGCTTTGCGGCGACCCACTCGCTCCCCTTGATCACCATCGACCATATCAGGGCCCACCTCTACGCCCCGCAGATGGAGAATCCGCTCGCATACCCCTACCTCGGCGTATTGGTGAGTGGGGGACACACCGTCTTGGCCCGCATCGACGGCTACGATGAAGTGGAGGTGCTCGGCACCACCGTCGACGACGCCATCGGCGAGGCCTTCGACAAGGTGGCCAAGCACTACGGCATGGGGTACCCCGGCGGCAAGGTCATCGACGACCTCGCCCGGAAGGGCAATCCCCTCGCCTTCCTCTTTCCCGGCACCACGCTGCCCAACCCGCTCGACATCTCGTACAGCGGGCTCAAGAGCGCCGTCATCCACCAGAGAGACTCCTTCTGGGATGGGGTGAGCGAGAAGAGTGATGAGAACATCGCCGCTTCCTTTGAGCGCGCCGCGGTGAACATGCTGGTCAAGCGCATCCGCCTCGCCCTCCAGCAGACGGGGCTGAAGCGCATCAGTGCGGGGGGAGGGGTTGCGGCCAACAGCTACCTGCGCAGTGAGTTGGAGGCATTCAGGGCAGGGGGATATGAAGTCTCGCTGCCATCGCTGCAGCTCTGCACCGACAACGCGGCGATGATTGGGGGCTTGGCCCACCACTATCTTGTCGATGGTCGCACCGCCCGCTATAGTGAGGGAGCCCATGCCCGGGTGAGCGCATTCAAGCGCAACAATTCATAGAACGGAGAGCATATGGACCGGTACGTTGATCTTGACAAAGTAATCAGGAAAGTCCCTGATTTCCCCAAGAAAGGAATCCTCTACTACGACATCACCAGCATCCTCGCAGATCCCGAGGCCTTCTCCTACTGCATCGAGCGCCTGGCCGACCTCGCCGGTGGGGGACCGTATGATGCGGTGGCGTGCATCGAGGCGCGCGGCTTCATCTTCGGCGCTCCGCTGGCCCTCCGTTTGAGCCTGCCGTTGGTGCTGGTGCGCAAGATGGGCAAGTTGCCCAACAAGGTCCATACCAAGAGCTTCGACCTCGAGTACGGCAGCGACGTGGTCTGTATCCAGCAGTTGGACATCGTGCCGGGACAACGGATCCTGCTCATCGATGATTTGATCGCCACCGGCGGCACGCTGAAGGCGGCCATTTCGATGTTCGAGGAGCATGGGGCGAGCGTGGAGAAGATTCTGGGAGTCATCGGCCTTCCATTTCTCGACTACGAAACAAATTTATCCGGCTATGATGTGGAGGTTCTCCAGGAGTACCACGGCGAGTAAGAGCCATGGTCCAAGCCGGATTTGTAGTGGCTTGACAAAGATGGGGCATTCCCGTATGCTACGACAGTCTTTTGTATTTGGGATGTAGTGTAATGGTAACACTGCAGATTCTGGTTCTGCCTTTGGGGGTTCGAATCCCTCCATCCCAGCCATCGGTTCCTTCGTCTAATGGTTAGGACGGGAGATTCTCAGTCTCTAAATAGGGGTTCGATTCCCCTAGGAACTATCACATGAGGACGGGGCAACCTTGACGGTTGTCCCTTTTTTTCACAATATGCAGTGAAGGTACCACTATGATTACAGCAGCGAACATCTCCCTCTCCTATGGAACCCAAATCCTCTTCAAAGAGGTCAACATAAAGTTTACCCCCGGCAACTGTTACGGCATCATCGGCGCCAATGGGGCGGGCAAATCGACCTTTCTCAAGATCCTCAGCGGCGAGATCGAGGCGGACACCGGCGAAGTCATCATCGGTAGCGGCCAACGCATGGCGGTGCTGCGCCAGGACCACTTCGCCTTCAACAACTACTCGGTCCTCGAGACGGTCATCATGGGGTATGAGAAGCTCTACTCGGTGATGAAGGAGCGTGACGCCATCTACAACAAGGAGGAGTTCACCGAGGAGGATGGCCTGAGGGCCGCCGAGCTCGAGGGGGACTTCGCCGACCTTGGCGGCTGGGAGGCCGAAAGCGAAGCGGCCCAGCTGCTCAGCGGCCTCGGCATCGCCGACGACATGCATGGGCGCAAGATGGCCGAGGTCGAGGATACGATCAAGGTGCGGGTGCTGCTCGCCCAGGCGCTCTTCGGAAACCCCGACATCCTGCTCTTGGACGAGCCGACCAACCACCTCGACCTCGAATCGGTCCACTGGCTCGAGGAGTTCCTATCCGCCTTCGACAACACCGTGATCGTCGTCAGCCACGACCGACACTTCCTCAACACGGTCTGTACCCATATCGCCGACATCGACTTCTCCCGGATCCAGCTCTACGTCGGCAACTACGATTTCTGGTACCTCTCCAGCCAGCTCGCCGCCAAACAGCAGCGCGACGAGAAGAAACGGCGGGAGGAGAAGATCAGCGAACTGAAGGAGTTCATCCAGCGCTTCTCCAGCAACGTGGCCAAGGCCAAGCAGGCCACCAGCCGCAAGAAGCTCATCGACAAGCTCACCATCGACGATATCAGGCCCTCCAGCCGCCGGTTCCCCTACGTCGCCTTCAAACCGGAGCGTGAGGTGGGGCGCAACATCCTCGAGGTGAAGGGGCTCACCAAGGCCATCGAGGGGGAGACGATCCTCGACAACTACAACCTCACCGTCAATGCCGGGGATAAGATCGCCTTCGTCGGGCCCAACCACTGGGCCAAGACGGTGCTCTTCGAGATCCTCAGCGGCTCGATGGAGGGTGACAGCGGCAGCTACACCTGGGGGGTGACCACCAGCCTCTCATACTTTCCCAAGGACAATGCCCACCTCTTTGAGGAGCATATCTCCATCATCGATTGGCTCAGGCAGTACAGCAAGGACAATGACGAGACCTACGTCCGCTCCTTCCTTGGCCGGATGCTCTTCAGCGGTGATGAGGCGCTGAAGGACTGCACGGTCCTCAGCGGCGGGGAGAAGGTGCGCTGTGTGCTCTCCCGGATGATGCTCGAGCAGGCCAACTGCCTGATCTTCGATGAGCCGACCAGCCACCTCGACCTGGAGGCCATCACGGCGCTCAACAACGGGCTCATCGACTTTGGCGGCATCATCCTCTTCAACAGCCACGACCACCAGTTCGTCGAATCGATCGCCAACCGGATCATTGAATTCACCCCGGGTGGCGTCATCGACCGTTCGATGGGCTTCGAGGAGTATTTTGCAGACCCATTGATTCGCTCGATGCGCGACGAGTACTATGGAGGCAGCCGCAACGTAGCGGCGCTGTAGAGGAGGGGAGCATGCTCACCGTCGTAGATATCGGGAACTCCAACATCGTCGTCGCCGTACATGACGGGGAGCGGTGGGTCCACTCATTTCGGATCTACAGCGACCAGAAGAAGACCACCGACGAGTATTTCGTCGTCCTCGACCGCCTCATCAGCAGCACCGACGTGCCCACCGGCGCCATCGACCGGGCGGTCATCAGCAGCGTGGTGCCCAACCTCACCCGTTCGATGCAGAAGAACATCGTCCGGCTCTTTGATGTCAAGCCGTTGATGGTCACCCACTCGGTGGAGACCGGGCTGAAGCGGGAGAGCATCCCCCCGGAGCTCGGAGCCGACCTCTTGGCGAACGTCGCCCAGGCCCACCACCTCTTCCCCGACCGCCTGGTCATCGTCGTGGACTTTGGCACCGCACTGACGCTGACAACGGTGGACAGCGACGGCTCGGTCCTTGGCGCGGCCATCGCGCCGGGTCTGGTCACCGCGGTCAACGCCCTCTTCGGCAATACCGCCCAGCTGCCACAGGTACAGCTCTCGATCCCGGATACCGTCATCGGACGCAACAGCCAGGATTCGATCAGGAGCGGCATCATGTACGGCTATGCCGGCATGGTGCAGTCCATCATCGAGAGAACCGAGGCCGAGGTCGGCAAAGAAGCCTACGTCATCGCCACCGGCGGACTCTCCAAGACCATCGCCCCGCTCATCGGACGCATCGACCAGGTGTCGCAGATGCACACCCTCGATGGCCTGCGCTTGATCGCGGATCTCAACCAGCTCTCTTCGCCCACCACACGATAGACACCGCTGCAATATAGGTGCTGAAAGAGAATATAATCCTCTCACAGTCTCAATACTGTCGTTGCGTTCATCGCTGTCAGTGATATACTGGTCAAACATACCCGTGCTTTGTGAAGGAGGGCAGCGATGACGACAGGAAAATTTGAATTCAATGGAACCGGTGGTGGATACGTTTGGCTTGTGCTGTGGACCTCGGTTTTGAATATCCTGACCGTGTCCCTCGCCTATCCCTGGACCGAGACCGCGAAAGAACGGTGGAAGGCAAAAAAGACGTACATCGATGGCAGACAACTCACCTTCAAGGGAACCGGCTTTGGATTCTTTGGTACGTGGTTGGTGATCATCATCCTCACCATCATAACGCTTGGCTTGTATGCTCCCTGGGGAGCCTGTCGGCTCCAGCGATGGAAGACGAACAACCTGTACTTTGCCTCATCCGGGGACAATGAGAGATTCTGAGGAACAGCCCTCCACTCCATGAAGGGAGAAAGCTGATGGCCAAAGAACGCCGCCCCCTCGTTCAGGGGCGGCTTCGGTATCAATGGTGTCTTTCCAGCTGCTGTTCGTCTCTGTGACCCAGGCGGTCAGAAGGTAAAGACCCCGTCCCGCATGATGACCACATCACTGCCATCCCAGAGGTGGGCCGTGATGGTCATGTCGGGAGAGCCGATCATGAAGTCGGTGTGCATCAAGCTGGTGTTGCATCCCCCGTTGCGCAGCTCCTCATCGGTGTTCAGGCCGCCGCCGTTTGAGAGGGCGGTGGGGTACCCCTCGCCGAGGGCGATGTGGCAGCTGGCATTCTCGTCAAGGAGGATTGAGTGGAAGACGAGGCCGCTCTGTGCGATCGGGCTGGTCTCGTCGACGAGGGCGACCTCCCCGATGCTGCGTGTCCCTTCATCGACCTGGAAGAAGCGATCCATCGCCTCCAAGCCGACGTCGGCTGAGTAGTCGACGACCTTCCCCCCCTTGAAGACGAGGCGAACGGCCTCGGTGGGGGTGTCCAACACCGACACCGGGCGCGTGGTGGTCACATAGCCCTCTGTCCGTCTCCAGTCGGGGGTTGAGAAAATCTCCTCGGTGGGAAGGTTCGCGAAGAAAGGGCGACCATCGGGCAGCTTCTCACTACCGCCCACGAAGCGGGAGGTGCGGTTCATCCCGATGGTGAGATCAGTGACCGGACTCTTGAAGTGCAGCGAGTCGATGCCGAGGTCGTTGAGATGGTGCTGGCGCTGCTTCAAGCGCTCGCCTTTCTCATCCCACGCTTTGGAGGGATCGCTCTGATCGAGCAGGAGGATCGGCTGCAAGGCCTCCATGAGGTCGGCGGTCGTGGCCCCCGCTCCCAGGACCTGCTCGGCCCAGAGCGGGCCGGGGGCGATGCAGACACACCACGGCAGCTGGTGGCGCATCAAGCGGCGGCTGCGCTCCTCGCTGAACTGTCGCTTCGCCTTGCTGAGGATCTGGTTCTTGGCCCCATCGAGCGGGGCGTGGTCGAGGCGGTCCTCGGTGTTGTCCACCCGGATGTACGACCACTCCTCGACGATGAACTGATGGTCGAGTGCCAGCGCGAAGGCGGGGTTGTAGGTGAGCGCCTCATCGTCCTGGTTGTCCAGGCGACTGGCGAGGACGTCGAGGTCGTCCACCATGATCTGGACATACTTGGCTTTATGGCGATAGGCGCTCTTTGCCAGGGCGCGGGCGAAGTAGTAGGTCCCCGATCCGGTGAGGATCAGGACGCCCTTCTTCTCCTTCAAATTGATGCCCTTCTCGATGATCAAATCCGCATAGCGGTCGACCAGGGCCGCATCCATTCCCAGAATCTGCTTACTCATTGAATACTCCTTCTTCCATCATGACGATCTCTTCTCCATCGGCATCAAAGACCACCGAGAGGTGTGTCCCCCCGATGGGGACGGCGAGGCGGACCAGCGAATCGGCGAGCCGGCATTCAGGAAGTTTCTCTTCATCGACCTCGCGGTCCAAGGTATCGATGGCAAAGCCACCGAAGCCGATGGCACTCTCCACCTCGTGGTGAAAGTGGGGGTGGAGCCCCACCTCCAGATGATGACTCTCGATGGTGTTGGCATCCGTGAGGATGAGGGTGCTTACCCGCCGAGCGCCCTCATCGACTGCGAAGTAGGCATCCAGGGCTTCTTGACCGCGTCTGGCGTGCCACTGTATGACCGTTCCTCCCTCGATGGTGAATGAGGCACCGTCGACCCTGCTGCCCAGGACGTAGAACGGCCGGCTGGCCACCACCGTCCCGTTGACGGTGTCCGATGCAAAGGAGCCGACGACCGCCTGGATCGGCAAGGTCGGGATGAAGGTCCTCCCACTGAAAATCGTGGAGGCGCCGCCACAGAAGTGGGTCATCGGTGCAAGAGAACCCCTGAGCGACCACCCGTCACCGGTGAGGGTGACCGTGGATCGGGAGAGGGCGTCGAGGCGTTTCTTGCGCCAGGCGATGACATTGGCCTGCCCTTGCCAGAATGAGGCGGCCTCTTCGCTCTCCAGGCGCATGATCTTGGCCAACAGCTGCCACGCCTCGTCATCACTTGCGCGGTGGCCAAGGAGGGCGGTCGCCCACCGGGGACCGGGGTAGGGGATATTGGCCCACGGTACGCTGACCCGTCGGTCGAGGAAGATCGGGTCGGAGAGGGCACCGTAGAGGGCAAGCGAGGCGACATCCTTGCAGATTTCGTCGAACTCCTCATCCTCGTCATACGGATGGTTGTCCAAATCGACGATGTGGCACATCACCGCTTGACCCACCTCGGGTCGAAAAAGGTCCTTCTCCTTGGGGTCGATGGGGTATGCTTGGATGACTTTCCCGGCCTCGGTCTCCACGATCATGACCGGCAGGCGGGTCGTGAGAACCGCTTCGCGCGCCAAGGAGCGGGCAAACTCCATGCTGCGCGCCTCGGTGTTGATCGAGAGGTTGTCCCCTTCCACCAACTTCAGCTGGACATCTATGATGATGCGCACGTAGCGCTCAAGGTATTGATCCATGGATCCTCCATATCGGTACTACTATACGCAGTGAAGCGAAAAAAAAGAAGGGGGTCTCTTTCAAGGATGGCAGCTTTGCGAGCGCGGTGAGCATGAAGCCATCCGTCCTGACCACACGCAGTGGGAGATCATCGTCCAGAGAGATGAAAAGCCCCCCGCACTGCGGGGGGGCCGAGAGCGCCCAACGGGAGTCGAACCCGCTTCTTCAGCTTGGAAGGCTGAGGTAATACCATTATACGATAGGCGCCTGTGGTGTACCTTTCTGTATATAGAACATTCAGGGGTCGTTCGTCAAGGGCTTCATTCTTGACAGGCGGTGGATTCAATTGCTACAACCGTGCTACGATAGGAGTGCGAGGAGTAACAATGGGACAGCGTGGAGAGGTTTTTTCAACGAGGATGGTCAAGAACGACCGTACCTATTTCTTTAATGTAAAAGAGAACATCTATGGGGACATGTTCCTCAATATCGTCGAGAGCAAGGGAACGATGGACAGTGACAAGTTCATCCGCCAGTCGATCGTCATCTATCAGGAAGACCTCGGGGAGTTTCTCAAGGAGCTACAGAAGTCTCTGGACTACATCAAGCAGAACCGCTAGAAGAGCTCGCCTTGGAGGATGGAGAAGCTTCGGCGGTGGATTGGTGAAAGTCCATAGGTGAGGCAGAGTCTTCGATGCTCCAATGTGGGGTACCCCTTGTGCCGGTCGAAGCCATAGAGCGGCCATTTTTCGTTGCAGAGGCACATGATCCGATCACGATATTGTTTTGCCAGGATTGAAGCTGCCATGATGGCGGGGACGGTGGCATCGCCTTTGACGACCGTCTCGATGGGGCAGTCGAGGTCGGGGGCCGTGTTGCCGTCGACGAGCGCCAGACTGATGGGGATCGTCTGTTTCACCTTGTCATAGGCGCGCTGCATGGCCAGCATCGAGGCCCTGAGGATGTTGAGACGGTCGATCTCCTGGGCGCTGGCCAACCCCACGGCGTAGGCGAGGGCCTCCTCCTTGATCAACGCTTCCAGCACGCTTCGTTTCTTTTCGCTCAGTTTCTTGGAGTCATTGAGCAGATGGACGGGAAAATCGGCTCTGAGGACGACACAGGCGGCGACGACCGGTCCGGCGAGCGGACCACGCCCCGCCTCATCCAATCCACAGATTTGAGCGATCTGCTGTTGCACTTCTTCCTCTCCTCTGTTTCATGCTATAGTTGGTCATACTACTGCGTCAAGCAAGGTGAGGGTACGTCTTGTTTCTAAAAAGTCTGGAAATCTACGGATTCAAATCATTTGCCGACAAGGTGAAGCTTGACTTCTCCAGTGGCATCACCAGTCTCTTGGGCCCGAACGGCTGTGGCAAGAGCAATATCGTCGATGCCATCAAGTGGGTGCTTGGGGAGCAGTCCACCAAGACGCTCCGGGCCGGGCGGATGGAAGATGTCATCTTCAACGGCACCGACTCGAGAAAACCGCTCCAGGTGGCCGAGGTGACCCTCGTCCTCTCCAACGAAGAGCGGCACCTGCCCATCGACGAGGCGGAGGTTGAGCTCAAGCGTCGGATCTTCCGCAGCGGCGAGAGCGAGTATTACCTCAATAGAAACCGGGTGTTGCTGCGCAATATCCGTGAGCTCTTCTTCGATACCGGGGTAGGCAAGAGCGCCTATTCCATCATGGAACAGGGGAAGATCGACCAGATCCTCTCCTCGAGGCCCGAGGATAGACGCTACATCTTCGAGGAAGCGGCCGGCATCTCCCGCTTCAAGGCCGAGAGCCTGGAGGCTGAACGCAAGCTGGTGCGCACCGATGAGAACATCGTCCAAGTCGAGACGGTCCTCAAGGAGGTGAAGCGCAGCTACGAGACAAAGAAGACCCAAGCGGCCAAAGCCGCCAGCTATCGCGAGCTCAAGCGACAGCAGTTCGCCCTCGAGGTCGATGTCCAGCTCTCCACCTTGCAGAGCTACTTGCTGCTCAAAGAGCAGAAGATTGCATTACAGGAGCAGACGGCGAAGGATTACGATGCCAAGCGCGCCGACCTCTCCGGCTTTGAAGAGGTCATCGAGATGCTCCAGACCCAGATGAAGGAGCACGGAGCGGACCGTATCCACATCCAAACCGAGATCGAACGCCTCAACGAGTCCAACAAGGGCAAGGGGGAGAAGCTGCAGATCCTCTCCTCCCGCCTCCAGGACTTCCTCCTGCAAAAAGATCGGAGCCTGAATTCCGCATCGCTCATCCTCGAGCGCATCGAGCGTGATCGAAGCGAAAGCGATGAGCGGCACGCCGAGATGCTCTCCTCCAAAGAGGCCATCGAGTCGTTGAGAGGTGAGATCGTCAAGAACGAGCGGGCCGCCGAGCGCATCAGGGTCACCATCGGGGAGCAGAACGATGAAATCGTCCGTCTGGAAGGGGAGACCGTCTCCCTCGAGGCGGAGATCGACGAGCTGTCACAGGCGATCAAGGAGCTCGGGGATGTCATCGTCGTCCAACTGGAGGAGAAACTCAAGGAGAGCGGCTACAACCTCTCTCGCAAGGAGGAGGCGCGCACCTCGCTCTACGGGGCCATCGAGGCGTTGGCCCGCAGCATCGAGGAGCAGCGGCTCTTCCTCTCCCGGCTCAAGGAAGCCGACCTCTCCTCCCTGGACCTTTTGGAGCGTGAGCTCTCCTTCTGGGAAGGTACGGGCGCCGCGGTTGATCGCATCAGGGAACTGGTGGGCTCCTATGAGGCGATGCTCCCCACCTTCATCGACGACCTCATCTCCCCCGAGGGGATCATCAGCGAGAAACGAAGAAGCGATGAGAAGATGGTCGCGCTGCGCCGGCAGACGGTCACCAACCGGGAGCGGGTGCGCAGCCTGCGGGAGGAGAACGAGAGCCTGGCCGTCGACCTTGAGAGCGCGATGGCCCGCATCGCGGACCAGCGGGTCGCCTCCCAGCAACTCGAGGCGCAACGGGAAGCAGCACAGAGCATGATCGCCCAGCTGCAGCGCAACATCACCGAGCAGGAGTACCAGCATAAGGACGCCCTCTCGGTTGCAAGCGGGGCCGAGGAGCGGATTTGGGAGACGCAGGAGGACATCAGGGCGGTGGAGGTCGAGATCGAAGAGACCAAGGAACGGATCGCCCAGTACAACGATGACCTCCGCTCCTTGATCGTCGTCATCGACTCACTGAGCGAGGAGATCAGACAGAAGGTCGACCAGAAGGGGGTCAACTTCGATGAGCTGCAGAACCTGAGGACCGAGCGGGAGAAGCTGATCCTCCACATCGAGCAGCTCGATGAGAACATCGCCAACATCTTCACCAATTTCTTCGATGAGTACGGCAAGAGCCTGAAGGAGTACGAGGGGAGGCTTCAGGAGCCCATCGAGGAGCTCCCCATCATCCGTGCCCGCCTCGATGATGTCCGGCGCCAAGTCAACGGCATGGGCTACATCAACCAGATGGCCGAGGAGGAGTTCGCCGAGGTCAAGGAGCAACACGACTTCTTGACCAAGCAGCTCGGTGACCTCATGAAGGCCAAGGCGGACCTCGATGAGGTGGTGACCAAGATCAAGAGTGAGAGCGAGGAGCTCTTCTTGGCCAGCTACCGACAGATCTCACAGAACTTCCAGGCGATGTTCCGTCGCCTCTTCGGCGGGGGAAGGGCCGAGCTCTCGCTCAGCGATCCGGAGAACGTGCTGGAGAGCGGCATCGACATCCTCGCCCAGCCGCCGGGCAAGAAGCTGACCCACCTGACCCTGCTCAGCGGCGGGGAGCGCTCGATGACGGCGGTGGCGCTGCTCTTCGCCACCTACCAGGTCAAGCCGTCCCCCTTCTGCGTGCTCGATGAGATCGACGCGGCCTTGGACGACCGGAACATCGGCTACTTCCTCGCGGTCCTCGAGGAGTTCGCCCAGAAGAGCCAGTTCATCATCATCACGCACAACAAGCATACCGTGATGGGCAGCCAGACGCTCTTGGGCGTCACCCAGATGGAACCGGGCGTCTCGACGATGGTCAGCTACAAGATCGGTCACCTTGAAGGCGGTGATGTGATTCTCAATGAAGAGAGCGAGGCGGTCGAGTTCGATGCTGAGGGGCGGCGGGTCACTCCTTCTTGACAGGCCGCGCGCTCTTCGGTATAAGGTATGACTTGGGCCGATGCCATGATAGAGAAGGGTAATGTTTGATTCAATAAGCGATAAGTTCTCCTCCATCCTCAGAACCTTGGGTGGAAAGTCCAAGATAACAGAGAAGAATATCCAGGATGCCGTCGAAGAGATCAAGATGGCGCTCCTGGACGCCGACGTGAATCTTAGGGTCGTGCGCCGTTTCGTCAATGCGACGATGGAGGAGGCCCTCGGCGAGAAGGTCCTCAAGGCCGTCGATCCCTCCCAGCAGTTCGTCAAGATCGTCCATGACCGGATGGTCGGCCTGCTCGGGGATGAGGAGAGCCAGAAGCTCAACCTCCGTGGCCCCGATGTGACCACCACCATCTTGATGATGGGCCTGCAGGGCAGTGGAAAGACCACCACGGCCGCCAAGCTCGCCCTCCGGCTCAAGAAGGAGGGGCGTCGCGTCCTCCTCGTCGCCGCCGACCTGGTCAGGCCCGCCGCGATCCTGCAGCTGCAGATCCTCGGTGAGGCGGTCGGCGTGCCGGTCTTCGTCATGGAGGGGGAGAAGGACCCCGCCAAGGTGGCCAAGGCCGCCCTCGCCAAGGCGAAGAAGGACCAGTTCAACACCCTCATCGTCGACACCAGCGGACGCATGCACCTCGACGAAGAGCTCATGGATGAGATCGTGCGGGTGCGCGATGTGCTGCGCCCCGATGAGACGCTCTTCGTCGCCGATGCGATGACGGGACAGAATGCCGTCACCATCGCGGCCGAGTTCGAGGCGAAGGTCGGCATCAGTGGGGTGGTGCTCTCCAAGTTCGACAGTGATACCCGTGGTGGGGCCGCCCTCTCACTGCGCTCGGTGGTGGGCAAGCCCATCAAGTTCATCGGTGTGGGGGAGAAGGTCGAGGACCTCGAGCCGTTCTATGCCGACCGGATCGCCAGCCGGATCCTCGGCATGGGTGATATCGTCACCCTGGTGGAGAAGGCGCAGGAGGTCTATGACGAGAAAGAAGCCCTCAAGATGCAGGAGAAGATGGCGAAGAACACCTTCGACCTGCAGGACTACCTCGACCAGCTCAACTCGATGGATAAGATGGGGAGCCTTGAGCAGCTCATCGACATGATTCCCGGGGCGAAGGGGCAGGTGAGTGAGGATGACATCGACCAGGCGGAGATGCGGCGGGAGAAGGCGATCATCCTGTCGATGACCTATGCTGAACGGGCAAATTACCGTATACTTGGTCCGACCAGGAGAAAACGGGTCGCCATGGGCAGCGGCACGACGGTCAGCGATGTGAATCGCCTGATCAAGAAGTTTGAAAAAATGCGGCTTACGATGCGTAAGTTGACAAAAAATAAGAAGTACCAGGCTGCAATGCTGAAACAGATGGGCATGTAGAGTTGAATTCGCAGGAGGAATTGACATGAGCGTACGCATACGATTGAAGAGATTCGGCAGTAAGAAGAGACCAGACTACCGCATCGTGGTGATGGACAGCAGGACCAAGGCGCAGGGCAGGACCCTCGACGAGGTTGGCCAATACCATCCCCTCGCGGAGAAAGAGCAACAAATCATTCTCAAGGAAGACAAGATCAAGGAGTGGCTCGCCAAGGGTGCACAGCCCAGCGACACTGTCCGCAGTCTTCTCAACAAGGGTGGGGTGCAGGTAGTCAGAACCACCGAGCAGTGATCGGGGGTATGGCGTGGAAAAAGAGTTGGTAGAATATATCGTCAAATCGCTGGTCGATGTCCCCGACGAAGTCTCCATCAGTGTGGTCGAGGGCGAGAAGTCCACGATCCTGGAGCTCAAGGTGGCCAGTGAGGACGTAGGCAAGGTGATCGGCAAGCAAGGCCGGATCGCCAAAGCCATCCGGACGATCCTCAGTGCCAGCGCCACCAAGAGTGGCAAGCGGGCAGTGTTGGAGATCCTGGACTGAACTCATGGACGAGCCTCTGATCTGGACCGCGACGATTCGTCGCCCGTTCGGCGTCGAAGGGGAGGTCAAGGTCCATACGCACAACGAGGATTTCAGCCACCTTGCAAAGCTCAAGGTGGCTTTGGTGCGTGCAAAGGATGGCACGGTCAGAGAGCTCGAGATCACGGGCTATCGGGTCGTCGGGGGCCAGCCCCTCTTGCGCTTCGTCGGCTATGAGAGCCCGGAAAAAGCCCGGGAGCTCAACGGTATGCACCTCTTGGTCGCGCGTAGCCAGGCCTCCCCGCTGAAGAAGGGGGAGTTCTACACCGCCGACTTGATCGGCTGTGCCGTGATGCATGAGGGAGAGCGGCTCGGGGAGGTGGTGAGCACCGTCGACGGGCCGCAGGCCCTGCTCTTGGAGATCAAGGGAGCTGATGACACGCTCTCCTTGGTGCCGTTCCTCGACCACTATACCGGGGCGGTCGACATCGAGGCAAAGACCATCGAGTTGCTGACGCCGTGGGTACTGGCATGAAGATCACGATCCTCACCCTCTTTCCCGAGATGGTCGAGAGCTTCTTCACCAGCTCGATCATGAAGCGGGCCGTGGAGCGTGGCTTGGTCGACTACCAGATCGTCAACTGGCGATCCTTCGCCGAAGATCGCCACCAGAGCTGTGACGATGTCCCCTACGGTGGGGGCGCCGGCATGGTCATCAGTTGTGAGCCGATCTTCAAGGCGCTCAATGCGATTGGCGCCAAAGAGAAGCGGGTGATCTACCCCTCGCCGTCCGGCAGATCCTTCGACCAGGAGTATGCGCGTGCGCTCAGAAGCGAGGAGGAGTTGATCTTCATCTGCGGCCACTACGAGGGGTTGGACCAGCGGATCATCGACGAGTTCGTCGACGACGAGATCTCGATCGGCGATTATGTGATCAGCAGCGGGGAGGTGGCCACCTTGGTCATCATCGATGCGCTCTACCGGCTCATCGATGGGGTGATCACCCCCGATTCGCTCTCTGAGGAGAGCTTTGAGGGGGGACTCTTGGAATACCCTCAATACACAAGGCCCGAGACCTATTGTGCAAAGTCCGTCCCTGATGTATTATTGGGCGGTCATCATGCCAAGATAGAGCAGTGGCGACTACAAAAACGGCTTGAGCGGTCAATGGAACGACGGCCGGACTTGCTGGATGAGGCGAATCTTGACGCCGCCGGCAGAAAAATATTGAACGCATTGATAGAAAAGGGTGCGAAGGGGACTGTTGACGATGGACGTACTGAGAGCTATTGAGTCACAACAGATGAAAGAAAATGCTGAGAACTTCAGCGTTGGAGATACCGTAAAGGTCTTTTTCAAGATTGTTGAAGGAGCCACCGAGCGCATCCAGGTGTTCGAGGGCTTGGTCATCGCCAAGAACAACGGCGGGATTCGTCGCACCTTCACCGTACGAAAGATTTCCTATGGTGTGGGCGTTGAGCGTATCTTCCCGCTGCACTCTCCCCGGGTGGAGAGCGTCGAGGTGGTGCGTCGCGGTCGGGTGCGCAGGGCCAAGCTCTACTACATCCGCGACAAGGTGGGCAAGAAGGCGAAGGTCAAGGAGCTCATCCGCAAGAAGAACGCCTGAGGCGCATCGCATTGAGGCAGGGGGACGGGACACCGTCCCCTTCATCATGCTTGCCTGCTCGTGACAAACACAGTAGGCTGAGAGGGTGAGGTGCACATGGAACAAGAGAAAAAAGAGAAGCGCCAACGCAAACGGGGGGACAAGCGGTCTCGCCAGAAGCGGAAGACCAAGCAAAGCCCGGGTGAAACCCAGAAGGGAGCAAGCAGCCTGTTGCCCAAGGTACGGGTGGGGACCCATCAAAGCAGTCTCCCCCCGGTGACGGTGAAGAGAGTCGTCGAGCCGGAGGATACCTGTGTACTGTGCCAAAAGCCGATCGATCTCATCGCAAGTGCGCTCTCCTGTCCCCAGGGCGGCTATGCCCACTTCGATTGTGTCCTCGCTCACCTGAGCCAAGAACGAAAACTCGGCGAAGGGCAGAAGATCAGCTATATTGGACGCGGGAGCTTCGCCGTGGTGCATGAGGAGGCGGATGGATCCTTCACCTTCCTTGAGCGTATCGCGTGGGAGAACGCAGAGGCCTTCGATGCGATGAAGAAGTATGTGGAGGCGAACAAATCATGAGCGACAACAACAGGACGGCGATGCTGCCGGGCTCCTTCGATCCCCCGACGAACGGCCATATCGACATCATCGAGCGCAGCGCGACCCTCTTTGAAAAGCTCTATGTGGTCGTCGCCGACAACGTACAGAAGATGCCGCTCTTCACCCCCGTCGAGCGCATGGAGATGTTGCGTACGATCCTCTCCGATCACAAGAACATCGAGGTGGTCAGCTATCGCGGGCTCGTCGTCGACTTCGCCCGCGCCCATGGGGTGGGGGTGATGATCAGGGGAGTGCGGGCCTTGGTGGATTTCGGCTATGAGTTCGAGCTGGCCATGACCAACAAGCAGCTGAACCCCGACCTCGAGGTGCTCTTCATGCCAACCAGCCCCCAGTATTTCCAGCTGCGCTCGAGCGCCATCAAGGAGATGGCGGCCTATGGTGCGGACATCAGCCCGATGGTTCCCCCGCTCGTCGTCGAGATGATGAGAAAGCGAATCAAGTTGTTGACGCTTTAGGCCTTTTCCGTTATTCTTCAGAGCGTGTCAAAATTTCGTGTAGTGTAAAAGGATTAGAACAATGGCAACACCTAAATACAAAACTTCGAAAGCACGGGCAGCAAGCCGCAAGGCAGCCAACATGAAGCTGGCCATGCCCACCCTTTCTCGATGTTCTACCTGTGGAAATATGGTTCTGCCTCACCGGGTATGCCCCAAGTGCGGCTTCTATCGTGGTGAGCAGATTTTCGAGATGCAGGACAAGTAAGCAAGATTTCAGGAGCACACTATGGATAGCAAAGATGTATTTGAGAAAGTGAAGGCGTTGATCGCTGAGAAGCTTGATGTCCAAGAGAGCAAGATCACCATGGATGCATCCTTCCGTAAGGACCTTGGCGCCGATAGTCTGGATACCTACGAGTTGGTGTACGCCATCGAAGAAGAGCTCGGCGTCTCCATTCCCGATGACAAGGCAAACGAGTTCGAGACCGTAAAGGATGCGGTAGACTTCCTCGCAACCCAGCTCTAAGCGATACGCCATGGAGAGCAATCTCAAAGACAGTGCTCCCGTCCTCTCACGCAAACGAGAGCGGGAGCTTGTTGTTTTCATCAAGGGGCACAACGTACCCATCACCGACCTCTCGCTGCTCAACCTCGCCTTCACCCACCGCTCCTACGCCAACGAGTGCAGTGAAACGGTGGGCAACAACGAGCGCCTTGAGTTCCTCGGTGACTCGGTGCTCGGCATCGCGGTCGCCGATTGGCTCATGCGCAACTACCCGAACAAGGCCGAGGGGGACTTCTCGAAGATCAAGAGCGCGGTCGTCAGCGAGGAGAGCCTCGCCATCGTCGCCTTGCGCCTCGGCATCGACCGTCTCCTCTTGTTGGGGCGGGGCGAGGAGGGGACCGGGGGACGGAAGAAGAAGGCGATCCTCGCCGATTGCATGGAGGCCATTTACGGCGCCTGCTACCTGGACAGCGGCTTTGAGGCGACCTACCGCTTCGTCACCACCTTGATGGAGGACCAGATCCGCCTCGTGCTCGAGGAGGATTGGGCCCTCGATTACAAGACGAGATTGCAGGAGTACATGCAGAAGCACTACAAGGATGTGCCGACCTACACGCTGGTGAAGAAGACCGGGCCGGAGCACAACCACACCTTCTATATGGAGGTCGATGTCGCCGGACAGGTGTTCGGCCCCGGCATCGGGGCCAACAAGAAAGAGGCCCAGCAGCAGGCGGCGAAGGCAGCCTATGAGGTCTTGATCAAGGAGAAGTAGCGCTCACTGATCGTCGTGAGGCGCGCGCTGGTATTCTGGCTCGGGTCGTCGAGCACCGTCTCCAACAGATACTCCAACACCGCACCGATGAGCGGACCCTTGGGGATGCCGAGGGCCATGAGCTCGTTGCCCCCGATGGCAAGGTCCTTGACGGTGAGGGCATCACCCTCAGCCACAATCGCCTCGATCCGTGCCTTGAGTTCATCGAGCAGCGTCCCATCGATGCTCCCGTGTATGGCTGCGTGGTCGGCGAGGCGGAGGGCGAAGAGATCGGCCAAGCGCGGGAGGGTGACCCGTTTGATGAAGCGCCGCACGGCGCTGTCCGTCCAACTGCTCTCATAAAAGAACATGTGGTGGGCCACCAGATCCTCGACGAGCGCGGTCTGCTCACCGCTTGCCTTCAAGCGGAGCATGATGGCTCTCGCCATCTCCCGTCCCACCGTCTCATGGCCGATGAAGGTGAAGCGTCCCTCGCCTTGCTGGACGGTCCGGCTCTTGCCGATATCGTGGAGCAGCGCCGCGAAGCGGACCTCCGGCTTGTCTGTGAAGTGCACGGACGCCTCACAGCAGCTGATGGCGTGCTCGAGCACCGTCTCCCGGTGCATGCCGCCCTGCTCGATGCCGTCCCCCTCCATCAACTCAGGGAGGATGATGGAGAGCACCCCGCTCTCCCTCAGGTACTCGAGCCCCGTGCGGGGGTGGTCTGAGCCGACCAGCTTGAAGAGCTCTTCGCGGATGCGCTCAGCGCTGACCGGCAGCAGATTGTCCCGCTTCGCCCTCATCGCCTCAAGGGTTCGCGCCTCGATGACGAAGTCGATCTTCGCCGCGATGCGCGCGGCGCGCAGAATTCTGAGCCCATCCTCGTCAAAGCGCTGTTCAGGATTGCCTATTGCCCTGATTTGGCGAGCTTTGAGGTCCTCATAGCCGCCGTTCAGGTCGATGATCTGGCCGCTGGTGCAGTCGACGGCGAACGCGTTGATCGTGAAGTCTCTCCGCTTGAGGTCCTCCTCCAGGGAGGTGATGAAATCAACGTGGCTCGGGTGACGGCTGTCGAGGTAGGCACCGTCGCTGCGGAAGGTGGTGACTTCGTAGAGCTCTCCCTCCCAGTGCACCGAAACGGTGCCGTGCTCGATGCCGGTGGGAATGACACGGCGAAAGAGGGAGACCACCTCCTCCGGTCTCGCATCGGTGGTAAAATCATAGTCTTCGATGGGGATGCCCAGGAGGTGGTCGCGCACCGCTCCGCCGACGACGTAGAGGGAGTGGCCGGCCTCGTTGAAGCGGGCGGCGAAGCGTTTGATCTTCTTGTCCAAAGGGAATCGTGCCATGGCTAGACAGTAGCGCCTCGACGGCGCAAGGTCAACGCTAAAGGGGAAGTGCAAGGTTGTCATTCGTCCCGGATATCAATAGAATGGCGTTGATACACCAAGAGAGGACAGTTGAATGTTTCAGCCAGTGAACGCAAAAGTGGAGTTCCCGAAGATGGAGGAGGCGATCCTTGCATTTTGGGAAGAGCGGGAGATCTTCAAGAAGTCGGTCGACCTGAGACCGGCGGAGAATGAGTACGTCTTTTACGACGGCCCTCCGTTCGCGACCGGGCTGCCGCACTTCGGCCACCTGGTCCCCGGGACCATCAAGGACGCCATCCCCCGCTACCAGACGATGAAGGGGAGGCGGGTGAACCGCACCTTCGGCTGGGACTGCCACGGCCTGCCCGTCGAGTACGAGGTGGAGAAGAAGCTGGGCATCAGCGGCCACAGCGCCATCGTCGACTTCGGAGTGGACCACTTCAACGAGGAGTGCCGCTCCATCGTGTTGCGGTATACCCAGGAGTGGAAGTACACCATCAACCGGATGGGCCGTTGGGTCGACTGGGAGAATGGCTACCGCACCATGGACACCGACTACATGGAGACGATCTGGTGGGTCTTCAAGACCCTCTATGAGAAAGGATATATCTACGAAGGGTACAATATTCTGCCCTTCAGCCCCGCCTTGGCCTCGCCGCTCTCCAACTTCGAGGTGAACCTCGGTGGGTATAAGGATGTGGTCGACCCCGCCATCACGGTGCGTTTCGCCGTCGATGGGGAGGAGAACACGTACTTCTTGGCCTGGACGACCACCCCCTGGACGTTGCCGTCCAACCTCGCCCTCGCCCTCGGTCCTGAGATCGACTACGTGAAGGTGCGCGACAAGAGGGATGGCAGCTTCTATATCCTGGGCAAGGATCGCCTCTCCCACTACTACCGGGAGAGCAGCGACTATGAAATCGTCGAGGAGCAGAAGGGCAGCCATTACGCTGGCTGGGGGTACCAGCCGCTCTTTCCATACTTCGCCCACCTCAAGGAGGAGGCCGGCGCCTTCATCTGCGTGATGGGCGACTATGTCACGATCGAAGACGGCAGCGGCATCGTCCACACCGCGCCGGGCTTCGGAGAGGATGACTACCAGGTGCTCAAGGGCACCGGCATCCCCGTCGTCTGCCCCATCGACATGGAGGGGCGCTTCACCGCCGAGGTCAGCGACTGGGAGGGCGTCTTCGTCAAGGACGCCGACAAGCCGATCATCGCGTATTTGAAGGAGAAGGGGTTGCTCGTCAAACGGGAGAACTACCTGCACTCCTATCCATTCTGCTACCGCACCAAACAACCGCTCATCTATCGGGCGCTCTCGTCCTGGTTCGTCGACATCCAGAAGATCAAACAGTTCATGCTCGATGCCAATGAAGAGATCAAATGGATGCCCGAGCACCTCAAGTACGGGCGCTTCGGCAAGTGGCTCGAGGGGGCGCGCGACTGGTCCATCAGCCGCAACCGCTTCTGGGGCAACCCGATCCCGATCTGGAAGTGTGATGGCAGCGACTATATCGAGGTCATCGGCAGCCGCGCCGAACTTGAGGAGAAATGCGGCAAGAAGGTGGATGACCTGCACAAGCACTTCGTCGACGACCTCACGTGGCCCAGCCCGGACGGGAAGGGGACGATGCGGCGCATCGGCGACGTGCTCGACTGCTGGTTCGAGAGCGGCTCGATGCCGTACGCCCAGCACCACTACCCCTTTGAGAACAAGGAGTACGTGGACAGCCACTTCCCCGCCGACTTCATCTGCGAGGGGCTCGACCAGACGCGCGGGTGGTTCTACACCTTGACGGTCATCGCCGCCGCCCTCTGGCAGAAACCAGCCTTCTACAACTGCATCACCAACGGCATCGTGCTCACCGCCGAAGGCAAGAAGATGAGCAAGAGCGAACGCAACTACACCGACCCGATGGAGCTGGTCAACCTCTACGGGGCCGACTCGCTGCGCTTCGCCATGATGAACAGCGCGGTGGTCCGCGCCGAGGATCTGAAGTTCAGCGAGGAGTCCATCAAGGATGTACTCAAGGGCCTCATCATCCCGCTGTGGAACGCCTACTCATTCTTCGTCACCTATGCCAACCTCGACGGCTATGAGCCCTCCGAGACGCCGTTCGACGAGCTTGAGAATCCGCTCGATCGCTGGATCATCAGCGCGAGCCAAGCGCTCGTCGACTCCGTCACCACCGCCTTCGATGGGTACGACATCCAGCGCGCCTGTTCCTACTTCATGCCGTTCATCGACGATCTGAACAACTGGTACATCCGCCGCAGCCGTCGCCGTTTCTGGCGCAGTGAGAGCGACACCGACAAGAAACAGGCCTACGACACCCTCTATCGGGTCCTGATGACCTTCATCAAGGTCACCGCCCCCATCATCCCCTTCACGTCTGAGGAGATCTTCCAGAACCTCCGCACCCCTCAGATGCCTGAGAGCGTGCACCACTGCGACTACCCGGTCTACAATGCGAGCGAACGCGACCTGGAGTTGGAGAAGCGCATGAGCCTCGCCCAGCGTGCCATCGCCATGGGGCGTGCACTGAGGGCATCCAACAACCTCAAGATCCGCCAACCACTCTCCACCCTCTACTTGGTGGACCGCGACAGCGAAGAGCGTGCAATCCTCTCCGAGATGGCCCAGATCATCGCCGAGGAGCTCAACGTCAAGGATGTGGTCATCCAAGAGGATGAGTCGGCCCTGGTCCGCTATAGCGCGAAGGCGAATTTCAAGCGCCTCGGCTCCGCGTTGGGCAAGCAGATGAAGGAGGTTGCCTCCCTCATCGAAGGCTTCAACGGGAAGCTCATCGCCTCCATCCTCGATGGGGCGAAATATCATCTCGCCTACAGCGGGGGGGATGTCCCCATCTCATCCGATGAGATCATCGTGCAACGCACCGAGCAAGAGGGCGTCAAGGTTCTCAACGAGGAGACGCTGACCGTCGGATTCGACACCACCGTCACCGAGGATCTACTCTTGGAGGGCATCGCGCGCGAAATCATCCGGACGGTGCAGAACCTCCGCAAGGAGAACGGATTTGAGGTGAGTGACCGAATCACCCTCCGCTGGGAGGGCGAGGAGATTTTCAAGCGTGTGTTCGCCCTGCATGGGCCGGTCATCGCCCGTGAGACGTTGTCCAACTCCATCAGCTTTGCTACACTGAGTGGTGAGGCGATCGAAGTCGCCGACCTCGCTCTGAAGCTTGAGGTCACGAAGGAGTAAGCGGATGAAACGGGCGGGAGTACTGCTGTTGACCGGATGCATCGTGATAACGGTGCTGTTCACTTCCTGTGCCACCTCCTTCGTCAAACGCGTCCCGCCTCGTCCCGTCAGCCTGATGGGCGAAGAGGGGAACATCGTCATCACGGTTGACGCCCTCAAAGAGCGTGAGCTGGTCTCCCTCGTCTTCGACGGCATTGATGAACTGGGCGCACGCAGTCGGCGCATCTCGCTTGAGCTGAAGGGACAGGACGACCGCTATCCGCTCGACCTCTCCTCCCTCTCGATGTGGGCGCTCCTCGAGGGTGACTACCCCTCCTTCTTGGTGAACACGGCGCTGATGTATGTTCCGTCCCTCACGCGCCACGAAGTCGAGGATGGTCCCACCTGGTTCTCACAGAAGGAGGGGCCGATCTCCCTCAGGGCGCTGGGCAAGGATGCGATCCTCCTCACCGACGGGGACTATGAGACGGCCTATCGGCGCTACAAGGGCGGTGAGGTCCTCTTGGACGAGGAGACGACCCGCCTGTTGGAGAGCGCGTCCATCGGGATCTACGCCCTGCGTCCGAAGACCTTCTTCGATTTGGGGCTCGACCTTCCCCAGTCGGTCTTCGAACAATCGGAGACGGTGGTGTTGCTCCTTGAGAAGAGGGATGATGGCTCGTATGGAGTTGACGCCATCATCACGATGCAGAGCGAGAAGGGCGCTTCGACCCTGTCGCAGATGGTGCGCAGCGGCTATATCGCCCAGCTGCGCAAAGAAGGGAAGGCGGTGAACATCGCCGCCCTGCGGGAGATGTTCCTCATCGAGGGAGATCGGGTGATGATCAAAGCAATGGATTTGCCGCCAGACCAGCTTACTGAGCTGAAGAGAAGTCTGGTAGGCATTATATAGGGCAGCGTAGGAGGATCACATGCCGTCATATGAGTATGAGTGTCAGTTGTGTAAGGCGCGGGTCGAATTGGTCCAGTCGCTTGATAAGCATGATGCACCGGAGGTCTGTCCCTCCTGCAACATGGAGCATACGATGACGCGGGTGAACATTCCTTCCTCCAATACTGCAAAGCAGCAGAGTGGGCAGAAGGAGTAGGATGTGGAGCAACAGAAGAAGCGAATCTTGACCGGCGACCGGACCACGGGACGCCTCCACCTTGGGCACTACGTGGGTTCACTCAAGAGCCGGGTCGAGTTGCAGGATGCGTATGAGACCTTCATCCTCCTTGCCGACGTGCAGGCCCTCACCACCCACTTTGAGCGCCCCGCCCTCATCCACGGCTCGATCATCGATGTGATGATCGACAACCTCTCCGTCGGCTTGGACCCGGAGAAGGTCACCTTCGTCCAGCAGAGCCAGATTTCATCGATCGCCGAGCTGACGATCTTCTACTCGATGATCGTCAACGTCAACCAGTTGATGCACAACCCGACCATCAAGACGGAGGCGAAGAACTACGGCTACAAGGACCTCACCTACGGCTTTCTCGGCTATCCGGTGAGCCAGACCGCAGACATCACCTTCTGCAACGCCGACCTCGTGCCGGTGGGCGAGGACCAGGTGCCGCACATCGAGCTGTCACGCAAGATCGTCCGCAAGTTCAACGCGCTCTACGGGACCTCCATCACCGAGCCGGACTATAAGCTCAGCACGGTCGGCCGGCTCAGCGGCCTCGATGGGAACGCCAAGATGGGCAAGTCGATGGGCAACGCCATCTACCTCTCAGACACACCGGAGACGGTCTGGCAGATGGTGCGCAGCGCCGTCACCGACCCGGCCCGCATCACAGCGACCACACCGGGCAATCCGGAGATCTGCAACATCTACAAGTACCACCAGGTCTTCAATGCCGCCGAGGCACCCGAGATCGGCCAGCTCTGCCGCGCGGGGAAGATCGGATGCATGGCGTGCAAGAAGCGCCTCAACGAGGTGCTCAATGGTCTCCTCGATCCATTTCGCGAGAAGCGCGCCTACTATGAGGCCCATCTCGACGAGGTCAAGGAGCTCATCACTGAGGGGACGCGCAAGGCCAATAGGATCGGGGATGAGAACCTCGAGCGCATCAAGGAGAAGATGCACATCCTCATCTGATCGGGTGCGACACCATGGCAAAGGGCCTCAAAAGAGGCCCTTCTCTCTTCATGGGGGAAGATCCTTCACGCAAACCAGGTGAAGTTGTTCTCCCTCGCCATCGCATCGACGAAACGGGGGAGGGTGCGCACCGGGTAGACCTCGACCGGCAGGTCTTCCTTCAGCATCGGCTCCACGATTCGCCAGCTCTCGCAGATCTCCGGTATCGTGGGAAAGAGGCTCTTGTCTCCTTGGAGGATCTTCTCGACGATCTGCTCGTACGCCTCGGGAGAGTTCACACTGAAGGTTTCGCTCTGGTTGAAGCGAAAGCGTACCGGCTGGCTCTTCCAGCTGGTGTTGGGAACCTTGAGGTTCACACTGAAGTCGATCGTCAACTCGGGGTCAATGGTGATGATGACGGCGTTCTCCTTGATCGAGTCGTCGCTCATCACGTCCCGGGTGATGTTCTTGAACTTGATGTAGATGAGGCTCTTCGCCTCCGCCTGCATCTTGCCGGTTCGCACATGGATCGGGATCCCGGCAAAGTAGTAGGAATTCACAAAGAGGGTGAAGGCGGCATAGGTCGGGGTCTCCACGACCCGGCCGGTGTCCGCGCCCAGACTCTCGTACCGGCCCAAGGAAAAGTGCTCGATGGGGGAGATGGAGCACAGCACCTTCTGCTTCTCGATGGCGATGTCCTCGAAGGAGATCGAAGCGGGTTCCCCCATCGTGAGGTGGGCGACGATCTGCAGGATATGGTTCTGGATGGTGTCGCGCACCACCCCGATCTTCTCATAGAAGCCGAGCCGTTGGTCGACGCCATGGCGCTCGTCGAAGATGATTTGGATCGACTCGATGCTCTGGTTGTCCCAGATGCGCCGGATGATGTCGTTGTGAAAGCGCATGAGCAGGAGGTTCTGCATGAACTCCTTGCCCAGGTAGTGGTCGACGCGGTAGATCTCCTCGTCGCTGAAGGCCTGCTCGAGGATGGCGTTGTAGCGCTTGGCGCTCTCGAGGTCGAACCCGAACGGCTTTTCGACGATGATCTTCTTCGTCAGCGCGCAGGCGCACGCCAAGACGCGGTCGATCTCCTTGATCTGCGCGATGGCCCCCTCATAGAGGGAGGGTTGCAAGGCCAGGTAGTAGATGAACTCCGCCTCGTCCGCTTCCCCGACCAGCTCCTTGATCGTAGATGATAGGCGGTCCACCGCATCACGGTGGTCCATGTCGTGGAAGAGGTAGTGCAGGTGGTCGGTGAATGAGGTGGGGACATCCGCCTCCAAGAGCGAGGAGAGAAACTCCTCCCGCCCTGCAAAGCGCCTGCCCAGGGCGAGGAGCTCGAATTCATACCCCCGCTCCATCAGGTTGCGGTAGGCGGGGTAGAGCTTCTTTTCAGCAAGGTCCCCGGTTCCCCCGTATTGGATGATGATGCGCTTCATGGCTGTTCCTCCAAGTCGGTGACGACCGTCACATCAAAGTCCGCCCCCGTGAAGAAGGCGCAGGGGAGGGTGTGCGGCCCCTCGTTGCCTCCCAGCAGCCGGGTCAGCGGTTCCCGTTTCGATTCACCGAAGAAGAGCAGGAAGACCTTCCGGCCACGCGCGAGGGTCTCGAAGCCGCTGTAGGAGAGGGTGGCCCGCCTCTTGGGTGGTTTGGGACTGTCGGTGACCTGGATCACCTGTTCACGGGATTCAGTGGGAAAGGAGCCGGGAAAGAGGGAGGCGAAGTGCCCATCCTCGCCGATGCCGAGGTAGACGCGGTCGAACGGTTCACTGCTGAGAGGCTCACCAATTGCAGGGATTCGAATCTGCTCGTTGTGCATCCAAGAGCGCTCCAACGCCTCAGCCAAACCCGCCCTCTGCAGTGTCTCGAGGTTCCGCTCACCCTCAAGGCGTTCGTCGACAAGATAGAGCGTGATGCGTTTGAGCAGGGCAGGGAGCGTGAGCAACGCCTTGACCACGGAGGCGGCACTGCGTCCACCGGGCAACGCGATGTGCAGCTGCCCCTCTTTCTCCCGCCCAAGGGAGGCGAGGTCCTCGCTGGCCAAGGCGATGAATGCCTCATCTGATGGGATGCGTATCGTCTTCATGGCGATACTGTACTAAAATAATGGGAAAAAGGACAGGGCTTGAAAGAGGGAGGCGTTATCCGTCGAGGCGTTCCTTGGCGATGGCGAGCATCAGCTTGATGCGGTTCTCTTGGTTGACCCGTGGGGCGGAGGGGTCGTAGTCGATGGCGACGATGTTCGCCTCGCTCTCCCGCTCCGTGACCTCCCTGATCATTCCCTTGGCGCAGATGTGGTTGGGCAGGCAGCCGAACGGCTGGGTACAGACGATGTTGGGGTAGCCCATGTGGATCAGATCGAGCATCTCGGCGGTGAGCAACCACCCCTCTCCCATCTTCACCCCGTAGTCGATGAAACCCTTGTTGAGCGCCTTCATCTCGGTGTACGGCATCGGGACGGTGAACGCGCCGGTATCGAGCATCGCCTCACGGGCCATCCGCTCGACCTTGTACAGCTGGCGCAGGATGAAGCGGGTGAACTTGGAGATAAAATACCGACCACCGTAGTACGCTCGGTCGGTGGTGGCGTTGTCCATGCCATAGTAGAAGAAGCCCATCACCGAGGGGACGAAGACCTCACAACCCTGTTCCTCAAGAAAAGCCTGCAGGTCGTTGTTCCCCAGCGGGGCGTACTTCATGTAGATCTCGCCGACGATGCCGACCTTCACCTTCGGTGTCATCACCCGTTCGATGGCGGCGAACTCGTTGCAAATCGCCTTGAGGTTGCGTTTCATCGCCCAGCCGATGTAGCCACGATTGCGGGCGAAGCGCTCTCCCAGGTAGTCGGTCCACTTTTTCACCAGCGCATCGGCCTCGCCCTTGTGCACCTCGTACGGGCGGACCTGGTTGGCCAAGGTCATCAGGGTATCGCCGTAGACGAAGCCACTGTAGGTCTGGAGCAGCATGAACGGCGTGATGGTGAACCCCGGACTCTTCTCCATCCCCTTGAGATTGAGGCTGATGACCGGGACATGGGCCATGTTGCACTTCTCCAAGGCCTTCTGCAGGAGGAAGTAGTAGTTGCTCGCCCGACACCCCCCTCCGGTCTGGCTGATGATCAGGGCCACCTTGTTCTGGTCGTAGCCGCCGTTCTTCACCGCATCGATCAGCTGGCCGATGACCAGCTGGGCGGGGTAGCAGATGTCGTTGTGCACATAGCGGAGCCCCTCGCGGATGACGTTGGGACCGTGGTTGTCCAAGATCGCCACCTTGTATCCATGGTTGACGAAGACCTCCTTGACGAGGTTGAAGTGGGGTTGGACCATGTTGGGAATGAGGAGGGTATACTCCTTCTTCATCTCCTTGGTGAAGGTTGCACTCATGGTTGATTTTTCTCCTTCAGTGCAGCGAGCAGGCTGCGGATGCGGATTTTCACCGCTCCGAGGTTTGCGATCTCATCGATCTTGATCTGGGTGTAGATCTTTCCGCTCTCATGGAGGATGTCGCGGATCTCATCGCTGGTGACCGCATCGAGACCGCACCCGAAGCTGATGAGTTGCACCAGATGGGCATCCTCCTGTGTCGTCACCCACCGCGCCGCGTCGTACATCCGGGCGTGGTAGGTCCATTGGTTGAGGACACGGCGCGGACTCTTCTCTACCAGAGGGGAGACCGCATCCTCGGTGAGGACGGCCGCCCCGCATTGGAGGAGCAGTGTATCGATGCCGTGGTTGACCTCCCGGTCGACATGGTAGGGGCGACCGGTGAGGACGATGATCGGCCACTCACGTATCCGGGCGTTTGCGATGACCACTTCACCCTGCCTCCGCACCGCCTCCTGGTAGGCGGAGAGCGCCTCATACCCCTCCTTGCAGGCGAAGTGCAGCTCGGCGAGCGTCACATCGAAGTAGGGAGAGAGGATCTGGTGGAGGCGCTTGGGCAAGAAGCTCTTGGATGCGAGGGAGAGGTAGTCGCTGATGAAACGGACCGATCCGTCCTTCAGGGCGGGGATGTTGTGGCGCAATACCTCGGGGTAGTAGGCGACGACGGGACAGTTGAAGTGGTTGTCCCCCTTGCGCTCATTGATGTTGTAGCTGGCACAGGGGTAGAAGATCGTATCGACCCCCTCCTTGAGCAGCGCATCGATGTGGCCGTGCATCAACTTGGCGGGGTAGCAGACGGTATCGCTGCTGATGGTCGATTGTCCGTTCAGGTAGAGCTCCCAGGAGGAGGGTGGGGAGACGACCACCTCGAAGTCGAGGGTGGTGAAGAAGGTGTGCCAGAAGGGGAGTTGCTCGTAGAAGCTCAGTTGCAGCGGCAGGCCGATCCTTCCCCGCTTTCCCTTCTTCCCCTTGAAGGAGGCCAAATACTGCTGCTTGAAGGCGTACAGGTTGAGATTCTCCGGGTCATTGATGAAGGAGGCGGGGTCGACGATCCGGTCACAGTTGTTGCCGCTGACCAGTCTGCGGTCGTGGTCGAAGGTGTTGATGGTCAAGAGGCAGGCATTGGTACACCCCTTGCAGTGGAGGGTCCGGCTCTTGTGGGTGAAGCTCTTCAACTGCTCGGCGGTGAGGGTGGTGCGGCATCGTGGGGCACGGTGATGCTCCTCCCTCGCATGGAGGGCGCTGCCGTAGGCCCCCATCAAGCCGGCTTGGGCGGGGCGCACCACCTCCGTCTTGAGCTCCATCTCGAAGGCCCTGAGCACCGCATCGTTGAGGAAGGTACCGCCCTGCACGACGATGTGGTCCCCGAGCAGGGACGCATCGGTGGAACGGATGACCTTGTAGAGGGCATTCTTGACGACACTGATGGCGAGGCCGGCGAAGATGTCCGCCACCGTGGCCCCATCCTTCTGGGCTTGCTTGACCGAGCTGTTCATGAAGACGGTGCAACGGCTGCCTAGGTCGACGGGGTTCTGGGCGGTGACGGCGAGGTGGGCCGCCTCTTCTGGCGTATAGCCCAACGCGTTGGAGAAGGTCTGCAAAAACGAGCCGCATCCGGAGGAGCAGGCCTCGTTGAGGAAGATGTCGTCGATGACCCCATCGGCGATCTTGAAGCACTTGATGTCCTGCCCCCCGATGTCGATGATGAAGTCCACCCCGGGAAGGAAGGCGTTTGCGCTCTTGTAGTGCGCCACCGTCTCGACGATGGAGTATTCGAAGTCGAAGGCGCTCTTGATGAGCAGCTCACCGTAGCCGGTCGAGCACGCCTTGGCGATGTTGATGTGGGGGTACGTATTTTCGAAGGTGGTGATCAGGTCACGGACGAACTGCACGGCGTTCCCGTTGTTCGCGGCATACTGGCTGTAGAGGAGCGTGCCGTCATCGGCGATGACCACCGCCTTGACGGTCGTCGAGCCGGCATCGACACCGAGGAAGGCGTCGCCGGTGTAGGAGGCCGGGTCGCCTTCGATGAGGGTCTCACGGCTGTGGCGCTCCTTGAAGGCTTCGTATTCAGCCGCGGAGGCGAAGAGTGGGGCGATGGAGGTGAACGCTTTCTCATCGCTTGGCTTCTCAAGGAGTTCGATCAAGCGAGCGAAGGTGATGGTCTGCTCGTTCGGATAGAGGGCGGCGCCGAGGGCCACGTAGTAGAGGGAGTGGTCGGGGCAGATCCCCTCCAGGGAGAGGACCTCGTCGAAGACCTGCCGTAGCATGGGCAGGAAGGTCAACGGACCGCCGAGATAGATGACCTGCCCCTTGATGGGCCGTCCCTGGGCGAGGCCGGCGACCGTCTGGTTGGCGACCGAGTGGAGGATCGAGAGGGCGATGTCGCCCTTGGCCGCCCCCTGGTTGAGCAGTGGCTGTACGTCGCTCTTTGCAAAGACGCCGCAGCGGCTCGCGATGCTGTAGCGCTGGGTGGCTGTCCTGGCCAGGGCGTCGATGTCGCTGATGTCGACGTTGAGCAGGCTGGCCATCTGGTCGATGAAGCTACCGGTGCCGCCGGCACAGGTGCCGTTCATCCGCACCTCCATATTGGAGCCGAAGAAGAGGATCTTGGCATCCTCGCCACCGAGCTCGATGACCACATCGGTGCCGGGCAGGTAGGTGGTCACGGCGATGCGGGTGGCGTAGACCTCTTGGATGAAGGGGAGGGAGAGTTTCTGAGAAACACCCATGCCGGCCGATCCGCTGAGGGTGATGGAGATGGGCTCATTGCCCACCACCTCGCCAAGCGGTTCAAACATCGCGCGGGCGGTCTCTTGGATTTGCGAATAGTGACGGCGGTAGGAGTGGTGCTGGAGCCTTCCATTTTCGTCCAATGCTACTACTTTCATGGTAGTAGATCCGATATCAAGACCAATCGTGATCACAGGAGCCTCACTTCATGTTTCCAGCAGTACACCCAAGGGGGTGAAGTCGTAGGTTTTGGTGTTGGCCACCGCCTCCACCAAAAATGGATGCATCTCCAGAGCCTCGTAGTGCTCCCGTGTCTCCGCCTTATGGGGTCGGGTCACCGGGTGCTTGGGACTGAAGATCGTACAACAATCCTCGTAGGGGAGGATCGAGGTCTCATAGGTGCCGATGCGTCGCGCCGTCTCGATGATCTGGCCCTTGTCGAGGCCGACCAGCGGTCTGAGGACAAGCAGGTCACTAAAGCTGTCACTGAACGCCAATCCTTCCACCGTCTGGCTGGCCACTTGGCTCAATGCCTCCCCGGTGACCAGGGCGAGCGCCTCGCTCTTTTCGGCCAGCATATTGGAGACTTGCATCATCGCGGCACGGAACATGAGGGTCGTCTCTTCGGGCCTGGCCTGGGCCTTGATGTGGAGCTGGGCCTCGGTGAATGGCACGACGTGCAGTCGAGTCCCCTGCAGGTAGGGGGCGATGAGGGAGGCGAGGGTGATGACCTTCTCCAACGCCTCATCACTGGTATATGGGTAGGCGTGGAAGTAGATGCACTCCATCCGCAGCCCTCTCTGGGCCATCTGATAGCCGGCCACCGGGCTGTCGATGCCACCGCTGAGGAGCAGCATCCCCCGTCCGGCCGTCGATACCGGCAGCCCTCCCAGCCCGCTCTTGGGAGAGGAGTAGAGGTAGGCCTTGTCGCGGATCTCGCAAAAGATCGTCATCTGGGGGTGGTGTACATCGACGGTGAGGGCGGGATGGATGCGGTGCACCTCCTCAGCCAAGAGGCAGTCGAGCTGATAGCTGGTGAGGTGGAAGCTCTTGTCCGCTCTCCGGCTGTCGGCCTTGAATGTCCCCTCTCCGCTGTTGAACGGCTCCTCCTGCATCAGGAGGCGGGCCGCCTCCCTGATGGCCTCGTCGGTTTTCTCGACCTTCAGGCACTTTGAGAAGCCGACCACACCGAAGCTGGTCGAGAGGGCTTTCTCCACCACAGCGGGAGGGCAGGCTTCCTCAACCTCCAAGAAGAGGCGCCCCTTCTGGGTGTTGATGTAGCTCTGATAGGGGCGCAGCTTCGCTTTGATGTTCCCCTTGAGACGTTTTTCAAAGAAATCTCGGTTCAATCCCTTCAGGGCGATCTCGCCGACCTTGATCAGATAGAGTTGTCCATTCTTCATCGGTGATTCCTATAGATGGCGAGGATTGCCTCAGCGAGGGCCTCAGCGCTCTCGATCGTGGTGTCAGGGCAGAGGGAGATCCGGATGGAGCTCTCCGCCAGTCGTGGTTCCAGACGCATGGCGTTGTGTGCCGCCGCGCTTTTTTGGCGTGCGTTGTGCGAGCACGCCGAGCCTGACGACACACAGAAACCTGCGTCGCTGAGCATCCGCTCAGCCACCTGGCTCGGAAGCGGCGGCATGCTGATGGTCAGGATGTAGGGGCTTGCCTGCTCTCGGGGGGTGAGGATGGGCAGTTCCTTCAACCTCTCGCGCAGCAGATCGTTGAGCGAGGAGACGTGGGCTCTGTGCGTCTCGAGTCCTTCCATCGCCTCGGTGAGGGCCGTGACCATCGCCGCGATGGCCGGCAGGTTCTCGGTGCCACCGCGCAGGCCGCGCTCCTGTCCTCCGCCGCGGCTGAGCGCCTCGATGTTGGCCCGGGTATTGTAGAGGATGCCCACCCCCCGCGGTCCGTGGAACTTGTGGGCGCTGAAGGAGGCGCTGTCGACACCGAGCGCTTGAAGGTCGAAATCGATCTTGCCGAGCGCTTGGGTGGCATCACAGTGGATGTGGATCGGTTGGGTCTCCGATCGCCGCTCGAAGCGGCGGACCGCCTGCACGATCTCCTTGATGGGCTGGATGGTGCCCATGGTGTTGTTGACCAGCATGATGGCGGCGAGGCGGGTGCGCTCATTGAGGGCCCCTTCGACTCCAGAGGCTTCTATCAGGGCTCCGGGAGCGTCGATGGTGGAGACATCCCAGCCGGCCTGGGTGAGCAGGCGATTCCATTGGAGGATGGAGGAGTGTTCGATCCCGCTGAAGAGGACGTGGTCGGCTCGTTGTTTCCACAGTAGGCTGGAGAGGATGATGCCGTTGGCCTCGGTGGCCCCGGCGGTGAAGGTGATGGAAGCGGCGTCGACCTTGAGCAGGGCAGCCGTCTGCTGTCGCAGATCCTGTAGCAGGCGGGCGGCCTTCCTCCCTTCGCTGTGCGAGGAGGAGGGGTTGGCAGGAAAGGAGAGAGCGACCTCTCGGTAGGTTTGGAGGGCAGCCTGCGATGGTACAGTCGTCGCAGCATTGTCAAAATACCCGCTCATCTGCATGCTCCCCATTGTGCGATAATGAGGGGTTTTATGCAAGCGGAACCTCCTTGTACAAGCAGGCCCAGTACGGTATAAAGAGCATATGAGAACGCTGTTGACGGCTCGCCTTGCCAATAATATCGAGAGCACCGTCCTCCTCGCCGATGGATTAAAAGACCTTTCAACCCACTTGGGCAGTTACGGTCGCTCGGTATTGTGGATTTTCGACACCAATACCGCCAAGCTCTTCAAGCAGCTTCCCCCCTCCCATGTGGTATTGGAGAGCGGGGAGAGCCAGAAGAATTTCGCCTCGCTTGAGCGAATCATCTCCACGGCCCTCGAAGAGGGGCTTGCCCGTGATGGGCGCATCATCGGCTTCGGTGGTGGGGTGGTCTGTGACTTGGCCGGCTTCGCCGCTTCGGTCTATATGCGCGGGTGCACACTGACGTTGGTGCCCACCACGCTGCTGGCGATGGTCGATGCCTCCCTGGGGGGAAAGACCGCCATCGATTACCGGGGGGTGAAGAACATCGTCGGCTCCTTCTATCCGGCACGCGAGGTCCTCATCAGCACCGATGTCCTGCACACCCTCAACGAGCGCGAGTATCTCAACGGCCTCGGCGAGGTGCTCAAGCATGCCCTCCTCAGCAGCGACGACCGCCTCTACCGCTTCGTGGTCACCCAGAAAAACGAGATCCTCAGCCGCGATGCAAAGATCCTCGACCTGATGGTCGAGCTCTCGCTGCGGGTGAAGTTGGAGTATATCGAGCAGGATCCCACCGAGCAGCTCGGCATCCGACAGATGCTCAACCTCGGTCACACCTTCGGCCATGCCCTGGAGTCGACCTTCCACTTCGGTACCTTCAGCCACGGATCGGCCGTCGCCTGGGGGTGCTGCCGCGCCTTGGAGGCGGGGGTGAGCCTCGGCATCACGGACCGCTCTTGGGCCGATGGGGCGCTCAAGCTCTTCCGCTCCTACGGCTACGACGTTGACTACCGAATCGGTCGGGGGGATTGGATCAGCTACCGCGAGCACCTTATGAAGGACAAGAAGCGTCTGGACGGCAAGCTCCTCTTCGTCCTGCTCGAAGGGCAGGGGAGCGGGGTACTCAAGACGCTCGACACGGCCCTGATCCAACAGCTGGTCATCGCCAAGCCGACCTTCTGATCAATCCACCAGTTTCAAGAGCCGTGCATAGACCTTCCCGACCCGCTTGGAAAGGACACGGTTGCCTGCCTGTTCAAGCGCATCGGTGAGTTGCAAAAGCGTATAGAGCGAGGTGTCGAGTGCGTCGTGGCAGTCCCGGTTCGCCGAGAACCGGAAGTTTCCGCCACTCTCGGTCAGCTCGATGAAGAAGAGCTGGCGCCGTTCGCGCTTGCTCTTGGTGAAGGCAAGGATCCACTCCAAGTTATCGAAGAGGCGCTCTCCGTCGTCGATGGTGTAGGTGCCCGATGGCGGATTATCGAGGATCCCTCGGTCGGGCCGCAACTTTCCATTGAGTTCGAGAATCGAGGAGAACGTATCGCCGTAGTGGATGTAGAAACCGCGCCAGAGGAGGCTCGCGGGGAAATTCTTGGGCCTGCGCGGCGCCTTCTCGTTGATCTTGTAGAGGACGGGAAGATCTTCGAGCGGGATGATGGCGACCCGTTTCTGCTTCTTCTTGGTGCCCGATTCCTCAGTCGGGTAGCTGCGGTCATAGACGACCACCGTCCCCTTCTGCTGCACCGGTGTCTCTTTGGCCCGTCCCTTCTTCTCCTTCTTCTCCTCTGCACGCTCCTGGGTGCGCGCCCCCTTGGAGAGCGAAGAGAGCTGGCCATACAAGTCCGGCGAGATATCAGAGAGCCACTCCCGCTCAAGCGGGCTGACGCTGCGGGCGTAGAGGCGGCTCGTCTGCACGATTTCACCGGCTATGATGAATTGCGGCGGGGTCTTGAAGTATGAGGAGCCGGGATGGATGTAGACCTGGTCGGCCGTCAGGCTCTTGTACATGGCGGCGCGGCTTCGGATGCAGACATATTGCAGCAACCCGCTGGCGATGCAGCAGAGATACTCCCTGATCGAGCCGCCGCTGGAGAGCGGGAAGCCGATATCACCGCAGATTTCCCCGAGCTGTTCGTTGACGTGGACGATCTCCTGCATCCCCTGGTAGTCGAGGTAGTTCCGGGTACAGAACTTCTGCTTGGCTTCCTTGCCGCTGTTGGCCGTGTACTGCTCGAAGACGTTGAGATAACTGACAAAGTCACCGTACTGGCTGGTGTTGAAGCGCCGCTGAGCGGCGCGGCTCGCCTCCTCTTCGCCGGGGACGAGGAGGAAGGGGGTCTTGGTGGAGAGGAAGGAGATGGCGATGAGCACCTCACTGAGGACATCGGGATGGTCCATCATCGCCTCGACGATGACCCGGGCATGGCGGGGGAGGAGGGGGAAGCGGCTCATCATCTGCCCGATGGTGGTGAGGCGACGCTGTTCGTCGATGGCACCGATGAAGCGCAGGGTCTCCTCGGCGCTTTTGATGGCGCTGTCGCGCGGGCGGGTGATGAACGGGAAGCGCTCATAGTCGTAGATGGAGAGGTCGCTCATCCGCATGACGACCTCGCTGAGGTCGGTGCGGAGGATCTCCTCCGTCCCGTAGGAGGAGCGGCTCTTGTAGTCCTGTTCGCTGTAGAGGCGGTAGCATTGGCCGGCGGCGGTCCTGCCCGCCCGTCCCTTGCGCTGCTCACAGCTGGAGCGGCTGATGGGCAGCGGGACCAGGCTTGAGGTGAAGTCCTTCTGGTTGTAGAAGTTCACCTTGGCGATGCCGCAGTCGATGACCGTGGTGATGCCGTCGATGGTCACCGAGGTCTCGGCGATGTTGGTGGCGACCACCACCTTGGTCTTGCCTTGCGCCGTCTCGTTGAAGACCGACTCTTGCTCCTCCTTGCTCAGCCTCCCGAAGAGCGGGTAGATCTCCAGCTTGTTCTGTGGGTCGGCGGCGATGAGGGCGGCGACGGTGACGGTGATGTCGAACTCACCGCTCATGAAGACGAGGATGTCCCCGCTCTTCTTCTTGGCTTCCGCCTTCACGATGGAGACGATGGCATCGACCTGGTTCTCCAGGTTCTCCCGCTCCAAGGGGCGGTAGAAGACCTCCACCGGGTAGACGCGGGCGTCGATGCTGATGATCGGGGCGCCGTCGAAGAATCGGGAGAAGACCTTGGTGTTGATGGTGGCGCTGGAGATGATGACCTTGAACTCAGGGCGCTCTGTGATGATGTGCTTGAGCAGGCCGAGGATGAAGTCGATGTTGAGCGAGCGTTCGTGCGCTTCATCGATCAACATCACCGAGTAGGCGGAGAGCAACGGGTCGGCCTTCAGCTCCATGAGCAGGATGCCGTCGGTCATCACCTTGATGCGGGTGGAGGGCACGGTGGTGTCCTCAAAGCGCATCTTGTAGCCGACGAGGCCGTCCTCGTCCTTGATTTGTCGCTTGATGAAATCGCTGACCGAGAGGGTGGCGATCCGTCTTGGTTGGGTGACCCCGATGATCGCTTCATCGCCGTACCCGGCTTCGTGGAGGATCAAGGGGATCTGGGTGGTCTTTCCGCTTCCGGTGGGACTCTCTACGATGATGACCTGGTGTTGAGCCAGGGCATCGAGGATATCCTGTCTATGTTGATAGACAGGCAATTGAGTGAAATCTTTCAAATTTGTTCCTTTCTGATGATGGTGGACACATCCCCGGCACTGAGCTGTTGCCAGCTCTCTGTGCCCCCAAGCTCCTTCAACGTGAAGGTTCCCCCCTCTTCGGGGAGCAGGGCATAGCGTATCGCCTGGGCTTCGGCCCACTTGTATTGGGCGCCGATCTTCTTCTCTACCAAGTAGACACTGACCGACAGGCCCTCTTCGCGCAAAATCCGTGCGGCGCGGTCGCACTGTGTATGGTGGCCCTGGACATTGAGGATCGCGACATCGGCGGCCGATCCCGCGCGGGTGATGGGGCTGTCCAGCTCTTCAAGGGCGCTCATCAAGCGGTCGAGGCCGATGGAGGAGCCGACACCGGGCAGATGCTCCTTGGTGTAGAGACCGGCCAAGTCGTTGTAGCGACCGCCGCTGCAGACCGAGCCGTAGTGGGGCAGCGCATCGAGGAAGGTCTCATAGACGAGGCCGGTGTAGTAGTCGAGGCCCCGGGTGATGGAGGGGTCCAGGATGAAGTGGTCACTGATGCCGGCCGAGACGAGATGGGAGTAGATGGTGCGCATGCGCCTGCTGTGCTCGCTCTCGCCTCCACCGAGCGCCTCGAGGCGGGAGAGGGTGGTCAAGAAGCTCTCGTCCGGGTTCTCCTTGTCGATGTAGCTGAGGATCGCCTCCGCCTGCTCCGGTGAATCGAGCAGTTCGATGAGCTGGGCCTTCACCTCATCGCGGCCGATCTTGCGCAGTTTGTCGACGGTGCGCAGGATCTCGGTATTGTGCTGCCCGATGCCGAGGTGGGTGAGCATCTGGGAGAAGAGGCCGCGGTGGGCGAGGTGGAAGCGCACTCCCTCCACCCCCATCATGGCGAAGGAGGCGGCCATCACGCTGAGGATCTCGTAGTCGGCTTCACTGTTGTCCGCCCCGACGATGTCGAAATCACACTGGATGAACTCCCGGTAGCGCCCCTTCTGGGGATTCTCCCCCCGCCACACCTTGTTGATGTGGTAGCGCTTGAAGGGGAGGGTGAGCTCGTTGAGGTGGAGCGCCATGAAGCGGGCGAAGGGGACGGTGAGGTCGAAGCGCATCGCCACGTCACGCCCGCCATTGTCGGCGAAGTGGAAGATCTGCTTGTCCGTCTCCCCCCCTCCCTTGCCGAGCAGCACCTCGGTGTATTCGAGGGCCGGGGTATCGATGGGGACGAACCCGTACGAAGAGAAGAGGGCCTCAAGCTTCGCGATGATCGCTTTTTTGGGAATTTCAGATGCGGGAAGGGAGTCCCTGAACCCCTTCAGTAGTCGTGGCTGTATGATTGTCTTTGCCTTGTCTTGCGCACCCATGCTCTCTTGCTCCTGTTGTGTTTTTACCGACGATGGTGTACAAAGAGTGTATAATGAATCGCGCCTGTCCTGCAATACAGGTCAGCGACCACCACCGGTATTCCACCACTGAGAGCGATATGCTGATACGATACAAACAAGACGAGCACGGCAAGACCGTCCCCATTGCCACCATCTACACCCAAAGCGAACATAAAATCCAAACCCATACCATCGACCGTGACGCCCTGTGGGCGATCCGGAAGCTGCAGAACAGCGGCGCGGAGGCATATCTTGTCGGTGGAGCGGTGCGTGACCTGCTCTTGGGCATCATCCCCAAGGACTTCGACATCGCCACCAGCGCCTCCCCGCGCCAGATCCAACGCCTCTTCTACAACGCCCGCATCATCGGCAAGCGCTTCAAGCTCGTGCACCTGGTCTTCCGGGACAAGATCCTGGAGGTCTCCACCTTCCGCAGCGGCGAGGAGGTGGAGGAGGGGAACAACAACGTCTTCGGTTCCATCGACCAGGATGCCAAGCGGCGGGACTTCTCCATCAACAGCTGCTACTACGATCCCTCGAACGGCCAACTCTTGGACTTCAACGGGGCGATGGAGGATTTCAAGAAGCGGCGCATCAGCTCCGTCATCCCCGTCGACGAGAGCTTCGTCGAGGATCCGGTGCGGATGATCCGGGCCATCAAATACTCGGTGATGACCGGCTTCACCCTCAGGATGAACATCAAGGTGGCCATCAAGAAGTACAACGCTGAACTCGGTCGTGTCTCGACCAGTCGTCTCACCGAGGAGGTGAACAAGATCCTCGCCAGCGGTCATAGCCGGCCGATCATCAACGAATTGAAACGTTATAAGCTCTTGCCGTTCATCCTGCCCGCCTTCTCGATCTACAGCGACTACGCACAGGTGCAGGCAAACCTCGCCGACCTCGATGAACGGGTCATGGCCGCCAAGATGAACAAAGGTCCCGAGGTGGTCCTCGCCGACATGATATCGGCCCTCGTCGACCCCCTGATCGTCTTCACCGCTGAACAGCTCAGCGCCGAGCAGCGCTTCAAGGAGACCTTCCGGCAGATCAAGGTGCTCGTCAGCCCGATGACCCCACCCAACTACGATGTGGAGCTGGCAAGTGAACGCCTGCTCAACGAGCGTGGCTTCAAGACCCCGCGCAACTGTGTACGCCCACCAAGGCCGGCGGCCCGACCGCCGCGCAAGAACGCTCCCGCAGGGCGGAGAGAGGGCACGCCTGGTAAGAAACGGAGACGGGGCACGAGTGGGGGGGCGAAGGGGAAGAAACCGGTCCAGGCGGTCGAGCAGGCCGCTGCGACGACCAGCGCAGAGGTCCACGACCTCTAGCCCCACTCCTCGATCTCGATATGGACGCTGTGGACGAAGATCGAGCCGTACTTTTCCAAGCTGTCGGCGATGTACTCCTGCAGTTCGCGCAAGGTCGTGGAGATCTGGTGCTGCATCGGGGTACGCAGCGTCACCGTCAGCGCATACCCTTCACTGCGTTGGTCCACCTTGACCCGCTTCACCTTGATCTGGGAATCGAACTCGTCGAGGCAGTGGGCGACCATCTGGGTGAGGGCGGCTTCACTGACCTTCGTCTCCCCGTATTTGGAGAACTCGGGGCGCACGATGGTCTTCTCGAAGCCGATGTTGCGGTTCTTCTTGAGGGGGTCGATCCGCTTCTTCTTTGAGAAGACCCGGAGCGTGTCGTACACAATTTGCGGGTAGTTTCGCGTGATCTCGATGGAGGGGACGGGGATGACGTGCTTGCCTTCGGCATAGCGGATCCGCATCGCCGTGTCGATCTGCTCCCGGGTGGCGATGTCCTCGATATGGAAGAGCCGCTCCGGCTGGGGCAAATCAAGTCGTTCGGCGATCTTGTAGACCATCTTCTCGCTGGTGCCGATGATCAAGATGCGGGAGTAGCGCTCCTTGGACAAGGCCTCTCGCGTTTCATTGCGGTGTTCCTCATCGTCGAAGACCGCGGTGCGCACCGCACCGAGGACATTCGCCTCGCGTTTTGCGGACTTGCCGGCGAGGATCCGGTTGCCGCGGATGAGCAAGCCGTCATCGATGATCAACTCGATGTGGTACTTCTGGGCAACGAGCTTGGAACGAAAGCTTTTGCCCGTTCCGCTCTTGCCGACCAGTGCGTAGACTTTCTTGCGTTTCAGCTTCCAGAATGCATATTTAAAAATGCGATTCATGGTTTTCATTATAGCAAGATTCCTGTATAATAGAACAGTCTTTGTACTTTTTTACAGTCTTTGTCTGGTAATTACCAAGTAAGGAGCGTTCATTGATGCACAAAGTACCTACGTTCAGGAAGGGTGGGGTACACCCTGATGACAAGAAGGTATTCAGCCGCATGCAGCCAATCGAACGACTGCCCCTGCCGGGGGAGTTGGTCGTCGCGCTGTCACAGCACCTAGGTTCCCCCGCGAAGGCCTTGAAGGCAAAAGGGGATACCGTCGTCAAAGGAGAGAAGATCGGCGAGGCCAGCGGATTCATCAGTGCCGACGTACACGCTCCGGTCAGCGGGGTTGTCAAGGAGATCCGTCGGGTCACCCTTGCCAACAGCATCGTCTGTGATGCCTTGGTCATCACACCCGACAGTGAACAACCGGAGGGTGAGGCGCCAGCGGTCGACTGGAGAACCCTCTCCGAGGCCGAACTGGTGGCTACCATCAAGGAGATGGGGATTGTCGGCATGGGCGGGGCGACCTTCCCGGCCCACGTGAAGCTCACCATCCCCCGGGACAAGAAGATCGATGCCTTCATCATCAACGGAGTGGAGTGCGAGCCGTACCTGACCGCCGACTACCGCGTGATGATGGAACGGGCCGACGAAGCGTTGCAGGGCGCCCTGATCTGCGCCAAGGCGACGCGCGCCCCACGGGTCATCGTCGGTGTCGAGTTGAATAAGAAGGATGCCATCGCCCACCTGAAAGAAGTGGTGGAGGCGAAGGGGTATCCGATCGAGATCGTCGGCTTGAAGGTCAAGTACCCCCAAGGCGATGAGAAACAACTGCTCAAGGCGCTGCTCAACCGGGAGATTCCCTCCGGCAAGCTCCCCCTCGATGTCGGGGCGGTCATCGCCAACATCGGCTCCTGCGTCGCGGTCTATGAGGCGGTGGCGCAGAAGAAACCGCTCTATGAGCGGGTGGTCACCGTCACCGGTGAGTGCATCGCCAACCCCAAGAATATCCTCGCCCCGGTGGGGACCAAGGTCAGTGACCTTCTCGCCTTCTGCGGCGGCTTCTCCTCTGAGCCTGAGAAACTGGTCAGCGGCGGTCCGATGATGGGCTTCTCCTTCTTCGATACCGACACCCCGCTCACCAAGGGCTTCAGCGGCCTGCTCGCACTCACAGGTGAAAAAAAGGTTGTCACCACCGCGTGCCTCAACTGTGGCCGCTGCGTGGCGGCCTGTCCCATCGGCCTCGTGCCGGCGAAGCTCTATCGCCTCATCGACAACGGCCAGTATGCCGAGGCGATGGCCAACAGCCTGATGGACTGCAAGGAGTGCGGATGCTGCGCCTATGTCTGCCCCGCCCACCTTCCACTCGTCCACGGCATGAAGACAGGCAAGAAGCTGGGGAGGAAAAAGTAATGCATACACCGACTATGACGGTATCTTCCTCTCCGCACCTGCATGAGAAGAACAGTACCGCGTCCATCATGTATCAAGTCAGCATCGCCCTGGTGCCCGCACTGCTGTGGGGTATCTACGTCTTTGGGTTCAGGGCCCTGCTGGTCACCATCGTCTCGATCGCCACCGCACTGCTTGTTGAGTACCTCCTCGGACGCTTCAGCGGCGAATCGACCCTCTCGGATGGGTCGGCGTTGCTCACCGGTCTCCTGGTGGCTCTGAACATGAGTCCCTCGGTGCCGCTCTTCATCCCGGTGATCGCCAGCGCCTTCGCCATCGCGGTGGCCAAGTGGACCTTCGGCGGCCTCGGCGCCAACTGGGCGAACCCCGCCCTGGCCGGGCGTATCTTCGTCTTCTTCTCCTTCACCACCCCGATGTCGAGTTTCGTCACTCCCCGCACCTTGGCCTCAGCGATGCCCGATGCCCTCGCATCAGCCACTCCGCTCTCCGTGGTCAAGACGGCGATCTCCGGCGGCAGCCTCGGCATGGACGCCAATGCGTTGCTCAGTGAGGTCTCGTATCCGGCCACCGCGTTTGCACAAAAGATCGCCCAGGCCACTGGGTTCAACGCCTATACGATTGACTCCTTCTTGGGCAATGTCGGCGGCTGCATCGGCGAAATCAGTGCGTTGGCCCTCTTGATCGGCGGTGTATACCTCTTGGTGCGCAAGATCATCACCTGGCATATCCCGGTGACCTACCTGGCCAGCGTCGGTCTCTTTTCCTGGATCTTTGGCGGCATCCCCGGCGGTCTCGGTCTCTTCGGCGGAAGCTTCTTTTCCCCGCTCTTCTCCGGCGGCTTGATGCTCGGTGCCCTCTTCATGGCCACCGACTACGTCACCAGCCCGATCAGCGCCAAGGGACAGATCGTCTATGGCGTCGGGTGTGGCTTCTTCACCTTCCTCTTCAGAGCCTTCGGCGGCATGCCTGAGGCGGTGAGTGTCTCGATCCTCCTGATGAACGTCATTACCCCGACGATCGACCGCTTCATCGTCCCCCGCAAGTTCGGCGATACGCGAGAGCAGCGCACGCTTGCAAAGGAGCGCAAAGTATGAAAAAGAATATGCGCTATGCCCTGATCCTCCTCTCCATCTGCGCCGTCTCCGCCTTCCTCTTGGCGTTTACCAACTCCATCACCGCTCCGGTGATCGAAGAGATGGACCATCAGAGCCGGCTCAAGGCCCTCGAGGCGGTGAGCGGAGGATTGGAGATCGGTGAGCAAGAGAGTGTGGAAGAGCAACGATTTGTGACCTACCGCATCCCCCTCAGTGAGGAAGGGGAGCACACGGGATGGATCCTCGGCTTGAAGGGCGCCGGCTACGGCGGAGAGCTGACCCTGGTCGCCTCCTACACCCTCGATGGCGTGATGCAGTACGCCCAGCTCCTCAGCCACAGCGAGACCCCGGGTCTCGGCAAGAAGGCCGAGGAGAGTTGGTATATGGATAAATTCAAGAACACCGGCGGCGAGCAGCCGGTTCCGACATCGAAGGCGATGCTCACTGCCCCTGATGCCCAAGCGGTCAGCGGCTCAAGCGTCACCTTCACCGCCGTCGCCAAGGCGATCAAAGCAGGCAGCGACTACGTGAAGGACTTGGGAGGGACACTATGAAGATCAACTGGAAAGAACTGACCAAGGGTATCTTCAAGGAGAACCCGGTCTTCGTCATCGTACTGGGCCTCTGCCCGACCCTCGGGGTCTCGACACAAGTCTCCAACGCACTCGGCATGTCGGCCGGTGTGCTCTTCGTCCTGTTGTTCAGCAACCTGTTGATCTCGGCGCTGCGCAACTTCATCCCCGATTCCATCCACATCCCCGCCTACGTCGTCATCATCGCAAGTCTGGTGACCATCATCGAGATGGTGATGCACGCCTTCGTGCCCGCCGTCTACAGTGCCCTGGGTGTCTATCTGCCGTTGATCGTCGTCAACTGCATCATCCTCGGCCGGGCCGAGGCGTTTGCCGCGCGCAACACCGTCCTCGACTCGGTCCTCGATGCCATCGGGATGGCAATCGGCTTCGCCCTCGGCCTGACGTTGATCGCCGTGATCCGGGAGCTTCTCGGCAGCGGCACGATCACCCTCTTTGCGGTGGGGAACTTCGATGGGGTAATCCGGATCCCGTGGTTCTACAACAACCCGATCCGGGTCATGAGCCTGGCCCCAGGGGCCCTGCTCCTGATGGGGTATCTGAAGGCGTTCTTCGATTGGACGGGCGCGCGAAAGAAGGATAGGTAATATGAGTTATATCGCCATTCTCTTGACATTCGTATTCATAAACAACTTTATACTGGTCCAGTTCTTGGGGCTGTGCCCCTTCATCGGGGTCTCCAAGAGCAGCGCCAATGCCATCGGCATGGGCGTATCGGTCACCTTCGTCACCACCGCCTCCAGCGTGGTGGCCTGGGCGGTCTACTACTTCCTGCTCGTCCCGATGCACCTTGAGTACCTGCAGACGCTGACCTTCATCCTGGTCATCGCCAGTTTGGTACAGCTCTTGGAGATGGTCATCCAGAAGATCAGCCCGGCCCTCTACCAGGCGCTCGGCATCTACCTTCCCTTGATCACCACCAACTGTGCGGTCCTCGGCATCGCCATCATCAACATCACCAACAGCTACAACGTGATGGAGTCCTTCACCGCGGGGTTCGCCGCCGGTGCCGGTTTCACGCTCGCCATCGTGTTGATGAGCAACATCCGCGAAAAGCTCGACCTCATGCCGGTGCGGCGCGCCTTCCGCGGCATGCCGATCGCCTTCATCTCCGCCGGTCTGATGGCGCTGTCGTTCATGGCGTTCGACAAGGCGTTGTTGACCAACCTGCATTTGGTATAGGGGGTGAAGACGTGGAAATTCTACTGGCTTTGGTAACGGTGGCGCTGCTCGGCGGCATCTTTGGATTCGGTCTTTCCTATGCTGAGAAGAAGCTTGCCATCAAGAAGGATGAGAAGTTGCTCGAGCTCGAGCCGATCATGCCCGGCGTCAACTGCGGCGTCTGTGGCTATGCCGGCTGCAACGCCTACGCCTCGGCAATCGCCAAGGATGGGGCGCCGCTCAACCTCTGCGCCCCCGGCGGTGCTGCCTTGACCCAGACGATCAGCCGCATCATGGGCATGGTCGTCGAGGACAGCGGACAACAGCGGCGGCTCGTCGCCCATGTGATGTGCAAGGGCAACGTTGAGTTCACCGCTAAGGACTACCGCTACGACGGTCCGATGGACTGCAATGCCGCCGCCCTCCTCCTCGGTGGGGAGAATACCTGCAAGGACGGGTGCCTCAAGATGGGAAGCTGCATCAAGGTCTGCCCGACCGATGCGATCAGCTTGGACAGCGACGGATACATCGTCGTCGATGAGGCAAAGTGCATCAGCTGCGAGAAGTGTGTGGCGATCTGTCCCACCCACGTCATGCAGATGATCTATGAGGACAGCGAGTACTCCATCGACTGCAACAGCAAGTTGCCGGGCGGACAGGTACGCAAGTTCTGCAGCGTCGGTTGCATCGGCTGCAAGATCTGCGAGAACAAGTTCCCGGAATCGGGATGCAAGGTTGAGGATTACTTGGCCCACTTCGACCAGGCGGTTGAGCACGCCCAGATTGCAGAGGCGGCAGAGGCCTGTCCGACAAAGATAATCAGAAAGCGGTAGTGTATGAGAGTACTGACGGGTGCATACAGCATGTTGGCCCACGGCGTTCCACCATCTGCATTTGAGCGGGTGGTGGACGTTGCCATAAAGCCACTCTTGACGCTCTTGCACCATCGGCGTGACGTGACGCTCCAATTGAGCTTGCCCATGAGCTTGATCGAGTATCTCGACACCTCCCATATGCCGCTCTCCCTGCTGCTCGCCGATCTCTGTCGGGGCGGGAAAGTGGAGCTGCTCGGCGGCTCCTACCACCAACCAATCCTCAGCCTCATCAGCGCCAAGGATCGCTCCAACCAGATCGAGATGATGACCACCGCGTTGCGCAAGCGCTTCGGCCAGCGGCCGAAGAACTACTTCTGCCATGCGCAGATCTTCAACCCCTCCTATATCAATACGCTGAACCTCTGCTGTATGGAGACGGTCATCACCTCGATGGAGGGGACGAGTGGGGGAGGAAGCGGCCACCAGGATCGGCCGTACCTGATGCAGGAGATGGGAAAGAGCGTGATCATCATCCCGACCAGTGATGTGGTCAACGCCGCCGTACGCGACTACAGCGCGCGCTCCCTCTCCTTTGCCTCACTCGTGCGCCTCATCAAGGAGCTGCAGCAGACCCGCCCTGAGTTCCTCATGGCGATGGTCAACATCGACCAGCTGGTCCAGGGGGGCATCAAAGCCGAGGAGACGGAGGAGCTCTTCTCCCTGCTGCTCGACCACGGCTGTGATTCCATCGAAGAGATCCTCGGTGAGGAGGAGGTGCCCATCAAGGGGTATCTGGCGAGCGGTTGGTACGGCTATGACACAAAGCGCGGAGCGCTGTACACGATCAACGACCTCTTTGTCCGCGATGAGAGCGTGGCGTACCTCTACGGTCGGTATACGACGATGGTGGAGCATGCCCGCCTCTACAAGAAGGACAAGGATGTGCGCCGGCGCCTTGAATCCTTGATCCAGCGCGCAAGCGTCGCCACCCCCTTCCTCTACGATGCCCATGCCTCCATGATCCGTCCCTCGGTGCGCACCCTCGTGTGGCGCACCATCAGCGAGGTCGATTCAATCCTCTCCTCGCTCGATGACCACGTCTACGTGCAAACAGCCGACTATGACCACGATGAGAGTGACGAACAGCTGGTCATCAGCAAGAACCTCAGCTGTGTCATCGACAGCAAGGGAGGCTCGCTCGATGAGCTGACCTACCTGCCGTCGCTCCACAACTACGGCGATGCCTTCGCCCCGCTCTCTGAGCTCGCCGTCTCACAGAGCAGCCTGCACCCCCCCCGCAGCGGGGAGAAACGACGTCTCTTCACCGACGTCATCATCAAAGGGGGGACCAGCATCGAGGAGTACGACAAGCGGGATTCCCACAGCTGCCTCGATCTTGGGCGGAGGCGATACCGCGTCGATGTCCTTGACCGGAAGGCGACCGAGTTCCGAGCCACGGTCAAGGCCGATGATGCGCAGATCCTCAACGGGTGCCTGGAGATCACCAAACACTACAAGGTGCGGCAGAACACCGTGTTCGTCGAGATAACGCTCACCAACCTCGCCGACGATGTCGCGAACTTCACCTACGGCTGTGAGGTTCCCATCAGCCTCTGTGCCAAGACCCTCCCGGTCCCCTGCATGCTGGCTGATGGCAAGAAGGGCAGCGTCGTCCAAGAGGGTGAGATGGTGAGGAGCGGCGTGAAGACGATCAAGGTCCACGACGAGCCCAACAGCACCATGCTCTCTTTGGTGTGTGACAGTCGCTTTACCTTATTGAAAGAAGATTATACCATTGACGAGCGGACCACCGTGGGTGATGAGACCATCTACCTGCACACCCTTTTCATGCCCTGCTGGAGCCTCAGCTTGGAGGGTGGTGAGCAGAAGAAGATTACCTTGGGCCTCAGGGTGGAACGAAAATAAGAACAGCGGAGAACAGCACTATGTATTTTCAGAATAAATCACTCTTTGAGTCCATCAAGGAAGAAGCCTACACCGTCTGGAGGCGTCTTTGACCCGCAAGGCCTGAAGAAAGAGATCGACGAGCTCGAGGCAAAGACCTTGCAACCGGGCTTCTGGGACGACCGCAAGGGGGCCGAGCAGCTCTTCACACAGCTCAATGGTTTGAAGGACACCTACCAGCCGTGGAAGGAGTTGATCACTGCCATCGATGAGATGGAAGATCTTATCGAGCTCTACAGCGGCGAGCCGGACAATGAGGATGAACAGAATCAGATCGACGCTCAGATCCTCTCCTTGGAGAAGCAGTATGGGGAGCTGAAGCTCACCACGTTGCTCGATGGCAAGTTTGACAAGAACGACTGCTTTTTGACGATCCACGCCGGGACCGGGGGCAACGAGGCGAGCGACTGGGCCAACATGTTGCTGCGCATGTACCTGCGGTACTGTGAGAACGCCGGCTTCAAGAGCCAGGTCCTCGACCTTTTGGAGGATGAGGGGGGCATCAAGAGCGCCACCATCCGTGTCAGCGGCCCATATGCGTACGGCTACCTCAAGGGGGAGGCCGGGGTCCATCGTCTGGTGCGCATCAGCCCCTTCGATTCACAGAAGAGACGCCACACCTCCTTCACCAGTGTCTACGCCTCCCCGGTCGTCGATGACACCATCGAGATCGACCTCAAGCCGGAGGACTATCGCCTGGACACCTATCGTGCCGGCGGGGCCGGTGGTCAGCACGTCAACAAGACCGACAGTGCGGTCAGGATCACGCACTATGAGAGCGGCATCGTCGTGCAGTGCCAGAATGAGCGCAGCCAGCTGATGAACAAGGACGTCGCCTTCAAGATGCTCAAGAGCCGGCTCTATGAGTACTACCGCCAGAAGAAGGAGGCGGAGCACCAGAAGGATGCCATCGAGAAGAAGGAGATCACTTGGGGCAGCCAGATCCGCTCCTACGTCTTCCAGCCCTATACGATGGTGAAGGACCACCGTACCAACACCAGCGTGGGCAATATCCAAGGTGTGATGGACGGGCAGATCGAGCCCTTCATCGAAAGCTATCTGCAGTGGGCGCAAGAGGAGGAGTAGGGCGATGACCAGGCGACTTGTCCTCTGGGCTGTGCTGCTGACCGTGATCGTCAGCCCGCTTGCCTCAGCGGATTGGCAAGTCGCCATCATCTCCCTGAGTGAACGATCCGACCTGATCCTCAAACAGACCCTCGAGGCGGCCACCCAGTACGGCCGGCAATTCACCCTCACCGAAGAGCGGGCCCAACACCTCGCAACGCGCGCGGAGAGGGGTGCCCAAGCCACTGCTGATCGAGAGATTCACGCCCTCTATGCAGCGCGCGATGAGAAGGCACTGGCCGCCTACACGGTCGCTGGGAGGGCAGATGAGGAGACCCCCTCCCAGATCTCCTATACCACCGTTCCATACTCGCCTCAGCTCACACGCCTGTTGCGCTCCTCAAGCGAAGGGGTGCGCTGGTATCGGGAGCGTGAAGGCCTTGATGGGCTCCTCCTCATCGATGTCCAAAGCCTTGATGAGTTCGACCGGGTGATCTGTACCGCGGTGGAAGAGGAAGCCTCCATCTTGCTCGACCGCTTGGTGACCAAGGGAGCGTGGTACGAGCTCTCTGATGCACTGGACGCAGTCTTGCTCACCTACAGCGGCGCGCATACCACCGCCGCCCTCCTCATCACCGGGGGGCCGCTGTTGTTGACCATCTCGTTGGATGGGGTTGAGCAGAAAACTGGGGAGCGCCTCTTCATCCGAAAGAGTGGTGAGGTTTCCCTCACCCTCTCCTCTCCATCCCACCTGGCAGTGGAGAGAACGATTGATCTTCACTCAGGTACGATCACCACCGTCGAGGCGGTCCTCGAGCACCAGGCGGAGAGGCCGGTCACCTTCCGCAGCCAGAGTGGGCGAGTCGATTGGTTCATCGACGGACAGTTGAGGGGCTGTGACCTCTCCCTCACCATCGAGAAGCCGCAGTACCCCCTCTCTGTCTTGATGGTCAAAGAGGGGTTCACCGACCAGGAAATCGGGTTGGTGCACGATCCGGGGCAGGAGGTACTCGTCACGATGGAGGGGAGGACGGCCCTCACGGCATCACTACTCGACCGGGAACAAAAGGACTTCTATAAACAGCTGAGAAAGACTATCCTGCTCTTCGGGGCGTATGTCGCAACGATCGCCCTGGGCAATACCCCCGCCCTGGACCATCAATTCTGGCAGGTGGGGCAGGTGGCGAGCGGGGCGGTGGCCATGGTGAACCTGGTGGCCCTGATGGCTCAGCTTGCCGCCTATGGACGATAAGGGAAGAGGATTCGATCATGTTGAAAGGATTTGGAGCAAAGCTCAAGGCACTCTTTACAGGAGCGAAGGGTGATGAGCGCTTCTTTGATGAGCTTGAGGATTTCTTGATCGAGGGAGACCTCGGTGGGCACCTGGCCATGACGGTCAGCGATGAGGTGCAGAGAAGGGCCAAGGAGGGCCGCCTCAAGGAGACGAGCGACTACCAGGCTCTGGTCAAGCGACTCTTGGGTGAGAAGCTGCGGACCATGGATATGGGCGTTGAAAAGGACGCCTTGACCGTCTTCCTCGTCCTCGGTGTCAATGGGGTGGGAAAGACCACCACGATCGCCAAGCTCGCAGACTACTACCAAAAGCAAGGGTATTCGGTCCTCTTGGCCGCCGCCGATACGTTTCGGGCAGCGGCCGCCGACCAGCTGGAGATCCACAGTGAACGCCTGGGCTGCCGCATTGTGCGCCAGGTGAGCGGAAGCGACCCCGGATCGGTCGTCTATGATGCCATCACCAGCGCCCAATCGCGGGGCGAGAATCTGATCTTCGTGGATACCGCCGGCCGGATGCACAACAAGGAGAACCTCCTCAAGGAGTTGGCCAAGATCGATAAGATCATCAAGGGCCGCGGCATCGGCGAGGCGCACTACAAGAAGTTGATCGTCCTCGACTCCACCACCGGACAGAACCAGATCAGCCAAGCGGAACTCTTTGACAAAGCCATCGGCCTCGATGGCTTGATCCTCTCCAAGTACGACTCGCTCGCCAAGGGCGGGGCCTTGGTCCAGATCGGTGACCGCCTCGGTATCCCGGTGGCGTTCGTCGGAACCGGCGAAGGGTATGGGGACATCCATCCCTTCGACAAGGATGAGTTTTTAGATGCGTTGGTGGGCCTCACGCAGTAGGGCCCTGGCCCTGGTGCTGTTCACCGCAGCAAGCGTCGGTGTGTTCGCATCTCCTCTGGTGCGTGCCTCCAACTCCATCGGCCAAGACCTCGGAGTATGGCAAGGGGAGGAGTACCGCCTCATCCTCGGCGAAGAGAGGAGGACGCTCTATCAGGGAGAGCGCCTGCTCTTCACTGAAGAGAGGTCCTCAGAGGGCGCTCGGATCGTCGTGCGCCGCCAGGACGATGACGGGCAGGTGACCGTCACAATCATCGAGGATGGACACCCGATCCAACGGCAAACGGGAGGGGAGAAAACCCTCTATCAGTACGATGACGAGGGGCGGCTCCTCTTGCGCACCATCCTCGTCGACGACCACATCGTGGCGGTCGAGGCGTTCAGCTACCGCTTTGAAGAGCTCAGTGCGGTGGCGACGCTGGGATCTGATGAGAACCTGCGCACTTTCTTTCACCGTGGGGATGAGCGGATCTACGCCTACAGCATCAAGGGAGAGGGGGAGTCCTACACCCAGCGAAGCGAGGGGGGAGAGATCATCGAGGCGTGGAGGAGGGGTGAGGAATCGGTCAGGGCCACCATCGAAGAGCGGGAAGCGGGCGGGTATACCGTCCACAGAGGGGAGCGCGTCGAGGTGTACGACAGCGCCGCCCTCCTCATCCAGACGATTGACCCTGTCATGGTGATCAATTATCGGTATAATGAGAGCAAGGAACTGACAGCCGAGGAGCGCATCAGCAGCACTGGGGACGAGTCCATCACATACTACGAGGAGGGCAGGGCGGTGAGCGGAGAGCAGCGCAGCGGTGGGGTGTTGAAGAAGACGATCCGATACCAGGATGATGGCTCACGCATCGAGACGCTGTACGCAGAAGAGAAGCCGTACAGCGACGTCACCTACGAACCCGGCTCGAACCGGGTCCGGTCCATCGTGTACCGCTGAGATGAGCATCCTGCTGCGCCTCTCATCGCGGTATGCCTTCAGCCGCCAGAACCGCCACCGCGGTTCCGCCATCCGCATCGCCCTCGGCCTGGCCCTTGGCCTCTTCGCCATCGTCATGGTCCTCTCCTTCATGCAGGCGCTGCAGAGCAACCAGTTCAAGGATATCCGAACCCTCGAATCCTTCGATCTCCAGGCAGATGTCTCCTCACTCTCCCTCTCTGAGGCGAGGCGGGAGGCCGCCGCCATCGCCACGCTCGATGGCATCGAGGCCGCCTTTGTCTGGGCCGATCTCCCGGTCATCATCCAAGGGGAGGGCGGGCGGACGATCAGCGCACGGATCCGGGGCATCGATGCACCGCCTTCCTTCATCGATGCGGTGAACTGCTACAAGGGGACGATCTTTTCTGAGGGGACGGTCGCTTCGTCTTGGGCAAACTCCCTCTGGATCAAGGACGGGGAAACCATCACGGCCACCTTCTTGCGGCGTGGCAAGCAGGCGACCATCGTCCCGGCGAGCAAGAAAGTCGAGGTTGGTTCCATCTACTACACCACCAGCTGGGAGTTTGACCAGACCACCCTCCTCTCTACCCTCGATACACTCTCCACCATCACCGAAGACCTCGCCTATCACATCGGGATCTATACGAGCCTTGATGTACAGAGGGCCAAGCTCATCATCACCGACGCCGGCTTGATGGGGGTGAAGAGCTACCAGGAGGTCAACGCCGCCCTTTGGGGTGCCATGCTCCTCGAGCAGCGGATGATGACGCTGATGCTGCTTCTGATGATCCTCATCGTCCTGGTCCATGCCTACTCCAGTACCCGGCGCCTCTTGCTGGCAAAGCAGCGCGAGGTGGCGATGCTCATGACCATGGGGGCTCGGGTGGGGACCATCCATGCCGCCTTTGTGCTGCAGAGCGCCTATGTCACGCTCCTCGGGCTCGTGGTGGGTGTCATCCTCTGCTGGGGGGCGTTGACCCTCTATCCCCACCTTTCTGCCTTCGTCTATCGAAAAATGGGTACCCATTTGGTGTTGGCCATCAATTGGGGACAGGTGCTTGGCCTCAGCGTCGGCATCCTCGTCTTCAGTCTCATCAGTTCCCTCTTGGCCATCAGGCGCCTCTTGAGGGCCGATATCATGGAGATGTTCGTCTATGAAGAGATCTACTGATCTGGTGTACCTGCACCAAGTCTCCAAGAGCTTTCCCGCCACGCTCAGGGGCGGGGAGCCGATCCAAATCCTCGAATCCGTAGACCTCACCGTCCAACGGTCGCGCGCCATCGCCATCACGGGCAACAGCGGCAGCGGTAAGTCGACGTTGCTCCAGATCGCGGCGGGCCTCATGGGGTGTGACCATGGGGAGGTCTGGTTCGAACACGAGAAGCTCGGCGAGATGGACAATCGCGCCCTCTCGGCCCTGCGCAGCCGCAGGATGGGCTTCATCTTCCAGGCAAGCCTCCTGCTCGAGGACTTCACCGCCAGTGAGAATGTCGAGATGGCGGCGATGATCGGGGGCAGCAGCAAGGGGGAAGCACGGGATAAGGCCCACGAGATCCTCTCCCTGGTCGGGCTCTCTGCCCGCCTGAGCCACCGCCCGGACCAGCTCTCCGGCGGGGAGAAGCAACGGGTCGCCATCGCGCGCGCCCTGGTGAACGAGCCGGCGATCCTCTTCGCCGACGAGCCCACCGGATCGCTGGATGAGGGGAATGCGGCCATGGTGGAAGATCTGCTCTTCTCCCTCGTGAGGCAAAAGGAGGTGGCGCTGCTCCTCGTCACCCATAACCTCTCCTTCGCACGGCGTTGTGACGAGATCCACCGCATCAGTGAGCGGAATCTGGAGGTCATCGGGTGAATCCGGTATCGAGGCTGTTGACACTGCGCAAACTCGGCATCGGGGCCAACCGCGCCGCACGGCGCCGGGTCATCTTCAACATCGTGTTGATCACCCTCGTCGTGTCGATCCTGGTCCTCGCCCAGATCTTCGTCGTCTCCATGAGTCGGGGCATCGCGGACAAGTGGGCGTTGCTCGCCGACGGGCACCTGCAGCTCTATGTGGATAAACGGCAACCGATGATCGAGCACCCCTCGATTGAAACCATCGACCGCGTAGGGGAGGTCAACGCCCTCCTCTACAGCCCCGACAAGAACCAGATGGTCCGCGTCAAAGGGGTGGAGCAGTCGTACTTCAACGACAGCCGCCTCGCCCAATTGACCATCACACAGAGCGAAAACGCCTCCCCATCAACCCTTGCCAAGATCATGATCAGCACGACGCTGGCCGAGCGGCTGGCTGTAAAAATCGACGATCGCCTCGCCTTGATGCTCGTCTCCAATGATGCCATCAGGGCACAGCTCTGCATCATCGGAGCGCTCTACGACACCGGCTACCATGAGCTTGATGAACAGTTGGTCTTCTGCGACCTGGCCTTCCTTGAGCACCTCTTCACCAGTGGCGTGACAGTGTACTATGAGGTGCTCACCCAAGAACGCAACCTTGAGACGGTGAAGGGTGATTTTGAACGGGCCGGCTATATGGCGACCACCTGGAAGGAACAGAATCCGGCGCTCTCGGGCAACCTCGAGACGAGCCGGCAAGCGGTGCTGGCCGTCATGGTGGCGGTGGCCATCCTCTGCGGCTACTTCATCAGTGAGCTCAGCTCCCAGATGGTGGAGGATGACAAGGCCCGCATCGCCACCCTCCACCTGATCGGGGCACAACCCCAGGTCGTACGGCGAGCCTACTGGACGGCGGTGATGGTCATCACGACGGTGAGCATCGCACTCGGAACCGCCCTGGGTATTCTCTTTGCCCGCCAGCTCCCCCCGCTCTTGGCGACCATCGCCGCGCGCTCCTACAGCGCCCTCTCCTTCTATCTGTTGGATTTTCCCATCAGGGTCCCCGTCCTCGACCTCTCGATCATCGCCTCCGTCCTCTTTTGTGTCAGTGCGGTGAGCGTACACCTCAGCCTCAGGCGGGTTTCCGCCATCGATGCGCTCAGCTGCGTGCGCTTTGACTAAGACGGCGATTTGGGTATACTGGAACCATGAATTTTGAAGTCTTCATCCTGGGGACCAGCGGCATGATGCCGTTGCCCAATCGCCATCTGACCAGTGCGATGGTCAGACGCGATGGAGAGCTCTTCCTTTTCGACTGTGGGGAAGGGACCCAGGTATCGCTCAAACGTTTGAACCTCAAATGGAAGAAGATCGACTCGATCTTCATCTCCCATATGCATGCGGACCATGTCACCGGCCTGCCCGGGATCTTGATGCTCTCCAGCCAAGTCGACCGTGACGATCCCCTGACCATCTACGGCCCGCCGCGGCTCAAGGAGTACGTAGACGCAAATCGCCGCATCTTGGACATGTACATCAACTATGAGATCATCGTCCGCGTCGCCGAGCCGGGCATCATCATCGACAATGATGAGTACACGGTGAGCGCCTTCCCGCTCTTGCACACCAAACCGTGCGTCGGCTATGTGATGGAGGAGAAGGAGCGCGCCGGCGTCTTCAACGTCGAGCGGGCCAAAGAGCTCAATGTCCCGATGGGTCCGCTCTGGGGAAAACTCCAGCGGGGGGAGGCGGTCCGCCTCCCGGACGGGACCGTCATTGAAAGCGACCAGGTCATGGGGCAGAAGCGAAGCGGGCGCAAGATGAGCTACGTGACCGATACCGCCTACCTCCCCACCATCGCCGAGGCGGTGAACGGGAGTGACCTGCTCCTCTGTGAGGGAATGTTCACCGCGGACATGGAGGAGACCGCCGCTGAGAAGCGCCACCTGACGGCCTCCCAGGCGGCGACGATCGCACGCGATGGCCAGGTCGCCCAATTGGCCTTGATGCACTACAGCCCCCGCTACAGCGACTGGGAACTCAAGTATTTGCTGCGTGACGCCCAAGAAATCTTCGGTCCCACCGTGTTGGGGCGGGACCGAATGAGTTTTGATCTTCCACTGAAGGATTAATCGGCGCGATCGCTCGCTGACTCGGCTTCCAAAATCAACTGGGCCGGTTCGATCATCCTGCCGGCGCGAGAGGCAAAGCCGACCTTCAAGAGTGACGGCGAGAACTCCCGCTCACAGCTCTCGATCAAGGAGAGGGTGAAGGTGCGCGCCTCTTCGTTGTTGTAGAAGGGCAGGACCATGGCGATGCTCGTATCGGAGCGGATGAAAGAGTAGGCGAGGTCTCCGCTCTGCATCACCAGCTTGTTGGCGATGAGGGCGATCGGCCCCTCTTCGACCTTGATGACCACCAGGGTCAAGTCATACTCCATCAAAATAGCATTCTCAAGCTCAACGCTGAGCAAGGTATCGAAGTCCGCGGTATTGATGAGCTCCACCTCTTCTTCCGGCTGTACCGGGACGACCTGGGGTACGGCCTGCTCGACCACTGGGACAATCGGAGCGGGGGCGGCGACCGGCGCCGGCGATGCCACTTCCACCACCGGCGCGATTGTCTCCTCCATGATGGGCTCATCGACGACCGCCGCGCTGGCGGTGCGGTGGGCGAGGGTCAGATCTTCGGTGTGCAGATGGGACGGGTCATCACCGGGGAGGGTGTAGAACGGTCGGTCATAGGCATTGGGGGGAAGGCGATCGCTCTCTTCGGCGATCTCTTCATCACGCCGTCTGGCGACGAGGACACCGATTTCGATCATGATGAGACCGAGGAGGAGGGGGAAGAGACGGACGAGCACCGAGTACACCTGCTGTTGATCGATCTCGAAATGCGGGAGCAAAAAGCGCGATGCGAGGAACAGCAAACCCAGAATTCCAAAGACCGTCAAGAACAGACTCAATACAATCTGTCTTCCATAGTGCTTATTTGCAGACATCGTCACCTCCACCCAAACTTTACACTGATATAAAAGCTATAGTATCATCGTCATTATAGAGGTTGTGTGAAGGCGTGACAAGGAAAATTCTCATCATATTCGCTCTAACCGGCGCAATATCGTACCTAATCCTGCTTTCTTGGGCGGGGGAGGGCGGGTATTTGCACAATCAAGCGCTGAAAGCTGAAATTGAGCGCCTCCAGTACGCTGATGACATGCTCGCCCTCGAAGTCGATTCCCTCTCAGAACAACAGCGCCAGATGCTCACCTCGGATGCCATCAAGGACGCCGCCTTCAAGTACGGATACCTGGAGGAGGGGGAGGAGGTCTTCTACTTCGACCTGCCCCCCGAAGAGGTCCCAGTTCCCCGTCCTCGCTATACGGCAAAACGCCCCTCCTTCGAGGGGCTTGCGCGGTGGAAGATTGCTGCGATCGCCGCCTCCATCGCGGCGCTGGTGAGCGCCGTAGCCGTCGCTGTCACGAAACGACGCCGTTAGAGGACGATTTTGCGCGCCTCCATATAGAAGCGTTTCTCGTGTGCCTCTCCCATCGAGAAGGTCTTGCGCGGGAGCGCGCGGTCGGCGATGATCGTGGCGAAGAAGGTCTCCTTCGATACCTCGGGGAGGATCAAGGCGATGTTGCCACGCTTTCGTCCCAGCTTGATGGTGACATCCTTGCCATGGATGTAATCGACGGTGCACTGCTTCTGCTTCAACAGCGAGTCGATGACCATCTGCAGTGAGCCGGCGGCGATCGAATGGTGGGGTCCAAAGAGGGTGTAGACGGCGAATCCGTCTCCATCGGCATAGCCGAAGCGCTGCACACCATCCCCACAATCGATGAGTTGATTGATACGCTCCAGCGAGTCGACCTCCTGCGTCTCGAACCGAGCACAGACCTTGGCCACCTCCGCCTCGAAATCAGATTTGGAGAGAGAGAAGAGGGTGCGGTGGATCGGTTCGAATTCAAGGGCGGGGTCGTGGATGTTCTCAATCTCGACGAGGGCGAAGCGGGCGGGATGAGTCGCCCGTTCCTCTTCGCTCAAGGTCGCCTTGATATCCTCCCAGCAGCTTTTGGCCGTGGCCAGGCTGTGGTTGCCGTCCCCCATGGCGAAGAGCAGCGGGTTTGCCGGGTCGAGCGTGTTGTAAAGCGCATCGATGGCACCAAAGACCGCCTCTCTGTCCTCTTTAGCGTCGACGAGCCAGGCGCTGAGAGACCCACCGCCCTCCATGAGGGGGGTGTCGTAGAGCTGGCGAAGCGCTGCACGCTTTGCCGAAAGCGGCTCGATGACGCTCCGCTTGGGATCGTCGATGAGCACCAGGATGTGGGGAAGCTCAAGCTTGGCGTTCTTGCGGATCGCCTTGCGCGGCGGGATGCGGTCGAGGATCGTCCCCTCGGTGGCCCTGATGAGCGAGGTGGAGTCGACGCTGTAGTCGTATTCGTCCAGATCGAGGGCGGCCAACAGCCCCATGCGGCCGCTTCCGCCGCCCTTTGTCTTGCGTTCGACGAGGACGAAGGAGGAGGGGTGGCAGTCAAAGATACCCTTGTCAAGATACTCCTTCATCGTCTTGTTTATGGATTTGATGCGTTTCTCAGGATCCTTCTCCTCGAGGTAAACCTCCGGGTAGATCATATGGAGCGTCGAGGGGGCATCTCCTACCGTATTGGCGACCCGGCTCCAGTATTCCGGCTCTGAGGTGTATTGGTCACACGCCACGATGGACCACTTCTTGAGGTCGATTCCCGCTTTGGGGGTCAGGATGTCGGCACAGGCGAGGCCGTGTACTGCCACTTGCTCTTTTTTCTCGGTCATGAGGTACCTTCTTTCTTCGTTGGTGTGCTACCATAGTACGCCAGAACAGTGACGGGGGCAACGAAAAAAACCATGGAAGGCAGAGCGATCATCGTAACTGGAGGCTCAGGACCCGATGGGCCCTTGGCGATCAGTGTTTGCAGCGTGGACCTGGTCATCTGCGCCGACAGCGGCTATGAGTTGGCCGAACACCTCGGCCTTCGCGCTGACCTTTGGGTCGGCGACTTCGATTCGACGCGCACACCAGCTGATGCTGCTGATGCGCTGCGCATCATCAGGAGTCCGAGGGACAAGGACCAGAGTGATACCGAACTCGCCCTCATCGAAGCGAGGCGGGCAGGGTATCACGACTGGGTGCTGCTGGGGGGAGGGGGGCACCGGATGGACCACCTCCTCGCCACCTACGCGCTCTTCTCCCACTACGGCCCTCCGCTCCTCTGGCAGACGGGTGACGAGACGATGCACCTGGTCAGTGCAGAGCGGACCTTCCCGGGAGGAAGCGGGCAGCAGACGGTGAGCTTTCTGCCGGCGCAGCTCGACCGGGAGACGACGGTGACCTGCAGAGAACTCGTATGGCCGCTTGAGCGGATGCGCATCGACTGCACAGCGATCTCGCTCTCAAATCGCTCTCTCTCCGGCACGTTCACCGTACAGATCGACGCGGGGCCCGGCGTCTTCGTGTCTTTTCCAGTTGCCCCCATCCCGTGATGATGGTAGGATTGGGTATGTTGCAGTCACGACGTCTCTTGGCATTCTCCTCCCGGGTCCATACCTACACGTTGCTTCTCTACGTATTCTTCTTCATCGTCTACATCCTCGGTGGGTATGTTCACGTGGAGCCCACCTTCATCTCGCTCTCCCACTATTGTCTCACCGTGGTCAGTTGGACCAGTCTGCTTTTCGGCTTCTGGCTCCTCATCTTCTCGGTGATCGTCTTCGCCGGCAGTGGTCTCTTTCCGGCCACTGAGGCGATCCTCACCATCCTCAGGATGACGGCCATCTACGCGATGGGCCTCATCGTCTCGATCCTGGAGACGCTGTTTTCCAGCGGAGTGACCATCGGATGAAGACGCCCACCATCTCTGCGGTGCGGGGGGCCATCTGCGTCGAGCGGGACGACCAGGCCTTGATCAGCAGTGCAGCCCAGAAGCTCTACCGGACCCTCCTGGAGACCAACAACCTCGATGAGGGGATGGTGGCGAGCCTCCTCATCACACAGACTGGCGACTTGACCAGCCTCAACCCCGCCACCGGCTTGAGAATCGGAGGCTACTGTGCCTCCGTGCCGCTCTTCTGCATGGGCGAACTCGAGATCGCCGGCATGATGAGCCGGGTCATCCGGATGCTCTTGATCACCAACTGCTATGTCGAGGATCTGAAGCCGGTCTTCCTCGATGGCGCCGAGCGCCTGCGGCCAGACCTTTTCCCCGATTGATTGCAAAACGCTTCGTAAGTGTACATACCCAGAGTGAGGTGCCCAGTATGGATATGCGAATCTCCCCATCCGCTCTTTCCGGTACGATCAGGATTCCCGGTTCCAAGAGCCATACCATCCGCTCGCTTCTCCTCTCCCTGCTCAGTGAAGGGCAGTCTGTCATCACCGGCGCGCTGACGAGCGGCGACGGGGCGGCCGCCATCAACGCGGCGCGGAGCTTCGGCGCTGCGGTGATCGAGGAGGGGGATACGTTGACCATCACCGGGGTAGGGGGGAATCTCATCGCCCCGAAGACCATCATCGACACCGCCAACAGCGGCACCACGACGACGCTCTTCTCCTCGGTGGCCGCCCTCAGCGAGGGGTTCACCATCATCACCGGCGATGAGCAGATCCGACGACGCTCAATTGCCCCCCTCATCGAGGCGCTCAACGGCTTGGGCGCCCACGCCTTCTTCACCCACCCCTCGAGGACGGCCCCACCGGTGGTCATCGGCGGCACTCTGGGCGGGGGGAGGGTGACGGTCGACGGCAGCAACAGCCAGGTCGTCTCCTCGCTGCTGCTCGCCTGCCCGCTGGCTGCCGGCGATAGTGAGATCACCGTCACCAATGCGCTGGAGACCCCCTATGTCCGCCTCACCCTCGACTGGATGGAGCGCTATGGGGTTCGCGTCGACCACGATGGAAGCTATACCCACTACACCGTCAAAGGCGGGCAATCCTACCGGGCGGGCGACCACACCATCGCCGCCGACTGGTCCAGTGCCGCCTTCCCGCTGGTGGCAGGTGCCATCACCCCATCCCGCCTCACCATCGAGGGGCTGGACTTCTTCGATGCCCAGGGCGACCGCGCCATCGTCTCCCACCTCCGCTTGTTTGGAGCCGACCTCGTCGCAGACACCGAGCGGGGCACCATCACCGTACAGGGAGGCAAACCGCTCTCAGGCGGCCACACCATCGACCTCGGCCCCACCCCCGACATGTTGCCGGCCTTGGCGGTGCTGGCCACCCAGGCGGCGGGGACCACCCGCTTCACCAACTTGAGCCAAGTGCGGCAGAAGGAGACCGATCGTGTAGCGGAGATGCAGAGAAAGCTCACCTGTCTCGGCTGTTCGGCAGAGATCGAAGGCGATGACTTGATCATTGAGGGGAAGAGAGCGATCGCGGGTGGGCGCATCTCCTCGGAGGGTGACCATCGCATCGCCATGGCGCTCGCGGTGGCGGGCCTCGCCTCACAGGAGGGGATCGTCATCGAGGATGGCGCATGTGCCGCCGTCTCATTCCCGCTCTTTGTAGAGAAGCTATCTGCTTGTGGTGCAAAGATTCAATGGCTCTGAACGTGAAAAAAAGCACACCCAAGAGTGTGCTTTTGAGAGAGCCGACTGTCAGATTCGAACTGACGACCCCGAGATTACAAGTCACGTGCTCTGCCAGGCTGAGCTAAGTCGGCAAGACCTGTTGCACTATACTTGGTGGTGAGAGTCTCTGTCAAGGCATCTATTTTTCTGAGAACAGTTGACAAAGGCTCCAATACTCGGTAAGGTACGGTTGTCTTTTGGGCATGGAGAGGTTCCCGAGTGGCCAAAGGGAGCAGACTGTAAATCTGCCGGTTATACCTTCGAAGGTTCGAATCCTTCTCTCTCCACTTTGAGGCCTTTCTCGTTGAGGAAGGCCTTTTTCGTCTGAAGAGTGAGGATTCGATGGACTGTTTTTATGCTGATGGGTTGAAGTTCTCCTGCAGGGAGGGATGCACCTACTGCTGTGGCGTCGAGCCCGGCTATGTCTTCCTCTCCCAAAGTGATATGGACCGTCTCTGCGCCAAGACTTCACTCTCTCAAGAGCAATTCATCCATCGCTACTGCCACACGGTCAACATGGGTTCCTTCAAGCTGGTGAGCTTGTTGGAACAACCCAACTACGACTGCATCTTCCTCAAGGAGGGGCGGTGCAGCGTCTACGATGCGCGGCCCATCCAGTGCCGCACCTATCCGTTCTGGCCAGCCATCATGGATGACGCGGAGAGTTGGAAAGAGGAGGGTCAGAGCTGCCCCGGCATCGGGGAAGGGCGGCATTATAGCCGAGAGGAGATCGATGAACTGCTGTCGCTGCAACGGGGACGTGAGCCGTTGATGCTCCGCTAGGAACACCATGGCCAAGATTTCCGACCGAGTCCTGGAACAGATCAAGGCCCGCCTCTCCTTGGGAGAGGTGGTGAGCGACTACGTCAATCTCACGGCCCGGGGCGGGCGGCTCTGGGGGCTCTGCCCCTTCCATGAGGAGAAGACCCCCTCCTTCAGCGTCGTCGATGAGCAGGGCTTCTACTACTGCTTCAGCTGCAAGAAGGGCGGCTCGATGTTCGACTTCATCATGGAGATGGAGAAGGTTTCCTTTGCCGAGAGCGTGCGGATGCTCGCCCGTCGCGCCAACGTCGAGATCGAGGAGGAGAGTGAGGGCGACCGCATCAGCCGAGACCTCAAGGAGACGCTCTGGGAGCTCTATGAGAAGATCTCCAACTCGTTCCACTACCTCCTTGTCTCCTCGCCACAGGGCGCGGAAGCCCGCGCCTACCTCAAGCGGCGGGGCGTGGCGCGGGAGATGTGGGAGCGCTTCAACCTCGGCTATGCACCCTCTGATGGCTCCTGGCTCTACCAGTTTCTGCAGAAGCACCACTACAGCGATTCGCTGCTCGCCGACAGCGGCCTCTTCAGCCGCAAGAACGAGCGCTACCCGCTCTTCGTCGACCGCTTGATGTTCCCCATCCGCAACTGGCAGGCCCAGACCATCGCCTTCGGGGGTCGTGACCTCTCGAACACCAGCAAGGCCAAGTACATCAACACCCCCGAGACGGTGATCTACTCCAAGAAATACAACCTCTTTGCGATGCATGAGGCGCTCTCCACCCTCAAGGGCGGAGGGGATCTCATCCTCTGTGAGGGCAACTTCGATGTGGTGGCCCTCCACCAGGCGGGCTTCACCGGAGCGGTGGCGCCACTGGGGACCAGCTTCACCATCGAACAGGCAAAACTGGTGCGGCGCTACACCGATGAGATGAAGATCCTCTTTGACAGTGACAGCGCCGGACAGAATGCGGTCAAGAAGACGGTGGTCGTCGCCCAGGGCGAGGGGATCGCCACCACGGTGCTCTCCCTCGGCTCCTCGAAGGACCCCGCTGACCTGCTGCAGAGCGAAGGGGAGGAGGCGCTCAAGAGAGCCCTCTCTGCTTCGGGCATCGATGGCTTCCATTATCTTGTACAGGGTGCATTAAATCAGTATGATATACTGACGTCCAAGGGTAAATCGGCCATATTTGGGGTGGTTCGGCCATTTTTGGATGCAACCGGGTCGTCTATAGAGCGCCAAGGCTTGGTCAAGGAGCTGGCATCGGTGTTGGATGTTGACGAATCCTCTATCCTTGACGATTATTCACAGCAGAGAAGCAGTCCCCCAAAGGCTGCATTTGTCGAACCACAGGTGCAGGTGCAAGCACTGAACCCTGCGGCGATTTCTGTTGATTTGTATGCGATGTTGACCCTCGTCAACAACAGGCAACTGTTTTTGCGAATGCGGCGGCGCTTGGCCGTGGAGCATTTGGAGGACAAGGAGGCACAGGCCCTGTACGATGTGTTGGAGGAGGCCGCTCGGCAGGGGGAAGGCAAGCAGGACGAGAGTATTCTTCAGATGATCGCAGATCCACAGCTCTACAGTGATGTGGCCGCGTCCTTCTCGATGGAGGAGTTCAGGAACGAGCCGCAAAAAATTTTGGATGAGGCTGTTGTGCGCATCAGTTTGAGGGTGCTCGAGCGCCGGAGGACCACCATCAGACGTCTCTTGGAGATCAGCCTGCATGATGGCACAGAGTTTGATGAAATCGAGGAACTGCTCCGAGAGAAGAGTGAGATCGACATGCAGATGGGCGAACTCAAAGAACAATTGGAGCGGGAGTAACGGGGTAGGTAAAGATACAGATGCTTGATGAATCCAAAAGCGAAGCAATTGTCAAAGAGTTGAGCTTGTTGGCGGTGAAGAATGGCCATGTGACCAAGGAAGATATCCGACGGTCCCTTGGTGCTGAGCTTGCCGCGAATGAAAACGACGTCGACGATATGATGAACCTGCTCTGTGAGCAGGACATCACCGTATTGGAGAATGGCGGCACACCAGTCTGCGCGAACCTCAATGTGGATGAACCACAGGCCGAGGAGGTTCTTGAAGAAGAAGAACCGGACGACGACCCGCTGCTCGATGACGACGATGGCCTCGTCGATGACGGTGAGGACCTTGATGTGGTCATCGACGACTTCGACCATGACGAGACTGAGAAGAAGATCGCCCATGAAGATGGCGATGACGATGATGAGGATGAGGACGAGAGCGAGCTTGACGATGAGGAGCCGACGTCGATGAAGCATGCCTGGAGCGGCATGGGCACCGATGATGACGCGGCGGGCGGAAACCGCTACGTCGATATCTCCAAGCTCGATGACGCCGATGGCGAGAGCGACCATCCGCGCCAGTCCACGATTCTCGGCACCGATCGCAGTGAGGGCAGCGGTGATGACCCGATTCGACTCTACCTCAGGGAGATCGGCCGGGAGAACCTCCTTACCGCTGAACAGGAGGTCGAGCTCTCCAAGAAGATGGAGGATGGTGCCTTGATCATCCAGGAGGTCATCCAGGAGAGCGGGATCATGATCACGCGCTTCTATGAGATCATCCGGACGCTCAACACCAAGATCGAGGGGCAGGAGGAGGAGTACAACGCCAAGGACTTCAAGGAGTTGGTCTCCAACCAGAAGCGCTACACCCAGAACTACAAGGAGCCGCTCAAGGACGTGCAGGCCCAGCTGCGCTCCTATATCGCGAAGAAGGAGCAGATGATCAGCAGCGGCATCGATGTGCTGAATGACGAGGGCCTCGCCAAGACCCGCGCCTCGCTGCTCAAGAAGCTGTCGAAGATCGAGCTCCAGCCGGAGGAGATCACCAGCTTCACCAACGACTTCATCGACACGGAGAACAAGATCCGTTCATACAAGGAGCGTAAGCAGCAGCTGGAGAACAAGCTACACATCACCAACGCCAAGGAGCTGCGCCAGCTGGGACGCGATCTCGCCACCCAGAGCCGCAGTGGCAAGATCGAGGAGGATCTCCACCTCTCGAGCGACACGATCAAGGATTTGATCAAGGACCTGCAGCTGACCGAGAAGGAGCTCAGAGCCATCGAGTACCAGTTCGAGGATACCTGCGACAACATCCTTACCCTCTGCACCAAGATCAAATATGGGCAGAAGATGATGAAGGATGCCAAGGACCGCCTCATCAGGGCGAACCTCCGCTTGGTGGTCTCCATCGCCAAGAAGTACACCAACCGTGGCCTGCACTTCTTCGATCTGGTCCAGGAGGGGAACATCGGTTTGATCAAGGCGGTGGAGAAGTTCGAATACCGCAAGGGCTTCAAGTTCTCCACCTACGCCACCTGGTGGATCCGGCAGGCGATCACCCGCTCGATCAGCGACCAGGCCCGGACGATCCGGGTGCCGGTGCACATGATCGAGCAGATCAACAAGGTGGTGAGGGAGAGCCGGATGTTGATGCAGAGCCTCGGGCGCGAGCCCACCGACGAAGAGGTGGCCGAGAAGCTCGGCTGGACCGAAGCGAAGGTGAAGGCGGTGAAGAATGTGGCCCGTGAGCCGATCAGCCTCGAGACCCCGGTCGGAGAGGAGGAGGACAGTCTCTTGTCCGACTTCATCGAGGACAAGGAGGTCGAGAACCCGGCGACCCAGACCGCCTATGCGCTCCTGCAGGAGCAGCTGAAGGACGTGTTGGCCACACTTCCAAGCCGTGAACAGGAGGTCCTGAAGATGCGTTTTGGTCTTGAGGATGGTTATTCATTGACACTCGAGGAAGTTGGGTTGTATTTTGAAGTGACGCGTGAACGCATCCGGCAGATCGAGGCGAAGGCGCTCAGGCGTCTGCGCCACCCAAAGCGCAGCAGGAAGCTGAAAGATTTCATTTAGGGATAGAGAGTAGGAGAAGATGATGGAAGAATCGCAGGTATTTGAGAAGCTCAACCAGCTGCAAGCGGACCTCAGTGCACGCTTCGCCCTCGAGGACGAGATCGTCAAGTTGCCCAGGGACCTGAAGGTCAAGCAGGAGTTGCTCAACCGGATCAACTTGGAATATATCGAGGAACATGAGCGGAGCGAAGCGGCCAAGATTGAGCTGAAGACACTGCGCATCCAGTATGAGGAAGCGGTCAGGGCCCGGGAGAACAGCGAGAAGCAGATGGAGTTGATCTCCACCCAGCGTGAGTTCGAGGCTCTGGAGAAGGAGATCAAGGACGCCGCGGCGAAGGAGCAGTCCCTGCTCAAGCAACTGCACGTCAAGGACAAGCAGGTCAATGAGTTCGGCGAGCGCCTCACCGACAAGGAGGAGCTGATGAGCCTCCAGAAGGCTGAGGTCGACGACGAGACGAGCAAGATCGAGGCGTTGCTCACGGAAAAACAGGCCGCGCTCGATGCACTGAACAAGAAGTGCGACAGCTATAAGGGAGAGGAGATCTCCGAGGACCTCTTCAACAAGTTCAGCAACATCGTGCGCAACAAGAAGGGTAAGGGAATCGTGCCGGTGCACGGCTTGGTCTGCCAAGGGTGCCACGTGGTCCTTCCGGTCCAGTTCGTCAACGATGTGAGATCGGCTGACAAGATCGAGTTCTGTCCGTACTGCAGCCGGATCCTCTACTATGAGGAGATCGAGGGCGCCGACGAGCAGTTCCGCAAGAGCCTCAGTGATGTGGAGATCGAGGAGGGCGGCTTGGCCGACTTCGTCGATTCGGGTGAGTTCGACGATTTGTTGTAGGTTTTTTTACAAGGTGGGCGAGATGATCGCGGGCACAGAGGTGCACGAGGAAAGTCCGGGCTCCATAGGACATGACGCCGGGTAACTCCCGGGAGCGGCGACGCTACAGAGAGCGCCACAGAAAATATACCGCCTGCAAAGGTAAGGGTGAAATGGTGGGGTAAGAGCCCACCGCACCGCTGGTGACAGCGGTGGCAGGGCAAGCCTCGTCAGGAGCAAGACCAAGCAGCAGGCAGGGCGGTCCGTCCAATGCCTGCGGGTAGGTTGCTTGACCATCCTGGTAACAGGATGGCTAGATAGATGATCATCCACGACAGAACCCGGCTTATTGCCTGCCTTGTTTTTTGAAATGGAGAGAGAACAGAAGATGAGAACGATGCGTAGAGCGGCCCTTCTTCTGTTCTCTTTTGTCTTGTTGACCGGCTGTGCCAAAGAGGGACCACGCTACGACCAGCTCTCTGAGCGCGGAGAGTGGGAGACAATCGTCACCGAGAGCCGCGAGCGCTTTGCCAAGGATCACCAGCTCAACGATCTCTACTGGCTCTCCCGGTCGCAGTATGAGACGGGCCAGATGAGTCTGGCCACCCGCTCGATGGCCCTCTACTTTGCCCTCGCGCCGGAAGGGGAGATCACCGGCGAAGCGCGCATACTTGCCCTCTTCTTGCCGGCATGTGGCCATGCGGTAGAGCAGGGGAGGATCCTCGAGCAGCAGGGAGAGATGGACAGCACCCTGGCCCAGAGGTACTACCAGAGCCTCCTCTCAGACGGCTTGGTCGAGGAGGCGAACCGGGTCTTCGCCGCCTACTTGGGCGATACGATCGACGCCCTCTCCTTCGCCCGCCTCCTGGTTCGCTCACAGGCGGCCGCCGATGATGTGGGGAAGGCTCTGGGCCGCCTCACCTCGAGTGAAGCCATCAGCCTGCTCTGGGAGGCCTCCCAGCTGGAACAGAGCGCTGAGATGGCCGCTTCACTCGCCGCTCTCGCAGCACAGTGGGAACAGCACGAGATCGGTGAAAATGATCGCCTGCTGCTCTATGGTGCCCTGTCCCGTTTCTATCAGATGGCCGACCAGCGGGTCCTGGCCAACAAATACCGAAGCCTCTCCCAAGGCCTCTAGATAAGGATTCTTTGGATGTTCGAAACCATACAAGATGCTCTCTTGACGATCCAGAACCCCGCCCGCTACACCGGGGGCGAGTTCCGTTACGGGGAGAAGGATCTCTCAAAAGTGGAGTTCTTTGCCGCCATCTGCTTCCCCGACCTCTATGAGATCGGGATGAGCAACAACGCGGTGAGGATCCTCTACGACCGGCTCAACCGCCTCGAGGCGGTGCACTGTGACCGGGTCTTCAGCGTCGCCCCGGACTTCGAGGCGCTGCTGAGGGAGCGCAGTGTCCCCCTCTACACCCTCGAGCTGAAGATGGCGCTCTTTGACCTCGACTTTTTGGGCATCTCCATCGGCTACGAACTCTGTGCAACCAACATCCTGCAGGTCCTCGACCTCGGCGGCATCCCGATCCACCGCATCGAGCGCGGTGATGAGCACCCCATCGTCATCGCCGGCGGGCCTGCGGTGACCAACCCCTTGCCGTTCTCCCCGTTCTTCGACTTCGTCTACATCGGGGAGGCGGAAGGCGGTCTGGAGGAGGTGATGATGGTGCTTCTCGAGGCGAAACGAAGGGGAGCGGGGAGGGCGGAGAAGATTGCGAGACTCCAGGAGTTGGATTATCTCTGGTATCCGGGCAAGAAGCGTGCCAAACGCTTCATCGACGACACCTTCGGAAAGGAGGACTCAGCGCTCTTTGAGCACTTCGTGGTGCCGAACTTCAAGGTGGCCCAGGACAACGGAGTGGTCGAGATCATGCGCGGCTGCCCCAACGGTTGTCGATTCTGCCATGCCGGGCAATACTATAAGCCGTACCGCCAGAAGGAGTATGAGGTCATCCGGAGGGAGGTGGCCCAGTACGTCGATGAACTCGGGTATCGGGAGATCACCCTCTCCTCGCTCTCCAGTGGCGACCACCCTCAGATCAAAACCATGATCGAGCGCCTCAACGCGGAGTACCGAGGACGCAATATCTCCTTCGCCCTGCCCAGCTTGAAGGTCACCTCTTTCTCCCTGGACATCCTCGAGGAGCTGAGCGAGGTGCGCAAGAGTGGCCTCACCTTCGCCATCGAGACCCCGCTCTCAGCGTGGCAGCAGACGATGAACAAACCAGTACCGCTTGAGCAGGTCATCGAGATCGCCCAACAAGCCAAGGCACGGGGGTGGCGCCTTGCCAAGTTCTACTTCATGGTGGGCCTCCCGTTCGTCGACAGCGAGGTGGAGAACCAGGCGATCGTCGACTACCTCGGTGCCATCTGGGACGCCACGCGCCTCAATATGAACATCAATATCGGCACCTTTATCCCCAAACCGCACACGCCCTTCCAGTGGGCAGCACAGAAGCGTCCCGAGGTTGCCAAGGAGCAACTCTCTTCGCTCAAGAAGGCGATCAACACCCGGATCAGAGGGGCGAAGGTGAGCTACCATGAGCCGACCATCAGCTACCTGGAGGGGTTGGTGAGCCGCGGCGATGAACGCTTTGGAGCCGTCATCGAGAACGCCTACCGCAAGGGATGCCGCCTCGATGCCTGGGATGAGTGGGTCGACAGCGAGAAATGGCGGGAAGCCATCAGTGAGGCGCCCTATGATGCTGACCTCTCCATCTTCAAAGAATACGACATCGAGGGCGCGCTGCCCTGGGATTCGGTCTCGATGCGGGTAGGGGACAAGTATCTCAAGGAGGAGCTGGAGAAGGCGAAAATGCACCTGCTCACCCCAGCCTGCACCCCTGCATGCAACCACCTCTGTGGCGTCTGTTCAAAGAAGCACCAGGTCATTGAGGCACCACAAAGAGAACACACGGTGACAGAGAAGGCGACGACGCAGGCCCCACCACCGGCGGTGCAAAGCCGCCAGCTCATCATCACCTGGAAGCGGAGCGGGGCGAGCCTCTACCTCAGCCACATCAGCACGATGCGGAACTTCGAGATGGCCTTCCAACGCAGCGGCCTTCCCATCGCCTTCACCCAGGGGTACAACCCCAAGCCGAAGCTGGAGTTCGTCAATCCCCTCTCCATGGGGATCGTCGGCGAGGAGGAGGTCCTGCTCTGCGAACTTGAGGAGAGTGACCATTCCACCGCCGAGGAGGTGGTGGGGCGGTTGCAGGCCGCGCTCGCCGAGGGGTATGAGATCCTCTCCGTCCTCTTCTTGGACCTGCCGAAAAAGGAGACCTTGGCGAAGTATTTGGTGGCAAGCCACTATGAGATCGATGCCCGGGGGGCCGAAGAGAGCCAGAGAGTCCTGTACGAGCACACCAAGGGCTCCCACCGCGACTATACCGTCACCGAAATGGAGGAGGGTCGCTTCGCCGTCACGGTGCGCGGAGAGCGCAATATGATCAAGCTGCTCTTTGGCGGTGATGCGGATAAATTCGACCTCGCCCAACGCCTCTCCATCCGGCGGACTCTCCTCTCTGCAGAGAAAGAGGGGCAGAGCTACCGTGAGTTCTTCACCAAGAGAATGAACGGTTAGGAGAGCAACTCCTCGATGCGGTCGACCGAATCCTGGGGACCGACCATCATGAGGGTATCACCGCTTGAGAGCGGCTCGTGGGGGCCGGGGGAGAGCAGGATCCTCCCTTCGCGCCTGATGGCCACCACCGTGGCCTTGGTTGCCTGCCAGAAACGCAGGCTTCCGAGGCTCTCTCCGATGGCCTTTGATTCCTCTGAGATTGTGTAGGCGAAGATGGGGAAGGGGTTTGCCTGGGCGAAGCGGGTGTTGATGGAGAAGACTTGTTTGGCGATGGAGTAGAGCTCACGGTTGAGCTCCTCGTTTTCACTGACGATCTGGTGCATCCGATAGAGCAGCTTCTTCGTCTCATCGTGCTGTTCATGCGCCTCGATGAACGCCGCGGCCTGTGCCACGCTCTGGACCACCACACCGCTGTTCTGCACCACCTTGACGACATCCATCTCCTCCAACAGCGCACACGATCGCCTGATGGTCTCAGGCGATACGCCGTACTCACCGCTCATCAGGGTGCGTCCGGAGAGCTTCCGTCCTTCAGTGAAATCCCCTTGGACAATCCTGCGGGCGATGTCGACCGCTATGCGTTCGTAGATGGCACGGCTCTGCTTGCGAGGGTTGCGGTTTGGTTTGAGATCACTGCTCTTGTCTGCCTTCCCGTTCATGTCCCTTGACCTCCTGCCAGAGTGCCTCCATCTCCTCGATATGTTCTTTCCCCAGAGGAACGGAGCGCTCTTGACTCAATGCATACAGGGCGTTGAAACGCCGCTTCATCTTCTCGTTGGAGCGATGGAGTGCAAAGGATGGATCGATGCCGAGGTAGCGGGAGAGGTTGACCACCGAGAAGAGGAGATCCCCGATCTCCATCTCCGTCTCATCCACATTCCCACTCTCCATCGCCTCAACGACTTCTCCCAACTCTTCTTGTACTTTCTCCACGACGCCATCGAATGCAGGCCAGTCGAAGCCGACCTTCTCAATCTTCTTCTGGATCTTGTTGGCACTTTCAAGCGGTCCCATGGAGGAGGGGATGCGGCTGAAGAAATCATCATCTGCATCGCGTTTTCCCTCCACCTTCACCTTGATGGTGTTCCACACATCCAGGACCTCACTGCTGTCATTGACAGTGATGGTGGAGAAGACATGGGGGTGACGGCGGATCAGTTTCTGACAGACCGCGTTCAACGCCGCGACGCCGTCACTCTTCCCTTCCTCCTGATGCATCTCCAAGAGCATCAATGCGTTGAGCAACACATCACCGAGCTCCTCGATGACATCGGCATCCTCCTTGGCATCGAGGAACTCATAGCTCTCCTCGATGAGGTTCAACGCCACGTCCTTTGGTGTCTGCTCCCGATCCCAAGGGCATCCTCCATCACCGCGGAGGATGGTGAGGATGGTAAAGAGCTGCATGAGGGCATCTGAGACCGAGTGCTGTTCTTCATAGGTGAAGGTAATCATGTAATTCAGTATACCGATTAGGCGAAAGATTGAAAACATGCTTGACTTGTACTTATAACTGTATATACTATACATATACAGAGGTAGTTATGGACATCATCCTGGATCCAAGCACACAACAATCGCTCTATCTCCAGATTGTAGAACAATTTAAAGAGCTTGTAAGCAGAAAAATACTCTCGGAAGGTGACCCGTTGCCTTCAATTCGAGCGCTATCGAATGAACTCAACGTCAGTGTCATCACGGCAAAACGGGCATATCAGGAGCTTGAGAGCCAAGGATTCATCACAACCATCCCGTCAAAAGGCTCATTCGTAGCCAGACAGAGCCACGATCAGATCATTGAACAATATCTGGCCAAGATCCACACGCATATGCGTTCTATACAACTGCTCAGTCAATTCGTTGGACTGACCGACCAAGAGCTCGCGATGATGTATGAACTGGTGAAGGATGGAAGGGATTGAATATATTGCTTCCAATATAAATGCCAACACACCCATTGGATAGTACACCAGTACTACAGGAGGAAATTCTCTATTATATTCCCTGCGTTTCACCGACACTCTCTTAAAAGAAGAACTTGAAGCATTCGGTGCCGTCTTACTGCTTGGCCCAATCTTTTTGTAATAGACAATTTGCCAGGATAACGTCCAAGGCTACGCGTACACAAAGACAACAACAGGATTCGCAGACACATTGCATTTTACTGATCCTGCAAATGCTCTCACTTCTTACACGCATTTCCTTGCAATCTGTTGTTCGAAAGGCATACATGTGGCTTGTTGTGTGTGAACCTTTGGCAGTGCGGGATCTCAGAATTTATGATCAAGCATTACAGGGCATGTATCGCATTATCGAGATCGCAATGGCTTGAAAGCAGATGCTATCATTCACCCGCCTACCGATGAATGGGCTGCAATAGCAGTGAAGCTTCGCTTGTACCACAAAGATGAAGGCGCAAAAAACCTATTGGCACTGAAAGAAAAGATTGATACCGATAATATGCACAGCCCATCTTTTTTGATGGTGGTCACAGCATCAGAATACGCATACCTACGAAATGATGGGGTCTATGTCGTACCGCTTGGATGCCTGAGAGCTTGAACACGAAAACGGACTTGTAATCCTTGCATTAGGTTTCTAGTTTACAGAATAAACATTATACACATACTAGGATTTTTATATTTTCATTTCTTGTCATCATACAGATACAGCTAGTTTACTTCTTTAGTCCCCCTTCTTCTCTATGACAAAAGAGAATAGAATGAAAATAATCGTCGTAATATTTCTAAAATTCGAATCTCTGATATTTTATTTTACCACGAAACTTCACACGGAGTGCACCGTATTCAATTTGATGAGGAGTCACGGGGAACCCTCCGATACGTTGGTCTTGGAGGAGTTGTCCACGAACTCATCAGGAACAGAGGGATTGTTCCCATCGATGAGCTCGAGGCATCGCTTCACCCGGACCTTGTTGCATTTCTGATACAGATGTTTCTCATGAATACCATCGAATCGCAGATCATCGCAACAGCACAGAACCAAAGCATCATGGAGTTGGATTACATGAGAAGTGACATGATCTGGCTCTGTGAGAAGGATGAAGAAGGAGCAAGCCAATATTACTCAGTCCAGGAGTTTGGGCTTCATAAGAAGATAAATATCGCCAATGCATACCGAGCAGGCAAACTCGGAGCCAAGCCATATCTGGGAAGTACGGATTTTGTGAGGGTAACACAATGATCATGGTGCCAAAGACTTCCGAGATGAATTACCACCTAACCTTTCAGCGGTTTTCAAGGAGATTCTCTTTTGCTCCCCTGCAGCGAGCAGAAGAACAACGAAAAGATCGTCCTGAATTTCAGCAAGAAGACGGTTATCACCGATTTGAAACTCCCAATATCTGGATGGTTTATCTTCAAGGGGAGAACCAAATGAGTATGGGTCTTCACACTCATCTAAATAATCAATGAATTGTGCAATTTGACGTTGTGTAGGTATATCGATCTCAGAAAATTCTCTCTTTGCTTTCTCGATGAAGATGATGTTATAGGCCATTTTGTGCCTTGATCTCTTCCCACGTATATACTCGGCTCTTTCCTGACCGGGCTTCTTCAGAACGCATTTTGGCAAGATGGAGCTATTCCAGATCTTCTATGCCCTCTTCCAGCATTTTTTGGACGTAGTAAGATTTTGTACGACCAGTTTCCTTCGCCAAGATGTCTATGCGGTCATATAAGGCAGAAGCAATTCGTGTTGATAGGGTTTTGTATTGTGGAATTTCATTCATATCTGGATTGTAATACAGATATTATGGTTAATCTAGATATTATTCAAATTACTACATTTTTTGAAGTTCAACTCCCCTACCCGCCATATCACACTCATGAAATTGAGCCAATTGAAGAACCTAATTTTATTTCAGGTTATTCCAGCTCAATCGATCCAAGATAGTACAATGGAGACCAGAAGATGTTCGAGAATTCTCCCTCTGAAACATTCATGGCTCCATAGAGATGTACATATAAGGAAGTTGAATCTGGTTGTACCGAATAATCAGGATAATTTTTACTGTTATTAAGGATTTTTGAAATTTCGTTAGAGAATTTATTTCCATTATATCGACAAAGATTAGTATTCGACAGAGTATAATTAGGAATAGCAAGTTTCAGCGAAAAGTCGTCTTGCAACGTTAACGTGAATTCACAAGTTGGATCCAATCGATCATTAGCGCTTGCTACATAGAGAGGGCTTTTAAATACTGTTCCTTCGGAATCAGAGAGTTTGTACAGTGCGTATTGCGTATTGTCGTACGAAACCGATAGAATCTCTAAACTCGATACAGCAAGCCCTGAATATCCATTCTTTCGAAATTTGGTATTGAATGTGCTTATGAATTGGCTACTACAACTAGGGCTACTTTGGCTATCAGTAACTATATATCCCAGCAACAGGGAAGGTCCTTTCCCCGGAGTGATCATATAGAGAGCATCATCGGTCGAAGAATCATCATTGATAAATTCAAACTTGCCTTTGACTTCATCGTCCGCTTGATTCTCTCCCTTTGCATAAGACACCTCATAGTAAAAGATTGTGGCTATCCCACACCCGATGAGGGCGAGGAGCACAAAAAAGACAGATGCGGTGAGAAGAAGTTTTTTATTCATCTTCATGCATCTGTCTCCTTGTCGTATTGACTCACG